>WNGE01001081.1_pt1 | contig 34971 bp, 33 predicted proteins | sample 5400651 | NCBI WGS metagenome assembly WNGE01 (sample SAMN13153370, study PRJNA577476) | soil metagenome | isolation source: 60 cm soil or saprolite under grassland replicate 2 | place: USA:California | collected 2016-06-15
TAGAAAACCAAGAATAGTGTGCTCATCTTCAGCGATAAGATGATCACCTTCTTGGTAAGCAATGGAGTCAAGCGTGATGTTGTGAAATGTATGAAGGGATAAAGGCCAGGTATCGCCAAGCAGAGAGTTCCAAAGAGCAAAAACTGCCTGCTCGTCTTTTGCAGGATGGTACGGCCTGATCGTTATATGGCGCATTGGTGTTTGCTCATTTTTTATTCACGAGGAGTTTGCTTGTACAAGTTAGTATAGCATATAGTGTAAATGTTGGAATTACATGGGCGAAACCAGTACAATTATGCGGGTGGCTGTTGCCTCAAAAAAGACCAGGCCACCCATTTCATTCCAACATTTACAGGTGGCCCAACGCAGCACCTCGTGTGAGAGAGGAGAGCATATGGACTTCGACACAGCTGTGAAATTGAACATCTATGAGACCATTGCACGGACAACACAGGCTCCCACATCAGCCGATGTGGCGGAGGCACTGAGCACGTCTCCTGAAGAAGTCGAAGCCGCCTTGGAGCGACTTCACAAGAAGCGTCTTCTGGTTCCAGAGCCAGGCAACCCGTCACGGATTCGGATGGCCCCACCCTTTTCCGGCGTTGAGACATCCTTTCGCGTGAAAGTGCAAGACAACGTCTATTACGCAAACTGTGCCTGGGATGCCTTGGGGATTGCGGCAGCTCTCCAGGCAGACGCCAAAATTGAAGCATCGGACGGATACAGCGGTGAGCCTATGATGCTGGAAGTGCGGAATGGGCAGCCCGTCCCTCAGTCATGCGTCATCCATTTTGCGGTGCCAGCGGCACATTGGTGGGATGACATCCTTTACACCTGAGCGACCATGCTGCTCTTCCGGTCGGAAGAGACAGTGACTCAATGGTGTGAGGCTCGTGGGCTTCCCAAGCAGCCTAGTATCAATCTCAACCAACTGTGGTATCTCGCGATGACCTGGTATGAGAATCGCTTGACCGTTGAGTCGCGCCGGCCTGGTCCAGACGAGATGGTAGAGATTTTTGCACGGGTTGGTTTGGAAGGGCCATTCTGGGATCCAAAAGCTGATCAGTGGCACTCGGCCACCTAACCTCGACGCACTCGCGTCTGCGTTCGGCTTCTCGCGCGAAGGGCGCATAGTAATCCCAGAAAGTCTTCTGCATGGAGCATTAGCCAGGCGTATGTCATGAACTTCGAAAAATTTCTCCAGTTTTGGCATGTACGGTGTACATTTCAACACCAGACCAGATTAACCTTTCAAAAACTCATTACATACGCCTGCTTGAATCGAGAGAAGAAGCTAGAGAAAAGCTGCGATGCGTCCTACGTCAGGCTGGGCGTAGCAACGAACCACTTGCCTAACAAGCCTTCGCCTCTCGTCTGGCCGGCGGCAGTATCGCCTGAAAAGATGTACAAGAGATGTCCGTTGTACTCGCACTGATTTCCATTGGCCGTCGTTACTGCCGTCAGTTTACCTGGGAGCGAGGTAGCACTGGTCGGTGCGCCTGAGCCGGTTGCCAGCAGCGGTGGCCAGGCTTTCGCGCAGGAGCTAGTGCAGGCGGAAGTGGTAGCTGTGTCGGGTGTAAAGTAATACAGTGTCTTGCCCTGGTCATTGGTCAGGATCGTTTTCGACTGGCCCTTGACGGTTGCGGTCGCTGTTTTGACGAGAGCGTTAGAACTGCTACTCCCTGTGGTGAGATCGGTTGTGGCAACGAACCACTTGCCTAACAAGCCTTCGCCATTCGTCTGGCCGGCGGCAGTATCGCCTGAAAAGTTGTACAAGAGATGCCCATTGTATTCGACCTGGTTCCCATTGGCTGTCGTTACTGCCGTCAGTTGCCCCGGGAGTGAGGTAGCGCTGGTCGGTGCGCCTGAGCCGGTTGCCAGCAGCGGTGGCCAGGCTTTCGCACACGCGCTGGTACAGGCGGAAGTGGTAGCCGTGTCGGGCGTAAAGTAATATAGCGTCTTGCCCTGGGCGTTGGTCAGGATCGTTTTCGACTGGCCCTTGACAGTTGCGGTCGCCGTTTGGACAAGGGCACTAGAACTGCTGGGAGTTGGGGTCGTTGCGGTAGTCGGCGCCGGGGTGCTACTACTCCCGTAGCCACCACTGCTGGAACTGGGTGAACTGCTGCAGGCTGCAACAGCCATCGCTAACAAAAGGATTATGGTAACGGGAATCATGCGTCTGAGGTATATCATGTTGTGTTTTCCTCCTCATCATTTACAGTCGGTCTTTGCTAATGTTCTTCTACTGACATATACGGAAAAGTGTTACAATAGGAGCCCGACACGTACGATGCTTACCCTTGGTTTCCTTGCGTGAGCGGTAGGAAGAGGCTGACTGCTTCTTCGATGTTGAGATGTTCCTGGCGGAGTGCTTCTTCCAGGATATACTTCATTCTTGCCAATTGCTGGTTCTCCCTCTTGACGTAAAGTACACTTTATATTGTATGCTCCTTCTAACCTCAGATACAAGAGGTGCTGAGGCAAGGAAAAGTGCTGAAGCGTTTGAAAAGCAAGGTAGGAAAAAGGACTGATGGTAGATAACTTTCTCGCAACAACGGGTCATGGAATAGCGCGTGCTGAATATGTCGCAACAACGCAGTGGTCGATTGAGTTTCTGTTGCTCGATCAGGATGTGCGCTGTTTGGCCGCTGATCCTCTGAATCCAGAAGTTGTTTATGCTGGAACACAGGGCAATGGCGTTCTGCGTTCACGTGATCGTGGCAAGACGTGGCGGCCATGCGGTCTCTCAGGGCAAGTCGTGAAAGCCCTGGCAATGAGCCCTGCTGCGCCAGGGACGGTGTATGCTGGGACGAAACCGGCCTGCCTCTTTGTCTCACGCGATGAGGGCAGCACCTGGACGGAACTGCCTTCGTTTCGCCAGATCCCTTCGCGACGTTTCTGGCTCTCACCAGCAGAGCCGCCATTTATTGGGTACGTCCAGTCCATTGCGCTCTCGCCCACCGATCCCAGGACCATCGTGGTTGGGATTGAATTCGGAGCCGTGGTGCGCAGTCAGGATGGCGGTCAGACATGGACGGACCACCGAAGAGGTGCCTTACGGGATTGCCACTCGCTGACCTTCCATGTCTCCGATGGAGACTGGGTCTACGAAGCTGGCGGAACTGGTGCAGGTGTGGCGGTGAGCCAGACCGCTGGAGACAGATGGACGCAGCCAGGAGAGGATCTCCGCCAGCATTATGGATGGGCCGTTGCCGCCGATCCCGCGCAGCCGACGCTCTGGTATGCCTCGGTGGCTTCCAGCGCGCTCAAAGCGCACCGTGATCAGCGCGCCGAGGCTTCTCTTGTTCGTATGACTGAGGGGCAATCCTGGCAAACTTTGGCTGGTGGATTGCCGCAACCCCTGACCAGCATGCCTTATGCGTTGCTAACTGACCCCACCGCGCCTGGTCATGTATACGCAGGGCTGGGCAATGGCGAGGTCTGGCATTCGTCCACCTCTGGCGAGATCTGGCACCAATTGCCATTCACGCTCAAACGCATTGCGCGTACGCTCATTGCACTGTAAGCCTGATGAGCGCCGTAAACGATGACAGCACATCTCCGGTCCTGGGCAACGGTATCTTTTTGAAGGAGGGTTCAGTGATAGCAAAATGGCTTATCAAGCTGAATAACTGGATCAATCGAGAAGTGGTCTGGAGGGTGTATGGCCTCTTCAGGGGCGGTTCGATGGCTCGGCACTTCCTGCTGCTGCGGACGCGAGGTCGGAAGACCGGCAACGCCCTGGCATGGGCTACTTTACGGAGCCTACTTTGTATGCGCACTCGCGCTGGCAGCGGCTGTGGTCATCAATCATGTGAGGGGTTGGCCCTGGCTGAGGGCGATCCCGCAAGGCTATGAGCTCTCGCTGCTGGGGGTACCTCTCTTCCTGGCTGCTGGCGCGGGCGACCTGGTCTGGCATACGCTCTTCGGCTTCGAGGTGAATATTGAGGCATTACTCAGCCCCACTCACCTGCTCCTGGCGTCCAGTGCTATTCTCATTATGGCTGGACCTTTCCGCGCGGCGTGGCAGCGTACAGACGCGGTGAACGCGCACAATTGGCGCGCGCTGTTCCCGGCACTGCTCTCATTGCTGATCGTCTTCTCGGTCTTCACCTTCTTTACGAGGTTCGCTCATCCATTTTCGTGGACATCGCTCGTGACGGATGGACTGACCAATGAGGAAAAATCCAGAGGTGTGGGGGCCATTCTCCTACAAGCGGCGATTCTGATGGGATTTCTGCTGTTCGCGATGCGGCGCTGGCGATTGCCGCTGGGGACGTTCACGCTTGTCTTCACCCTGAACGCTGTGCTGGTAGGTTTGAAGGATGACAAGGTCTTCCTGATCCCGGCTGTCTTGCTGGCAGGCGTAGCCGTCGATCTCCTCTACTGGTACCTGCGTCCCGCAGTCGGGCGTGTGGCGGTCCTGCGCCTCTTCGCCTTCAGCGTGCCAGTAGTCTACTACCTCGGCTACTTCATCACCTTGATGCTCACCAGCGGCATCACCTGGTCGATCCACCTCTGGCTTGGCTCAATAGTTATGGCAGGCATCATCGGCCTGACGCTCAGCTATATTCTGCTGCCCCCAGCCAGCCCGTTGAAGTATGAGGGATGAGAGTGATGCCTCCTGGTCACACAGAGCGGTAGTTTCCATTCCAGGCGAGTACTGATACAAGGAGAAGATATATGCAAAATCGTACTCAATTGATCCAGCGTCGTTTCATCGGTCTGACTCTGCTTGTCAGTTTCATCCTGTTTTGGGGTGGGGCAGCTTTGAGCATCCCCCTGGTTGATACAAAAGGCAGCTCCATCTTTGTCTTGCCGCCTCAGCAAGTGTTGCCTGTCATTGCGGCTCACCCTCAGTTCTGGCAGTGGCAGAGTCTGCTCCAACTGGGCGGTGGTGTGATAGCTGCTCTGGGACTTGTGTTCCTCACACTCGTGCTTTGGGCTGCTCAGGACCGGAAGATATCGTTGCAAGGGTTGATAATCTTCTGCTTCTCCATCGTGCTCTGGGTCATCATCGAGGCATTTCGTCTCGGTACGGGCGTCTGGGCTGCACAGGAAAGTGCCAGGACGGCGCCCGCTTTGTATGATCTGCTGTATCTCTGGATAGAAGGTTCGCTGTTCGCGATCTCTATTGCCCTGGCTTTCTGTGCCCTCGCCGCCTATGGTGGGGCACTGCTCGCAACGGCCGTCCTGCCCCGCTGGGCTGGATGGACCATCCTTGTCTATACGTGCGTATGTCTGGGGCTGATTATGTTCGTTGGTACGACCTTTATCCCGCCGGAACTTGTCTACCTGCCACTGGGTTTTCTCGGAGTACTTCTCCTGCTGCGGTATGCTCAGCCTGCCACTGAGTCTTCAGGTAGAGGCGGAGGACGAAGAGGAACAGGTGAGGACTGGATAAGAGAGCTTGTCGTTGAGCCATATAAGAGGAAGCAGTCGAGGAGTCGATCGAGCTGATCGATGGCAGGGATAAGCACCTTGAGAATGAAGCAATCCTCACCAGTAACGCGGTGACATTCAACGACTTCAGGAATCTGCTGAGCCAGTTCGACAATCTTAGAAAGTTGTCCTGGACTCGGGCGAATGCGAATGTACACAGTAATCGGTAGCCCGAGTGCTGCTGGATTCAACTCCAGGCGATATCCTTGAATCACTCCGGCTTCTTCCAAGCGACGAACTCGTTCCGTTACGGCCGGCGATGACATCCCGACTCGACGACCCAGTTCAGACATGGTCAACCGGGGATCACGCTGAAGCTCTTCCAGCACCCGTAGGTTAACCGAGTCAATTTCTGCATGAAATGACGTGTAAGTAAATACCCGTTTTTTCCTTAAATCTTGAGACATTGAACCATTATCTCCTTAAACTTGCCATGTATTTCTGCTGCTTTCCATTGTACCATAAAGAAGTAGGAAATCTAAGTTAGGAGATAATATGTTTCAAATGAGAAAAGCGGATGTGACGACCAGGATCCCGCCACAGGTGTACTTTTTCGTGAGTGCCATCTTCCACTACCTCGGTCCAGCATTTGCGGTGTTCCTCTTCTCCAGTGTCTCGGTACTTGGGGTGGCGTGGTTCCGCATCGCGAGTGCCGCCGTCGTATTTGCTGTGTGGCGTCGGCCATGGCACATGTTTGTGAGGATCCCCTGGGCGAAGCGTCGCACGCTTCTCGCACTAGGAGTGGTGCTCGGCCTCATGAATGCCAGCTTTTACCTGGCCATCTCTCGCCTCCCCCTGGGAACCGTTGGAGCCATCGAGTTCCTTGGTCCCATCACGCTTGCTGCGCTCGGTGCGCGGACCCCACGAAACATCGTCGCGTTGTTGCTGGCAGCGGGGGGCGGATGGCTCCTGACAGATGCACGATTCGGTGGGCAGCCACTCGGCTACGTGTTTGCCTTTGCCAACTGTGCCTTCTTCATGCTCTATGTGGTGCTCGGCCATTGGATCGCCCAGGACGGCGGCGCTGCCGGAATAGATCGGCTTGGAGCAGCGATGCTCATCGCGCTTGTCACCATTACCCCTATCGGGCTTACCGGTGCCTTGCCAGCGATGACGCAGCCACTGCTCCTCCTCGCGGGTATTGGTGTGGGGATTTGCTCGTCGGTCATCCCGTATGTGTGTGATCAGTTAGCCATGGCCCGGTTGCCACGTGCGACATTTGCGCTGTTGCTCTCTTTACTGCCAGCATCCGCTGCTGTGATCGGGGTCGTTGTCCTGCGTCAGATCCCAACATTGGTAGAGATCACCGGCATTCTCCTTGTCGCAGGTGGGGTAGCATTACATCAAGAGGCAGAGACTCGACCGAGCGTGCGCACGAAGATCCAAGTATAAAATGTGTATGGGTCGGCAGGGAGCTATGCCCCCTGCCGACCCATTTCCTACGCCTTTTTGAAGGTGCAGGTTACTTTGCCAAAGGTGAGAGTGTCTCCATCGTTGATAGAGGTGGGCTGGTCGGGTACCAGGCGCTTGTTGTTGAGGCGCGTGGCATTGGTGCTGTTCAGATCGGTCACTGTATAGGCACTGCCGATATGCTCGATCGTGGCGTGTATACGTGAGACAGTGTCTGACCCCTGTGTATTGCTCAGATCTACCTCTGGTTGGACACCACCAACGTCGCGATCGTAACGACCAACGAGGGCGCGCTCACCGGCGAGTTTTACCTCCTTCCCATCGCTAAAGGTTACAGTGCCCCAGACGGCTTTGGGGTCAAACGCTCGCTGGCTGGCTGGTTTGGCCTCAATCGGTTTGGGTACCGTAGGCGCCGGTTGTAGATCGGCCGGAGGTGTATAGTAGACCTCCTCTTTCTTTGGCGCCTGTGGCTTCGGCTTGATGGGCTGCGGATTCACCGGAGGTGTCCGCGGTTTGGGCGGCGCAGCCGGCAGATCCGGCGGCGGCGTGTAATAGACCTCCTGTTGTGGTGGCTGCTTGGGTGCCGCCGGCGTGGCCGGTTTGGAGGCAGCCGGAGTATAGGTGATGGTCGTTTTTGGCTGCACAGGCGGCTCTTTGGGTACAGGAGGTACGTATGGCTCTGGCTCAGGTGGGGGCGTATACACCGGCATCTGTGGCGGCGGCGGTGTGTACTGCACTTGCACCTGCGGCTGCGGTGGAGTGTAAGTTGGCTGCAGTGGCTGTAGCGGTTGGGGTGGTGCCTGTACTGTTTGAGCTACCTCTGTCGGAGCGCCTGCCTGGAAGATCGACGCTCCACATTTTGGGCAGAAGGAGACATTGTCTTTTATCTCGGTCTTACAGTTGGGGCAGAGGGTGACCAATGCCTTGCCGCAGCCAGTGCAGAATGTATCGCCGGGTTCATAGGGCGTGTTACAGCTTGGACAGCGCAACCTCTTAGCTGTTGGCGTGGGTGCTGATTGCGCATCAATGATTTGTGGTGGTGGTGTGTAAACGGGCATCGGTGGTACATACTGTGGCGGCGGTAGGTATTGTGGCGGCGGTGGCGCCCATTGCTGTTGAATTTGTGGCCTGATTTGTACCGGTACCGGCCCTACCTGGATGTCAGGCCGCTGTTGGCGCACCAGGCCATCTACCACGTTTAACACCTGGTTGCCAAGGCTTGCCTGCCTGATTGCTCCGGCTCCCGCGGTAAGCATGAGGGGCCAGAGCACTGGAGCGGCGATAATACCGACTGCTCCTACTGCCGCCTTGTCGATCCATCTTTGCTGGCCTATCATGGAAAGTAAGCCGCCGCCTGAGCGCTGGAGAATGACGCTCAGGGCTGCTTGCATGCCGATCAGGGCCTCAAAATCGCTGCCTTTTTTCAACTGTACCATGACCTGGTCGTTGTTGCCTACGTGTTGTGCCTGATAGCCTTGCGCGCGGTAGACATTTTCCAGGTTATTGGCAAGCTGCTCGATATCTATGTCGTCTGATTTGTAAAAACGCGCATCCATACTACTCTCTCCTTACGGGGACGCGATAAATCGGGTCCAATGTCCGAGTTTGCTTACGGTTGTGACTGCGGCGGCGGGGACGCCGGTGCTGGCCCTGTTTTTACGTCGGGTTGCTGCTGGTGTACCAATCCATCGAGTATTGACATGACCTGGTTGGCGAGTCCGGCCTGGCGGAACGCTCCAAATCCCGCTGTGATAAGCAGAGGCCAGAGGGGAGGAATAGCGATGCCGACAGCACCAACCGCGGCCTTGTCGATCCATTTTTGCTGGCCCACAGCGGCCATTACACCGCCAGCAGTACGCTGGATCGTTACAGTGAGGGCTGCTTGCATTCCAACGATGGACTCAAGATCACTGCCCTTTTTCAACTGTATCATAATCTGGTCGTTGTTGGCAATCTGCTGTACCTGGTAACCCTGACTACGATAGAAATGTTCCAAATCAGTGGCGAGCTGTTCGATATTCAGGCTGTTGCTATTGTAAAAACGGGCATCCATGCATTTTCTCCTTCAAACGTCTCATTGTGCATTGTGGTTTTTGTGTGATTTGCCAGAGTTTATTGTATTGAGTTTAGTGATGTTCTTCCTCAAAATATACGAGTTACAAGTGTTAGAGTTAGAAAAAACAGACAGGCTCCATCTGCAACACCTGAAACACCTGAAACACCTGAAACTCTTGAAACAGTGAGCCACTTCGACTCAAACTTACCTGATACACCTGATACACCTGATACACCTGATACACCTGATACAGTGAGTCACCTCGACTCAAACTTGTGTGAAACACCTGAAACAGTTACAAAGGTTAAGGTTAGAAAATACAGGTAGATCCGTCCACTCATAGAGTATATCATTTGGGGCAAAACAGAGAAACTATTGCATCCTCTTGTGAGTACCATCCATGGTGTTATAATATTTGATAATGACTTTTAGCAACATAATCTGGCCATCTGTAGGGGCCGATTTATCGCACCCTGCGCCGATTTATCCGCCCTCGCTGGATTTTCCGCTCTCCAGTTGAATAAGTTAAACAGCATAATCAAATGATGTCATAGTAAAGAACATATCATCGTATGAAAGAACAAATTGATTCAGCAGCGGTCGGCTATGAGGACGGCGGCGAGGTCTCCAGCCGTGTTTCCTCGCGTAATACCCTGCGCTATATTATTCTGGGCTTATTGGGTGCAAGGCCAATGAGTGGGTATGATATTAAACAAGCGTTTGACCGTGCCCTGGCCAGCTATTGGAATGCCGGTAACAGCCAGATCTATACGACTTTAAAGAAACTGAGCGACGCGGAACTGGTCGAGGCCGAGGTGATTGTGCAGAAAAGCCGTCCGGACCGCAAAGTGTATCGTCTCACGCCTGCCGGAGAGGCTGAGCTTGATCGATGGCTACAGGAGGAGGTGCCCGGCCGCTTCTCCAAGGACGATTTTCTGACGAAACTTTTTTTCTGCGGTGAGACTTCAGATGAGGTAGCTCTCAAGCATTTATTGGAACATCGCGCTAGCTTGCTGAAACAACTTAAGCATATGGAGTGGGCGCGGCAGCAATATTCTACGCGCCCCACGCGGCGGCCCCGTCTCCTGGAGTATCAAATGCTGGTGCGGGACTATAAGGAGGCCGTCTTGAAAGCGGGTCTGGAAGTTACTGAAAAGGCTATTGAGAGATTGAGCGCAAAGGAACATGCTTAGGCAGGTGTTCTTTAACGTGGCTGCCAGTTATATCTTCGATAAATCTCCAACGTCTGCTTATCGCCGGGCACGTAACTGACCATCGAATAGGTAGATATACCGGTGAAGACGGTTGTCGCGGTGCGCAGGGTGACGCGGCCAAGTTTGCTGTTTTGTATCTGAAACGCGAAGGAGGGGGCAGGTTTTCCCTCTGCATACGCGGCGGCGGCGATGCGGCGAAACTCAGGGAACTCGCGGAGATGCTTCCAAAGTTCTTTATATGCAGGCAGGTGGGTCAACGTGCGCGTGTTGTATTGGAAATCGCTAACCAGGCGGTGGGCGAGGTCCTCCCAACCGTAGTAATGGCGGCGACGGCTAGCATCAAATACCAGGTCTAAGAGGTGGAGTTTCTCTCCTTGGATAATCTCTTTTTCAACTTCAAACAGGGTAATAGCGGCATCATTCCACGAGTGGAGGTACCAGAGGCGGTCGAGGGAGTGGGCCGGATACGAGGTATTGTGCACCAGCAGACGAGCCAACTCGCCAAAGTCCAGCAGCGTGCTTTCGACCTTCTCGGTATCCAGGTAATGGCCAGTCAGTTTCGTGAAGGCACTGAAGAGTTGACGCCTCTCGTCTTCCTGCAATTGAAGAGCGCGCACAATACTCTCGGCAACGTGCGGCGAGGGATTTTTGCGCATGCCATTTTCTATATGATAAATATAGGTGCGTGAGAGACGCGTTGCATGGGCAAGCTGACCCTGTGACATGCCATGCTGCTGTCTAAAGCGTGCGACAAGTTGTGCAAAATCGGATGCGGTTATCTCTACACTCATTTCTCATCCCCATTTTCTGTTAGCTACACGTTCATTATACATCACAAAATTGTTAGCTGGCAACATATCTTTATCATCACTGGCGACTTATAATTACTATAAGGATGTTTATGCTTTGGTTGCGACATGAGCGTCGCCTCGGTATTCACAAAAGGCGATACCAGTATGAGAGGTGTAGTATGTCTGATTCATCTGTTATCAATGACTCTCAATCTCCACGAGATTCTGCGGCGAGTACCACCGTCGGAGATGAAGGCGTACTGTCTACCCGGCCATGGGTACGTTTCTATGAAGAGGGCGTTTCCGCCCATCTTGCTATCCCTGATTATCCGTTGACATGGTTGCTTGACCAGACGGCAAAAAAGTATCCAGGGCATACGGCCCTGATCTACTTTGGAACAAAAATCAGTTACGCTCAGCTTTCTACTCTGGCGAATCGCTTTGCCGTCGGGCTACAGAAATTGGGTATACAGAAAGGCGATCGGGTAGCGATTGCGCTGCCCAATATTCCGCAGTACCCGATCGCTTTTTATGGTGCTTTACGAGCGGGAGCTGTGGCAGTTCCAACGAACCCTTTATATACTGGACGCGAAATGCAGCATCAAATCGCGGATTCCGGTGCACGTATCATCGTGATGATGGAAGAATTCTACCCTACTGTCCGTTCTGTACGTGACCAGACTGCCCTTGAACACATCATTCTCACCAGCCCGGCTGATTACCTGCCGCCTATGATGCACACGCTTTATCCGCTCAGTCAGCGAAGAGCCAAACGTCTAGAGCCACATCTGACCAACAATGAACGCCATAAGGACAAAACGCTGTACAGCATGAGCGAGATGCTGGAGTCACATGCGAAGAGGGGGATAGAGCTTTTCAACTTACCAGTGCAATCCTCAGGAGATGACCTGGCCGTTCTGCAATACACTGGTGGCACAACAGGGCTTTCAAAAGGTGCTATGCTGACCCATCGCAATCTGCTTGCCAATGCTATGCAGATCCGTGACTGGACACCGCAAGTTTACGATGCCGAAGAAGTAATGTTATGCGTGGCTCCCTTCTTCCATTCATATGGTTTGACGGTCGGCATGAATCTCTCTATTCTTGCTGCTGCCACGATGGTGCTTTTGCCGAATTTCAAGCCGCCTGGTGTCTTAAAAACCATTCGCGAGTACCACCCCACTCTTTTCCCAGGTATACCTACCATGTACCTTGCCATTATGCGTGAAGCCGGGAAGCACACCGAACAGTTGAGTTCGATTAAGTTTTGCATCAGCGGCGCCGCGCCGTTACCCGCCAAAATACAGCATGATTTTGAGGAAGTTACCCATGGCAGGCTGGTTGAAGGCTATGGATTAAGTGAAGCGTCCCCTGTCACTCACTGCAACCCGTTGACGGATAACTGCCGCAATGGCAGTATTGGTCTCCCTCTCCCTGGTGTGGATTCAGCTATCCTGGACCAGGTCACCGGCGAACCTCTTCCCGCTGGCATGGAGGGCGAGATCGTGGTGAAAGGGCCTAATATTATGAAAGGCTACTGGAACCGCAAGGACGAGACTGAGGCGATCTTTACGAAGAATGGTTGGATGCACACAGGTGACCTTGGCAAGATGGATGAGGACGGCTTTTTCTATGTCATAGAACGCGCCAAGGATATGATTATCGCCAGTGGCTTTAACGTCTACCCACGCGAGGTTGAAGAGGTTCTCTTCCATCATCCCGCCGTGCAAGAAGCCGCTGTAGCAGGCACCCCTGACGAGTACAGAGGTGAAACCGTTGCCGCTTTCGTGATCCTGAAGCCGGGATTCGCGCCCTCGGAAGAGACGCGACAAAGCATCCTTGCCTACTGCAAACAGAACCTCGCGGGCTATAAAGTGCCCAAAATACTTGAATTCCGTAAGGCCTTGCCTAAGTCTATCATCGGCAAAGTCCTGCGTCGCGAACTAAAAGTGACCAGGAAGGAAATACAATGAGATGTATGGGCCGGGCTTGTCTTTGCCCTGGTAACGCTATATACGGGCTGGGCTTGCTCCAGCCCTGTCAGTCTGGTATCAGCAACACGATCAAACAATCAAAGGAGAGCCAATTCGCATGTCAACTACCATGAAACCAACGGAGTCAGGTACCGCATTTTTAACGACCCCGGTGAGCGAGAGTGCCGATAAGATTTTTACTTTAGAGCAACGCAGCGAAGAGCAGCGCTGGATTGAGGAATCGAGCGCAACTTTTATAGAACGCGAAGTTTTGCCATTGACGGAAGCCATTGATCACCAGGAGCCTGGTGTATTGCCGGGACTTGTCAAGAAAGCTGGTGAGCAAGGCCTGCTGATGATCGACGTACCGGAGGAGTACGGCGGCGCGGAATTGGGCTTACTGACCAGTTCCCTGGTTGGGTCTGAATTGCGTGAAGCCTCTTTTAGCGTCGCTTTTGGAGCGCATACTACCATAGGTACAATGCCTATCGTCTTCTATGGGAACGAGGAACAGAAACAGAAATATTTGCCGAAGCTGGCTTCAGGTGAGTGGATTTCAGCCTATGCGCTGACCGAACCCGGCGTCGGCTCAGATGCTATGAGTTTGAGCACGCGTGCGGAGCTATCCGAGGATGGCAAGTATTATATTCTCAACGGTACTAAGCAATGGATCTCGAACGCTGGTTTCGCTGATGTGATGATCGCATTCGCGCGTATCGGCAATGAAAAACCATCGGCGTTTATTGTCGAGGCGAACTGGCCTGGTGTCTCAACTGGCGCTGAAGAGCGCAAGATGGGTATCAAAGGCTCATCCACTCGCCAGGTCTACTTTGAGGATACCAAAGTCCCGGTAGAGAACCTGCTGGGTGAGATTCATAAAGGCTATAAAATCGCCTTCAATATCCTCAACATTGGCCGATTAAAACTGGGTGCGGGCACGGTGGGTGGCGCACGTGCCGCGCTGGGTATGTCCGCCGTCTATACAACCGAGCGCAAGGCCTTCGGCAAGTTCATCAGCGAGTTCGGCATGATTCAGAAAAAACTGGCGCGCATGGCTGCCGAGACGTATGCCGCCGAGAGCGAGGTATTCCGTACCGCGGCCAACATTGAGCAGGCGCACCGCAGCGCTGGTAACGACACGGAGAAAACCTTCAAAGCTATTGAAGAATATGCGATCGAGGCCTCCCTGGCAAAAGTTCATGGTAGCGAAGTGCTGGCCATGGTTGTTGACGAGGGCGTACAAATCTTTGGTGGCTACGGTTTTATGCAAGAGTATCCCATCGAGAAGGCATACCGCGATGCACGTATCCAGCGCATTTTTGAAGGGACCAATGAAATTAACCGCCTGGTCGCTTCGGGTACGCTCTTCAGCCGCGTGCTCACCGGTAAGCTGCCCCTTACGGCTCAGTATCCAACAATCGAGGCGCGTGTACGCGCTGGTCAACCTCTCAACGGTGCGGGCGAGTCGATTCCTGCTGAGTTACGGGATGCCGTCAACGCCCTTGAGCGCGCAAAGGATGTCACGATTTACTCGGCTTTGAAGATCGCAATGAAGTATATGCGGGCATTGGAGAACGAGGAAGAGTTCATCGAATACCTGGCAAACCTGCTTATCGATCTTTATGCTAGCGACAGTGCACTGGCCCGTGCCACGCAGGCGGTGCGTCGTGGGGACGAGAACAGCAGTACTCATGTGAAACTGGCACAACTGGCGACATGGCTGGCCCATTCGCGAATGCGCTCAAATCTGGATCAGATGATCATGACCAACAGCGCTGAAAGCGAAGTAGAGGAAGAATTGAAACTGGTTCGCTCTTATGTTGGCGACTACTTGTTCAATGGCGTCGCACTTCAGCGTGAAGTGGCGAAAATCGTTGTTGAAAAACAGGGATATCCATTGTAGCAGGCCATGCTTATGGTATCATCCGTGAGACTGAGTCGGATGTTTAACCGCAAAGAGGAGAAAGAGAATATGGAAGAAGCCGTTATCGTAAGTGCGGTACGCACGCCTATTGGGCGGGCCAACAAAGGCGTACTCAAAGATGTACGAGCCGATGACCTGGCTGCCATAGCCGTCAAGGCAGCCGTTGACCGTGTACCGCAGCTTGATCGTTCGTTGATCGAAGATGTTATTCTTGGCTGCGCATTCCCCGAGGGAGAGCAAGGCATGAACCTGGCGCGGCTCGTTGGCGCCCTTGCGGGCCTGCCAGAGACAGCTGGCGGCGTTACCGTCAATCGCTTCTGCGCGTCCAGCCTGCAAGCGGTCAACATGGCAGCGCAGAATATCATGCTGGGTTTGGGCGAGGTCTTTGTCGCTGGCGGCATTGAGAGTATGTCGCGCGTGCCCATGGGCGGCTTCAATCCCAGTTTCAATCCTCGCCTCATCAAGTCTCGCGAGGGTGAGGAGACCAGCTCACCCTATCCACCATGCGAACTGGAATACGGCTTCTCCAGCTATATTCCGATGGGGATGACAGCGGAGAACCTGGCCCGAGAATACGGCATCAGTCGCGCAGCCCAGGATGCTTTCGCGCTGCGTAGTCACCAGCGCGCAGTCGCGGCCACCGATAACGGTATATTCAAACGCGAAATTGTGCCGGTACGGTTGCCGAATGGCACCATCATGGAGATTGATGAAGGGCCGCGCCGCGATACCTCGTTGGAGAAGCTTGCCAGTCTCGAACCTGCTTTCATCAAGGGTGGCACCGTCACAGCTGGTAACTCCAGCCCACTCAACGACGGGGCAGCCGCGGTTGTATTGATGTCTGCGCAAAAGGCGCGAGACCTGGGTATTACCCCCCTGGCCAAAGTGCATACGATGGCGGTAGCAGGTGTGCGTCCAGATATTATGGGTATTGGGCCGGTGCCCGCTATGAAAAAGGTGCTACAGAGAGCTGGCATGCAATTGAGCGACATTGATATCATTGAGATCAACGAGGCTTTTGCCGCGCAGACACTTTCAGTCGTCAAGGCCATGGGGATCGATGTGGAGAAACTCAACCCACATGGTGGCGCGATTGCCCTGGGTCACCCGCTCGGCTGTAGCGGCGCTCGCATTATTGCCACGCTGATCAATGATTTGCAAAGCGAGGATAAGACGTTTGGTATCGCCACACTGTGCATCGGCGGAGGCCAGGGTCTGGCGACGATTATCGAGAGGTTGGCGTAGTTATGACATATCATATTCGCAAAGCCGCGGTGCTAGGCGCAGGAGTGATGGGAGCGGCAATTGCCGCGCATCTCGCTAACGTCGGAATCCCCAGCCTCCTGCTCGATATTGTACCGCCGGATGCTGGAAGAGATCGCGATAAGATAGCGCGCATGGGGTTGGAAAAGGCACTCAAAGCCCGTCCCGCGGCTTTTTATAGTAAACGTGCTGCCAGTCTTGTGACGGTGGGTAATATCGAGGACGACCTGGAGGACCTGGCCGACGTCGATTGGATTATCGAGGCGGTCGTCGAGCGACTGAACATCAAACACGCCCTTTACACCAAAGTTGAGCAAGTGCTGACTCCGGGTACTATCATCAGTTCAAATACATCTGGGCTACCTGCACATATGCTCACCGAAGGGCGCAGCGAGGATTTCCGCCAGCACTTCTTGATTACACACTTCTTCAACCCGGTGCGCTACATGCGCCTGTTGGAAATTGTGCCCGATGTTGACACTGATCCAGCATTGTTGCAGTTTATGCAGCAATTTGCCACGGAAGTGCTTGGCAAGGGTGTTGTCTTTTGCAAGGATACCCCAAACTTCATTGCCAACCGTATCGGCACCTACGGGTTTATGGCGACGTTTCGGTATGCGCTAAGCGAAGGCTATAGTATCAGCGAGGTCGATGCTATCCTGGGGCCAAATATGGGGCGGCCTAATTCAGCGGCCTTCCGCACCGCTGACCTGTCCGGCCTGGATACGCTGGTCAATGTCGCCGATAACCTGTATATAAATGCGGCAGAAGATCCCCAACGCGAGACCTTCCGTATGCCAGAGGTTGTCCGTGAGATGATTCGCCGCGGCTGGCTCGGTGAAAAAAGCGGCCAGGGCTTTTATAAACGCATCAAAAGTCCAGAGGGCGGATCGACCATCCTGGAACTTAACCTGAATACCCTGGAGTACCAGCCGCAGCAGAAGGTGCGCTATCCCTCCATCGGAGAGGCGCGCAATATCAGCGACCCGGCAAAGCGCATGTTGACTATCCTGGCTGGGGATGACCGGGCAGCACAATTAGCGAGACAGACGACAGCAGATTCGCTGATCTATGCAGCAGAACTTGCCATGGAGATCGCTGATAGCATTGTCGCTATTGATGAAGCCATGCGCTGGGGCTTTAATTTTGAAATGGGCAGCTTCGAGGTCTGGGACGTACTGCTACAACATCCTGATGTTATGCAGAAAGTGCTACAAGGCCGGGAGATACCGCAACTTGTACGGCACGTCCAGGTGGACGGCCAGGGCACATTCTATATTGGTACGACAGGGCAGCGACAGTACTTTGATTTTCATACTCACAGCTACAAACCGGTGCTAACACCAGAGGGAACGATCTCATTGGAGGCCCTGAAAAGTGGACATGTGGGAGGGGCTGCCGGCGCTACGAAGAATGGGCTTATTCGAGATAATGGCTCTGCTGCGCTGATCGACCTGGGCGATGGGATAGCCTGTGTCGAGTTCCATACGAAAATGAACTCGATTGATGAAGGCATCATTGAGATGTTGCGTTACGTTGCTGAAGAGGGACAGAAACAATTCCGGGCAGTAGTCATTGGCAACGAAGCGGCGGACTTCTCGGCGGGAGCCAATCTGCTGCTGGCGCTGATGGGCTCCAGGCAGGGGGAGTGGAAGATGCTGGAAGGGGCAATCAATGGATTGCAACAGGCGCACCAATTGCTGAAATATGGTCCTATTCCGGTTGTTGCGGCACCGGCGGGCCGGGCGTTGGGAGGTGGTTGTGAGATCATTATGCACACCAACCATGCGCGTGTTTACGCAGAATCCTATATCGGCCTGGTTGAGGTTGGAGTTGGCCTGATCCCAGCGGGAGGCGGCTGTAAAGAACTGCTATTACGCTACGGAGCCAGTTTGGAGAGTCAAAAAGCGGGCAAGACCGGGGGACCGTTTACGCCTTCGCGCCGCGCTTTTGAGATCATTGCCGTTGCCACTGTCTCTACCAGCGCAGTGGAAGCGCAGGAACTGCGTTTTCTGCGAAAAAGCGATGCCATTACGACAAATCGTGACCTGTTGTTACGTGACGCCAGGGCCGATGCCCTGCGCCTTGCCGCTGCTCAAGCAGCGGGCAAGTGGCAGCCCGCTCAGCCATCAATGATGATTCTGCCAGGGCCAGGTGCTCGCCTGGTGCTGGAGCAGCAAGTTGAAAACCTTTTAGTGACAGGAAAGGTGAGCGAGCATGACGCGGTGATTGCTCGTCATCTCGCCCGTGTGCTGACGGGCGGAGAGTGTTCGCCCAATACCCCGGTTACTGAGCAGTATGTCCTTGACCTGGAGCGGGAAGCCTTCCTTACTCTCTGCGGTATGGAGAAGACTCAGGATAGGATGCAGGCAATTTTGATGACAGGTAAGCCATTACGCAACTAAGCACTGCGTAAAAAAACTCAAAGTAATCGGAGTGAAGCACTACTTCTAAGGGTAATGAGCACCAATGAGAAAGGGAGATTGCAGTGTCTCCCTTTCTCATTGGTGCTTAAGCTTGTTAATTTTCCTCGCTATCATTCGTCTCTTCATTATAAGGAACACATCACTTTGTTTATACTGATGTATGTACATGCACAAAAACATGTAAATATCACATAAAAAGAGCCTGGTTGTTAAAAAAGGCCCTCAAAACACTAGACAACAGGGGTAATATCATGCATACTATAAATGTGTAAACGTGTGTTTGGCTCTTGTATCTAACAAGTAATAACATTGTAATAACAATCACACATTTGTCGGCTGCAATTATCACATCAATCGTTAGTATAAGTTGCTCAGAGGTCGCTACAGCAATCAGGAGGGAACTATGCTAGGAGCTCAGGAGCAGAGAAGTGAAGTAGCAAGGCTGTTATCGCAAATTAGTGAAGAGTATGAGGCTGCGCAACGTGGTCTTACCGGCCTGGCCAGCGGAACCTCGCAGCATGCATTCATCACGGCTCGCATGGAGAATATGGGTCAACTTCATGGCCAATTGCAATCATTAGTGGGTGATATTGCTATTGCGATGATTGCTGAGCAGTTGAATAACACACCGTAGAACGTCGAGTCGAGGAGTAAAAACACAAAATAAAACGGCCTGGAAGGCCGTTTTATTTTGTGTTTTTGTGTAGATAAAAGGGGAGATCGTGTTCAGGATTATACGATGGCACGCCTATGGAAATAGCGAATATTTGTGGCAGGACGCTTATTCCAGACCCCGGTTACAATAAACTCGGTCTCTTCGCTGGCGAATGACTCCTGGTCCAGGACATTCTGAGTCTCGTATAGAAAACACTGTAGCCAATTGGTCAGATCCTCGCTCGCAAGCAGCGGTGCTCCCTCACTGACGAACCACTCGGCTATGCCTTGTAGATAGCAGCGATACTCCCTGGATAGTGGGTATTTTCGTAATATGCGGTAGCTCTTCTCCTGGATATTTTCGTATCCAGCTGCACGGAGGTAGCCTGCGAGCTTTGAGCCAACCCAGCTATCCTCAAAGGTGTAACCCTCGTCTAGACGCAACTGTTCCCAATGTTCACGAGCCTGGAAGACTCGCGCCTGCAAGCCAGGATCAATATTGTGAAAGCGCAGTGTACCGAAATCTATATCTTTGATGACGAGGCGCCCCCCATTGGTTAAATAGCGCCCCATCGTAGCAAAGGTATCTATTGGCTTCTGGAGATACTGGCTCACGTTCGCGCTAAAAATAACATCGGCAGAGCCTGGGGCGATTGGTAATTCCTCAAATGCAGCGCATTTATACTGTACTTGCCTGCGATACCATTGTTTATAACTGCGCTGCTGTGCCGTGACCAAAGCTTCCGCTGAAATATCTACGCCGATGATGCGGCCACGTGGTCCGATAGTTTCTGCCAGGAGTGGTGTCCATAGACCAGGTCCGCAGCCTGCATCAACTATGAAACTCCCTGTTTTCAGTTGGAGATCGCGTATCATTTGCCTCCGCTCAACGATTTTGCTAATGTGGTGCGTTTCTAGCCATTCAATGGCATTGAGTGGCAGACCACACTCATTTACGTGAACGGTATTGTTAGTTGCCATAACATTTCCCCCGTCTCATTAGATTATTTGAAACACCAGGATGTTTAAATTAGTGATGAAAGTATAACAGGTGATAATTTGAAAAGGCAATATATGTTTAACATTGTAGTACTTTTGTGATTTACATTGTGATATATGAGAAGATACATCTGGCTGAAGTGAGATAGAAAAGATAGCTTACCGGGGCAATCGTCCCCCCTGCATCCTTTTGGAATGGTTATGTAAAACATTGTGTACGTTTTGTGGTATACTACTCATAGGCCATTCGGCTAATAATCAAAAACACTGTATCTTGTATCATGATGTATTTTTGCGCTGAAGAAGGGAATGTAATATGGGTCCTGGGGATGACTCATCTGGGCAGCCAAGAAGGCGGGGGCGCCCAAAGAAGCAGAAGAAAGTTTTTGTGCCTACTCAGGAGAAGCCGGAACACCCTGTTGTAGCTGAAAACGGATATCAAGAGCGCACTGATTTGACCGGAGTTCATGAGGATATTTATCGTCGCGTCGTAGAATTGTTTACGACGGTTATTGATGATGACGCCCGTCAGTGGCAGATTACCCAGGCAATATTTGAACATGTACTGCTTCACCTTGACGCTGAACGCCGGGGGCTAGCGATTACCTATGCGAAATTGATGCCTGCTCGTGAGGATGGTGTGCACTCGCTGGTTGAAGTAACGATGCGAGGAAATTATCCCTGGACCTTTGCGCTTGAGAATCATACATACCTGGGGAGTACCACGCTGGCGGGAAATACGGCTATGCTTGATCGTCTACAGACGTGGGACAATTTCAGCGAAAGTGAACGTTCACAGGTCGAGATTGACGAATTTGAGCGCAGCGCCTGTGCTTATCCGGTGAAGCGCGCGGGACGTGTCGCAGGTGTTTTGATTATTTCGAGCACACAACCCCGCTTTTTTACTCGCCCAATGACCTGTCAAGCGGTGATTGAGTATGCGCAACTGTTGTCGCTGGCCTTCCGCGAGCATGAATTTCACCCTTTCTCGCTCTTAAACCTGCGGCCGATGCCCAATTTAAAGTGGCAGCGCGCGGAGATCAGCCACTCATATGTCAATCGGATCATCGCCTGCGTACGACAAAAGGGAATTTCGCGCCAGGAGGCAGAACTTTTTGTGCGCAGGGATATGGAAGCCGAATTTGAAGAAATTGGTCAGTTACACCTGCAGCAGCGGCTTTCTCACGAAGAGCGTTCTGAGCAGAAGTGATCTGCCTACTGTGCCTCGTGCCATTGAAGGATACTTTAGCCAGGTGCAAGGCAGTGCTCTGTCCAATAATGGTGCGTCTTGGCAACGACTGTGACGACGTTCTTGATCTCCTTAATGAGGTGTGGGATCTTTCCCCACACCTCATGTCCTGGTATGTTGCTCAGGCGCCGAAGGCTACCTGTAGGTTACTCATGACAAGTGTTGAAGCATTGCGGGTGCTGCAAGACTCAACAAAGGCGCTGAAGAGGTTGGCCCAGACGGGTTCGAGCATATAGATTTCTTCTGGGTGACCCTGGGCGGCGGCGACAAAGTGTTTTTCTGGGACTTCAAGTAGCTCGGCGATGCCATCTTCGGCGCGACCGCTGATACGTACACCGCGGCCAGGTTCTTTTACTGCCTGGTGATGAAGGCTATTGACCAGGATTTCGCGCGTACCGAAGATTTCTTCCATTTTGCTGCCCTCTTCGATGTGTATGCTATGTATGAGTGTGTTGCGTGGCAATTCACGTGTACTGTGCTTGATAGTCGGTGAGGCCAGGGCATCCACGTCCTGGTAGAGGGTACCACCGAGGGCAACATTGACAAGCTGCATCCCACGACAGACGCCAAGGGTGGGTCTATTTTCTGTTAATGCCCAGCGCGCCATTGTTAATTCTAGCTCGTCGAGCTGCTGGTCTACATTACCAAGCAAGGGATGGGGGTCTTCACCATAGTGTACGGGTTGAATGTCGGTTCCGCCGGAGAATAATATACCATCCAGGCGTTCAAGGAGAGTATGAAGCGTTCCAAGGTCGTTAACCATTGGAATGAGAACGGGAACACCACCCGCGTGTTCGATAGCATGGACGTAGGAGCGATTATTGCAATAGATGGGACGGCCAGACCCTTCACGGTAGTCTGCCTGACAAGGAATGCCGATTAATGGACGCATACATGTACTCCTTCATACGAACAATAAAAATGAGTTCATTGGTTTTGTAATAAAAAAACGGAACGCTTTTCAGGTGCGTTCCGTTAAAAGATAAATCTATTCAAACGACGAAACGCCTGACGAGTCCCAATCCAAGAAGCTCCAGCCAAAACTGGAGCAGAGTATACACGAGGATTGGTTCTGTACAGGGGTAGTGTGGTTCCACGTTTTTACCTCATTGCATTTACAATGTTACTTTAATGTTATACATCTATATACAATTGTTGTCAAGCTGATCAGGACTTTTTTTTAGGGCTGTTGCAGAGCTTTCCACTTAGTTTCCAAAGAAGGCGTTCCACCATTCCTGCCAGAAGCCTTGCTGGACAGGAGGTCGTTGGTGATGTACAGCGATTGGCTGCTGCTGGCTGGTCGAGCTTATGATTATTACAGGGTACTCTCCCGGCCGGACATAACCTAGTTGCTGGCGAGCTTCGCTCTCGATTACAAACGGGTCTTTGTAATAATTCGCGAGTTTTGTAAGATAGTCGTGCTTGTCCAGAATCTGTTGATACTGTTGCTGTGCGCTTGTAACGCGTTGCATCAACTGGCTATTGGACCATGCCTGGGCCAGTGAGCTAAGGAGCAGTGCCAGGCAGATCAGCCCTGTTACCCAGATGACAGTCTGTGTGAAGAGGGAACTGCGCCTGGCGCGTAAGCGACCGACTGTTTCTTCCACGCCTACCGCGGAGGTTACATTGGGGATGCCTCCTCCGTAGCGTGAAGAAAATTGCGTCCTTCTGGGTTGCTGTTGCACCTGCTCTCCCTTCGAGTTATCTTGTTGCGTTACGTTTCCTGGTCTCTGTTATAGATTACGGTAAATTGGTGGTTCGGTCAAGTGTAAAGGCCTTTAATGTGCATGTAAGACGAGGAGGCCCATAATATCAAAGCCAGCGAGGAGGAATATCAAGGCCATACTGGCGAGCAGGACAGTACGCTGCCAGGTAGTTTCCAGCCACTTTGTATTTGCGTGGTCTGTAGAGCGGGGAGTTGGCTTATGATTGGTCGCGTTGGCTGCAACGTATGTTTGTTGTAATGGCTTCGTGATTTGTAAGTGTACTTGCTCTGCCGTAGTGAGAGGGCCACTGACGAGATTCAGCCGTCTGTTTACAGCGATAAGACGATCACTTATGGCATGCTCGAATGAGGTGTGCAATTCTTCCTCATCAGGTGTCTGGTACGTTGGTATCGCTGGAAGCATAGGGGTAGTTGCAAACCAATCCTTTATCATGAAAGTATCGGCAATGAGGTCCTCAGTCATGGTTGTGCCTGGATAGACGGCATTTGCTTCGAGCTTTGCGTTGGCTGTAAGACATTGTGTATGCATGATTAACAACTCCTTCCTATGTATCTATTCTTTATACGCCCAAGCATAGCGGAATTTGGACATGAAAACATGGGTCATTTGACATATTTCATTGGTTTTTCGCTTTACTAAGCATCATGTAACTTGATGAGTCGATTATGAATATCGCTGACATTTATATTAGAGGATGGCAGATTTCTGAAAACGGGGAAAATTCCTTGACATCTATTTGTGCCTGTGATATATTAGAGCTAGCTTCAGAGGTATGTGCTGCACCCATCAAATAGTCCCGCTATACTGGTTCCTGTGTGTGTTGTAGTATGTACACTGTCAAAGACACTTTGGCCGACACCTCTTGCATTTCCCATGAACTTAGCATCGTTGTCACCACAAGTATTTAAGGTATTTCCCTAAAACTAGTCCCGTATATGTAACAGAAGTAATTTTTCCCACCATACCTGCCAAGGTTCATCGCAGAAAGGAGAATGGGCGTGTTACTCCCAACGGATTTGCTTCGCCCAACACAACGTGAATATCGCTGAGCTAGAAACAAAAACTATCACTGAGCTTCGCGACATCGCTCGCGACCTCGAACTCTCAGGTTACACCGCCCTCAAAAAACAAGACCTCGTTTTCCGACTTCTTCAAGCCAACACCGAACAGCAGGGAAATATCTTTAGCGCTGGAGTGCTGGAAATTGTGGAAGATGGCTTCGGGTTCCTCAGGCAAGAACGCTTCCTTCCAGGGAATATGGACGTGTACGTATCCCAGTCGCAAATTCGCCGCTTCGGCTTACGCACTGGCGATATGGTCTCTGGCCAGGTTCGTCCTCCTAAGGATAATGAAAAGTACTATGGTCTTTTACGTGTTGAAGCCATTAACGGTGTAGATCCTGAAATTGCTAAGCGTCGTCCCCATTTTGATGTCTTAACCCCGATTTTCCCCCGTGAGATGTTTAACCTGGAAACAGGCCCCTCAAATATCTCCGGTCGCATTATCAACCTGGTTGCCCCCATTGGGCGTGGTCAGCGTGGTTTGATCGTCTCCCCGCCAAAGGCTGGTAAAACCATGCTGCTCAAATCTATCGCTAACTCGATTACTGAAAACTATAATGATGCACATCTGATGATTGCCTTGATCGGCGAACGGCCAGAAGAGGTCACCGATATGAAACGTTCGGTGCGTGCCGAAGTCATCAGTTCAACATTTGATGAGCCAACTGAGGCGCATACGCGTGTTGCTGAGATGGTTCTGGAACGGGCCAAACGTTTGGTGGAAGGTGGACGTGACGTAGTGGTCCTGCTGGATAGTATTACGCGCTTGAGCCGTGCCTATAACTTGGCAGTGCAGCCAAGCGGACGTACACTCTCTGGCGGTCTTGATCCGAGCGCGTTGTTCCCACCGAAGCGCTTCTTTGGAGCGGCTCGTAAAATCGAAGAGGGCGGCAGCCTGACGATTATCGCCACTGCCCTTGTAGATACAGGTAGCCGTATGGATGACGTAATTTACGAAGAGTTTAAAGGTACCGGTAATATGGAACTGGTACTGAACCGCAAGCTTGCGGAACGCCGTGTCTTCCCCGCCATTGACATCTCTCTCTCCAGCACCCGCCGCGAAGAACTGCTCCTCGACGATAAGACTCTGCGTGCTGTCGTTGTTATGCGCCGTATGTTCTCTACGCTAGCCGACCAGCGTGGCCTGGAGGCGATGGAGGCGTTGTTACAGCATATGTCCAAGACAAGCAATAACATGGAGTTTCTGGCAACCCTCAACAAGAGCATTCTCTAACATTTTCTAAAAAGCACGTTATTGGTACATTACATGAGGTATACTGATAACGTGTTTTTTTGATTTTTCGAAACAATCTACAGGAGATTACCCCATGACCACCACAGCCAGAGTATTTCAAAATCATATCGGGGGGAAATGGCAGAGCGCGCAGAGCGGCCAGACATTCCCCAATAACAATCCAGCCACCGGAGAGCTAATAGGCCACTTTCCTCTCTCTGGAAAGGTTGAGGCGGATGCCGCCGTTGCTGCCGCTCGTTCTGCTTTTGATACATGGCGGCTGGTACCAGCCCCTAAACGCGGAGAGATTCTTTTCCGGGTTGGGGAGCTTCTAACACAGCATAAAGAGGAGCTGGCGCGTACGATGACGCAGGAGATGGGCAAAGTCCTCAAAGAGACACGAGGTGATGTGCAGGAAGGCATCGATATGGCCTACTATATGGGCGGAGAGGGACGCAGGCTTTTTGGATATAGCGTTCCTGTCGAACTGCCGAACAAGTCGGGGTTTGCCATGCGTGACCCGATTGGCGTTGTGGCCTGTATAACGCCGTGGAACTTTCCTATCGCTATTCCCACGTGGAAGATGTTTCCCGCGCTTGTCGCCGGGAACACGGTGGTAATTAAACCTGCCAGTGATACGCCTTTGAGCGCACTGCGATTGGTCGAAATCCTGTATGAGGCAGGTTTACCGGAAGGGGTCGTGAACATCGTCTTCGGTCCGGGTGGTACGGTTGGTGAGGCGTTGCTGCAACATCCCAATGTCGCGGTTGTCTCTTTCACCGGCTCCACCGAATCGGGGCGGCACGTTGCCATTGAGGCGGCGAAATCGCTCAAACGTGTCTCACTGGAGATGGGCGGCAAAAATGCCGTGATCGTGATGGATGATGCCGATATCGACCTTGCGGTTGAGGGGATTTTGTGGAGCGCCTACGGGACAACGGGACAGCGCTGTACTGCCTGCAGTCGTGTTATCGTGCATAGTGCAGTGCGCAAAGAGTTGCTGAAGAGGCTGCTGCCACGGATTGAACAATTGCGCCTGGGGAATGGATTGGATGAAACGGTCGATGTTGGTCCGGTGATCAATGCAGCGCAGCTTGAAAAAATCCATAGCTATACCGAGATTGGCAAGGCCGAAGGGGCGACGCTCGTTACCGGTGGGTCTATCGCCGACGAGGGTGAGCTGGCAAAAGGACACTTCTATCGTCCCACGCTCTTTACCGATGTGCGTCCAGAGATGCGCCTGGCTCAGGAGGAGATCTTTGGACCGACGCTTTCGCTTATCGAGGTGGGATCATTTGAAGAGGCCATCGCCGTCAACAACGATAGCAAATTCGGTTTGTCGAGTGCCATCTATACTCAGGATATCAATCGTGTACAGCGGGCGATGCGCGATATCACCACGGGTATTCTGTATATCAATTCCGGCACGACGGGCGCGGAGATTCAATTTCCCTTTGGTGGCAACCGTGGCACGGGCAATGGGCATCGCGAAGCAGGTATTGCAGGGCTTGATGTTTTTACCGAGTGGAAGGTGGTCTACACCGACTACAGTGGCAAATTGCAGAAGGCCCAGATAGATTAATAAAGGATGAGGGTTTCCATCGTTGTTGGTTGATGAGCTCGCGGGTAGTATACTGGATTGTGTGTAAAAAGAAGGTCTGGTATCCTAGACTGGCACGTAGTTGTCAGCTAAAAAACCAGCAGGATACCCATGACACACAAAAAGAACGATACGCAAGAGAGGAACGAAAGTCAAGAGACCTTTGAAGCGATGCTGCGAGAGAAATTGCAACAGGCGGTGCGAACCGCATTGGTGAGTGTGTTAGAAGCAGAGGTGGATGCCTTCATTGGCGCAGTCCGATACGAACGCAGTGAGCAGAGACAAGATTATCGCAATGGGCATTATGCGAGCAGTCTGGGGACAACCGTTGGTGACACTGACGATTTGCCAGTGCCGCGCACGAGGAGAGGGGGTATCAAACGCAGGTATTCGAGCGGTATCATCGCCGCAGGGACAATCTGGATCAGGCCATTGGGGAGATGTTTGTCGGGGGAGTGAGTATGGCGAAGGTGGGCGAAGTGGTAGAAGCCTTAACAGGCAGCAAGCCCAGCGCGTCGACCGTTTCACCTGTGTTCCACCCGGTAGAGAGCGAGTACGCCCAGTGGAAGACGCGCCCACTGGCAGCGCGTTACGCCTCTGCCTTTGCTGATGGGACGTACTTCAAGGTGATCTACGGCGATGAAGGATGCAAGATGCCGATTCTGGCCGTCGTAGGGATTGCGGAAACAGGCGAACGGGAGGTCTTGGATGCCATCTCGAAAGTTGTGTAACGACAAGTTATGAAACGAGACTCATGTGATAAATACTACAGGCATAGAACGTCCTTATGACGTTCTTCGTTCAACCAGCAAAGGAGGACGCTATGCCTGTTCATCGTCAGAAGAAGGATACCACACCCAATCCCCCTGGCTCAACGCAGGAGCGGACAGTTCCACCCCTGCCTGATCAACAAGCATTCCACCAGCATTTGCGCGAACTGGCCCGCGGTGCCATTCGCGTCGTCTTGGAGGGGGTAATGCGCGAGGAACTGGACGCACTGATCGGAGTCGGCTGGGGGGAGTGCAGTCCCAAGCGCAAAGGCTATCGCAACGGATTCTACACCCGCGACCTGGTCACCACGACGGGCCGAATTGAGGAGTTGCAGGTTCCCCGCGATCGCGAGGGCCAGTTCCACACACAGGTCTTCGAGCGCTACCGCCGCTATGAGCCGCAGGTTGCGCAAGGACTCACCGAGATGTTTGTGGCTGGGACGAGTACGCACAAAGTCGGAGAAGTCGCCCAGACCTTGATGGGAGTGGCCCCCAGTGCCAGCGCCATCAGTCGGCTCAACCGGGATCTCGAACAGCAATTCACCGCTTGGCGCGAGCGCCGGCTGCAAGAGCATTGGCGTATTCTTTACCTGGATGGAGTGCATTTCAGCATTCGCCATGGAGACAAAGCCGATTCAACGATCATCTTGACCGCAATGGGCGTGGATCTGGCAGGAAACAAAGAGGTGTTGGCCCTGCGAGCTTGTGCCGAGGAGAGCAAAGACGGGTGGCTCAGTGTGCTCAAAGACATCCGAACGCGCGGAGCAACCCAGATAGATCTCATCGTCACCGATGGCCATGACGGACTCCTGGCGGCAATACAGGAGCTGTTTTCAGCGACCCCGCGCCAGCGCTGTCTGGTGCACAAACAGCGTAACGTCCTGAATGCTGTGCCCAGGCGAGTGCGCCATGAAGTCGAAACAGAACTGGTGGGCATCTGGGCTCAGCCCGACAAGCAGGGCGCCTTGACGCAACTGGCCGCCTTCAAAGCCAAGTACGGCAAACTCTATCCAGAGGCAGTGAGGAGCCTGGCCGAGGAGGAAGAGAAGACCCTCACCTTTTACGACTTTCCGCAGACGATGCATCGCTATATCAGGACGATACCATGCCGATTGTTGTGTAACGATATGCTGCATCAACTCCCCTACAGGAGAGAGTCAACGTGATTGAAGCTCTTGCAAAACACCTTGAGGCAACCACATACCTGGCTTGCATCCATCTGCTTGTTCGACTGCTCAGTTACAGTTGTTCTTGATGCTGCATGAGAGCCAAGTGTGCCAGAACCAAGATTAGGGGCGTGCTCTAGTGGATCAAGTTCAGGTTTGCTTTCCCAATTGAGGAGAGTGGGAACTTATTCATATCATCATGATAGGAACTTTAGCTGATCTTAATAAATCAAAAGTCGCTATCACTCTCGTTCCTTGATCAGAAATAGGCAGTAGTCTAATCACTATCGGTTTCGAAAAGACAGTCGCAACCGTAGCACTATCTAGTAATATTGCCTCTATACGAGCGTCAGGCGTATCCATTGCAATGGGAATAGCGTCTAGTGCGCCATCGCACACACTTGAATAAAGCATCAAATGTGAAACGTCAATTTGACCACTAGCAACACGACTAGCGATAAGCTCATCTTCATGAACAGGTAAAAATATGCTATTGAATCCACAGGTTTTTAAGCTTGTTTTCTTAAGGGCCGTTGTAATAGTACTTAATACTGTAACAGTACCAGGGTCACCGAAGAAAGCGATACCTACTGCTTCCACAGCTTTAGCGATACTTTCAGTACCATTTGGCATAGGAGAAAGATCTAAGCCGTCAAAAGGAACATTATACTCTCGAGCTAATCGTAAAGCCAGATTTGAAATAATGCGGCCCTCTCGATTGAAAGCTGCAATAAGATATTCGCTAGCAATTTGCATCTTATCACTGTCCGACTTTGAAATATCAGCAACTTTGTCTAAAGTGTCTTTCACCACAGAGGCACTTTGTAGTCCTATAGAAAATCCCCACTCTCCATCTAATTGATATGTTACATGAATAAATGGACTCCGAGAGGGACAATTCGCTACTACTGCCAAGCGCACATTACCAGTGGAAGCAATTTTACCTATCTCATTAATAACCCTAGCAACAGATTTGACTCCTTCGATGCTTATACCATACGTGTTGGAAGCAATTTGAACACTGACATAGAGTGCTGAATTAGGAGCTAGTATTTCCGGAAGTAAGTTCACACGTTCAACAGGTATTCTTGGATTATCTGCAAGAATAGGTCCTAGGGAAAGATGTTTTATTCCGTGATCTTCACAACGCATCTGCAGAGTATTCGCATAGCTAGTGATTTCAGACTCTCGAGCATGACCATGATCAAGAAATAGAGGCCGTGTTGAAACACCTAGCATCTGAATTTCAAACCCAGATTCTAAAAATAATTGCGCTGCAACATGTAGAAACTTCTTTGCACGCATTAAAGTTGTATTACTAAGAGGATGAGGTTCACCAATATGAACGGTGATTGTGCGTACAGGGATGATTGACATAGTTTAAACCCTCTTTTTGATCATCTTTTGTGCGTTCCTCTCTATCTTATCATTATTCCGAGGCTAATGTGAAGCATCGGTGGTAGTTGTCATTTGTCAAGCTCTTTCGCTACTTGGGCGAGGATGCGCCTCAGTGGAGATACAGCCCGTTTGCTGTAAGTGAGCTTATAGGCTGGCGAACTTATGTTTCAGTTGGGGCGAATTTATGGTAAAAGGCACACCGCCTCAAAGGACTTCTTTGAGGCGACTTCTGTCGACGTTTCCTCCAGACAAAACACAGACAACCTGCGCTCCTTGTGGAATGGCAATTTTCTTGGAAAGGAGAGCCGCAAATCCGGCCACTCCAGCCGGCTCTGGTAAAAGCTTGCATCGTTCCAAGATCAGCCAAAGGGCTTCAATCATCTCCTCATCTGAAATAAGTACCATCTCATCCACATACTGTTTGACATGTGCTAGGGTGTATTCGCCCGCAAACGGTGCTGCCAGGCCGTCTGCAATGGTATCAGCTTTGTCTAAGTGAACAACGGTATTTTGCTGAAGACTTTGCGACATCGCAGCTGCCCCGATAGGCTCCACACCGATGATCTTAATGGCAGGATTGTGGGCTTTTAGCACGGTCGCAACCCCAGAAATCAAACCGCCACCTCCAACAGGAACTACAACCATATCAGGGGCGGGCACATCCTCCAAGATTTCTAATCCAACCGTCCCTTGGCCAGCTATGATGAGCAGGTCATCAAACGGGTGAACAAACGTCAGACCCTGTTCCTCTTGAAGCTCCAGACATTTGGACATGAGATCTTTGCCGCTTCCATGAAGAATGACCGATGCTCCATATCCCTTAGTAGCTTCGACCTTACTTTTTACAGCGGTTTGAGGCATGACCACTGTCGCTTTGATCCCCAATAGAGAAGCTGCATATGCAAGACCTTGAGCATGGTTTCCGGCGGAAATCGTAATGACGCCATGCGCTTTCTCTGCCTCGGTTAGATTTTTAAGTTTGTTCAAAGCCCCTCGCGGTTTGAAGGATCCTGTCTTTTGGAAGATCTCGGCTTTGAAATACAATTTCGCCCCAATCCTTCTCCCCAAGGTTGTTGAGTTGATCATGGGCGTTCGGTTGACGTGGCTAGCGATAACATGCTTCGCCTCTAAGATATCTTTCAACCCAACGAGGGAATGGTTGTTCTTGAGTTCCATCTATGCCTTCCTCCTAAATATTGACAAAAGAGGCGTATGTATGTGCTCTCTCTTTATCGATCACTGTTTAAGTGAATTATATAACCTCTTTCACCGACGTTGGTACGGAATTTTTTTCTTGGAGGCGTAGGTCTCACCATCATCGGACTGGGCGGTTTGATCTACGGTGTGAATCTAGCAGGTACGATAGGTACTATTTTTGCGAGTACTGGCCTTTTTGTCTTGATTTCAGGGGTAATATTTCTCCTCACAGGCATAGTGATGATATGGAGTAGTCGCTCCGGTAAAATGCGCGCACGCGACCATTTACTTGATGGATTGCAATTGCAGGGGCATGAGACGGTACTAGATGTTGGCTGTGGACGGGGACTGCTGTTGATTGGCGCCGCAAAACGTCTTCCGCGTGGGCATGCTTTAGGCATTGATCTCTGGTCGCAGGAGGACCTGGGCGATAACCGGAAAGATGCTACGCTGGCCAACGCCAGGGCTGAAGGCGTTGCCGAACGGATCGAGGTAGTAGATGGGGATATGCGCAAGCTTCCTTTTGCGGATGCCAGTGTCGATGCCGTCGTGGCTAACCTCTCTATTCACAACATTGATAGTCGCGAGGGGAGACGTGAGACGATCAACGAAATTGTGCGCGTGCTCAAACCAGACGGAAAAGTTGCGCTGATGGATTTTGAGCATGTCAAAGAGTACGCGGAGGACCTGCAAGCTGCTGGAATGCAGGATGTCGGCGTGCCAGGCCGACGTTTCTGGATTTATCCGCCGGTGCGCATTGCAAGAGGAAACAGATAGTAACGAACGGTATGGGAGCAAACTTGGTTTGGCCCCGCGCGCTTTTTACAGCGTGACCCGATTTCCTCCGGCGGGCATGGTGAAGCGTAGAAAGCCACCCATGGCCAGGCGGGTACAGACGACATCTAGGGTGAAGAAGGAAAAGAGAAGGGCGGCGCTTTTCAACTCGTAGAAACCAAGCTCAAGCAGGCTGAGGTGATTCGGGCCTGTAATGAAGAGTCGCCAGAGGGCTGGCCCTTGCTGCACTCCACCGAAGACGTTTACGGAGAGACCACAAGTAAGAGTAATCACCAGATCAATACCCAGGCAAAGTGCTGCCATACGCGGACCGAGTAACCAGAAGCGTTTGCTGAGGCGTTCACGTTTCGTCGATGCTATGCGGCACGTTGCCCAGACCGGTCCCAGTATGTATTCGAAAACAAGAAAGAGCAGGGGAACGGCCACGTAGAGCCAATCGGGAAAGAAAGCGGGTGTTACCAGGGCGCCCAGTCGACCCAGTGTGTAGAGGACGATGCCCTCTATCACGCCGCGCCGATAACTGACCTTATTAAACATGATGAATGAACCTGGCCTGTTTAATTGCAGCCACAGCTGCCACCACCACAACCGCAACTACCCATAGATGATGCCATCTCTTCGTAGCTACTAGTATCATCACTGCTGCCGTGAGGAGAGGCGAAGACGGAGAGGAGACGACGTACTTTCTCGCTATGGCATTTCATGCAGACAACGTTGTCGGCGTGCTGGTGGCTGACAAGAAGTTCAAATTTGGATCTGCAATCTGAGCAGTAGTATTCGTACAAGGGCATAGCAGGTTTCCTCCATCCAGTACCAGGGAATTGATATTGATTGTACATATTGTAGTGTGTGGCTGACTTTACGTCAAGGTGGCTTGTACGTCTTCTAGAATCAGAACCTGGAAGTGAGTGGTTCCCACAAAGAACACCATATTATTATAAAGCGTTGCACTGGACCATACGCCGAAGTCGCCAGAAGCACCCGTCTTATACTGCCAGATGATATTCCCATTGGTGGCATCCACACAATAGAAATAGCCGCTCTTCAGGCCGAGATACAGTCTACCATTACTGTATAAAGCAGCGGTTGGCACATCATCATCCCCAGAGACATCAGGAAAGTGGATCTGCCAAATAATACTTCCCGTAGCCGGGTTTAGATCGAGCAGGTAGCCTGCACAAACAGTTGGGGAGGGGGATGTAAAACAGGGATTGGCTGTGCCTACGTACAGATTCGTTCCGGTTGGATCCATAGTATCGGGTGCAAAAATGCCATAAGGTGTGCTAAATCCCCATAGCGTGGCCCCTGTGTTGGCATCGAAAGCACTAAAACCACCCGATACTCCTTCTTTAAGAGCGGAAGGAACGAAGACACGCCCGTTGACCACAAGCGGTGTGGCCCATTCAGCCCCATACGAAAGCCAATTGTCCCAAATCAAGGTTCCATCCGTCGCATTTAATGCATAGACATAGTTGCCAACCACCCCTCCAAAGGGGTAGCTGACGCTCCCAAAGTAAGCGATGCCATTTTGAACTGTTGGCGATCCATATATCGGGGCACGAGCATAGAATGTCCAAAGCACTTTTCCTGGCTAAAAACAGATGGGTACCGGGAGAGCCTGAGGAGGCGCTTAGGCCGATGGTGTTGTCTTGAGGAGGAGTAGGCGAAGGCGTTATCCCTGGAGAAGCGGTCAACATATGATTACTATTTGCAGCTGTATGAAATATCGTTACGAATGTCAGGCCCGCTCCACCAATAAAGCCAAAGACGATCACGATCAATCCAATGAGGACCTGTCCCCTACTACCCAAAAAACTTCGTTTCATTCCTGTTGGTTACCTTTCCTTTCCCAAAAGAATAAAGGTTAAAATAGATGCTTGCTTTAAAAAACTTAGAAAACCTATCTGTTTCCTTCGATACGGTATCACTGGGCAACGTACACTTGCTCTCGTAGATGTTTCCCGGCGTTGAACTCGCTGTAGACCTGGCGGCACTTTTCTAGAAATATCGGCCAGCTGTAATGCTCTTGTGCAAAACGCTGCCCACTTTCTCCCAGAGCTAGCGCTTGTCCGGGGTTTTGTAATAGTTCTAATGCCCCCTGAGCCAGGCCCTCTGGCGTGGCTGGGACTAACATCGCTACCTCAGGATTAAGTATCTGCGTGTGCGAAAGAATATTTGTGGCCAGAATAGGCTTACCCGAGCGCAGGTATGTATATAATTTAAGCGGTGTGTTCGTACCTTTACTGCGAGAACTCAGCAAAATGTCCGCCAGGGCCGTGTATTGAGGTATCTCCTCTAATGGCCGCTGTCCTACAAAACATACTGAATCTGTAATACCCAGTTCCTCGGCAAGTCGACGCCATTTTGCAACCTGTTCAGGTTTCCCACCTGCTATGACATAGCGGGCCTCTGGAGAGGCTGCGTGGACGAGTACAGCGCTCTGCAATAGAAGGTCGATGCCCTGATAGCTCTCCAGTGTTCCCGTGTAGAGTAAGACAGGACCATCACCCAGGTTCAACCGCTGTCGCAACTGTGCAGCATCGTTAGCATTTCCTGGAGGCATTTCTTCGTCAACAGCGATATTCTCTATCATGTGCACTGGCTTCTCCGGTGCGATCCGTT
>WNGE01004699.1_pt1 | contig 34952 bp, 30 predicted proteins | sample 5400651 | NCBI WGS metagenome assembly WNGE01 (sample SAMN13153370, study PRJNA577476) | soil metagenome | isolation source: 60 cm soil or saprolite under grassland replicate 2 | place: USA:California | collected 2016-06-15
TCACAGCCTTGATTACAAACGGCGCGCCGCCCAACAGTTATTAATGGGTGGTCATATCAACGAAGGTCTGGAGTTAATCCGCAAAGTGCTCGCGGCTGTAGGATTGTCTTATCCGGCGACTCCCAGGAGCGCCCTCATTTCTTTACTACTGAGACGTCTGCACATTCGTTTGCGAGGACTGAAGTTCACGGAGCGTGAGGAAAGTCAGATTCTTGAATCCGATCTCGTACGCTTGGACACTTGTTTCGCTGTTGCTGCTGGTTTGGGTTCGGTTGATCTGATCCGCGGGGCCGACTTCCAAAGTCGGCATCTGTTGCTTGCTCTGCGCGCCGGCGAGCCTTTTCGCGTGTCACGGGCACTGGCGTTTGAGGCGATCTTTACGGCGGCGCGCGGCGGGGTGGGCGAGCGTTCAGAACAGATTGCGAAACAAGCCGAAGAGATCGCCCAGAGATTGGACCACCCGTACATCATTGGCCTCTCGATTTTCGCTCGCGGCATGATTGCTAACCTTGCCGGGAGCTGGCGCAAGGCTTCCGAACTCTGCGACGAAGCAGCGGAAATCTGGCGCGAAAGATGTACGGGTACGGCCTGGGAGCAGACAGTCGCGAATCGCTATAGGCTAAGCACGCTTATAGTCCTGGGCGAGCTTGCGGAAGTATCGCGACAAGTGCCCTCACTGCTTTCAGCCGCGCTGGAACAGGGAAATCTTTTTGCAGCGATGGACCTGCGCACCCGTTTGAATGTGATTTGGCTGGCGGCGGACCAGCCGGACAAAGCTCGAGCGGAAGTGATAGAGGCACTTAAATCCTGGTCACAGGAAGGCTTTCATTTGCAGCACTACGTCTCGCTGCACGCGCTCGTGCAAATTGAGATCTATACCGGAGATCTCGAAGTTGCCCGCAAGCATGTGGAAGGAGAATGGCAAGCGCTTGAGAATTCTCAGTTATTTAGAACGCCCGGAGTGGCTTTAGAGGCTATGCAACTACGGGCGCGAGCGACCCTTGCCAGCTGCGCTGCCCGTCGCGATGACAGTAAGCTGAGGCTGGTTGAAAAGATGGCGCGCCAGATGGAAAAAGTAAACATGTCATGGTCAAAACCGTATGCGACCTTACTGCGAGCGGCGGTAGCACAGCAACGGACCGACGACGAAAAAGCTACCAGGTTGCTTTCAGAAGCGGTGCAGATTTTTGAGCGCGCGGAGATGCGTCTTTATGCGTCAGCAGCTCGACGGCGGCTGGGGGAGAAACTTGGCGGCGAGCGCGGGCAACAGCTGATCATAGCGGCTGACGCCTGGATGACGGGGCAAAAAATCACAAACCCCGAAGCACTGGTAAGAATGCTCGCTCCCGGATTTTAAGTTTGGCCTTCAAGCCGCTCGTCTTGCTTCTACAACCGGCTGCGCTTCAGGTTGGGGGCGTATCCCAAACCAGTCGCGGGTTCCTCTCGATAACGCGATGGCTGACCTGATAAAGAGTCTGGGGAAAAAACCTAATTTCTTTTCGCGAACGTTGTCGGCGGAGATGCCCTTGGGGAAAAGCGCGCTGAACGTCAAACATGCGATGGCGTACGCCACCTTACCCTCCAGCGACATTGTGCTTATTGCGCCCTGGCGCGTGCGCTTGATTATGTTTTTCAGGCGATAAAAACTGGTCCAACTTTCACCCACTTCTGTCTTCAGTTCGGTGGCCGATAAGGTTGGATGTTTGATATCGACGTCGGAGGTATCTACCTCGAGCCAAAACTTGTCGCGCAGCATTTGCACTCTGTGTTTCGGCACGTAGTCAGCGTTATCGCGGTTTTCCCAGTCGCGCCTCATCTCATGGTAGTCCTTGGTCCCCGGATAAATGCTGAAGAGTGGAAACTGGGCGAAAGCTGTGCCCGAAGCGAGTGCGAATTCACGCATAGTGCGTAACGTAGAAATCGTATCACTTTCGAGCCCGTTGATAACTGAGGCCAGCACCATGATGCCGTGGTTCTGGATTGTTTGAATCGCCTCAACCATATGTTGGCCCACCGGATTCCAGGTTTTGTTGGTCTCCTTCAAGCCTTCGGCGGTAAACGACTCCACACCTATTAACGCTCCCCGGATTCGCATCTTTTCGTACATGGCCTTCAGGTATTCCTTGTCACTAACACTCTCCGCTGTCATTTGTGTAAACGCATAAAGCGACTTGGGAACTCGCCGGTCATACTCTTCAAAGAGTTTCATTCGAGTTTCCCGAACATTTGCGAGCAGCGCTTGAGTTTGCGGATTCTTCTCTCTGGCGATACGGGCCAGCGTAGCGGGCGTGAAATTGTCGTCAGCAAAAAACACGTAACGAAGACCCATCGCATGAAGCTCATTGGCCTCATCGATGATCTGATCGTTCAAGTGCAGGCGTGGGGTTCTGCCGTCTGTCACCCAAACCGAGCAAAAGCTGCAATTCTCAGGGCAGCCCGCAACGGTTTGAATAGAGCCCATCAGGTATCTGCTGGCGTCGAGCAAATCCCAACGAGCTCTCGCCATCAGCTCGCCCGGCACTCGTCCTCCGTCATACACGCGTTGCAGCTTGCCCTGCAAAGCGTCCTCGACGATTTTGCTCCAAATTAGATCGCCCCCGCCTTTGACGACCGCGTCAGCTCCCATTTGCAACACCTCTTCCGGGAAGAGGGTGGCATGGATGCCGCCTACTATCACAGTTGCTCCGCGTCTCTTAGCTGCACGGATTACGCGGTAACCCGGCCGGCAATTCCCGGTGTTAATTCCTACCCCTACGATATCACCGCGGCGTACAGCTTCAGGCTTGAACGGTGCCACAGGTTCATCGATAACGACCGGGTCACCCACTAATTCTGTGGGAGTTGCACCAGCAATCACATAGAGCCACCGGGGAGTGATGAAAGCGAAGCCGATGCTTGTATTTGCCGGGTTTACTATGAAGACCTTGGCCATAACGCGCTCTCCTTTTTCAGTTGTGAGTAGCAATCGTCCGCATTTTTTGAGAAGTGACCTCCTGGCAGGTTTTCAATTAAAACTGAGCAAATAACGGCGAGAAAGAGGTAACCAGGAGTGAACAAACTATCTGCAAAACACAAATCGAGGCAGAGCTTCAAGCAGCCATATCTATAATTTCCTCGATCACTTCGCGCCGCTGCGGTCGGATTCCCCAGTCATAATCTCGTCTCGCAACTTGCATAGCGGCGCGCATGCTGAGCCGGGGAATTATGCCCAGCCTTGTCTTGCGGACGTTGTCGGCTGCTATCCCGCCAGGATAAAGCGAGGCGAATACGCGGCACGCCACTGCATAAAAGATTTTTGCCGGCAGCGGCAAACTACTCATGGGACCACTGCGGGTGCGCGCGATTATTTCCTTGTAGCTATAAAACGTGCTCCAGCTTTGCTGCGATTCCTTCATTAGGTCCGCAGTAGAAATTGAAGGATGCTTCACCGCTACATCCGTGTGATCGTAGTCGAGCCAGAATTTATCGCGCACGATTTGCACAGCGTGTTTGGGCTGGTAGTCAGGGTTGTCGCGGTTTTTCCAGTCGCGAATCATTTCGTGGTAGTCCTTGGTTCCGGGATAAACGCTATAAAGTGGGAACTGTGCGAAGGCCGTTCCGGACAGGCTTGCGAAGTGACGCATTGTCTGTAGGGTCGAAACCGTGTCGCTTTCCAGGCCAGCGATGATCGAGGCCAGCACCATGATCCCGTGGCTCTGAATCTTTTGAATTGCCTCGGCCATCTTTTGCCCCACCGGATTCCAGGTCTTGTTGACGTTTTTCAGCCCTTCTTCGCTGAACGACTCCACGCCAATCAACGCACCGCGCAGGCGCATCTTGCTGTACATCGCATCGAGGTATTCGTCGTCGCTGATGCACTCAGCCGTCATCTGCGTAAAACCAAAAAGTGTCGGCGGACCTTTTTGATCATATTCCTCAAACAGGCGGAGGCGATCCTCGCGAACGCGCCCCAGGTTTGCTCGCGTCCCCGCGTTTGTTTCTCTCGCAATGCGACCCAGGGTTGCCGGAGTAAAGTTATCGTCGGAAAAAAATACGTAGCGGAAGCCCATGTCATGAAGCTCGTTCGCTTCATCGATGATCTGCTCGTTAAGGTGAAGCCGCGGCGTGCGGCCATCCGTGACCCACACTGAACAGAAGCTGCAATTTTCCGGACAGCCCGCAACGGTCTGGATGCAAGCCATCAAGTACTTGTTTGGATCCAGCAGATCCCAACGAGCTTTCACCATCAGTTCTCCGGGCACTCGCCCGCCGTCGTAAACGCGTTGCAGTCTACCCAGATAAGCGTCTTCCAGGATTTTGCTCCAAATGATATCGGCGTTTCCCTTAACGACCGCGTCAGCGCCCATTTCCAGAGGTTCGTCAGGGAAAATCGTGGGGTGAATCCCGCCGACGATAACTGTAGCGCCGCGCTTCTTGGCTTCGCGCACTTGGCTTCGCGCACCACCCGATAACCGGGCCGGCAATTTCCCGTGTGGATGCCGACACCGACAATATCGCCAGGTCCTACTTTGTCTGCATCAAACGCTTTAATCGGCTCGTCGATTATGACGGGGTCCCCGGCAAACTCGATTGGAGTTGCGCCCGCGACTACAAATAGCCATCGGGGGGTGATAACGCTGTAGCCGACTGACGCATTTGCCGGGTTTACCAGTATCACCTTACTCATAACGCATGCTCCTTTTCAGTTATGCGTATATCGATCGTCCGATGCGAACGTAGCCAATATCAGAGCAATAATGCCAGTTGAATAATCCTGACTGGATTAGCGAGGGAAGCAGGATCTGCCTCAATAAACGCGCCCAGCGTAATAGCACAAGGCAGCACTGTCAATACCGAGGGGACTCAGGTATGGATGCAGGTTGAATATTTGTGACGGCGTTCTCTTTTGGGATGCGAAGACGCTCTTTGACGATGTAGGTTATGTCAGTGTAATTCACCCGGGGCCTCCGTCCGGTGCCGCTCTGGACTTTGCTTTATTGAACGACTTTAGCCTGTTGCGAGGCCAGATCTTTAAGGGAGTCTGAGAGCCTGGCGCAGATGTTTCCCGCGGCCACTGAATACTGCCGGAAGTCGAAGGTGTTCACAAAGGCGACACCCAGGCTGGCTGATGTGAGGAAGATTTCATCCGCCTCGGTGAGATCGCTCAACTCGTAAATGCCCTCAATCACGGGAATAAATTGTTTGCTTGCCAATTCAACAATCGCGGCGCGGGTTATGCCGGCGACTGCACCGGTGCTGAGAGCGGGTGTGTGAAGCGTGCCATCTTTAACCCAGAAAATGTTTGCCTTGGTGGCGGAAACAAGCTCGCCGCGTTCATTAAGCATAACCGCCTCATCAAAATCTCTTGTCTGCGCCTCTTCCCACGAAAGCACCTGCTCCAGATAATTTAAGCTCCTGATTCCCACGAGGGGGGAAAACGTGTTGCAGCGATAAGGCGAAACAGCAAGGGACATTCCCGCTGGCGATACTTTTTGCGCTTCGCCAGTCATGATCAGAAGGTCAGTTTTGCGATTGCCTTCCTTTCCTGGTCTCCAAACATCACGTCCGCTTCTCGCCAACAGGATCACGCGAGCGAGCCCATTCTGCACCTGATTAACCGCGATCAGTTTTCTCAGGGTAGCGCTAACGTTGCCTCCATTTAGTCCGGTGCAAGCTACGCTTAAACGCTCGGCGTGGTACTCGAGGCGTCGCCAATGTTCCGGCCACAAGAATGGCCTGCCTTTGTAAATCGCGACCGTCGTAAACACCCCTCGGCCATACAACATCGCAGACGATACCGGCGCGACGCGCGCCTTTGTCGCCTCCAGCATTACCTTGTTTAGATAAATTACAGGGTGCATAGCACTAGCCGCGGTTTTACCCAGATTACACGAATCTGAAAAAGACCCTCCAGCCGGACTGCCTATTGTTTGATTTGATCCGCGTTCCTCCGCGTGAATCCGCGGCCAATTAAATTAGTTGAGAGTCCAACCTTCACTTGCTGACTGCTCGTGGAAGTAAGCTAAAGCCTTGAGTCGGAACCTGGAACTCGGGACTCAGAACTCGAAACTTTTTTATTCCCTGCCCGCGGCCATGACTTCGGCTTCGAGCTTCCTCGAAAGAGAATTGCGCCAGACGTTTTCCACCTCGGCGATTGCAATCGAGATGGCATCTTCATCGTCCAATTTTATTTGCAGGTCATGGCCGCCCACTTGACCGATTAGTGTAAGAGGACAGTTCTCGCGGGCGGCAATATCTTCCAGGGCAGTGCGAGAAGTTGCAGGAAAACTCACGATGATCCGTGATGGCGATTCACTAAAAAGCGTGGTCGCCGAAGGAAGCGAACCTGTTAAAAACTCCGGCAAGCTAATGTCAGCACCGATGGCTGAGCGATTGAGCGAGGAAAAACAACATTCAGCCAGAGCCACCGCAAGTCCGCCGTCAGAGCAGTCGTGAGCGGAGGCGAGAAGTCCCGTTTCTGCGGCTTCCAGGCAGGCATTTTGCACGGCCCGTTCCGCTTGCAGATCGATGCCCGGAACTCTGCCATCGGCAAGCAACTCTTCGGTGGAAAGGCCGGCGACAACGGCGGCATATTCGCTAAGCGAAAGATCATCCGCAGTTGTCCCCAGCAGGGCAATTAAGTCTCCCGCTTGTTTGAATCCCGGTTGCACCACGCGGCGCACGTCTTCCACGAGACCGATCATTCCGATAACAGGCGTAGGCAGAATACCGCGCCCTTCAGTTTCGTTATAGAAGGAGACGTTGCCCGAAACGACGGGAGTATTGAACACGCGGCAAGCTTCGGCCATGCCATCGATAACTTCGGAGAAAGACCACATGACTTCCGGCCGTTCCGGCGAGGCGAAGTTGAGACAGTTGGTAATCGCGAGCGGGCGCGCGCCCACGCACACCACGTTGCGAGCCGCCTCGGCGACAAGCAGCTTGGCTCCTTCGCGCGGGTTCGCCGCGCAGTATCGCCCATTACCATCGAGCGTCATGGCCAGCGCTCGGCGGGTTTCTTTGATACGCACAACGGCGGCGTCGGCGCCCGGCAAGACGGCGGTGTTAGTCCTGACCATGTGGTCGTATTGCCGGTAGACAAATTGTTTGGAAACGAGATTGGGGGAGGCGAGCAGCTTGAGCAATGCCTCACCGTTTTGAACTTTGGACTTTGTGCTTTGGTTTTTGGACTTGGGACTTTGGTCTTTGGTCTTTGCAATCTGGGCTGTCGACTGTGGACTGTGAACTGTGGACTGTGGGGCCATCGGCCGCTCGTACAACGGCGCTTCGTCCGTGAGCGCAGAGACGGGAATGTCGGCAACGGTCTCGCGCTCGTGAATCACCCTCATGTTGTGGCCCTCGCGCACGCGACCAATAACTACGGCGTCGAGATCCCATTTGCGAAAAATGTCGATTATTTCCCGCTCGCGTCCCGAGTGGGCCACGATGAGCATTCGTTCCTGCGACTCGGAAAGGAGCATCTCATAGGCCGTCATACCTTGTTCGCGTTGCGGTACCAAAGACAGATCGATCTCCACGCCGGTACCCGCTCGCGCTGCCATTTCACATGAAGAGGACGTCAGCCCGGCTGCACCCATGTCCTGAATTCCGGCGACGGCGCCGCTGCGCATTGCTTCAAGACAAGCTTCCAGGAGGAGCTTCTCGAGAAACGGATCGCCAACCTGAACAGTAGGGCGCCTGGCGAGTGCTTCGTCATCAAACTCCGCCGAGGCCATCGTCGCCCCATGAATGCCGTCGCGTCCTGTCTTCGCGCCGACATAGAGGATCGGATTGCCAACTCCAGTAGCCTTGCCAAAGAAGATTTGATCCCGGCGCACCAGGCCCAGCGCGAAGGCGTTAACGAGCGGGTTGAGCGAGTAGGCATCGTCGAAAGCGACCTCGCCGCCTACGGTTGCAACGCCGAAAGCGTTGCCATAGTGTGCGATTCCGCCCACTACGCCAGCCAGCAGCGAACGATTGCGGCGTCCGTGTTTAGGATGATCCAGCGAACCAAAACGCAGACTGTTCATCGAAGCAATCGGCCGCGCGCCCATCGTGAAAACGTCGCGCAGAATTCCGCCGACACCAGTCGCTGCACCTTGAAATGGCTCGATGAATGACGGGTGATTATGCGATTCAATCTTAAACGCGGCACACCAACCATCCCCGACGTCGACGATGCCGGCATTCTCGCCCGGTGGCACAATGATGCGCTCGCCGCTGGCAGGAAGCCGGCGCAAATGAATGCGCGAGGACTTATAGGAACAATGCTCCGACCACATCACCGAAAAGATGCCCAGCTCGACAAAGGTGGGTTCGCGGCCCATGAGCGACCTGATACGTTCAAACTCTTCCGGCGTGAGATTGTGAGCGGAGATTACTTCGGGAGTGATGGTTTCCATAAGAAAGTGATGAGTGATGAGTAATGAGCGAAAGACAGTGATCAGTGATGGGTGATGAGTAATGAGTGAAAAGGAGTCGCGTTGATGCTTTCTACGCATCACTCATCACTGTTTGGATCTCATCACTCATTACTTATTACTTTTTCAATCGCGGCGCGCAACTCATCCACTTTGATGCGGCCAAAGTGTTTGTAAACCACTTCGCCTTTGTTGTTATAAAGAAACGTAGCCGGCAAAGCGCCGCCCCAATCCCGGTCCACTGCTTTGATTGACGGTTCGGGATCGGCAACATTCAATAAGTAAACCGGCATCGTGGCCTTCATCTCGCCAAGAAACTTGGGCACCGCCGTATTAATGTCCGCCAGGTCATCGAGGGTGATGGCGATGAAGTCGAGGCCTTTCGTTTGATACTCTTTGTCGATTTTCACCAGATCAGGAAACTCATCTCGGCAGGGATCGCACCACGTGGCCCAATAGTTGACCAGCAAAGGGCGGCTACCGTCCCGCTTCAACAAGCCCTGCAACTCTGCGGCATTAATCGGGCGCGCCGCCGCGCCACGCTTGGCCATGTCATTAACGCTGGGTTTCGGAGCGGTGCCCGCGCTTCCCGGGACAGATTGCGCCGCCGTCGAAAAAGCCGGAAGCAAACAGCTTACGCAGACGACGGCGGCCACAACGACAAAGGGAACGAGTTTGGCTTTTACAGCCCGTGTCATCAAAAGGGACATCTATTCGGCACGCTTGATGGAACAGCCAAAAGCGTCGGCTGTTGTTTTTGCAACCGGCTTTCCGGTGAGCGTTGCCTCGAGCGCATCGCGCAACTCGCTGGAGATCACCTGTGACGCGTCGCGGCTATTATCGATGCGTCCGCGATAAATGAGCTTGTTGTTTGCGTCGAGAAAATATGCCTCCGGCGTTCTGGTCGCACCCAGTGAATCGGCAATCTTGTTTCCGTTGTCCTTGAGAATCGGAAACGTCAGATGCTTTTCCGTGGCGTGGGCTTTAACAGACGCGACAGGTTCGGTTGAGTTAGCGTTAATGCCGACGACGTTGACGCCGCGGGCTTTGTAATCCTGCGCGAGTTTTTCCATTCGCTCATTGTAGGCATTGGAAATCGGGCACTGCACGGCAACGAAAATTAATACTGTGCCGTTCTTTCCTTTGAGCGAGTTAAGCGAATGATCTTTGCCATCCACATCGGGCAAAGTGAAATCTACAATCGTGGCGCCAATCGCAGGCGGCGCGGGGATATCTGCAACAATAGTTCGTGCGTTTCCAGCAATTGCGATGGCAACCAGAGCAATCATCAACCAGATAACATGTAGCTTTTTCATGACCCGAAACTCCTTCAGAGCGCAATAGAAGTTGGACGAAATAATTGGGGAACTGGAAGAGAAAGATTATCAGTCTGGTATGAAGCGTGGCAAGCGAGCTGAGAAGCCAAATTAGCCGCGGATTAACGCGGACGAACGCGGATACGAGAGCATTAAATGATGTAGGCAGCCAGCCAGAGACAAACAGCGTGTACAGATATCGAGTCTGTCTCATTTGCCTTTCGTATCCGCGTGCCTCCGCGTTAATCCGCGGCTGGTTTTCTCGCTTTCACGCGTCGTGCGACGACGACGAGAACCATCAATGTGGTGATGACGAGAGCGGAAAGCAGGCAGAACTGGCAGAAATGGCCAATGACAAATGCTTGTAAATAAAGCAGCCAGAGCGTGATCAGAAACATACCGCCAACCATCAACGTGAGCAACTTTCCCATTCCGCGATAACCAAAGGCGGCCAGTGTTGCCAGACTGAAAACTGTGAAGTAGGCGAAGGCGCCAATCGCGGCGAGTGGAATGCCGCGAACTGACGCGTACGGACTGGAGAGTACCTCCGAGCAGCCGGAGACAATCGTGCAGCGAATGCTTCGGCCCGAGAGATGCTCTATTGTCAGGTAAATTGCGTCTGCCAGTCCGATAAGCGAAACAAAAGCCGCGACGCCGTAAAGCATTGCGAGTCTTCGCGCGAGGTTTGGTTGGTTCGTTTCGATTGGGCTGGTCACACTAATGCAGGCAAGAGGAGCAGCCCAGCGAGGCTGCACCGCTGCGAACTCCGCGCTGCTCCAGGAATGATTACGGATGGGCTGCGAGTTCGCTGTTAATCAGCGCCTTCAGCTTGTCAGGCGCGAGCGATTCAAAGGGAACTTCACGGCCATTAAGAAAGACTGTCGGCGTGCCCGTAACTCCCAGCGCATGGCCGCGCTTGCCGTCGAGAAAGATACGCCGCTCCACTATTTCGCTGGAATTGTCTCGCCTGAATTGGTCCACATCCAAGCCAATCCTGGTTGCATACCCTTCGAAGATCGGACGCACATCAAAAGCACCGTGCCAGGCTTTTTGGTTTTCATAGAGCGTGTCGTGCATCTCCCAAAACTTGCCTTGCAGTCCGGCGGCTTCGGCGGCGCGTGCGGCAGCGAGCGCATACGCGTGAGTGGGCACAAGCGGAAACTCACGGAAGACTATTCGCAACTTCGTCGGGCCAAACTCGCCTTCGAACTGTTTCAGGATCGGGTGAAGCACGCCACAAGGTGGACACTCGAAATCACCAAACTCTTCAAGCGTAACCGGCGCGTTTGCACTTCCCAGCACCTGCGCGGGTTCCGCTCCGGGGTCTGCCGTTTTCGCTGTAGTGGTTGGGCTTGCAGAAGGCGACGGGTTTGCCATGAGCCTCGCCACAGGAGTTTCAGCAGTTGAGCGTTGGAGATACCACGCCGTCAACAGGCCTGCTACCAGCACTAAGACAATGATGATGAACGGAAGGACGCGTTTCATTTTTTAGTCAGGAAGTTTATCAGGATTGAGATCACTCCAGAGAGCTTACTTAACGACATAGAAAGATGTTTTGTCGAGGTCGCCATTAACGTAAACCTCAACCTTGTATTTTCCCGAAGGCCAATCCTGCGGCAAGGTCAAATGGCCATGAACCACATTTTCAAGCGCTCTGGTCCGGTAATCGATTTCTTTGATTTTCTGGTTCTGACTGCCGTCAGCATCCACGATCCACCAGGCAAACTTCATCTGCGTTCCCGACTTTGCCTCTTTCAAAGTAACGACACAATGGACTGTCCGGTCTCCGGGATCAAATGAATTTGTTTCGTCGCCCGGAGCGCCGCTGCCATCATCCCTGGCCATGTGAATCTCTTTGATGGCTTTTCCGGATCCCTCGTCAGCTGATGTGCTGGCGATATTGGAGTTGGCATTGGCATTTGAATTGGTGTTTAGGTTCTTCATCTTGCCAAGGTTGCAGGCGAGGACAACGAAGACTAAAAGGCCGCCGGCGAGCCAGGCTGGATGTTGTTTCATCTCAAGGTTCTCCGTTTCGTTAGTTGAAAACAGTTAAGGCAATTACGCCACGGCGGCCAGCGTAGCCGCCAACGATCGAAAGATATCCCGCCCGTCACTCGAACCCAGCAGATCTTCACAGGCGCGTTCCGGATGCGGCATCAATCCCAGCACGTTGCGCGAGCGATTGCAGATGCCGGCAATGTTATCGCGCGCGCCGTTTGAGTTTGCCGCTTCCGTGATGTTTCCGTTTTGATCGCAATAGCGAAAGATGATTCGATCTTCCTGCCGCAGCTCAGCTAGTGTCGCATCGTCGCAAACGTAATTTCCTTCCGCGTGGGCAATCGGGAGTCGTAGCACCGACCCAGCCGTCATTTCGTTTGTGAAAGGCGTGTCTGAAGTCTCCACGCGCACAAGCACGTGTTTACAAATAAAGTGCAGGTCGCGATTGCGAATTAAAGCGCCGGGCAATAGCCCTGCCTCGCAAAGAATCTGAAAGCCGTTGCAAATCCCCAGGACGAAGCGGCCCCTGTCGGCAAACTTCTTTACCGATTCCATCACCGGCGAAAACCGCGCGAGCGCGCCGGCGCGCAGGTAGTCGCCATAGGAAAAGCCCCCGGGGATAATGACGGCATCATAAGACTGCAGATCTGTGTCACGATGCCAAATAAAATCTACGGGCTGGCCAACCTGCTTTGAGATCACGTGGTAAGCGTCGTGATCGCAGTTTGAGCCGGGGAAAACTATGATTCCAAATTTCACCCTTCAATCTCCACGCGATAATCTTCGATGATCGGATTCGACAGAACTTCGCGCGCCATGCGAGCGACTGATTCACGTGCCTGCTCATGGTCTGCCGAATCCTGGAGAGCAATCTCGAAGTATTTACCCTGACGAACGTCGGCGATTCCGGTAAAGCCAAGCAGCTCGACCGAGTGCTGTATAGCTTTGCCCTGCGGATCAAGAATGCCCGGTTTGAGGCTGACGAAGACTTTCGCTTTCATATTGTTGGCAACGGCTCCCAGTTTTGCTCTTCATACTAAAACATAATATTGCTTCATGTGTAGCTAATAGCATACTATCTCGCCCCGCGACTTGGTATTCAGGATCTTAATTTCAGAAATCTAAGAATCAGGAGAACCAGAAACTATGCAGAACCCAGTTCCCGCCATATCTGGCAAATCGAGCACTGGCCTTGACGAAAACATCGCGGCCTTACTTACTTACGTCGTTGGCTGGGTCTCGGGCCTGGTCTTTTTCCTGATCGAAAAAGACAGCAAGCTGGTCCGCTTTCACGCCATGCAGTCGATCCTCTTCAGCGTTCTTGTTGGGGTCGTATGTTTCGTAGGCTGGATAGTGACATTAGTATTCGTTGTTGTAGCCGCGCAGCTTGCTGACGTTATGGGAACGCTGGTGGGTCTGATAGCGACTCTGATCTGGGTCGTTATTGGAGCCGCTTTGCTGATTGCCTTGATTATGTGTTTGGTGCGAGCCTACCAGGGTAAGTTCTTCAAATTGCCTGTTATCGGCAACCTGGCGGAAAAGATCGTCAACAAGTAGGCGTTATGTATCCTTACACCGGCTTGAAGTAAACGGCGGGGGTTTCAAGTCAGTACCGCCTGCGGTAGCGGGCGGGTTTCTTAGTGAATCCACCCACCCGCTACCCCAGGTGGTACTGACTACTGAGCGGCAAAAACCCGTTCAAAGATCGTGTCGACATTTCGTAAATAAGTATCGAACTTAAACCCTCCTTCAATCTCTGCGGATGAAAGATGCGAGTTAATATCCGCATCTTTTTTCAGGAGCTCCTGAAAATTTTCGCCCGTCTCCCAAACCTTCATGGCGTTTCGCTGCACCCACTCATAAGCCATTTCGCGCGAGACGCCTTTTTGCGTGAGCGCCAGCAGGAGTTGACCACTGAAGATCAGACCCTTCGTTAACTGCAGGTTCTGAAGCATGCGTTCCGGATAGACCACGAGTCCGTCAATTAGAGTCGCTGCCTTATAAAGTAGGTAATCCAGAGTAATGCTCGAATCAGGCAAAACAACGCGCTCCGCGGAGGAATGTGAGATGTCGCGCTCATGCCAGAGAGCGACATTTTCGAGCCCCACCAAACTGTTGGCCCTGACGACGCGCGCGAGCCCGCAGATACGTTCGGCGATAACAGGATTCCGCTTGTGAGGCATTGCGCTGGAACCTTTCTGCCCGGTAGCAAAACGTTCCTGAGCTTCGTAGACTTCAGTTCGCTGCCAATGCCGAATATTCAGTGCAAACTTATCGAGCGATGAGGCGATGACCGCCAGCGTGCACAAGTATTCGGCGTAGCGATCACGCTGTATGATTTGCGTGGATACGAGAGCGGGTTTCAGCCCCAGCCGCACGCAGACCTTCTCCTCAACTTCCGGATCGAGCAATGCAAATGTGCCGACGGCGCCGCTGATCTTTCCCACAGCCACCGTCTCGCGCGCGCGCCTCAATCGCTCGCGATTGCGGCGCATCTCGTCGTACCAAAGTGCGAACGTCAGCCCAAAAGAGGTGGGCTCAGCGTGAATTCCATGGGTGCGGCCAGTCTGCGGAGTGTGCTTAAACTCAAATGCCCGGCGCTTTAGCACTGTCAGAAGTGCCTCGACTTTCCGGAGCAGAAGATCGCAGGCAGCGCGCAACAGCAGAGCGTTGGCAGTATCGACGACATCGGAGGAAGTCAGGCCGAAGTGAACGAAGCGCGCGGCTTCGCCGATGTTTTCGGCGAGGTTGGTAGTGAAAGCAATGACGTCGTGGTTGGTAGTCTTTTCAATCTCATTTATGCGTTCAACTGAAAACTTTGCGCGCGATTTGATCTGCTCGAGTGCTCCTTGCGGAATCGTTCCCATCTCCGCATGCACTTCGCAAACAGCGATCTCAACCTCGAGCCACTTTTGGAATTTGCTCTCTTCACTCCAGAGCGCGCCCATCTCGGGCAATGTGTAACGTTCGATCATAAACTCTATTTGGTCCGCAGATTACGCAGATTACACCGATTAAGAAAACGACTGAACAGCTGGTAAGTTCATGCTGATTTGCTGCGCCTTTGGATGTTGTGGAGTTGCCCAGTCAATTCTTCTAACTGCTTATCCGAGTAATCTGCGTAAACTGTGGATAATCATTTCAGCGCGGTGGAGTTGACGAAGTATCGCGCCAGCAACCAGCGGCCATTGCGTTCGACCAATGTGAAGGTTTCCATACCTTCGCCATTTTTAAACTTCGTTCGGTACGTAACGATATATGCCCGGCCTATTAATGGCCCACTGGAGTTTTGCTGTTCGGTGGCTGACTGCAGTATTCGGTTTTCAACCGGGCCGAGCTTAGTTCGCAGCGTCTTGAATGTTTCAATTGACTGTTCGAGCGTGGCGTCCTGGCGCCACAGTTCCGACGCCTCGTTATAGATTTTATCGTAGCGCTCTGCCGCAATCTCTTCGCTTATGCTCCCGATGGTTGATTCCACTTCGGGCGGAATCCTGCGTCGTTCCTGGTTCGCTGCGCAAGCAAAGCTCGTTACAGCGACCAGCAAGATTAGAGATGCGCCATTTTTTGGAGTGCGGTGGCCTGCCACCGCTTTGGTCTTCGGCGGCTTGACGCCGCAATCTTTGCGTGGCTTCTCGTGGACCCTGGCCGCGACAAGTCGCGACCGACAAAAGCGCTGACTGGTCAGCGCACTCCAAAGAATGATGACCATCTTTCCGCCCTCATCCTTCATCCCTTCTTTTACACCTCGATCCACGGAGTTGGCTCCCTGGGAAACGAAAGACTGACCTGAGTATCACCATGAAAAAGTGGGTAACGCTCCTGCAGCGCCACTTCCGCGGAGATTTTGGCAAGATAAGGGTTGTTCGCCCGCTGCGAGAGATGCGCCAGCACCAGATATCTGGCAATGCCATCAAAGCCGTCACGAATCCAGTCTGCAACGTCTTCGTTTGAAAGATGACCCAGGCGAGAAAGAATGCGCTGTTTCAGTTCCCAGGGGTAAGCGTCACAAGCCTTCAACATGTCGCGGCTGTGGTTTGATTCAATCACCACCGCAGCGCAACCACGCAGCCGCTCGCTAACGAGGGTGGTGATGTGTCCAAAATCCATCAAGGTGGCGATCTTCACGCCTTGATGAGTTGCGGTGAATCCGAAATTGTCTACCGCATCGTGCGGGATCGTGAACGGATGAAAGTCGATTTCACCGATGCGAAAGTCTTTGCTCGATTCTATTTGTTCCACGCGATCCTGGAGCGCTTTGGCGCGTTTTCGTGGCTCTTCATCGTTAACATTGTGGCGTTCGCTGACGTAGGCATCGCAGGTTTTGGCGGAAATATAGACAGGGCAGTCAACGGTTCGGAGTAACACTCGCAGGCCGCCGGAGTGGTCGCCGTGTTCATGCGTGACCAGGACGGCGTCAAGTTTCTGTACGTCTTCGCCGACGAGTGCGAGCCGCCGTGCAATCTCCCTGGCGCTGAGTCCGGCGTCCACCAGAACACGAGTTTGCCCCGCAACGATCAAAACCGCATTGCCAGTTGATCCGCTGCCGAGAACGGTAAGTTTCATGCTAAGGAAATTAAAACTACGAACCGCGCAACTAAAGAAGGTGTAGAAACAAACTTTAGCACTTAATATCGGAAACGGCTACCGGGACGTTCTGTAAGCAAACTGTTAGTTTGCGATCTTTCGGAAGAGTCTTGTCTCAGTTGCACATTTGCCATGCGACGCAGATTAACAGTTTGCGTTACGTTAGGCGATTGTCTCAGATTGATTGTTGAATTGCGTTGCACGGTGGAACGTCTTACTTTCCATTACGGCCTTCGCTGGAGTACCGGTCGACAGCCGCGATCAAGTTTCTGAGACTTTTATCCGTGCGTGATAGATTCTCGTCGGTGCGGGATTGAGACTCGTTCAGTTTAATCTGGGCATCGACCAGGGTATTAATCTTGACGTTTACATCCTTAAACCCTTCAAGTGTCACGTTGGCTAGACGAGCCACAATTTGCTCTGTTGCCCTTGAACTTCACGCAATTGCTGAATGTTGGAGGCAAACTGGCCTGCTTCTCGACGATAAAAGCCATTCTTCTTTCGAGCTCTTCATTGCTCATCATGAGGATCTCCTAAAGCAAATGTACAGCCCAGTGTAGCGAAAGACTTGTCGGCAGGCCATAGGAGCGACCGAACGCTCGAATTGACCGGCGAGCAATTAGGATTGATGACGAAAGACCGCCTAATTGCGACTCCAGTTGAATGAGCGTTAGGCGATGCGTCTTGTGAGCGGGACTACCTCAAAAGTTCTTCGAATCCTGCTTGCACGGCAGGACCAGGTGAATGGCCAACGCCGGCCACTATTCGCAACCGCCATGCGAGCGGGACCTTGAAGACGTTGGCTTGCTCCGTCGCGGTCGCAAAAAAGCGCAGCCCGCGCGCGAACCGATTGGCTCCTTGCGACATCGCTTCGGTTTCGCGAACCCTGTCGTCCGTATCCTGATCTCCGAGCACCAGAACAAAATCTCTGGAAAAAGATCCTGCTAGAACTGAAGAATCCAGAGAGGTGCCCTTGAAGCCATAGGGAAAGTTCTCAGACATCTTAGGTAACGCGTACCTGCCGGGGCTGGAGGCGACCGCGCGCCGAAAGCGCAGATGGGGCGCGAACAAGACCAAGCGGTGAACTACCTGACCACCGGCAGAGTGCCCGAAGATGTCGTACGTCTGCGTACTCAGTTGAAGTTCCTTCCTCACCCTATCGAAGACGCGCTCGATTGTAGCGAATGCCCACATCGACTCGGGAAGGAGTTTCCCGTCATTGCCAAGCATATTGCCGAAAGCGTATGTATCGCCGGGATAGTTCTTCTCGGAAAACTCGGGTGCGAGCAAGATGAAGTTGTGGTTCTTCGCATACTTGCTTCCAAGGTCGCGCGCTTCCTGACCGGTGCGGCTGCTCCCGTGCATGAGAAAGACGACGCGAGTCCCGGGATCGACCTGATTCGGCCGGTAATACCAGACGGTAATGGGAGGCGCTGGATTTCCAAGCGAGGCGTCGAAGACGAAATTACCAATTTGGTCCTTAAGTAATTCTTGACTGCTGGATGACTGCACTCGCGCACCGCTCGATATGAGCGATAGTAGAATGCTGACAATGATGCATCCGCAACCGGTCAATTGCCGCAACATACAATCCTTAAAACTGCGAGTTCCAGACATCCAACGCTTTATAGACGCGCTTCAGCGGCGCGCGAGCACCATTCCAAGCTGACTGGAAAACATTACTTGAGAAGCACGCTATCGCGCCGTCAGGTGCAAGCGCTGGTTAGGCTGCGACCACTTTGTTGATAAATTTCGATTTGGCGTCGTGATATTTTGCGTGACTGTCGCTGAACTTCCGGCTTAGTTCTTCCTTCAGCTTTTCATATGCTTGCGCTAACTCTGGATCACGCCTCAAACGATCGCGGAAACACAAGTGATTTGCCCACTTCGCGCCCCCATACTTGACCACATGAAGGTAGTGTGTTCGCGGCACACCTTTCCCGAATACATAATCGTTCGCGATACCCGCAAGCGCGATATAGTCATAGCCGGTAGCCTCAAGCGGCGCTTTGCACAGAAGGGCTTTCTCAAGTTGCGCAACGCCGGCCAACATATCGAGGATAGGCTTAGCTTTGATTCCAGGAATAGCTGTGCTGCCGATATGTTGGAGATCAATGATGAGGTGACCGATTGCTGCTGTGATACGCTTCTCTTCTTCTCGGTAAAGGTCAGCCCAAAGCGAACTATGATCACTAAGGCGAACGATCTTGTTTTCGAGACCCAGCACGCTGTGGTTGTTCTCTTTGCTCATAGCAAAACCCCAGGCAGAATAGCGGTCTAACGCCCGGCATCAGCGGCGCGGAGGCAACTTTGAGGATGAGATTCAAGCTAATTGCGCGTCCGCTGCATGCCGTTGTTAGCCCGCCCCGGAGCAGAAATCGGACAGGCATCCTTTGAGAAGCTCTGTCTCAATCTAAGATGCTCCATTCCAAGTACGGTTTGGATATTCTTTTAATCACATCCTCGTCAGCTTCAACGGGTGTCACTCGCCCGTCTGTATCACGCGCGCGTTGCCCGACGGGCTCAAATTCCACATCAACTTTAATGTATGAGCACTCACGATAGACGTAAGTGCGGCTGAGACCGGTAGACAAACCTCCCTCCGTGGTAAACACCTTGAGCAAGTCCGCGCGTGTCATGCCGACTTTAACCTTTTGCATTTCCTTGAGGCTGTTAGCGACCCACTCCGTTTGCTGTTGCGACCCCTGGGCACCTGCCTCGGACAGAGCAGGCATAGAAACGACCGATGCGAAAAGAGACGCCACGATTACGGCAGCAAATTTCCTCATAGCTGTAACTTTCCCTTCAGTCACCTTACGATATTCATCTGTTTGCTTCCAACGCGAAGCGGGCCAACGAACGTACTATGCTGCGGATCCGCGGCACAAGTACGGGTTTGGTAGGATTTATCAGCGCCGCTACTTCAAAGCTGCCATTACTTCAAAGCGGCTACTTCAAATCTTTAAGCGTGAGCGATCAACGCGAAAGCCGTTGAGCTTTCCGAGCGCGCCGAACCCCAGCGATTCGCTCGTGAAATATTCGCGCGCTACCCGTCGCAGATCTTCCGCAGTGGCAGCCTCGATTTTTGCTATCGTTTCGGCGGTGGAAATACGGCGGCCATGAATGATCTGTTGGCGAGCGAGGGCGCTTACACGAGCACTGGAGGATTCGAGCCCCAATAGTATCGAGGAAATTGCCTGATCTTTTGCGAGCTTCAGTTCCTCCTCGGGAACGCTCTCGGCCACCACGCGGCGCATCTCCGCCAATGAGAGATCGAGCACTTCATCCAAATGTTCGGGAGAAGTGCCGGCGTAGATTGTGAAAACTCCGACATCCGAAAACGTGCTGCCGCCGGCACCGACGGAGTAAGCAAGCCCGCGCTCTTCCCGAATCGTTTGCCACAACCGGCTGGAAGTGCCGCCACCTACTACTGACGCCAACAGGCTGGCTGCATAGCGGTCGTTGCTTTTCGCGTCGGGCCAGGGAGCCGCGACAATGAGGTGTGCCTGCTCAAGCTCTTTCTTCTGTTCGATAAGAATCGGGGCTGCGGGCGTCGGCGGTTGTTCCGCAGCTTGTGAGCTGGCCGCGTCGTTTCCAGTCGCAGAGTTGCCCAGAGCCTTTTCGACCAGGTCTACCAAACGATCATGGTCAACGTTTCCTGCTGCCGACGGATGGCCGGGGAAGTAGGCGGCGTTGAACAGTTCGCCCAACAATTCGTCAGGAGTGTCTTCCACCATTTTCATCTCTTCGAGGATGACCTTCTGCTCCCGTTCCAAATCATTTTGGTCAAAGCGCGGGTGGGCCAGGAGGTCGGCAAGCAGATCAAATGCCTCGGGCAAGCTTCTGTCCGCAACCTTTACGGCGAAACCAGTCATCTCATGGGTCGTAAAAGCATCGAGATGACCGCCCAGTCGATCAGACTCGACAGCAATATCGCGAGCCGTTCGGCGGTGAGTCCCTTTGAAAACTGCATGCTCGATGAAATGGCAGATGCCGTTGAGTTCCGGCGTTTCGTGGCGGGAACCGCGCCGCACCCAAATCCCGGCCGTTACGGACCGCAGACCGGGCATGTGCTCGGTTAAAACTGTGATGCCGTTAGGGAGTCTGGTAGAGCGAACTTCGTCAATCATGAATTCTACAATCAAAAACCGGCAAAAATTAATACAACTCCGCATCCTAGCATGCTATAAACCGGCGGCAAAGCGGAGCCCGAATGGCCGTCGTCCAGGCTTCCTATGGCTTGACAGCGCGTTGATTATTGGCGGAAAATGCGAACTATTCAACGGTTCTGGTAAGTCTCCTGGCCTGAACCAGTTTGCCTTCTGCGGGTGAGGGCGAGGCTACTTTTCAGCTTTCGAGAAGGCAAGAAACCCTTAGGAGACTTCTTCCTATTTTGCGCAAACCACGAACACAGTCGATTGCTTCAAACGTTTCCGCGGCGAAATGTTTAAGGAGGTTTGGCGACGATGAAAGCATTTAGGAGAGCGTTCGCAAGCATGAATCCAGGAAGAAGAATATTGAGTTTGTTACTAGTCGCGTTTTCGGCCGGTGTAGGCCTGCAGGTTCCGACTGCAAATGCCAGCAAAGGAAACCTCGCGACGATTAGCGGAGCCGTTGTCGACAACAAGGGCAATCCAGTTTCAGGTGCGCTGATATCTTTGCTGAGAGATGGTGCAAGCAAAGTAATCAAGCAAACACGCAGCGATGCTACCGGCCGTTTCATCGCCCGAATTTCGCCCGGACGCTATGGCATTCGCGCGATTGCCGCGGGCTTTAACGAAGTTGTTTTCTCATCTGTGGAGGTTCGCGCTTCGCAGGAACTCGTTTACCGTTTCAACCTGGAGCCCATTGGCTCAGGCAAGACGCTGCCCGAACGGCGCAAAGACCGCGAGGACGTGAAATGGACTTTACGTTCGGCGCAGACACGTCGTTCCATCTTCCAGGCGCAGGAAGGCCAGGATGCCGACATCCAGGCAGCGCTGGGGCAAACAAACCCGGAGGCAGAGGCGATCGGCGATGCAGCTGCCTCTGACAGTGCTGAACCCAACCGTGCACTTTCTAACGAGAATAGTCATCGTAGTGTGCAGGGCGTTCTCGAAACTTATTTTGCCGGCAACTCCTACGGTGCGAGTTACCCTGGTCTAAATTTTGCCGTCGCAACTTTTCCCAGCGATAGCATCGAATTGATCTTTGCCGGCCAAACAACGGCCGGGCCAAATACTCCTCAGCGATTTGAAGCCAGCAGTCACCTGCGGGCCGGCCAGCGGCATCGCGTGGGAATGAGTCTGGGCGCCGTCAGCTTCGGGACTCCATCATGGCGTACAACGAAAGAGAACCAATTAGACGGTCAGTCCCGCCTGGGGCAGATTTCAGTTCGCGCGATTGATGAGTGGATCGTTCGCGATGGCATCGTCATCGTTCTTGGTCTCGACTACTCTCGCTTCATCGGTGCCGGCGGCGCGCGCTCACTCAATCCACGTATTGGTATCCAATACGATGCTAACGCGCGAACGCGATTGAAGGTTGCCTACGCACCCGGCGGAGACGAAGACAGCATTCAAAGCGTAGCTACCTTTGAAGGTACTCAAGTCGCTTTCAGGGAAGCCGGTAAAAGACCGATCGCATTCGTGGATGGCCGTGCGGTGATGGACCGTAGCCATCGTTTGGAGTTTGGCGTCGAAAGAGTACTCGATAATAAATCGAACTTCGAAGGTACCGCTTTCTTCGATACCACATCAGGACGCGGTGTCGGCTTGCTCAGCACGCCGATGACGGCCTTCTCAGGCGAGACTGGCGAGACCTTCATTAGTGTTGCCAATCAGCAGGGTGCATCGAAGGGCATGCGGCTGGTCTACACCAGACGGCTCAGTCGTATGTGGACTGCATCTGCCGGTTACTCCTTCGGTCGCGGACAGCGGCTCACCTCAGGCGATATTTCGCGACCAACGGAAATATTTGAGAGCGGATTGTTCCAAACGGCGGCCCTACAACTGGGCGCCACTTTTGATACCGGCACAAACGTCCGCACCGTCTTGCGCTTCTCGCCAAACGCCACCGTGTTTGCCATCGATCCTTTTGCCGGGCGCCTCGCTGTTTATGACCCATCGTTAAGCGTCCAGGTGACACAGGAACTGCCGAGCTTTGGCTTGCCGGTTCGCGCTGAGGCTGTCCTTGATGCGCGTAATCTGCTGGATTCGCAGTCAAGCACTGACAACGGAGAGATACTCACCCAACTCAGCACCGGCCGCCGTTCTGTTCGCGGTGGGATCTCCCTTAGGTTCTAAGTAAGGAGAGAAAGGTCAAACGGGAAACCAACTTCCCAGCTTCGCGAGCAATCGCGCTTTTGTTCTGTCGCTTCCCCATCTCGTCGGTCTCCAAAATCTCGGAAAAGTCCAAAAACTTGGACAGCGCGATCCAGCGAAAGCAATTCGTTAGAAATACAGGCGGCGCGGCGAGGACAACGATACAGCAGTGCCTGCAAGCGAATCTGGACGATTCTTCCCCTGGGCAGAGATCAAAGCGACATGAAACTGTCTCGCAGATGCATGAGCGTTCGCGTCCATTGGCTTAGGAACATACATTGCGTTTTTATCTTGAGATCGGTGTTTTGATAGCCTGCGCGTAGAACTATCTAAGTGAAGAGATCGGACTTTACAACTGGAACATGGCTGGTGCTGGCCGGCGCCGCCCTGCTGGTGACGGCGGGAATCCTGAACTTTGCCCAGCGGTTGAGACAGGAAACTCCTCCCTGGGATGGTGTGCGCTGGACCGACACGCGGCAAGGCATTATTGCTGAACTTGTTGAACCTGATTCTTCCGGAGCACGTGGTCAAATACTGTCGGGTGATCGCCTGATTGCGATTAGCCTGGACAACAAGAACTACGAAGAGGTCGGCCATTCCAGAGATGTTCAAATCTATCTGGACCAGGCTCGGGTGGGTGGCGACCTGCATTACTTAATTGAGCGGCCGTCTTATCCGGAAGAGAGCCGGTTTTACTATGCCGATTTGGCTCAACTGGATGCGATTCATAAGTGGACCCCGCGAGACGTTTATATCAACTTGATCGGCGTGGTCTTCCTTTTCGTCGGCTTCTTTGTTCTCTTCAAGCAAGGGGGCCGAGCACCTTTCGCTTTACACTTCGCCACTCTCTGCCTTGCTGCTTTTGTTTTTTGTTTCTACACGCCCGTCGGCACGTATCGAGATCTGGATCTGGCGATCGCGTTTCTAAGAAACGCCGCCTTCATTCTCTTTCCTCCGCTCTTTTTACATTTTTGTCTGGTCTACCCTCAGCGTCAGCAACTCTTTCAAGAGAGACGATGGCGCGCAACCCTGCTCTATTTGCCGGCGCTGTTGCTGCTGTCACTGGCAAGTTTTGTTTTCCTTCGCGGCGTGTTGACGCCGATTGTTCCGGTGCTCGGCCGTATTCCCAGCTTCTCTGAATCCTTTGTCGGCATTTTCTACAGGCTGAGTTTTTTCCATTTCATCGCGGTTCTAATCGCCAGCGTATTCTTTCTGATTAGAACCTGGATTAGGGCTAAGAGCGCGGTTGTTCGGCAGCAGATGAAGTGGGTCATATGGGGCTCACTTTCGGCAGTTGCACCTTTCACGCTGTTCTATGCCATCGGTTTCCTCCTGGGCGCACAAACCGATCCCTGGCTGACCGACGCAGCGGTCCTGCCTCTGATTCTTATCCCACTCGCATTTGGCTATTCAGTGGTTCGTTACCGCCTGATGGACGTCGAACTGGTAGTACGCCGCGTGTTCGTTTACGTCCTCACGACGCTGGCAATCGCTCTGATGGTTGGCGCCGTTGTCTATCTGGCGGGACTCTACGCGCTCGGAGGGGATCAGGGCTTCACTTCGGGCGAAATCACTTTGCGAGTGGTGATTGCGGTCGTAGCCATGGCTGCGATCGTTATGATTGCCGCTCCAGTGAAAAGCTTTTTGCAGGAACAGATCGATCGGCTGTTTTATGGCGAGCGTTACGACATGCGCAACAGCCTGCTCGATTTTGGCCGCACACTTTCCGCAACGACGGCTCTGGATCCTTTGCTTGATTCACTTGTCAGTCGTCTACAGCAGGTCATGAATGTTGGTCGCATCGCTATTTTCATCGAGGACAAACATGCAGCAGCGGGATATCGTGTAGCGCGTGCCGCAGGACTCTCCTCGGAGATGGTTGTGCCGCCTGACTTTCGGGAGATGATTCGCATTCGTTCCGCCGAAACCGGAGTAGTCCGCACTGACGATCTGGACCTGGTCCCGGAAACGAATGGCTTCGTGCGGCGCATGCTTCACTATTATGTTCCCTGCGTGGTGCGGGGCCGGATGGTGGCGGTGATCGGACTTGGTCGGTCGGCTGATGGCGCGTTGCTCTCATCTGAGGACGTCGAGATCCTGCTTACCGTCTCCGGTTATGTGGCGGTCGCAATTGAAAACAGTCTTCTTTATCAGGAACAGCAGGAGCGCGCCGCAGAATTGAAGCTTCTCAAAGAGTTTAACGAATCGATTATCGAATCGATTAACGTCGGACTGTTGGCAGTGGATCTCGAAGGCCGCATCACTCGTTTGAATTCCGCGCTTGAAGAAATTCTCGATCTCAGTCGCGCCGAGGCGGTCGGGAAACGAGTCGAGGATCTTTTCTCGGAAGACTTCACTGACACGCTGCGGCAAGTGCTTGGTAACGATCGCTGGCGACTCAAGGAAATCCGCAACATCTACAAGCTTCACACTGCCACATTCGCCGGTCGTCCTCTGGTGCTCAACATCGCGATTGCGCCGTTGCAGGATTCGCAGGAGCAAACCGGCGCCCTCGTTGTGCTCGAAGATGTAAGTTCCCGGGTACGTCTCGAAGAGCAGTTGCAGCAACGCGAAAAACTCTCTTCAATTGGCCTGTTGGCCGCCGGCGTAGCCCACGAAGTGAACACGCCGCTTACAGGTGTATCGTCTTATACGCAGATGCTCCTCGGGATGCTTGCCGAATCCGATCCCAAACATGCGCTTCTCCTTAAGGTCCGGCGCCAGGCCGAGCGCGCGACGAACATCGTTAATAATCTGCTCAATTTTTCGCGCACCGGAGATGCGACTGAGTTTACGGAACTGGATATTAGCCGCGTTCTCGACGACACCTTGCAACTGCTCGAGCCGCAATTGCGCGGAAATCGGATTGAAATCGTGCGCGGTTACGACCCCGATTCGCCCCCGGTGTTTGGTAATAGCGGCCAACTGCAGCAGGTGTTTACCAATCTGTTGTTGAATGCTCGCGACGCAATTCCTTCGGGTGGCTCGATTAAGATCGCTACGATGCCTGCCGATGACCACTCGCTCACGATTGAGGTCTCTGACAGCGGCATTGGCATCGACCCTGAGAATGTTGCCAAAATTTATGATCCGTTCTACACCACAAAAGGCGTTGGTCGCGGCACGGGGTTAGGTCTCGCCGTTTCCTACGGCATCGTTCAGGAGCACTCGGGCCACATCAGCGTCGAGAGTACTCCCGGGCACGGGACAATCTTCCGCATCACTCTTCCGACGGTGAATGCGCGCGCTCGTTTGCAGACGGTTGCCGACTGACCTGAATGGTTTTCCGATCTCAAATTTGAGATCCAGGATTGCAAAATTAAGCGCAAGAGCACCGCGGCCTCTCCTTTGCTCTTGCCTTTTTTTTTGCCTTGATCTCCCCTAAACTGATTCGCTTCGATAAACCTAAGGACCAACAAATTGGCAATCAAGACGGACAGACGCGTGGCAAAAAAGGGTTCAGTACTGATCGTCGATGACGAAGAGATAATGCGCGAGGTGTTGGAGACGCTTCTCTCTTCGGAAGGCTACCGCGTTGACCTGGCAAAAACAGGCGAAGAGGGACTCGAATCCTACGGTCGCCGGGCTTACGACGTAGTTTTACTCGACGTTTCGATGCCGGGGATTGGCGGCTTGCGCGCGCTGGAAGAATTTTTGAAGATGGATTCTGATGCCGTCATAGTCATGATCACGGCTTATGCAACTTTTGATACTGCGATCGCCGCCTGGGAGCATGGCGCGTTTGGCTGCATACGAAAGCCTTTCCAGAACGAACAAATAACCAGCACGGTTGCAGCCGGCATCAAACGAAGGCGCAAAGAAGAGGAGCGCCGAACACTGCGGCGGGCCATGAGTCGCGCAGTCGATCGCGGCGCGATTGTCGGGCGGTCGGACGTGATGCAGGAAGTCTTTCGCTTGGTTGAACAGGTCGCGCCCGCGCGTTCGACTGTTTTGATCACCGGTGAAAGTGGCACGGGCAAGGAGTTGATCGCAAAAGCGATACACGAGGCGAGCCCACGGGCAGGTAAACCATTTGTTACGGTCAACAGCTCAAACATTCCATCCGAACTTCTCGAGTCGGAACTCTTCGGTCACACACGCGGCGCTTTCACTGGCGCCGTCGCCGCTAAAAAAGGATTATTCGAAGTTGCTGATGGCGGCTCAATATTTCTTGACGAGATAGGAGACATTCCACCGGAAACGCAGGTCCGTCTGCTCCGCGTAATTCAGGAGCGCGAATTTACGCCGCTCGGCGACACTAGCCCGCGTCGGGTCGATGTGCGCATCATCGCCGCCACCAACATCGAGTTGAAAGAAGCGGTCAAGCAGGGAACATTTCGCGAAGATCTGTATTACCGGCTGGCGGTTGTTCCTATCGAGCTGCCGCCCTTGCGCGACCGGCGCGAGGACATTCTGCCGCTGGCCCAGCATTTTATCGAAAAGTACAACGAAGAGAATGGCCGCAAAGTATCTGAGCAGATCGCTCCAGACGTCCTGGCGCTGCTTGAGGCTTACTCCTGGCCGGGTAACGTTCGTGAACTCGAGAATGCGATTGAGCGCGCGGTAGTGATTGCGCCGCAGGATGAGGTGTCTCGTGAGTGTCTGCGCCCGGAAATCAGCGACCCGCAATCAGTCGCCGTTGTTTCCGAAGAAGGGGCCAGCGTCGGGGCGGTACAGGATCTTGGACGCGGGATAAATTTCTACGATCAGGTGCGCCGCTTTGAAATTGATCTCATTCGCCGCGCGCTGGAGCAAACCGGCGGCCATCAATCCCGAGCAGCGCGGTTGCTGGGAATGAATGCCACCACGCTCAACTCGAAAATTAAGACTTACAGGATTAGCCTGCGACCGTAGAGGCTGCTGAGGGGGCGCCGGGAGGCGTCGCCCCCGTGCAGCTCAATTTCCATTCGTGTTTGTGTTGGTACTCGAAGGTTTCTTCGGAGCAGGTCTGCGTTTTGCAGTTTTAAGTTCAACCAGGATAACCTCCATATCGCCGTTGGAGAGGTTTTCAGGAAGGTGCTTGACGGCTGGTGTGAAAAGTGTCTGGCCGGCCTTCATATCCCTCTCTTCGGTTTTCCCGCCAGGGTAGGTAAACTTAACACGACCGTCCGTCTGAAATATTGCTACGGCGTCTGGGTGGCTGTGCATCACTGATTTTTCATGCGGTCCGTACTTTATTCGCAACACCCGCACGCGCGCGTTTTCAAAATCGAGTTTATAGTGTTGCGCATCGACCTTTACCGGGTCCTGGGCGAGAGCAGTAGGAACAGCCAGCGCCAAAACAAAGAGCGCCAGGAACAATATGCGATACATAGAAATTTCCTCCTGTGGTTTGTTTCCAGTAAATCGGTTTTACGAGGGTTGCGTATTCTTATCGAGGAACAATGCACAAGTCAACGGTTAGTATGAATCGACATCGGCTGGTTTCCGACGAATTGAAACGCGGAAAGTTCGCGGCGCTAACGCCAGAAGCTGCGGGTTGCACTCGTTGCCCGGCTATGTGTGAGCGAACGGCCGTGTTAAGTGAACTAAACGGTTCGGTCGCCGCGCGGATAATGTTCATCGGCGAGGCTCCGGGGCGCAAAGGTGCGGATCGCACGCGCATACCTTTCTCCGGCGATCAGTCGGGCCAGAACTTCGATCGCTTTCTTGCTTCGATCGGTGTGGCCCGGAAACAGATTTTCATTACGAGCGCTGCGCTCTGTAATCCGCGGAACGAATCAGGAGCTAATCGCAAGCCCAGTAAAGCTGAACTTAACAACTGCTCAGACTTTCTTCGCCGAACCATTGAGATTGTTAATCCAGCGGTTATCGTCACACTTGGTTCAGTTGCGTTGGATGCAATTAAATCAATTAGCCCTCACGATCTGACTCTCAAGGAGTCTGCAGCGAAAATACATGCGTGGGCTGGCCGTGTACTCGTGCCTATCTATCATCCCAGTCCGCAGGTGTTGGCTTCGCACCGCCGCGAAGCCGAGCAGTTGCGTGATTATGAAGTCGTCGCACGGGCTATCGATCAAATTGGCTTGGAGCTGGGTATCCGCAGCTTCGCCGCTTGAGGTGCGGGAAGGATTCGCCTTTCCGGCCGCGTCTATACAACTTGTTGGGGCTGCGGCCCAAAGGCGAAGACTCAATAATTTCGGACCAAACGGAAACGCGTAGCTTTTCCGTACATCGGAAGACAAAGCCATGAATAGAGCTATGACCGAAGCAGTTGAAACTCGAACCCCGAGTAGGTCTCCACTCGACGTAACTCATCAGCGTCTCGGCGCCATGATGATCGAGCGAGATGGTTGGTCTGTGCCAGCAAACTATGGTGACGTGTTATTTGAATATGCGGCTGTACGTGAACGCGGCGCCGGCGTCATCGATCTTTCTGCGCGCGGGCGAATCCTGGTGAGTGGTTCTGAGGCTGTACCATTTCTCAATGGCTTGATCACGAATGATATGAAAACGCTGGCTGCGAGTAGTTGGATGCCGGCCGCGTTTCCGAATGTTAAGGGCCGGCTGATTGCGAGTGTACGGGTGGTTCGTTTGAAAGATGAAGGGACAGACAAGAGTGTCTGTCCTACTTTTCTGATTGACACGGAGCCCGCCACGCATGAGCGCGTGTTGAAAACCATCGAACGCTTCACGCTTGCCGGCGACTTTCGCATCACAGATATAACCAGCCAAACTACATTGTTGTCAGTTCAGGGAAAGAAAGCGGTTGGTGTTGTTCGCTCCGTCTTCGGCGAGGACGTGGCGAGCCTCGATGCCAAACGCGCGATTCAGACATCAGGGCCGAAAGGGGGCGGCGCTACAGAGGATCTAACGGTAATTCGTGCGACGCACACCGCCGAAGAAGGTTTTGATGTAATCGTAAATTCAGCTCGGGCGAGCGCCACCTGGGATGCTCTGCATACTGCGGGCGCGCGGCCTGTTGGCTACGATGCGCTTGAGATCCTTAGGATCGAAGCGGGCCTGCCCCGATACGGTGTGGACATGGATGACACCAACGTCGTAACTGAGACAAGCCTCGACGACGCGGTGAGTTATACAAAGGGCTGTTACGTTGGGCAGGAGATTATCGCTCGCATCAAGTATCGCGGTCATGTGGCCAGGAAACTGGCGGGTATCACGTTTGCACAAGCGGTGAAAGTTGAAGCGAACGCGATTATCAATTCGCTCGATGACAAAGATATCGGACGAATAACTTCCATAACTTATTCGCCTCACTTGGGCCGCAGCATTGCGCTGGGCTATTTAAAATACGACTATCTCGCTCCAGGCACAGAAGTGAAGATTGTTGCCGGCAACGAGGAGTTTCCCGCTCAAGTGACTAAACTACCATTTGTGAGGGGTAGTGGGTGCGACGACGAGAATAAGCTCTAATAAAAGGCAAGAGATATCGCGACGCGGCTCTGCCGCTTGATGTGCGGAAGATCTCTGAGCATCTGACCTTCCGGCAGCATCCTACAAGGTCTTTAGGGGCTGTGCCCTTGAAATCGCGGCATAGCCCGAGACTAATTTTTTAGGCGTACGGTGGGGCACAGCCACCACTGCATATCGACGGCAAAGCCGGCAACCCGGAGTCGTTTATTCGAGGTGATTAATGGCTGGTGAAGAAGATCTGCCCGAACCTGCGCCAGACGCGCGACGCGATCTCGACCAGGAACAGGCGCGCCTCGCCTATACAATCATCGAATCGCTTCTCCAACACACGCGCGTCGTCAGCGATCTAATCGCGCTCATGGCACAGACGCTCGACGAAGACACCACCAAAGCACTCACCCAGACTCCAGTCTGGACTGCTTACCTGGATAGTCGCCGCGCCATGGAACGAACTCGAGCCGACGTTGAAGAGTTTGCGGAGATAATGAAGGGCCTCAGTGAAGAATAGGTGCGACAACCTGATCGCGCGGTTTCATATGGTTCAAAAGCTCTCGCAGCGCTTCCCTCTGCACCTCACCAACTGAAAATTTTACCCGGTCAAGTTTAATCTGAAATTCTTTAGCGTTTGTGGCCTTCACGAATGTCTCGTAAGGCATGCGAAAAACCAGGCGCTCGCCCATCCAAACCCGGCCGCGAACGGGCCGTTTGATGGCCCATCGATTGGAACTTAAAAACACAGTTTCACCGTCGATGATGAAAACTACATACAGGTCCGTGCTCAATCTTCCTTTCACAACAGTTTGCAGTTCGAAGTCCACTATGGAAGGCGTCATAGGGTCGTGTCCGCGAAAAGTGAATGACGGGCTCAGGTGAACACTGTGGTATTTCTCCTGCTCGCTGGATATCTCAACCGGCGCAAGTCTAACTGTCGTTCGGTCTTTGCTGCTGTCGTAGAAGATTTCGATCTTCGCGCCTTGCGTTGCGATCGGATCACTGCCTTGGCGACCGGCTATCGTCTTGTATCTTTCCAGGCTACAATTTTGCAGCCCCCCAGGCTGCGCGTTGTTCAGATGCTCTTCCGCTGGTTTGCGCTGAGCGTGGTCAAAGAAAATCGGCATCGCTTTTGCCACCAGCACAATCAGTAAAAAGTAAAAGATTTTCATCGTGGTTCTTCAGACGCGGCATGCGATCAGATTCATAATTCCCAGCAGGCTGCTCTCAACCGTCATCAACTCGAGACCATTAGCTTGTGCCTCTTCCGCGGTCCGGCGATTGAAGTGATCGTCAGACAGTGGGACCGTGATCAGATTTACCAGATCGAACACAGGCCCCAGCAAGCCGCGCGGTCGCACGTGCTCGAGCAGGATCACGGTGCCGCCGGATTTCACTACGCGGCGCAATTCAGCAAACGCTTTCGTGGGATGTGTCAGCGAGCAAAAGACCAGGGTTGCAAACGCCGCGTCAAAAGAGTCATTTTTGAAAGGGAGATGCTCCGCGCAACTCTGGACCAGACGCACTCGGGTTGGCCTTGTCTTCTGCCTCGCTATCTGTAGCATTCCACTACTTGGTTCGGTGGCGACCCCCGCGGTATTGGCTGGATAGATAGCGAAATTCAGACCAGTGCCGGCTCCCAGCTCCAGTACACGCGCACCTTGAGGCAGGTAGCCAAAGGTCGTTGCGCGCAGTCGCGCCAGAAACCAGCGTTCAAGCGGAGCCACCGACTTATCATAGTCCGGGGCTATCTGATCATAAATTGTATGCTTACGCTGGCATGGCGATACGGTGTCAGACATTTCGCTGTTGTTATAACACTCTGGCAAGTTGAGCCGAAGTTATCTAGAATGCCCCCGATCTGCAAACCGCCGCCAATCCGAACAACGGTACACATCCAGCAATCGTGATCATTCAGCCCGGTACACGTCTAGGCAGATATGAGATCCAGTCGCTCATAGGCGAGGGGGGCATGGGCCAGGTCTATCGAGCGGCCGACACGGCACTCGCGCGTGCGGTGGCCATTAAGATCCTACCGCCCGACCTTGCGCGCGCTTCCGATCGGCTGAAACGGTTCGAGGTCGAAGCAAAAGCCGCCGGTGCACTAAATCACCCAAACATCCTTGCCATCTACGACGCGGGCACTCATAACGACGCGCCCTATGTAGTTTCAGAATTACTGGAAGGCGAAACTCTGCGCGAACGACTGAAGATTACCACGTTGCCTTTGCACAAGAGTATCGACTACTCCGTGCAGATTGCGCGCGGATTGTCGGCTGCGCACGCCAAGGGAATTGTTCATCGCGACATAAAGCCCGAGAACCTGTTCATAACGAAAGATGGACACGTCAAGATACTCGATTTCGGCATTGCGAAGCTCACTAACCCGCTGGGCGAATTTGGGTCGGATCCTGAGTCTGAAACCATGCGCCTCGACACCCATCCAGGCGTCGTTTTGGGGACCGCCGGTTATATGGCACCGGAGCAGGTTCGCGGAGAAGTAGCGGATCACCGCGCGGACATTTTTTCTTTTGGTGCGGTCTTCTATGAAATGCTCTCAGGCAAGAGAGCGTTTCACCGAAACTCACCAATAGAAACGATGAGCGCTATCCTCAGCCAGGAGCCTCCGGAATTATCGGAATCGACTCGCAACATCCCGCACGCCTTCGAACGCATAGTCCGTCATTGTCTCGAAAAACGAGCTGAGGATCGTTTTCAATCGATGAGGGACCTGGTATTCGATCTTGAAGCGCTCTCCGCCGGATCAACTATCTCCGGATCAACCCTGACAAGTTCTCCCGCAGTAAGGACCCGGACACGAAGACGATTGGGAGTTGTTTTCGCGATCGCCCTGGTAATGGCCGCGCTGGCCGGTGCTTTTTTCCTGGGTCGAGGGAGCGGTCCGGCGAAATTGCCTTCGTATCACCAGCTGACTTTTCGGCGCGGCACAATATGGTCAGCGCGCTTCGCAGCCGACGGAAGTTCGATCGTTTACAGCGCGGCGTGGAACGGTGCTCCCAGTGATCTCTATGCAACGCAGAAGGACAGTTTGGAATCACGCGCTTTGGGACTACCAAACGCGGAGATCCTGGCTATCTCTTCGCAGGGCGAGATGGCGGTGCTGCTGAACCGAAAGTATATGGGCCACTTCACCGCTCGCGGTACATTGGCGCGAATGCCGCTGACGGGCGGCACGCCGCGCGAAGTGCTTGAGGACGTGCAGGCGGCGGATTGGAGTCCGGATGGTCAAAAGCTGGCCATCGTTCGTTATGCGGAAGGCCGCAACCGCCTTGAATTTCCTGTCGGGAATGTCTTGTATGAAACCGCCGGCTGGATTAGCCACATCCGTGTTTCTCCAAAGGGAGACATGATCGCCTTTCTCGATCATCAATTGCAGTGGGACGATCGCGGCTGGGTGAAATTGGTAGATTTGTCCGGAAACAAGCGATCGCTTACCGAAGAGTGGTCAGGTGCCGAGGGTCTCGCCTGGTCTCCCGAAGGTGATGAGGTTTGGTTCACGGCCGCCAAGGAAGGCGAGCCCTTTGCGTTGCACCTGGTTACTTTATCGGGCCGAGATCGCGTACTCCAGCGGTTACCTAACGATTCGGTGCTTCACGATATCTCTCGCGATGGCAGACTCTTGTTGAGCGCTGTGCAGTTTTCCGGCGATGTAATTGGGCTGCCGTCAGGAGAAACGAAGGAGCGCAATTTGTCATGGCTCGACAATGTGCGCGTGAGAGACATTTCGACCGATGGCCAGACGTTTACGTTTTCCCACTTCGGCGCCGGCAGCGGTACAAACTATTCTGTTTATCTTCGTAAGATTGATGGTTCGTCCCCACCCGTTAAACTTGGTGAAGGAGCCGCCTGGGCGTTATCACCCGACGGAAAGTGGGTACTCGCTATCCTTTCAGCTCCGCCGCAAATTGTCTTGTTGCCTACCGGCGCTGGTGAGCTAAAACGAATCGAACGCGGCTCAATTGATATTTATGGCCTGGGCGCAAGCTGGTTTCCCGATGGTAAACAGTTGCTCTTCAATGGACGGGAGCCGGGCCGTCCCATGCGGACGTACCGTCAGGACATTGCCGGTGGCAAACCGCAGCCGGTAACTCCTGAGGGGATTACCGGCACGTTGATTTCACCTGACAGCAAGCTTTTGGTGACGGTCGATGAGAATGCGAAACAGCGGCTCTATCCGCTCGCCGGAGGAGAATCAAGAGCAATAGCTGGACTGGAAGACGACCTTGAAGTGATACGCTGGGGGCCCAGCGCAGACTCGCTTTACGTCGCCCGCCTCGGTGAACTTCCCGCGAAAGTCTATCGTCTTGACCTTAAGTCAGGTCGCAAAGAACTAGTCAAAGAGTTGTTGCCTTCCGATCCGGGGGGGATACTGGGGCCCATTCGGATTTTCATGACCGCCGATGCGCGAGCCTACGTTTATGGCGTCAACCGGACTTTTTCAAGCCTATTTCTCGTTGAAGGGGTGAAATAATAGTGACGAGACGGGTTGATCCGGACGGTAGCTATTGTAATCCTGAAACCTGCGCGCTAGACTGCGCAGCTTCGGTCCTCGCGTAAATGTTTTGCCGCACTTTGATCTTAGATACTCCCAAAGAAAGGAAATAAATGCGCATGGATGCGAACGTAGCTTTTCGGGAGGTCGCCACCCTCCGCCTGAAATTTCAAATGAACAATCGTCTTCGGTTGGAATCCCTGGCTGCGCTGTCACGGGTCTTTCGCGAATATGACGAAGTAATATCAGATGACCTGCTCGCCTCTTTGGTTTTTGCAGTTCCTGATGAACTTCATACCAATGGTTGGATGACTGCTGGTAAGGACTATCCGGATTCGTTGGCGGGACCAAAGAACGTTCCGCCACCGGGACCAAAGAACGTTCCGCCGCCGGGACCAAAGAACGTTCCGCCACCGGGACCAAAGAACATTCCGCCAGCGGGACCAAAGAACATTCCACCGGCAGGACCAAAGAA
>WNGE01003359.1_pt1 | contig 34931 bp, 32 predicted proteins | sample 5400651 | NCBI WGS metagenome assembly WNGE01 (sample SAMN13153370, study PRJNA577476) | soil metagenome | isolation source: 60 cm soil or saprolite under grassland replicate 2 | place: USA:California | collected 2016-06-15
CGCCTTCCGCGCTGCACGGAAGCCGTCGTTCAGAGCCGCGACCGTGATGCCGAGGTTCGCCGCGACCGTCTTCGTCTTGCTGGCCTTGATCGCGAAGCCGAGGTCGTCGGACGCGCGGTCCTTCAGGTCTGCCGCGTCATCCGCTTCGACGTCGCCCGATGCGACCTCCTCGTCGATGCGCGCCTCGGCGGCGTCGACGATCGCGCCCTTCAGCTTCGCCCGCGTGACGTTCAGCTGCTTGGCCGCCTGGGTCACGAGTGCGCTGGCGCTCACTCCGCCACCGCCCTTGCAGCCGCCGCCGCCGCCGTGGGCGCTCGCCGTGGCTGCACCGAGAGTCAGCAACCCGACGAGAGAGACGGCGGCAAGGAGTGCAAGCTTTCTCATTGAGCTGTTCATACGCCTCCCTTGTTGGATGTCGCATCCATCGAACCGGCCGCGCCTGAGAAATCCCTTGGAGTTCCATGTGAGTTGTTGTTGCGCGCCAGCAGAGGAATCACGATGCGGAAGGTCGCGCCCGGCGGCTCGGAGCGCGCGGTGACGCTGCCGCCGTGCGCCTCCGCGACCGCTGCGACGATCGAGAGTCCGAGCCCCACGCCCCCGCTCGTGCGCGCCCGTGACTCGTCGGCGCGGTAGAAGCGCTCGAACACGCGCTCGAGGTGCTCGCGGCTCAGCCCTGGGCCGCCGTCCCGCACCTCGACGACGGCATCTCCGTTGGCGGTCCCGACGGTGACGTGCACGGGCGTCGCCGGCGGCGTGTGCGCGCGAACGTTGCTGAGGAGGTTGTCGACGATCTGACGCAGACGTTCGCGATCGCCGAGCACGACGGCGGTGTCGCTCTCGAGCGCGATCGGGCGGCCGGGCTCGACCAGCCTCGCCGTCTCGACGGCCTCTTCGACGACGTCGTCCAGGTGCACCGGCTCACGTTCGAGCGGACGCCCTTCGTCGAGTCGCGCCAGTAGAAGCAGGTCCTGCACGAGCAGGCTCATGCGCTCGGACTCGCGTGTGATTCCCGTCATCGCGCGCGCGAGATCGTCAGGCCTCCGGTCGGCGCCACGGGTGAAGAGCTCCGCGTAGGCGCGGACCGCGGCGAGCGGCGTGCGCAGCTCGTGGGATGCGTCGGCGACGAAGCGCCGGAGCTTCCGCTCGGATGCCTCGCGCGCCTTGAACGCCGTCTCGATCTGGCTGAGCATCGCGTTGAGCGCAAGGCCGAGTCGCCCCACCTCGGTGCGCTCCTCCGCGCGTTCGACGCGCCGGGAGAGATCGCCCGAGGCGATCGCCCCGGCGGTCTTCTCGATCGCGCGCAGCGGGCGCAGGCCGAGGCTGACGACCCAGAAGCCGGCGCCGCCGAGCGCGAGCAGGACGACGGCGGTCACGAGCAGCTCGATCAGCAACAGCCGGCGCAGCGTTCCGTCCACGTCGTGCAGCGACAGCGCCGTGACGAGCATGTCGCTGCTGTTCCCCTCGAAGGAGGCGCGGACGCGGTAGCGGTCGCCGCCGTCCTGTGACTGCACCGTGAAGTACCGCGCAACATCGAAGCCCTCCTGGGACGCTCCTTGCATCGAGATCGTCGCCGGCAGACGCGGCTGGGACGGTGTCTCCTGACCCGGAGGAGCACTCGCCGGCCGTGTCTCGAGCACGGTGGTTCCGTCCTGCATTCGGTACTGGACGAACAGGTTCTGCGGCTGCGGCCCGCCGCCGCCCGGTCCGCGCCCGCCCCCGCCCGGCCCGAAGCCGCGGCCGCCCCGGTGGACGGAGTCGTGGTCCGCTTCGAGCGTGTTGTCCGTTCGCTGGATGAGGAACGACCCGAGCGACTTGTAGGTCGCAACGTCCGCCGCGGCAAGCCCGGCCGCCGCGAGGACGAGCACGCCGAGCACGAGCCGCGTGCGCAGCGACAGGCGCTGAAGCACTACGGCTTCCCGGCTTCGAGCATGTAGCCCGCCTGCCGCACGGTCTTGATCACCGGCGGGCCGGCGGCGTGCAGCTTCCTGCGCAGGTAGCTGACGTACGTCTCGACGACGTTCGAGTTGCCGCCGAAGTCGTACCGCCACACGTTCTGCAGGATCTGCCCCTTCGAGAGAACCTGGCGCGGGTTGAGCATGAAGTAGCGCAGCAGCGAAAACTCCGTCGCCGTGAGCGCGATCGGCGTCTCGCCGCGAAACACCTCGTGCCGCCGCTCGTCGAGGACGAGATCGGCGAAGCGGAGGACGTCTCCGGGCAGGGCGCCCGCCGTGCGCCGCAGGATCGCCTGGATCCGCGCGACGATCTCCGCGAGGCTGAACGGCTTCGTGACGTAGTCGTCGCCGCCTGCGCGGAGCGCCTCGACCTTGTTCTCGGTCGCGTCCTTCGCCGTGAGGAAGAGCACGGCGGTCTTGAACCCCTGGTCGCGCAGCCGGCGGCCGACCTGGATGCCCTCGATGTCGGGGAGCATCCAGTCGAGCACGACGAGATCGGGCTCGAAACGCGCTACGGCGGCGAGCGCGTCGCGCCCGTTGTACGCCTCCTCGACCTCGTAGCCCTCGTAGCGAAGAGCGGTCGCGACCGCGTCCACGATCGACTGCTCGTCGTCCACCACGAGGATGCGCTGCCCGCCTCCGTTGTTGCCGTTCAACGTCACGCGCCCACCGTGCCACCCGATTCTGTGAACTCTCTGAGAATCACAACTTTGTTTACGAAGGTCTTATGGAACTCTTAGCTCGAGCGCGCGATACTGACTCGAGACCCGACTGTTCCTGCAGCAAGCAAGCGGTCCAGGGGTTCGACGACCCGGTAGGGCGTCGACGCGAGGCGGTGCAGCCGGACCCTATTCGTCCGGGAGGCGGACCGATGCGAAGAACCCTGGTCGCCGTGGCACTGCTCGTCCTGTGGGCCCCGTCCTCCGCGTCGCCGGACACGCGGCTCGTCTGGCGCTCGCTGGACGGCTATCAGAACAACGTCGGACATCCCGCGCGCGGAGAGGCGGGAACGCCGTACCTTCGCGTCGCGAAACCGAGCTACGCGGACGGCATCGGCAGCATGGTCGCCGGGCCGTTGCCGCGGTACGTGAGCAACCGGATCTTCAACGACGTCGGCCAGAACCTCTTCTCGGAGAACGGCGTCTCGCAGTGGGGCTGGGCGTGGGGACAGTTCCTCGATCACGACTTCGGCCTCCGGGACGAGACGCCGGCCGAGCGCGCACCGATCGCGTTCGACCGTCACGACCCGCTCGAGGGGTTCCGGAGCGACCTGCCGATCGACTTCGCGCGCACGCCCGCCGCGCGCGGCACCGGCGTCACCTCGGCGCGGCAGCAGATCAACACGATCAGCAGCTACATCGACGCGTCGAACGTGTACGGCACCACGAACAGCCGGCTCGAGTGGCTGCGCGACGGCTCCTCCCTGCTGCTCACCGCCGACGGCTATCTGCCCCGCGCCGACGCGCGCGGGACGGCGGCGATCGCGCCCGCGATGGACCTCATGGGCGCGCTGACGGGTCATCCGGAGAAGGCCGTCGTCGCCGGCGACGTGCGCGCGAACGAGAACATCGCGCTCACCGCCGTCCACACGCTGTTCGCGCGGGAGCACAACCGCATCGTCGACGAGCTTCCCCGCGCTCTCCCCGCGGACACGAGATTCGAGATCGCTCGCCGCATCGTCGGCGCCGAGATCCAGTACATCACCTACACGCAGTTCCTGCCCGCGCTCGGCGTCCGGCTCGACCCGTACACGGGCTACCACGCCGACGTCGATGCCGGGCTGAGCAACGAGTTCGCCGTCGTCGGCTACCGCGCCCACAGCATGATCCACGGCGAATTCGACGTGAAGGCCAAGGCCGCGACGTACTCGCGCGCGCAACTGAGGCGCTACCGGCGCGCGGGGATCACGGTCGAGCGGGACGGCGGGACCGTGGAGCTCGAGGTGCCGTTGAACCTCGCGTTCGGGAACCCGGATCTGCTTCACGCGCTCGGGCTCGGGCCGGTTCTCGCGAGCCTGTCGGCGGAGCGCCAGTACAAAAACGACGAGCAGATCGACAACGCGCTCCGCAGCGTCCTCTTCGAGGTGCCGAAGCCGGGAGTCAAGAATCCCGCCGCCTGCGGGAGCCCGATCGTGAATCCGAGCTGCTTCGCAGCTGTGCAGGATCTCGGCGCGATCGACATCCAGCGCGGCCGCGACCACGGCATGCCGACCTACAACGAGCTCCGCAAGGCGTACGGGTTGCCGCCGAAGACGTCGTTCACGGCTCTTACGGGCGAGGCGCCTCAGCGGGCGAGGCCGATCGACAATCCGCACAGCCTCGACTTCGTCCTGTTGCGCGACGCCCGCGGCAAGGTCATCCCGCTGCACGGCGACGAAGCGCGCGAGGACGCCGTCGTCGGCATCCGCCGCACCACGCTCGCGACGCGGCTGGCAGCGGTCTACGGAAGCGTCGACAAGCTCGACGCCTTCGTCGGGATGCTGTCCGAGCGGCACGTAGCGGGGACCGAGTTCGGCCCACTCCAACTCGCGATGTGGAAGCGGCAGTTCGAGGCGCTCCGCGACGGGGATCGGTTCTTTTACCTGAACGACCCCGTGCTGGCGGCGATCGCGTCGACCTACGGCATCGACTACCGGCAAACGCTCGCCGACGTCATCCGCAGGGACGCCGGCGTTCGCCTGCAGGCGAACGTCTTCAAGACGCTCAGCGAACGCTGACCGCCTTCACAGGGGTCTGTTAGCCGGCGTGGACACGCTTCAGGCCGGCGGCGCCCGTCACCCCTGGCGGGCGCCGCTCAGCCCGGGCCGAACGCGAGAAGCTCCTCGACCGAGCCGGTGCGCGGGACGCCGGCGCCGATCAGGAGCTGGTCGCCCGCGACCGCCGGGCACGAGTTCAGTCCCGCGCGCAGCTTCGCCCGCCAGAGCACGCGTCCGTCGCGCGTCGAGAGGCCGTAGACCGTGCCGTCGTACGTCGACGTGAAGACGACGTCGTTCGCGACGGTCGCGCAGCCGAAGTCGGGAGACGGAAAGCGGCGCGTCCACAGCCGCGTGCCCGTGTCGGCGTCGAGTGCGGCGAGCAGCCCCGTCCCGCGCGTCGGATCGACGGTGTCGAGTGTTTGCGCGCTGACGGCGCTCCCGCGCGCGCAGAGGTCGACGACGGGCACGAACATGCGCCCGTCCGCGTACGCCATCGGCGTCTCGACGCCCCCGAGCAGGCCCGGGCAGACCGTGACTGCGTGCCGCGGCAGCGGGCCCGCGTCGTTGCGGTGCAGGCCGACGCGCGCCGTCCACACGCGGCGGTGAGTGTCGCGGTCCCAGGCGATCACGAGCCCCGCCTTGCCCGCGCCGATCACGCGGTCGCCCACGAGCACCGGCGTCGCCTCGAAGTCGTAGTCGCGGACGTCGTGAGGAGTCACCTGGTCGTGCCAGAGCAACCGTCCCGTGCGCGCGTCGAGCACGAGCAGCGAGTCGGTGTACAAGGCGGGACCGGGAAACGCGCCGCCGTTCGGCAGTCTGCGTGTGCCGCCCCACGGCGCCGGATTCGAGTTGCCCGCGTACAGCCGCCCCTCCGGGTCGATCGAGACCGGATACCACAGCCCGCCGCCGCCGGCTTTCCGTGGAATGAGCCACGGACGTTCGATCGTCACGAACTTCCAGCGTACGTCGCCGGTCGCGGCGTCGAGCGCGTAGATCGCGCCGCGCCCGGACGGCGGGTAGCCGACCGTGCTGATGAAGACGAAGCCCTCCCACGCGACCGGAGCGATGTCGACGAGTTGCTCGACGGCGCTCGTCAGGTGCCGCCGCCATAGCTCGCGTCCCGTTGCGGCATCGAGCGCAAAGGCCTCCGAGTCGGTTGCGCCGTAGACGCGGTCGCCTGCGACGGCGAGACCGTTCGGCCCGTCGTTTCGGGCGCCGTAGCGCCGCGTCCAGCGAGGCGCACCGGTCGAGCGGTCGAGCGCGAAGACGTTGCTGCGCAGGTCCTGCACGTAGACCGTGTCGCCGTCCACGACCGGGTTGGACGCGAAGATGCCCGAGAAGCTCGGCTTCGCCGTGAAGCGGAACCGCCAGCGCACGCGCAGACGAGCCACGTTCCCGGCGTCGAGCCGAGCGTCCGCGGCTGCGCGTGTCCCTGCGAGGTCGCCGTTCGGCAGCGGCCAGACACCGTTCGCAGAGCGCTTCCCGCAGGCGCCGAGCAGAGTCGCGGCCGCGACCGCCAACGCGACGGAGACGCTCCGTGCCGGGATCGAGGCCAAAGTTCGTTGCTACCCTAACGAGCGACGTATGACGTTCCGCAGCCTGTTCCTCGCAACGCTGTTGGCCGCGGCTCTCGTACCCGCGGCACACGGCTCGGTGCGCACGTCGGGCGCCCAGCCTTTGACGACGACGCCTGACGTCTTCGTGACGATCCACGTCACGATCACGGATTCGAGGATCTCGCTGGACCGGCGCAGCGCGTCACGCGGCGACGAGGCGCGCTTCGTCATTCGCAACGTCGGCAAGCTGGCGCACACCTTCACGCTGGGCACGAAAAGGTTCGGGACGGGCACGCAAACCGGGTTCCACAGCGCGCTGAAGCCGAGGCAGGAGAAGCTCGTCCTGCTCTTCCTCGACTACCGCGGGCCCCTTCCCTACCGCAGCACGATGAGGCACGACCTGGGCAAGCCGGGCATGAAGGGGACCTTCAAGATCCTCTAGATCTACCGCAGCGCGAAGGCGTAGACGTCGTCGCCCTTGACGACGGGCGTTCCACGCGTCGCCCGGCCGCCTGCGAAGACCGCCACGTACTGCTCGCCGCCGACGCTGTAGGTCATCGGCGGCGCCTCGATGCCGGCATCGGTGTGAAAGCGCCAGCGCTTCGCTCCGGTCGCGGCGTTGTAGGCCGCGAGGCCGTGAAAGACGCCCTGCGGCAGGCCCATGAACACGAGCCCGCCCGCGGTCGTGAGCGATCCGCTCTCGCACGACGCATCGAGCTGGTGGTACGCCGTCTTGGTGTAGCGGTGCCTCCAAGAGATCGTGTTCGTCGACATGTCGATCGCCGTGAAGGCGCCGGGAATGACTCCGCTAACGCTCGGGAACGACAGCTCGACTCCGACGAAGGGCTTGCCGCCCGAGTACGAGCCCGAGGCTGCTCCCACGGCCTTGTAGGCGGATTGCGTATCGCGTGAGCAGACGTACAGGTTGCCCGTCTTCGGGTTGTAGGAAGCCGGGCTCCACGTGTTGCCTCCGGCCGCACCGGGCGCGACGGCGGTGAAGCCTCGCTGGTCGAACGGCGTGAAGATGCACCCGAACCTGTACGGCCAGCCGTCCGCGGCCTGCTTCGGGAACGCTTTCGGCTGCGCGCATTGCTCGGAGAAGTTGTCGCCGGCGGGGATCGGCTGCGTCGGCGACGTGTGCTGGAACGCGCTCTGCGGCACCGGCTTCTCGTCGATCGCGACCACGGGGTTTCCGTTGCGGCGGTCGAGCTCGTACACCCAGCCGGTCTTGCACGGCTCGGCGACGACCTTCCGCACGCGCCCGCCGATGCCCGTCGCGAACAGGACCGCGTTGGAGGCGCAGTCGTAGTCCCAGATGTCGTGATGGACGACCTGGTAGTGCCACGCGTACGCGCCCGTCATCGGGTTGAGCGCGACGAACGAAGCCGTGAACAGGTTGTCGCCCGGCCCGCGGCTCGACCATGGGTACGCGTTGCCCGTCGTGAAGTAGAGGAGGCCGGTCTTGGGGTCAACGCTCGGCGTGTCCCACACGGTCGCGCCGCCGGTCATCCATTCGTTGTCGAGCGGCCAGGTCGCTGCGCCGAACTGACCCGGCGACGGAACGGTGTAGAAGCGCCAGACCAGGTGGCCGTCGCGCGCGTCGTACGCGGTGACGGATCCACGCGCCCCGTACTCACCGCCCGAGACGCCGACGATGACGAGCCCGTTGTAGTAGAGCGGCGCCGCCGTCATCGTGTACCCGTCCTGCCAGTTGCCGTTCGAGGTCGACCAGACGACCTGGCCGGTCTGCTGCGAGAGCGCGACGAGCGTGGCGTCGAGCCTCGCGAGGTAGACCTTGCCGTCGCCGAGCGCGAGCCCTCGATGTGCCCAGCCGCAGCACACGCTGCTCATCGCCTGCGGGAGCTGCGCGCTGTACTGCCATAGGATCGTTCCGTTCGTCGCGTCGAGCGCGAAGACGTCTCCCGCACCGGTGGCCGTGTACATGATCCCCTTGTAGACGAGCGGCGTTCCCTCGGCCTTGTACTTTGACCCCGTGCCTGATCCGTTCAGGTGCACGTGCCACTTCGCCTTGAGCCGGCGGACGTTCGACTTCGTGATCTCCTTCAGCGCCGAGTAGCGGGTCTGGCCGTAGTTGCCGCCGTTCGTCGCCCAGTCGGCTCCTGCAGGCGGGACGAGGTCCAGCGGAGCGAAGGCCGGTGCGAGCGGGATCGTCACCGAGGCTCCGCTCGGTCCCCGGGTCGTCGCCGCAGCCGTCGAGACGGCGACCAGCGCCGCGACGAGAGTCAGCGCAAGCTTCACGAGCGCTCGACGCGCGAGCCGCCGACGATCGCGTCCGTCCCGTCGTCGAAGCGCACCCACGCCTTGCCCTTTCCGTCGTAGTCCGGCGACCAGACGATCAGCGTCGCGGCGCGTCCGCCGACGCGACAGCGCTCGGTCCCCTCGGCATCGGCCCCCCGCCAGACGCGCACGAACGGATTGTGCTCCCACTCGCGGACGATCGTCGTCTCGTCCGTGTGCCCGGGGAGCACGCGCCGTTCGCGCGGCATCGACATGTAGACGTCCATCACCACGTGCTTGATCGCGTCGAAGTCGCCTCCGCCGACCGAGTCCTTGAAGAGGGAGTCACCTGAGAAGACGAGCTCGTCGTTGATGACGAAGCAGACCATGTCGTCGGAATGACCCGGCGTGGGCGTCGCCTCGACCGCGAGCCCTCCAGTGTCGAGCGAGGTCGTCGCGACGGGGAGGCCGAGCTCCGACTCGTGCGCGACGTGGTCTCCATGCGCGTGCGTGCGCAGCACGTAGGTCGGCGAGACACGCCACTCGTCCACCTTCGCGAGCAGCGGCTCGAGCGGCGCACCGCTGTCCACGAACACGGCGGCGCCGCCCGGCTCGTCCGCCACGAGGTAGGCGTTGGAGAGCCAGCCGGGATCCATGCTGCGGGCGACGAGCACGAGGGTCTAGGCTACTCAGCGACGTAACCGCGCGAGGAGGACCGATGGCGAGCTTGTGGCAGCGATTCAGAATGATCTTCGGGGCGAAGGTGTCGAAGGCGCTCGACCGGGCCGAGAACCCGAACGAGACGCTCGACTACTCCTACGAGCAGCAGCTGACGCAGCTCCAGAACGTCAAGCGCGGGATCGCTGACGTCGTCACTGCGAAGAAACGGCTTCAGATGCAGCAGACGACGCTCGAGCAGAGCGTCGTCACGCTCGAGACGCAGGCGCGGCAGGCGCTCGGCGCCGGGCGCGAGGACCTCGCGCGGCAGGCCCTGGAGCGGAAGTCCGGCGTCCAGCAGCAGCTGCAGGGCCTCGACGGGCAGGTGCAGCAGCTCGAGGACCAGCAGGAGAAGCTCTCCGCGAACGAGAAGGAGCTGGCCGCGCGGATCGAGTCGTTCCGCTCGCAGAAGGAAGTGATGAAGGCGCAATACTCGGCCGCCGAGGCGCAGGTCCGGATCGGCGAGGCGGCGACGGGGATCGGCGGCAAGATGGCCGACGCGGGCGCGGCGATCGAGCGGGCGCGCACGAAGACCGAGGAGATGCAGGCGCGCGCCGGCGCGATGGACGAGCTGATCGCGTCGGGGACGCTCGAGGACTTCACCTCCGACAAGACGCAGCTCGATCGCGAGCTTGCGCAGATGGCGTCCCAGTCGCAGGTCGAGTCAGAGCTGGCGAAGCTCAAGCAGGAGGTCGGCCCGGGCGACGAGCAGAAGCAGCTCGCCGGCGGCGGCGACGCCGAGCCGGCGGCGACCGAGGAAAAGCAGACCTAGCCGGGGACCTGGTCCCTGGACATGCCCCGGGCGTACCTCGCTCGGGACCTGGTCCCTGGACATCGCCCGGAAGCACGCTCGGGACCTGGTCCCGAGACATGGCCCGGGACCAGGTCCCTGGACATCGCCCGGACGCACGCTCGGGACCTGGTCCCGAGACATGGCCCGGGACCAGGTCCCGGTTAGATGGGCGCGTCGTAGAGGGCCAGCCACTTCGTCAGGTCCGGCTCGATCGGCAGCTCCTTCTCGAGCTTTGCCTTCAGCTCCAGCTCCTCGGCGTTGTCGCGCTCCTGCCCGTCGCCCGCGGGCACGAAGGGCCAGAACGAGCCGGTCTTGAAGCCGTAGACGAAGTAGACGGGGTTCTTTCCGCCCGAGAAGCGGAAGGGCGCCGCGAGCAGCTGAGGCCCGAAGCCCGCGTCGCTCAGCTCCGAGGCGATCAGGTTCGCGGACGTGACGAGATCCTCGAGGTCGTTGTCGCGCACGATCAGCCACTGGAAGCCGAACGAGTCCGTCGTGCGCTCGATCTTCGAGCCGGACTCGACCGCGACTGAGTCGAGCAGCTGCTCGAGCTCGCTCTCGGCCCGCACGAACTCGCCGGACGACATCGGCTTGAAGACGACGGCAGCGACCCCGGCCGTGCGCAGCCCGAGCTCGACCTCCAGCGTCACCCGCGCCGTGGAGAGCGCGAAGAGGCGGTCTCGTTTCGCGGCCGATGACTTCTTCCGCGCGAACGGGTTCTTAAGGGCCACTTGGCTTCCCCATCTCTCGCGCGATGGTACTCAGATGTGCAAGCCGTTTCGCGAGCGGCGGATGATCCATGAAGAGCTCGTGCCTCCGGTCACGTGTCCAGCGCGCTCATCAACTGCTCCGGCTCGCCGGTCAGCAGAGCCGACCCGCGGTCGGCCGCGAATTCTCGATAACGAGACATCGTCAGGGAAAGCAGGCTGCCGATCCCGAACAGCGGGAGCCCGACGGGCCACATGACGAGCCACAGGAAGTACCCCGCGCCACTCTCGCCGCCGGTGACCAGCAGTAGGCCGACCGTCTTGGGGACGGTCACCGCAGTCATCAGCGAGGCATCCCCGTTCGCGATGTGGGAGATCTCATGTGCGAGAACAGCGCCCAGTTCTCTTCTGCTCAAGCGCTCCCGAAGCCCGCGCGTCGTGACGACCACCGAATCGCCTCTGCGAGTCCCCACGGCGAACGCGTTCGCCTCGGACGAGTCGACGGACGCGACCCGCGGCGGTGAGATACCGGCGAGTGCTGCGAGCCGCTCGACGTGGCCGTGTATCTCGTCGGTGTCCGGCACGAACGAAGCTCTGACGCTGCGAAGCAGGAGCCGGCCGGCTGATCTGTACTGAGCCACCGTCGCAACGACGAGCGCGAGCGCGACGATGTCGACGTACAGCGCCCACCCGGGCTGAGCGTTCTGAATCTCGAACAGCGCGAGGCCGAGCAACGCATAGACGGCGAGAAGCGCGGCGACGACGAACGCCATCCGCGCTTCCAGCTCTACGTCGCGACCGGTCCCGCGCCGCTTCACCACTGTGGCCTACCCGCTAGGCGACAGGACGACCCATCTCGCGCGCGATCTCCGCGAGCGCCGCGAGCCGCTTCTCGAGCGGCGGGTGATCCATGAACAGCTCCGCGGTCGCCTGCTTCACGGACGCCGGAATGATGAAGAACGCGTTCATCCCCGAGACCTCGCGCAGGTCGCGCTGCGGAATCAACGCCATCTGGCTCGAGATCTTCTGCAGCGCGCTCATCAGGTACTCGGGTGCGCCGGTGATGATCGCCGCGCCGCGGTCGGCCGCGTACTCGCGGTAGCGCGAGATCATGCGGATGAGGATCCAGCTGATGATGTACGTGACCCACGAGACGATGAGCAGGATCAGCCAGATCGGGGGACCGTTGCTGTCGCGGTCGCGGCCGCCGCCGAAGAGGCTGCCGTAGAACGCGAAGCGCGTGATCAGCGCTGCGAGCATCGCGAAGAAGCTCGCGAGCGTCATCGTGCGCACATCGCGGTTCTTGACGTGCGTCAACTCGTGCGCAAGCACGCCTTCGATCTCCTGCTGGTCGAGCCGCCGCATGAGCCCCGTCGTCACCGCGACGACGGCGTGCTTCGGGTTCCGCCCGGTGGCGAAGGCATTGGGGACGTCCGTGTCGACGATCGCGACGCGCGGCATCGGCAACTCGGCCATCGCGGCGAGCCGCTCGACCGTGTCGAAGAGCTGCGGAGCATCGTCGCGCTCGATCACCTTCGCGCCCGCGGCGCGGAGGGCGAGCTTGTCGGACGTGTAGTACTGGAAGAAGGCCAGGCCGACCACGATCACGATCATCGGGACGAGCCCGATGTTCAGGACCGAGAACAGCACCACGGCGAACGTGACGTAGAGCAGCCCCAGCATCGCGCTGGTGAAGAACATCCGGAGCGTGAGCCCGCGGTCGCGTCCGTAAATACTGCGTTTCATCGAAAATCGCTCTCCTTGAGGGGGACGCTCTTCATTGTACTTTTGCCCGTGCTGCTGCTCGGGCCGCTTAACAGCAGCGCAACAGCAGCCGTGGGCCTGGTCGCGCCCGGGCTGAAGCCCATTCACCTGCCCGGCCAGGGCATCGTCATCGACCCGAACACGCACATCCCGGGCCTCGTCGCCGCAAAGACGCCGCGCGGCGAGCTGTCGGTGAGACCGGATCCGCACCCGGCCGAGCGCGTCGCTGAGCTCAAGGCGAACATGCAGAGCGCGCACGACGCGCGCGCACGGGCAAGCGCCGTCGTGGGCGTGATCCTCGGCCTGCTCGGCCTGCTCGCCGTCGTCACGCGCTCCCGCGTGCTCGCGCGCGCGGCCGTCCTGTACGCGCCGGCGGCGATCGCGCTCGGGCTGGGCTGGCGCTCCTCGGTCGCGATCGGCTTCGGCGCGCTTGCTCTCGCACTCCTCGCAGGCGTCTCACGACGTGCCTTTGCGCCGCTGCTCGTCGGCATCTTCGCCGGCGCGCTCCTCATCCTCTGGCAGTGGCCCGTGACGAACGCCCTCGCGACAATCGGCCCGCATCCGGACGGCGGCCACCGCTTCTACGGCGTGACGAACCAGGTCGAGACGATGCTGCTCGCGCCGGCGCTCGCCGGCGGCTTGGTGGTGGCGCCGATCGCGCTCGTCGCGGTCGGCTGGAGCAAGGCCGGTGCCGACGGCGGCGGGCTCGTGACCTACGCCGCGGGCTACACGATGCTCGCCTTGCGTGCCTACGGGCGGATCACCTGGCGGCGGGCGGCTGTTGCGCTCGGAGTCGTCGTCGGCGGCGGCCTCCTGCTGATCGCGCTCGACGCGGCCACCGGCGGCTCGAGTCACGTGACGCATTCGATCGGTCGCGACCTGCCCGGTGATCTGGCCCACCGCTGGCGCGTCTCCTACGACGGCGCCACCCGGAGCGTCGGCGCCTTCGTCATGTTCATCTCGGGGATCGCGCTGCTCGTACTCGTCGCGCGCGTACGCCCGCGACCGGCGCTCGTGGATGCGATGCTCGTCGCACTCGTCGTCTCATTCGTCGTGAACGACACGCCGCAGGATGTCGCACTCTGGGGCGCACTCGGCGCGATCGCGCTCCTCGCGTTCGAACGATCTCGTGTCCGTTAGACTCGCGCCGCCCATGCGCCGCCTCCTTCCTCTTGCCGCGCTCTTGCTGGCGCTCGCCGGCTGCGGCGGCGGAAAGGAGGCCGGCCCGTTTCCGGAGACGGTCATCGGCACGGTCGCGCAGGCACCGTCCGGCGCAGCCGCAGGCAAGAAGCTCTTTACCTCGAACGGCTGCGGCGGCTGTCACACGTACAAGCCGGCGGGATCGGCAGGCAAGGTCGGACCGGACCTCGACAACCTCGCCGCCGATGCGAAGAAGGCGAACAAGGGCTCGCTCGAGGACTACGCGCGCGAGTCGATCGAGACACCGGATGCGTACGTCGTTCCGGAGTACCCCAAGGGTGTGATGCCGGCGTTCAAGGGCACGCTGACGGACTCGCAGATCGACGACCTGGTCTCGTTCCTGACCAAGTCCTGAGGCTTCTGCAAGATTTTCCGGATCGTGTGGCCGTGCTGGCCTGCGACCTCGACCGGACGCTGATCTCGACGGACTACGTGCTGCGGCCGCGCACCAGGGCGGCGCTCGACGCAGCGCGCGGGCAAGGCGTGCAGGTGATCGTCGTCACGGGCCGGATGTTCCAGGCCGTGCGCCCGTACCTCACCGGTCCCGAGCCCGTCGTCTGTTACCAGGGCGCAGCGGTCGTCGATCCGCTTCGCGGCGAGTTCCTGCACCACGTCCCGATCCCGATCGAGCTCGCACGCGAGGCGATCGACGCGATCCAGCGCGCCGGTCACGGGTTGAACTGCTACGTCGACGACGAGCTGTACGTGGAACGCGTGACGCCGGAGGCGCAGTCGTACGCGACGTTCCAGCACATCGAGCTGCGCGTGGTCGGGCCCCTGCTCGAGTGGCTCGCGAGCGATCCCACCAAGCTCGTGGTCGTCGGCGACCCGGAGAAGCTGGACGTTCTCGGCGCGAGCCTCCGCGCGCGCTTCGACAGGCGGCTGTTTATCGCCAAGTCGCTTCCGTTCTTTCTCGAGCTCGCGCATCCGGACGTCTCGAAGGGGTCGGGTCTGCAGTTCGTCGCAGACCTCCTGGGCTTCACCCGTGAGGAGACGGTCGCGTTCGGCGACGGCGAGAACGACCTGGAGCTGGTCGACTGGGCCGGCTATGCCGTTGCGGTCGAAAACGCGCATCCCGTCGTCAAGGCACGCGCGAATTTCGTCTGCCCGGCCGCGGACGACGAGGGTGTCGCGCAGGTGATTGAGGCATTCTTGGCGCGATGATCGACATCCACGCCGCACGGCACGATCCCGAACGCTTTCGAGCGGCGCTCGCGCGGCGCGGTGCAGGGGAGGCATTCGACGAGTTGATGAAAGCGGACGCGCGGTGGCGCGAGCTCTTGCCGCAGGTCGAAGAGTTGCGCGCGCGGCAGAAGGTGCAGGGGAAGCCGACGCCGGAACAGCTCGAAGAGCTCAAGGCACGCAAGGCGCGGCTGAGCGAGCTCGAGGCTGACCTCGCGGTCGCGGAGGCCGAGCGCGATGCCGCGCTCGCAAAGGTGCCGAATCCCCCGCATGAGTCGGCCGCCGATGGGATGACGGAGGACGACGCGGTCGAGATCACGCGCTGGGGCGAGCCCCCGCAGCTCGAGGAGCCAAAGGAGCACACCGAGATCGGCCGCTTCGAGCTCGAGCGCGCTGCGAAGGTCTCGGGAACACGCTTCGGTTTCTTGGTCGGCGACACGGCACTGGTCGCGCTCGCGCTGTACCGGTTCGCGCTCGACCGGCTCGTCCGCGAGGGCTTCACGACGGTCATCCCTCCGGTGCTCGTGCGCGAAGAGGCGATGTACGGCACCGGGTTCTTCCCGTCCGACAAGAGCGACTACTACGAGATCCCGGCCGACGGTCTCTACCTCGTCGGCACCTCCGAGGTTCCGCTCGTCGCGATGCACATGGACGAGATCCTCGACGCTCTCCCGATCCGGTACTGCGCGTTCTCCTCGTGCTTCCGGCGCGAGTCCGGTGCCGCCGGTCGGGACACGCGCGGGATGTTTCGCGTGCACCAGTTCCAGAAGGTGGAGATGGTCGTCTACACGGAGCCGGGAGAGTCGTGGGACGAGCACGAGCGGATGCTCGCGGTCGAGGAGTCGCTCATCCAGGAGCTCGGCATCCCGTACCGCGTCGTGAACACGGCGGCCGGCGACCTCTCGACGGCGGCGGTGAAGCGGTACGACATCGAGGGCTGGTTTCCGTCGCAGGATCGCTATCGCGAGCTGACGTCATGCTCGAACACGACGGATTACCAGGCGCGCCGCTCCAAGATCCGCTACCGCACCCGAGACAAGGCGCTCGAGACGCCGCACACGTTGAACGGGACGGCGGCCACCGACCGCTGGCTGCTCGCGCTGCTCGAGAACTTCCAGGGCGACGTGCCGGAGGCGCTGCAGCGTTTCGGCGCGCCTGCCCGTGTAGCCAAGTGACACTTTGTCACTTGGCTACGATCGTCCTTCGGCGGGGTGCCGGAGCGGCCGAACGGTGCGGTCTTGAAAACCGTTGACGGCGCAAGTCGTCCGTGGGTTCGAATCCCACCCCCGCCGCTTTGTGAGCAACGACCGTCGGCGCAAAGACGAAGCGCCGGAGCCAGCCCGCCGCATCGGGCGACTCCGGCGCAGGCTTCGGGAAAGAACCTACGCCTTCGGGCAGGCCTTCCTTGCAGCCTTCTGCTGATCGTGGAAGGTCGCCCTTGCGGCCTTCTGTTGTGCGTGGAGCGCCTTCCGCGCGGCCTTCTGCGCGTCGCGCAGCGCCTTCTTCGCAGCCTTCTGCGCGTCGTGAAGGGCCTTCGTCGCGGCCTTCTGCGTGTCGTGGAACGCCTTTAGCTCGGCTTCCGTCGCATTCGGATGCGCCAATTTGAACGCCGCCAGATCGGCCTTCTGCTGATCGTGGAGCGCCTTCCGGGCGGCCTTCTGCGCGTCGCGGAGTGCCTTCCTCTCGGCCCTCTGCGTGTCATGAAGCGCCTTCGTCGCCGCCCTCTGCTGTGCATTGAACGTCTTCTTTGCCTGCGCCAGGGCCTGCAGGCAGAGCGCATGCGGCGTCGGCGCATTCGGGTGCGGCGGCTTGACGGGCTTCGCGTGAGACGCCGAGGCCGGGAGCGCGATCGTAAGCGCCAGCATCGTTCCGCCGAGCACCAACATCAATTTCCTCATGTGTACCTCCATTGCAGACAACCGTTCTCGTTCCTGACCCTCTAAGTAACCGAGCGCGGTCATCCGACCGTGTTCGCCGTGTTTTCCGCTTGTAAAGATCGCGGCACAGGCGGATCTCAGCGTTTACGCTGCGATGACGTCCCGGGTACCGTCCGGTGATCACGGCTCGTCACGATGCGGGGTCGGATGAATGACACTTCGAGGAGAAGCTGGACCGCGGCCGTCGCAGTCACGGTCGGGCTTGTGTTGGTCGCCGTGCCGTCCCTCGCCGGGGCGGCCACGTTTGCGAAACCAGTCGACGCCAAAGCCGGCGCCCGAGAGGGGATCGTGCAGTCGGTCTCGGCGAGGGTCATCGTCCTCAAAGAGCTCGACGGGACGACCGTGAGGATTCCGGTCGCTTTGAGTACACACGTCTTTGTCGACGGAAAGCGGGCGTCGCTCCGTAACGTCAGAGCCGGGTTCGTCGCCTCCGTCGCGTGGAAGACGGGCAAGCCGGCACGGGTGCTCCAGGCCTTCGATCTGTTAGGTCCGCACCCGGTAACCGTCGGGGTGGTCGACTCCGTCTCGACCGGCGTCCTGGTCGTGACGGAGAACGGGGGAACCACTCTTGCCGTGCCTGTGAACGCAAGGACGCGCGTGCTCATCGATGGGAAGCGGGCGACGCTCGCCGCCGTCAAGCGCGGTTACACAGTCGTGATCTCCGCGAATGATTCGAAGGGCAAAAGGCCCGCACACGAGCTCCGCTTCCTCCGTCCGGTTTAACATCGGCGCATGAGCGGCAGCGTTCTGCTCGTCGAGGACGAGGAGAACCTCGCCTCGCTCGTGCGGGCCTATCTCGAGCAAGAGAACTACCGGGTCATCTCGGTCGTCACGGGCGCCGACGCCCTGCGGGCGATCGAGGAAGAACCGGTGCGAATTGTCGTGCTCGACCTCGGTCTGCCGGACATGGACGGTCTCGACGTGTGCCGGCAGATCAGAAGCCGCTCATCGGTACCCGTCGTGATGCTGACGTCGCGAGACCAGGAGACAGACCGGCTCGCCGGGCTCGAGACAGGCGCCGACGACTACATCGGAAAGCCGTTCTCGCCCCGGGAGCTCGTCGCGCGGATGAAGGCCGTTCTTCGACGCACCGAGCCACATTCCGAGGACGAGCTGCTCGTACTCGGCGACGTCGTCCTGCGGCGCCGCGCCCGCGAAGTCGGCGTGGCGGGTGAGCCGATCGAGCTGCGCCCGAAGGAGTTCGACCTCCTCGCCTACCTGATGCAGAACCCCGGCGCAGTGCTCTCACGTGACGTGCTCCTCGAGCGCGTGTGGGGGTTCGACTACGAGGGGGGAACACGCACCGTCGACGTGCACGTCGCCCAGCTACGGCGCAAGCTCGGCCGCCCCGACCTGATCCGGACGATCCGGGGCTCGGGCTACAAGGCGGTGCAGCCATGAACGAGCTTCCAACCGGGCACAGCGCGGTGACGTGAGATCCCTGCGGGCGCGCGAGTTCGCGGCAATTGCCCTCGCCGTCGTCGCCGCCGTGGCCGTGACGCTCGTCGTCGCCGCCATTCTGGTGCGCCGCTCCGTCAAGCACGACGCGCTCACCGCGCTCGCGCGCCAGGCCGCGCTGATCGCCGAGCAGGAACGTGCAAAGCCCTCGCCGTCGCAGAAGCTGACGAGTCTCGGCGTCTTCTTCGAAACGCAGGACGAACGCCTCGCGATCATCTCCATCTCGCAAGCGGCGCTTCTTCTCCCACGCGACGGCGGTGCTGCGCTCAACGCCGGGCGGCCCGCCCAGGGTTCGGTCGACGTCGGCGGGCGGCAGTACCTGTACGCGACCCGGCCGCTCGGCACACGGGCGATCGTCCTGCTCCGCTCGGCGAAGCTCGAGGCATCCGACTGGCGTCCGTTCACGCTCGCCTTCGTGATCGCGGCGGCCGCGGGCGCGGGAATCGCAGCGGTCGCCGCTTTCCTGCTCTCGGGCGCCGTGGCACGCCCGATCGCACGGGTCGCACTCGCCAGCCGGCGACTCGCGGCGGGCGAGACGCACGGCCCGCTCCCGATCGAAGGCTCGGCAGAAGTAGCCTCGCTGGCGCTGGCGTTCAACCAGATGGCGGAGGAACTCGACCGCGCCAAGGACGCCGAGCGATCCTTCCTGCTTTCGGTCAGCCACGAGTTGAAGACGCCGCTCGCCTCGATCCGCGGGCACGGCGAGGCGCTTCTGGATCGGGTGCTCGACGTGCCGAAGGGCGCGGGCGTGGTCGTGCAGGAGGCCAAGCGACTCGAGCGTCTGGTACGCGACCTGCTCGATCTCGCGCGCCTGAATCAGAGGGAGTTCTCGGTCACGCCTGAGCCCATTGACCTCGCCGCGGCCGCGACGGAGGCAGTTGGTCGGCACGAGAGCGAGGCACGCCGGGTCAGCGTTTCCCTCGTCGTCGAGGCACCCGCCGCTGCGCCCGCAACCGCGGACTCGGACAGGGTGATCCAGGTGCTGTCGAACCTGATCGAGAACGCGATTCGCTCGACGCCGCCTGGAGGCGGGGTGACCGTGACCGCAACTCCCGGCGAGTTGAGAGTGTCCGACACCGGGCCGGGGCTCCCGGCCGAAGACCTTGCGCGCGCGTTCGAGCGGTTCTTCCTCCATAGCCGCTACGGCACGAACCGGGCGGTCGGGACCGGACTAGGCCTGGCGATCGTGAAGGAGCTGACCGAGGCAATGGAGGGCTCGGTCACGGTGGAGAGCGCCGTCGGCCGCGGAACGACGTTCGTCGTGCGGCTGCCGAGCGCCCCTTTCAACAACGAAGCTCAGCCGGAGGCGTGAAGCGAACCCGCGAAGGACGCCCGGAGGCGCCCTTCGCGTTGGAGCGTTCACGAACGTCCTACTTGTGCTTCTTCGGGTCCTTCACCTTGGCGTCATGCGAAGGGCTCTTCGGGTGATCCGGCTTGACGGGCGCGCACTTGCCCGGGCCGAGCTCCACTGCAGAGCCTCCCGTCGTGCCGCCGCCGAGCTTGCCGTTCGTGAAGCCGCCGGCGGTGCTGAAGTCGGCGGACAGAGTGGCGAGCAGCTTGACGCCCAGATCGTGGGCGTGGCCGGCGGCGAGGCCGGCGAGGGCGTCATTCTCGTACACCCCCGAGTAGTGCGCGACGGTGTCCTTGCCCGAAGCGACGTCGATCTTCAACTTGCCCTCGGCCGTTCCGACGTCGTCCGTCGTGTTGACGACGCTATGAACGTCGAGCGTGATCGGGCCTGTCAAATCGGGGTCGCCTGTCGACAGACCGGAGTACCGGTCATGCGACATGACCATCGTCTTGCCATCGGCGGTCGTGCAGTTCTTCGCGTCGACGTGGGACGCGGTCGTCGCGGTGAACGTTCCGGCGACGGCCTTCGCGGCCTTTGTGGACTTCAGTCCCTGGCCGACCGCCATTCCCGCCGTGGCGAGCGAGAGAACGCCCACCGTGAGGATCAAGTATTTGCGCATTAGTCTCCTTATTTGCGGGTTCGCCTCTTCCGATCGGCGACGAGCGCGAGCACCTGAAGCGCGCAACGCCCATTCCTGACTCATTCGAGGGACTTCGCCCCGCGGCTGAGGTCTTTATCTGCCGGGCAGCACGTAGAAGGCGATCGCCGCGTACTGGAGGCCGACCGCGACGATCACCAGCGCGTGGAAGAGCTCGTGGTATCCGAAGACGCCCGGCCGCGGATTCGGGCGGCGCAGCGCGTACACGACGCCGCCGGCCGTGTAGAGCACGCCACCCGCGGCGACGAAGAGGAGACCGCCTAGCCCGATCTTGTGAGCGATCTCCGGCATGGCGGCCACACTCGTCCAGCCGAGCGCGAGCGCAATCGACGCCGACATCCACTTCGGCGCCCCGACCCAGAAGAGCTTCACCAGGATCGCCAGGGCCGCGCCGCTCCAGACCACCGCGAGAATGGTGACCCGCCAGACACCGTCGAGCACGAGCAGGCCGAAGGGCGTGTACGTCGCCGCGATCAGCCCGTAAACGGTGGCGTGGTCGAGCCGCGCGAGCCGGCGGCGCACCGAAGGCGGCCACGTGATCACGTGGTAGATGCCGCTCACGGCGAACATCGCCGTGACGGCGACGCCGAAGACGATCGCAGAGGCGAGCGCCGCGTCGCTGCGCCCGACGAACGCAAGCGGGATCGCGAAGCCGGCCGCAACGGGAAACATCGACAGATGTGACACGCCGCGTAGACGCGGACGCGATGCCGGGGTCTCGGGCATCGACCGGAGGATAGTCGTTCTTACGCCGTGCCTCACGCGTTCCGCGCGGCGGACGTCTCGAGACGCTCCAGCGGCGACGGCTCGCCGCGTGCCGCACGGCGCGCTGCTGCGACGTGTTCGGCAGCGATGACCGCGACCAATACGGCGACAACGAGCCCGGCGACGACCAGTGCCGGCGCGAACGCGCCGACGCCGCCAACTGCGACACACGCGAGCGCTCCAGCGAGGCGCTTCCAGCTCAGCGAACCCGCCATCCGCAGCCGGAAGAGCGTATGCGCGAGGAGGTAGATCGCGGGCCCGGCCACAACCGCTGCGAGCTGGGCAGCCGGCAGCCGGTCCGTCGGATGTTCGATTGCCAGCTCGTCGCCCACGGCGGCCACGATCACGCCCGCCACCATGACGACGTGAAGGTACGTGTAGGCGTCGCGGGCGAGCGTTGTACGATCGTCAGCGAGCTCGAGCCGGCGCTGGGCGATCCTTGCGACGTAGTTGAAGTACAACCACCACAGGGCGGCGGTCCCGAGGAAAGCAGTCCCGAACGCTGCGACCCTCGCAGTGTCGAGGTCGAGCTTCGCGCTCGTCGCGCCGGTGACCACGATCGACTCGCCGAGCGCGATGATCATGAACAGCTGGAACCGTTCCGCGAAGTGAGACGTCTCCACCGTCCACGCGCTGGCCGTCAGGCGCGACCGGCCCGGCACCCGGAAGAGAACGAGCGGCGCGCCGTAGTCGAGCGCGAGCGCGGCCAACCACAGCGCTGTGCGGTCGGAGCCGCTCGCGACTCCGCCTGCGATCCAGAGCACGCCCGCCGCGACGAACCAGCACAGGATCTGACCCGCACGCTCCCGTTCGATCGTCCCGCGCTCAGCCGCCACGAACGTCAGGAACACGTGACGGCCAACCTGAATGGCGACGTACGAGCCGACGAAGAGCAGCGCGCGCGTACCGAACGCTTCCGGGATCGCGACCGCCATCAGCAAGCTTGCCAGCATCAAACCGATGAGCAACGCGCGGACGACGACGGACTCCGGATCGAGCTCGTTCGTGACCCACGTCGTGTAGTTCCACGCCCACCACACGACAAGGAGCACGAGCGACGCGTGCCAGGTCCCTTCCCATGTCAGGTGCTCGAGGAGCAACTGGGAGACCTGCGTGATCGCGAAGACGAACACGAGGTCGTAGAAGAGCTCCAGCGCGGTCGTTCCCTGTTCCTCGACAACGTCGCGACGACGCCGGAAGCGGCTCATGCCGCGAAGTGTGACGACGGTCGCGACGGAAACGCGCAGGGGACGGAACAGCATGCGCGCGGTTGCAGTGACGCCGCGAGCTGCCTTCGCTAGCGTCCGGGCGTGGAGCTCGCGCTCGTCGCCGCGTGGTGCTTCCTCGTCGCGGTTGCCGGTGGCGCGGTCGGACTCGTGCTCGGCAACATCCGACTGCCTCTGATCGTCCTGGTCGCCACGAATCCCGCAGCAGGCGCGGGCGCGAACATCGGCATCTCGGGGGTGGCGGCGCTCACCGCGGCGCTCGCTCACATCCGCGCGCGTCGCATCGACTGGCGACTCGTGGCCTGGCTCACGCCGCCTTCGATGGCGGGCGCGGTCGTGGGCGGCTACCTCTCGGGGAAGGTTCCGAAGGACGCGTTCCTCGCGACGATCGGCGTCGTGCTCCTGCTCATGGCCATCGACCTGTTGCGACGGCGGCCTCCTGCTCCGCCGCGACGAATGACGCCGGTGGAGACGGTGCTGATCGGCGGCGGCATCGGCCTCCTGGGCGGTTTCGTCGGACTGATCCTGGGCTCGTTGCGCTTGCCGGCGATGCTCCGCATGGGCGAGCCGCTCGCCCAGGCGATCGGCACGAACGTCACCGTCGGCTTCTTCGTCGGCGGCGCGGGCGTCGCCGGCCACCTGCCGGGCGGCGTCGACTGGACGCTCCTCGCCGTCGGCTCCGCAGCATCGGTCCCGGGCGCGTTGCTCGGCTCCCGCCTCACGGGGCGGCTTCCCGAGGCTCAGCTGAAGCTCGCGATCGCGGGGATCCTCGTCGTCGCAGGGATCGCGACGCTCGTCCAGGCATTCGTCTGACCGGGCCTGCACAGCCTCCTCCGCGTTAGCGTTGTCCCGTGCCCGCCGGTGAGGAGCTGCGCTCGGTCATGCGACTGTTCCCTGCAGGCGTGTGCGTCGTCGGCGCAGATGCAGACGGCGACCGCGTCGCCGTCACGGTGGGCTCGCTCGTCTCCCTGTCACTGGACCCGTCGCTCGTCGGGATCTCGATCGGGCGCGACCTGTCGCTCCACGAGTTGCTGCGGAGCGCGGGTGCGTTCGCCGTCTCGATTTTGCGCGGCGACCAGGCGGACACCGCGGCCCATTTCGCGCGCGGCGCGCCGCCGATCGTGCTGTGGCAGGACGTGGCCACACGAGACGGCCTCACCGGGGCTCCATTGCTCGCGGATGCTCTCGCCTGGATCGAGTGCCGGCTCTGGGCCGAATATGCGGCGGGGGACCACACGTTCTTCGTCGGCGAGGTCGTCGCGCTCCAGGCGGGCGAACCAGGCCCCGGACTCGTCTATCGCGAACACGGCTACCTGTCCGTCTGAGACGCGCTTGGCCTTGTATAGACAACGACAGGTCCTTGTCTAGACAAATCCGAGCTGTCGTTTTCGACCTCGACGGCGTGCTGATCGACTCCGAGCAGCTCTGGGACGAAGTCCGCGAGCAGCTCGCGCACGAACGCGGCGGGCGGTGGCACGACCGCGCGCAGGCGGACATGATGGGAATGAGCTCGACCGAGTGGTCGCGGTACATGCACGACGTGATCGGCCTGGCCGAGTCGCCGGAGGAGATCAACGCGGAGGTCGTGCAGCGCCTGCTCGCGCGCTACCGCGAGTCGCTACCCCTCCTGCCCGGCGCGATCGAGACCGTGGATCGGCTGGCGGCGCACTGGCCGCTCGCGCTCGCTTCGTCGTCGAACCGCGAGGTAATCGACGCAGTGCTCGAGCAGGCGGGAATTGCCCACCTCTTTCGCGGCACCGTCTCGTCCGAAGAGGTCGAGCACGGCAAGCCGGCGCCGGACGTCTATCTCGAGGCTGCGCGACGCCTCGGCATCGGGCCGAGCCACTGCGCCGCGGTGGAGGACTCGCGCAACGGCATTCGCTCGGCGCGCGCAGCCGGAATGCGCGTGATCGCGATCCCGAACCCTCACTACCCGCCGACCGACGACACGCTCGCGCTCGCTGACGTCGTCCTCCAGTCGCTCGACGAGCTGACGCCCGAGCGCGTCAGCGCTTCATGACGAGCAGCATCCCGTCGCGCACGGTCAGCAGCACGCATTCGACACGCGAATCATTCAGAACGTATTCGTTGAACTCTTTCATCGGCTCGTCCGCATCCTCGTCGAGCACGCGTCCGTCGCGGAACGCGTTGTCCGCGACGATGAGCCCGTTGTCCACGAGCTTCGGCAGAACGGCGTCGTAGTAGTTGCGGTAGTTCGGCTTGTCCGCGTCGATGAACACGAGGTCGAACGGGCCGTCGAGCTCGTCAACCAGCTCGAGACCCGAGCCGAGCCGGAACTCGATCCTCTCGGCGAGCCCCGCCTCCTCGGCGTAGCGGCGCGCGATCGCCGTCGTCTCGGGATTGACGTCGCAGGTGATCACGCGCCCACCCTCCGGCAGGCCCCGCGCCATCGAGAGCGACGAGTAGCCCGTGAACGTGCCGAGCTCGAGAACGCGCCGGGCACCGCTCACTCGAACGAGGAATTCGAGGAAGCGGCCCTCGACCTCGCCGACCATCATCTGCGGCCATTCCGTCTTCTCGCGGGTCTCTGCCGCGAGGCGCTCGAACAGCTCGCCGCTCGGCGTCGTGTGCGCTTCCGCGTACTCGTCGACCTTCGGTTCGACCAGGTTCACGCTTCGTACCTCCCTAGCAAGACGCAGCCGTTGTGCCCGCCAAGCCCCATGGCGTTCGACAGCGCGACGTCGACCTGCACCCGGCGTGCTTCGTTCGGCACGTAGTCGAGATCGCAGTCGGGATCCGGCTGCTGGTAGTTGATCGTCGGCGGAATGATCCCTTCCTTCAGGGCCAGGACGCACATCATCGCCTCGATCGCGCCTGCCGCGCCGAAGCAGTGACCCATCATCGACTTCGTAGAGGACACCGCAAGCTCGTATGCGTGCTCGCCGAAGACGTCCTTGATCGCCCGCGTCTCCGCTGCGTCGCCGAGCGGCGTCGAGGTCCCGTGCGCGTTGATGTATCCGACACGTTCGGGGTCCACGTCGGCACGTTTCAGCGCCGCACGCATCATCTCTGAGACGCCGACGGACTCGGGATCCGGCTGAGCCATGTGGTGGGCGTCGTTGGACGCGCCGTAGCCGAGCACCTCGGCGTGCATCGTCGCTCCGCGCGCACGTGCGGCCTCGAGCTCCTCGAGCACGAGCACGCACGCGCCCTCGCCCATCACGAAGCCGGCGCGCGTCGCGTCGAACGGCCTCGAAGCGCGCGGTGGATGCTCGTCCTCGACCGCGAGCCCGCGCATCGCACAGAAGCCCGCGAGGATCAACGGATGCATGCAGGCCTCGGTTCCGCCTGCGAGCACGACGTCCGCATCACCGCGCTTGATCAGCTCTGCCGCCTCGCCGACGGCGTGCGACCCGGTGGCGCACGCCGACACGACGGCGTAGTTCGGGCCGCGGATCCCGAGCGTGATCGCGACCTGCCCGCTCGCCGAGTCGACGAGCACGTTCTGGAGGAAGAAGGGCGAAACGCGGTCGGCGCCGCGCTCGCGCAGCACCTCTCCCTGCTCGAGCAGCCCCGGGGCGCCGCCGATCGCCGAGCCGAGGACGATCCCGACCCGCGTAGGGTCGAACCCGTCCAGCTCCGCATCCGAGACGGCGTCCTTCGCCGCGGCGACCGCGAGCAGCACGTTCCGCTCCAGCCGGCGCGCCTCCTTCGGCGGCACGACGCCGGCGGGATCGAAATCCTTGACCTCCGCGGCGACCCGCACCGGAAAACCGCCGGCGTCGAAGGAGCGGATCCAGTCGATCCCGCTCCGGCCCGCCAGCGCAGCCTGCCACGTCGACCGCGCGTCGTTGCCGAGCGGCGTGACGGCTCCCAGCCCGGTGACGATCACCCTGCGCACGCGACGCGCAGCTTAGTCGGCTCGGCCGAAACCTCCCGTGACGATGGGAAAGGTTTTTGAAGGAATAGCGTAGGGTATCGATCGAATGATGTACGACCTCTACGGGTGGGTCAGCGAAGGAGGTACTGCATGGCAACAGCCGCCGCGTCCGTGCGCGCCGGCACACAGCCCGGATTGGTCTTCTTTCACTCGAGCGTGTCCGGTGCGTGCCGGCGGGCCGAGGGATTCCTCGCTCAGGTTCTGCAGCGACGTCGGAACCATGAGACCTTCAGGCTCTACCGCGTCGCACAGGAAGATCGGCCAGACCTCGTCGAGCGCTTCGGAATCACGACGATGCCGACACTCGTCGTCGTCGAGGGAAAGACGGTGCGTGCGAAACTCGAGCGGCCGCGTGGCTGCCGTGAGATCGAGTCTTTCCTCGCGCCCTGGCTGAACTGAGGCAGCAGAGGCCGCCGGGACCCCGCGGCCCATCCTTTCGCGTCACGCGCGCCTCCGCAACTCGAAGCGGCCGTATTCCCTGCCGCGGAACGTGGCTCGGCCGCAAACGTGATCCGCGTCGACGACCTTCAGCAGGTCGACGAAGGCCTGGAACGGCCGGTGGTAGTGCAGCTCGCCGCCTCGTACCTCGAACGGCATCCGTAGCGGGCCGACGATTGTCTGCCCACGCGTGCCTTGGATTCGCTTGCGCACGCCGGCGAGCGGCGGCAGCAACCCGCTCACGCGTTTCACGTCCCAGAGCCCCTCGAGCGACACGCCGCTAGCGTTCCTTCCCGTGCCCGGCGCAAACGTTCCCTTTCCGCCGATGGAAGCGCAGCTCGTCCGCTCGCTGCCGGAAGGAGACGGCTGGCAGTACGAGCCGAAGTGGGACGGCTTCCGGGGCGTGCTCGAGAACGACGGCGGTGAGCTCGCCCTCTGGTCGCGGAACGAGCGCCCGCTCCTGCGCTACTTCCCGGAGCTGCGCCCGCTCGGCGAGCTGTTGCCTTCCCACTCCGCGCTCGACGGCGAGATCGTGATCGCGCGCGAAGGCGCACTCGACTTCGACTCGATGCAGATGCGGCTGCACCCGGCGGAGTCACGGGTCCGCAGGCTCTCCGCCGAGATCCCGGCCCAGTTCGTCGTCTTCGACGTCCTGCTGTGGAACGGCGAGCCGGTCTGGAAGGAACCGCTCGAAGAGCGCCGTGCGCGTGTCGACGCCCTCGACGGCTTCGGGACGTCGCCCTGCACGCGCGAGCTGGCCGAAGCGCGCGCGTGGCTCGACCGGTTCGAGTCGATGGGGCTCGACGGCGTCGTCGCGAAGAGGCTCGGCCTCCCCTACCTCCCGGGGTCGCGTGACGGCGTCGTGAAGGTCAAGGAGGAGAAGACCGCGGACTGCGTCGTCGTCGGGCTCCGCCGCAAGAAGGACGGGGAGAAGATCGCGACCTTGCTACTGGGCCTCTACCGCGACGACGGCGGCCTCGACTATGTCGGCTCCTGCGCGGTCGCGGCGCGCGCACACGACGAGATCGCGGCACGCGTGCTGCCGCTGCTGGAGGACGCGCCGGAGCGGCGCTTCTCTGAGCCGAACCGCTGGGGCACCGGCGAGCTCGAGGAGTCCGCGATTCGCCCGGAGCTCGTCGTCGAGGTCCGCTACGACAAGGTGCAGGGCAATCGCTTCCGACACGGGACGAAGCTGCTGCGCTTCCGGCCCGACAAGGACGCAGCGCAATGCACGTGGGAGCAGGTGCGCCCCGCGCGCCGGGCAGGCGACCCTACGGTCGAGGAGCTTCTAGCCCCAGCTTCTCGAAGCGGCTGACGAGCGACGGCCGCCGGCGCCACATCCCTCGCATCGGGTCGCCGGTCTCGGCGATTCGGTCGCGCATCGTCTCGATCGTGAACGCGTCCGGCTCGACCGCCGCGACCTCGTTCCACAACAGCGGTGCGGAGACGCGGGCATCGGGCGTCGGACGCACGGAGTATGCACAGGCGATCGTGCGGTCGCGCGCGTTCTGACCGAAGTCCACGAATACGCCCGTGCGCTCCGCCACGCGCCATGTCGTGGTCGCCACGTCCTGGTCTCCCACCCGCCGTTCGACTTCCTCGGCGAGCGCCTTCGCGAATCTCCGCACGTCGGGAAAGCGCAGCTCCGGCTTGATCGGCGCGAGGATGTGCAGTCCCGTCGCGCCGGACGTCTTCGGATACGACTCGAGCCCGAGCTCGTCCATCACGCCTTTCACGACGAGCGCGATCTCGCGCACGTAGGGCCACTGGCCGTCGACGGTCGGGTCGAGGTCGATCAGCAGGTAGTCCGGGCGCTCGATGTCGTCGATCCGCGAGTGCCACGTGTGCAGCTCGATGCATCCGAGGTTGATCACCCAGGCGAGCGCGGCGACGTTGTCGACTACCGCGAAGACGGTGCTGTGGCCGCTCGGAAACTGGACGAACTGCTCGCCGACGTAGTCCGGGTGCGCCGGCACGCGCTTCTGGTGGAAGAACTCCCCGTCCACGCCGTTCGGGTAGCGCTTCATGTGGAACGGCCGGCGGCGGAGGTGCGGCAGCGCGCAGTCGGCGACGTCGAGGTAGTAGCGGACGAGGTCGCCTTTCGTCAGCCCGCGCTCGGGGAAGAAGATCTTGTCGGGATTCGAGATCCGGACCTCGTGCCGGCCGACGCGCATGACCGCGCAGTATCGCCCGGTCAAAGGAAGGGTCAGCCCGGGCGGGGGAATTCGCCCCGGGGGATGGGATACCCTGTGCGGGCGAAAAGCGCCGGGAGAAGTGGCCGAGTGGCTGAAGGCAGCGCCCTGCTAAGGCGTTAAGGGGGTCTTACCTCCTTCGAGGGTTCGAATCCCTCCTTCTCCGCCTCTGACCCCGCCGCGGGGTCGGTCGGGAGGGGTGGCAGAGCGGTCGAATGCGGCGGTCTCGAAAACCGTTTCGGGCTGTTAGGTCCGACGAGGGTTCAAATCCCTCCCCCTCCGCCTCACTGAGAAACCGCATAGTTATGCGGTTTCTCGGTGATCTTCGTAGTCAGTCGAGGCGACAGCCGTAGTCTAATCTGACGACGTCTTGGTGCCAAGCCTGAGAACGCGTGCGGCGGTCTACCTGACCGTCGCAGCGTGCCGCCGGGCTCGCTCGAGCAGCGCCTGCGGTGGGCAGTTGAAATCGATGCACGAGATCGTCGGGTATCGCGGGATCTGGTTTAGGCAAGCGGCCTGATCGGTGAAAATGGGTACGACGTAAACCTCGGGGGACGTGTGGTGCGAAGGGGTGTTCTCGTATGGGTGGCCTGGACGGTTGCCCTTTGTCCGTCTGCGCTCGCGCTCGCCGTCTCGACGCCTGGCGCGTCGTCGTCGGCCCCTCGAGCGGCCAGGCGAACGGATGTTGCTGCGGGTGTGTTCGTGCGGTTCCGGCGCGGTACGCCAGCCGCGGAGGCGCGCGCGACGCTGCAGGGCGTCGCGCTGGGCGACGGGCGGCCGATTGCGCACACGGGGTTCGAGCTCGTCCTGACGGACGGGCGTGACCCGGCGGCCTTGGCTCGCAGCTTGCGTCGAGATCGCAACGTTGCCGACGTCGAGTTGAACTTCGTCCGGCACGCGACCGCGCTTCCGAACGATCCGATCTTCTTGAAGAGCGTGCGCGAGAAGTACTTGGACACGCTGCGGCTGCCGCAGGCCTGGGATCTGGAGAAGGGATCGGCTGCGGTGAAGATCGCGATCCTAGACACGGGGGTGAACGCGGAGTTGCCGGATCTCGCCGGCAGGGTGCTTACGGGCTACAACTTCGTCGACGGCTCGACGGACACCAGGGACCTCGACGGGCACGGCTCGTTCGTCGCGGGGATCGCTGCTGCGAACACGAGCAACCGCGTCGGGATGGCGGGCGTCGCGTGGCGGGTGAGCATCTTGCCGGTGAAGGTGCTGGACGACTCGGGCTCCGGAACCGACGCCGAGATCGCCTCGGGGATCACGTGGGCGGCCGACAACGGCGCCAGCGTGATCAATCTCTCGCTCGGCGACGCGGAGCAGAGCGAGGTGCTGCAGAGCGCAATCGACTACGCGCGCTCGAAAGACGTCGTCGTCGTTGCGTCCGCCGGGAACGAAGGACGCGAACAGCCGCAGTACCCGGCGGCGGCTGCGGGCGTGGTCGCGGTCGCGGCCACCGATTGGGGCGGCGAGCTGACGAACTTCTCGAGTTACGGCCCTTGGGTCGATCTCGTCGCGCCGGGATTCGAGGTGACGGGTCCTTCGACGACGGGCTACGACACCGCGTCGGGAACGTCGTTCTCGGCGCCGCTGGTGAGCGGCATCGCTGCGCTCGTGCGCGCGCACAACCCCGGCTGGACCGGCGAGCAGATCGTGGCCGATCTCGAGCGGACGGCGCGCGACCTCGGCTCGCCGGGTGTGGACGACGAGTACGGCTACGGAATGGTGGACGCCTACGGCGCCCTGGGAGGCCCGCCGGCTCCGCGGCCGGCGGTCGGGAGCGACGCGGCCGAGCCGAACGACGTCCCCGACCGGGCGACGCTGATTCCGAAGACTTCTCTCTCCACCTTCATGGTCACCGGCTCGCTCTCGTCGGAGGGCGACGTCGACTGGTACGCCTGGCAGGTCAATACTGCCGGCCAAATCGTCTGGACTGTCCGCCCGGGTGACTGGTACGGGCGCGTCAACGAGCCGCCGGCCGAGCTGATGGAGCCGGAGCTTAAGGCGTACGGGCCCGACCTGCGCTTCCTCGGCCTTGCGGAGGTCGGACAGACGCTGACCATCCCGGTACAGCAGGCCGGGACGTACTACCTCAAGGTCTGGAACCGGAACGGTTCGCGCAGCGTCGGCTACGACAGCAACGGCAACGGCACGTACCGGTATCAGGTCTTCGCCCAGTTCAACGGCCCGCTCGGCACAGGGGTTCCGTGGCTCGGACCGGCGGACGGCTACTACTTCGACGACGATCCGCACCCCGGCGATCCCGAGACCGTCGCCGTCGGAGACGTGACCGGCGACGGGCGCAACGACCTGCTGGTGACGACCGGCAGCTACTTCTCGCGCTGGGACGACTCGCTCGTCCTGTACCGACAGCAGGCGGACGGCTTCCTCGCCCAGCCGGTGAAACTGCCGCAGAACCAAGCGCCCGGCCAGGTCGCCGTCGCCGATCTCAACGGGGACGGCAAGAAAGACGTGATCGTCGCAGGAACGCAGGGCATCGACGTCTATCTGCAGAACAGCGACGCGCTCGCGCCGTCCTACCGAATCGCGAACACGGCTCCCGCGGGCTCGCTCACCCCCACGGACGTCGACAGCGACGGCCGCACCGATCTCGTCGTGCTCGTCGCCGGGAACCTCGTCATCCTGCACAACACGGGGAGCGGCTTCACACAGCAGACGCTGGACAACACGCTGCAACGATCGTGCTCGAACAACTGTGTCTACGCGGTCGTCGGAGATTTGAACGGCGACGGTCGCATGGACATCGTCGAGTCCGGCTATGCCTCCACGTCCAACGGCTACGCGGCCGTGCTTCGCACCTGGCTTCAGGCGCCGGGCAGCACATTCACCTCGACCGAAAGCACCTTTGCGGGGAACCTGCTCGGTTCGCTGGCGATCGGGGATTTGAACGGCGACGGCCGCGACGACGTCGTCACGACGATCAACGGTGGTGCAACGTACCTCGACCTCTTTCCGGGCACGGCCTCGGCTCTCGGCGCGCCGACGCAGCTCGCGCACCCGTCGGGCGGCCCGATCGGCTACGCCATCGCCGACATCAATCGCGACGGCCGGAGTGACCTCGTCTTCAGCCAGGGAATGGCGTACCCGCCGAGCCCGCTGACCTACTTCCTGCAGACGGCGAGCGGCACGCTCAGGCAAGTGAACGGCAGCAACGGCAACATCGGCTCCGGCTTCGAAGTGGGGAGCGGCGACCTCAACGGTGACGGGCTGATCGACCTGGTCTCCACGATCGGCGACCGGACCGACGTGCTGCGCAGCTACAACCCGGCGTGGCCGCGCGAACCACTCGCGATCCGCTCGACCACCCCCGCCCAGGACAGCGTCGGCATCGCAAGCGACACGCCGATCACGTTTCGCTTCGCGCGCACGCTCGACGCCGGCTCCGTCAACGGCTCGACGATGCGGCTGACCGACTCCTCTGGCGCCGCCGTTCCCGGAACCGTCAGCTACGACCAGGCGAGCGGCGACGTCACGCTGACACCGAGCGCACCCCTCGCCGCCGGCACCTACCGCGCGACGCTTTCGGGAGTGATCGACTCGACCGGCGACACGGTCAGCGACTACCGGCTGCGCTTCCAAGTGGGCGCGATTGCGGACACCACCGCGCCCAACACCTACATCACGACCGCCGTCCGCGCTTATCTCCCGTCCTACCCGCCCTGGCAGCCGACGTTCGAGCTCGCCGCCAGCAAACCCGTCCAGCGCTTCGAGTGCAGCGACGACGGCGGCGCCTGGTTCACCTGCATCTCGCCCGTCGCCGGCGGCGACTGGGTCGGCGGCGACTACCGCACCGGCTCGCACCACTTCAGCGTGCGCGCGGTCGACGACGCCGGCAACGTCGACCCCACGCCGGCGACCACGAGCTGGACGATCACGAGCAGCACGCCGACGAACACCGACTTCGCGAGCGCGGCCACGCTCACGGGCGGCTCCGGCACCGCCTCGGGCACCAACATCGGATCCATCAGCCGCTTCCCGCCGACGCCGACGGGCAACGTCGGCGGGGCCTCCGTCTGGTACCGCTGGACCGCACCCACCTCCGCCCCCGTCGAGTTCGACACCGGTAGCTCGAGCTTCGACACGCTGCTCGCCGTCTACACCGGAACGAGTTCCGGCAGCCTCACCCTGGTCGCGGACAACGACGACGCATGGGCCGCGACAACCAGCAGCCGCGTTGGCTTCCAGGCGACCGCGGGCACCACCTACACGATCGTCATCGACGGCTTCAACGCCTGGGACGGCGCCCCGGCCGAAGGCACCTTCACGCTCCGCTGGGGAGCGGACTCGCCGCCGCCGGACACGACGATCACCTCGGCGCCGCCTGCCTTCACCAGCTCGAGCGACGCGAACTTCTCCTTCACATCCTCCGACCCGAACGCACGCTTCCAGTGCTCGCTGGACAGTGCCGCTCCCAGCGTCTGCAGCGCGCCGATCTCATACTCGAGCCTCCAGCCCGGCGCGCATACCTTCGAGGTCGCAGCGGTCAGCGGTGGCGATAATGTGGATCCGACTGTCGCCACCTACACGTGGACGGTCCAGGCGCCGACACCGCCGCCCGACACGACGATCACCGCGGGCCCAGCCGCGACGAGCACCGCGACCGACGCGAGCTTCAGCTTCGTTTCCTCGGCCCCCAACTCGACCTTCAAGTGCTCTCTGGACGGCGCCGCGTTCACCACCTGTAGCTCGCCCGTCAGCTACACAGACCTCGCCCTCGGCCAGCACAGCTTCCACGTCTACGCCATCGACGCCAGTGGCACCGCCGACCCGACACCCGCCGACTACACCTGGACGATCGAAGCGCCCGTGCCGCCAGACACAACCATCACCTCAGCACCGCCTGCCTCGACCACGGAAGCGGACGCGACCTTCTCCTTCAGCGCCTCGCCTCCCACAGCGACCTTCAAGTGCTCGCTTGACGATGCCGCATACGCCGCGTGCAGCTCACCGATCACCTACGCACGCCTCAGCGCCGGGTCGCACACGTTCCGCGTCGAAGCGATCGCCCCGAGCGGCGACGCCGACCCAACCCCAGCCTCGTTCACGTGGACGATCGTCCCGCCCGTACTTCCCCCGCCAGAAACCACGATTACCGCGGCACCCCCAGCCACGACAACCGCAAGCGACGCGACCTTCTCCTTCATCTCGTCAGCGCCGAACTCGGCGTTCAAATGCTCGCTCGACACCTCGCCTTACACGACATGCACATCGCCCGTGAGCTACACGGGCCTGGCCGCCGGCACGCACACCTTCGCAGTCGAAGCAATCGACGGCACCGGCAACACCGACCCGACACCCGCAACAGCGACTTGGACGATCCAGCCGACGACCACACCAGCGTCGAGTCCACCTCCCGACACGATGATCACGTCTGCTCCAGCGCGCTCGACCACAGCCACCGACGCGACCTTCTCCTTCGCCTCCTCGACGCCGAACTCGACCTTCCAATGCTCGCTCGACAGCGCCGGCTTCACCGCATGCGAATCGCCAACGACCTACGCGAAGCTGACACACGACGCGCACACATTCCAAGTGCTGGCAACCGACGCCAACGGCGCCACCGACCCGACACCGGCCGAATACGACTGGACAATCACGACACCAGCGACAGGCGTGCACGGAGCCGCGTCAAAGATCACCGTCCACATCAAAGGCGCGGCGATCGTCGGCCAAACACTGCGCGCGATCCTCCACCCGACGACGAAGGTGCGCAGCTATCGCTGGTCCGCCTGCACCGTCCGCTGCAAAGCGATACGAGGCGCGACTCACGCCTCACTCCACGTCCGCCGCGCCTGGCTGACCCAACGCCTCCGCATCACCGTCACCGCCCCCGATGGTGCGAAAGCGAGCGCGACCTCGACGCCCGTGCACACCCGTCGACGACGCGTTCGCCCAACACACTGAGCCGGATCGCCCCGCGGGATCCCTCGGTACCGGCGGTGCTAGGGTCGAAAAACAGGTTGATGATTCTCGTCGCCTACGCCTTCCTCATCCTCGCCGTGCTGGCGTATTCCCGCGGCTTGATTCGACCGGTCTCACCGCGCCTCGCACTGCCGGTACGTGCGCTCGGAGCCCTCGCCGGCGTCGCCTTCGCGGGTATGGCGCTGCTGCTTCTCGGCGAGGCGCCGACGGTCGTCGGCACCGCCGTACTGCTCCTGCTCGCAATCGGTGCCGCCG
>WNGE01001082.1_pt1 | contig 34914 bp, 29 predicted proteins | sample 5400651 | NCBI WGS metagenome assembly WNGE01 (sample SAMN13153370, study PRJNA577476) | soil metagenome | isolation source: 60 cm soil or saprolite under grassland replicate 2 | place: USA:California | collected 2016-06-15
ATCGTCCACGGCGCGAAGGACGAGCTGTTCGCGTTCGTCGAGCGCCCGTAGTCCCGAGACGCCTGCCAGCGGCGAAACGTCGTCTAGGGCTACGAGCCCACAGATCGCAAGTCGGGGAAACTACCAAGTGCCTGCAGCTCCGGTGACGCTCCGTGGAAGAAGTACCGTGGAGCAGGTCGTCGCGCGGCAGGGTCACGAGTTCCTCTCGAGCGCCAAACGAACGGCCCGCTCGAGCAAGTCCTCGGGATACACGGTCGCCCGCTTCTTTCCCGATCCGTTTGCGCAGGTCGGCCTTGATCGGAAGCTTATGGGTGCCGTCGCCCAGGGCCATGAATGAACTCCGGAACGGGTGACCATCGACCGTGCCTTGGACCTTGACGAGGCCGCGGGTGCCGAAGAACTCGGCGGAATCAGGCATGACCACATAAGTCCAGCCACCCTTGTTGGGGCTCTTCTGAAGCGTCGCGGCGAATTGCTTCCTCAACACGCTCACCTGACCTCCCTTCGTCAGCCGCGCTGTTCGGGTTGCAGCTCTCTCCTGTTATGACCGCCGGACGAGGTGAAACTCGTCGCGCCGCTGGCCGGCAGCGTTCCGGCCGGCGCGTATCGTCTGAGCGGTCTGTGGCCGGGGTCGACTATCGCTATGAGCTGCGGCGCGGCGACGAAGTGGTCGCGACCGGTCATTTCCGCCGCGAGGAGCCGCTCGAGGTTGGCGAGCGGTTGGAGATCGGCGGCCAGCTCTTTTGACGTGTCAGGCGAGGAGAAGCAGGTATTGCGCGAGCCGGGATGGTCGCGACAACGCGATCAGATGACCGCCGGGGAGCACGTCTGCTTCGACGCCGAGTCGCTGGCACAAGTTGACGGTCATTGTGCGCACGCATGCGAGTCCACGGGCTAGGCGATCAACCGCCTTTAGGTCAGCGGTCGATGGTGGACATGTTCGCTTCGTTGTGGCGCTCACCGGCGGCCAGGGTGAGATCGTTCAGCCGTGCGATTTGGTCCGCGCTGAGCTCGATCCGGTCGGCTGCCGTGTTCTCTTCGACGCGGGAGACGCGTTTGGTGCCGGGGATCGGGGCGATGTCGTCGCCTTGCCCGAGTAGCCACGCCAACGCGATCTGCGCCGGCGTGGCGCCGAGCTCGGAGGCGACGGCCTCGACCTCGTCGACGATGCGGAGGTTCTGCTCGAGGTTGCCTTCGGTGAAGCGCGGGTTGTTTTTGCGCCAGTCGTCGTCGGCGAGCTGCTCGGGGGAGCGGATCGTCCCGGTGAGGAAGCCGTGCCCAAGCGGGGAGTAGGGGACGAAGCCGACGCCCAGCTCGCGCAGCAGCGGTAGCAGCGCGGCCTCGGGATCGCGGGTCCACAGGGAGTACTCCGTCTGCAGCGCGGCGATGGGGTGCACGGTGTGGGCGCGGCGGATCGTTGCGGGCCCGGCTTCGGATAGGCCGATGTGCAGCACCTTGCCCTCGGCCACCAGCTCGGCGAGGGCGCCGATGGTGTCTTCGATGGGAGTGTTCGGGTCGACTCGGTGTTGGTAGTAGAGGTCGATGTGGTCGGTACCGAGCCGCTTCAGGGAGCCCTCGATCGCGGTCCGGATGTTCGCCGGGCTGCTGTCGAGCACTCCGGGGCCGCCGCCGGCGTGGGAGACGAAGCCAAACTTCGTCGCCAGCACGACGCCGTCGCGGCGGCCTTTGAGGGCGCGGCCGACGAGTTCCTCGTTCGTGTAGGGGCCGTAGATTTCGGCGGTGTCGATGTGGGTTGCACCCAGCTCGACTGCTCGCTGGATGGTGCGGATCGACTCGGCATCGCTGCTAGTCGGGTCGAGGTAGTAGCCGGACATCGCCATCGTGCCGAGTCCGATGCGCGAGACGTCAAGTCCGCCTAGCGAAATGTGCTTCATGGCAATGTGCCTCCGTTCTCGGAGTAGGTGTTGTCCCGAAGAAGTCGCGCCGGCGCCGGATCAGCGGACGCCGGCGCCGCAGTCAGCTCCCGGCCGCCACCTCGTCGATCGCCAGCGACGACGACAACTCGCGGAAGGCGTCGATCTGCTGCTGCAGGGTTGCGACCTTTTGCTCGGCCGCGTCGATGGCGTCGGCGCCGGCGATGAAGCGGCGTGGCGGCTGCTTCTCGTCAACGATGGTCAGCAGCGCCTGTGCGAGCTTGGCCGGGTCGCCCTGCTGTCGGCCGTTCTGACTCTCCCAGAACGCGCGCTGGGCGGCGTTGCGCTCGGCGTAGTCCTCGATCGACGGTGTGGCGTGGTTCGTCGACTCGTTGGTGAGCAGTTCGGTGCGGAAGAAGCCGGGGTTGACGATCGTGGTGCGGATGCCGAACGGCTCGACCTCGGGGGCGACCGATTCCATCCAGCCGTCCACGCCGAACTTCGATGCGGCGTAGGCGGTGCCGTACTCGAAGCCGGCGAGCCCGGCGGAGGACGAGATCGTCACGATGTGTCCCGAGCGCTGCTTGCGCATGACCGGGAGGACGGCGCGGGTGACGTTCATCGGGCCGATCAGGCTCGTAGCGAGCTGCCGTTCCATTTCCTCGGGTGTCAGCTCCTCGAAGTAGCCGGCGTAGAAGTTGGCGGCGTTGTTGACGAGCACGTCGATGCCGCCGAAGCGATCGACGGCCGCCTTGACCGCCGCCTCGGCGTCCTGGGTGCTCGTGACGTCGAGCATCACGGCAAGCAGGTCGTCGGCGGGGCCGAGCGCCTCGCGGATCGCGTCGGGGTTGCGTCCGGTGGCGACCACGTTGTCGCGGGCCCCCAGTGCGGCCTTGGCGAACTCGACACCCATTCCGCGCCCCGCGCCGGTGATGAACCAGGTCTTCTTGCTAGTCATGTCTACAGCCTCTCTGTCTCGAAGAAATCTTCTTGCTGCGTCCAAGAAAGCACGGGATTGCGGGACGTGAGAGTTCCTGTTGGGAGGGCTACTGGCAGGGTCTCCCAGGGTCAGGCGGCGAGGTCTACCCTGGATCTCGTGGAGACGAAGAAGGAGATTCGCGACTTCCTCACGTCTCGCCGTGCCCGGATCACGCCCGAGCAGGCGGGGTTGCGCTCCTACGGCAGTCGCCGGGTGCCCGGGCTCCGCCGTGAGGAAGTCGCCGTCTTGGCCGGCGTGAGCGTTCCCTACTACACCCGTCTGGAGCGCGGTGACATGAGCGGGGTCTCCGAGGGTGTGCTGGAGGCATTGGCGCGGGCGCTCGAGCTGGACGACGCCGAGCGCGCCCACTTGTTCGACCTCGCCCGCGCCGCACAGCCGGCGGTTGCGCGGCCTCGTCGCCGCCTGGCCAAGCAGCGCGTCCGGCCCGAGGTGCAGTGGACGCTCGACGCGATCACCGGCGCCGCGGCGTTCGTGGGCAACGAGCGTCTCGACATCCTGGCCGCCAACCAGCTCGGCCGCGCGCTGTTCTCCGAGCTGTACGCCGCGCCCGCGCGGCCGGTCAACAACGCTCGGTTTGTGTTCCTCGATCCGCGGGCCGAGGCGTTCTACGGCGATTGGGAGCGGGTCGCCGGCGAGTGCGTCGCGATCCTGCGCTGGGCGGCCGGCCGTGACCCGCGCGACCGCGACCTCTCAGACCTCGTCGGCGAGCTCGCAACGCACAGCGAGGCGTTCCGCACCCGTTGGGCCGCCCACGACGTGCGCTTCCACAACACTGGCGTCAAGCAGTTCCATCATCCCGTTGTGGGCGAGCTCAGCCTGAGCTACAACCGGTTGGACCTCGCCGCAGACCAAGGGCTGACGATCTTCACCTATGCCGCGGAGCCCGGCTCACGCTCCGAAGAGGCGCTCAGGCTCCTCGGCAGCTGGGCCGCCACCGTCGACAACGCTGAGCCGGCGCGCGCGACCGACCAAAGTTGAGGGCCGAGCCCGATACGCAGTCGGGCCTGAACACGTCCGCTCCACCTCGCCCTCGCTGTCTCCGACTCGAGTTAGGCGTCGAGCTCGTGAATAGACCGCTGACTGCAGCGACATGGACAGCACAAACAGGAGCGGCCCGACGTTCGCTCCGGAGCAGTCCGTCCGAACGGCCGGTGCGCTCGTGGTGGCAGCGCTCTCGTACAAACCGTCACGCGGTCGCCTTCGCAGATCTGATTTGCGTCTCGAGTGGCTCACGCCTCGGGCGACTCGCGCATCGCGATCTTGAGGTCGATGATCGGCGTGCCGTCAATCGCCTCCAGGGCACGGACGCGTAGGGTTGTGGGGCCTTCGATTGTGGTGACGGTGACTCGGTGGACGCCGATCGGGTTGGGCCGGTCGGGGGAGCGCGTCCTGAACACCCCGGTCAGCGGGATGTTCGTGTTTCCTGTCGGGTGAGTCTGGAGGACGTCGCGGTCGGCGAGGTGCAGCCAGGTGAGCAGGATCAGCTCGTCGCCGGGTTGGACGCGGTGTAGTGCGTCGGCGAAGGCGGCGTCGATCTCGAGCAGCGCCTCGGGTGCGCCCTCAAATGCCTGGTTGGGTGCGTCGGCGCGCGCGCGCAACGTCGAGCGGACGACGCCGATCGGGCGCAGCACGTATGGGTCGAGTTCGTCCATTCGGTGTACGAGTCTCGCACTAGGCGCTGCACACCGTCTTCACGATCGTGCCGTCGCCGACCGACCGAAGCCTCACCCGGCCCCACAGACAAGCGCGACGAACGTCTCCCCGTCCTCGGCCTTGGTTGACGCGTAACGCACACCATCGGGCTGCGCCTCATCGATCTGCCGGAACGGGTCGGCCACACCGACCCGCGAGCAACTCCCGGTGCCAGCGCAGCAACGTCGCCGGCCTCAACAGAACGCCGACCACATGGCCCGCGGCAACACGCGGCTGAACGCGGCCAGGAGAACCCGATCAACCGGCTGAAGGCGCGGACGCCCGACCTGACGCTCCAACACCCGCAGCTGATGGCGCAGAACGAGAATTTCGATCTCCTTCGCCTGCTCCGACCGCAGGCCCAGGACGAGCAGCTCGAGAGGCGCCGCAGCGCCCAGTAGACCAGCGAGAACACGACCCTCAGCGAACCCCACACCTCGACGGCTGACCCTACTCTCCGAGCCCTTCACCACCGACGCCCTACCACACCACCCGCGTTACGGCGAAGGGGAGCGGAACCGAATTTCCGGCACGCACAGGGCTCCTTTCGCTGCGTGATACACGACACGGAGGCGCCAGAGCGGATGGCGACAGCTTGACGCGCCGGTAAGTCCGCGGTAAACGGCGGTATGGAGTTTCGGCTCCTCGGCCCGCTCGAGGCACTCGACGGCCACGCGCGGCTCGCGTTGCGAAGTCGCAAGTCGAGTGCGCTCCTCGCCCGGCTGCTGATGGACGCGAATCGGACCGTGTCCGTCCAACGACTTGTGGACGACCTCTGGGGCGAGGACGTGCCGGAGTCGGCTCCCAAGATGGTGCAGATCCACGTGTCGCATCTCCGCAAGCTGCTGCCGGCTGGCGTGCTCGTCACGCAGGCGCCTGGCTACCGCGTCGAGGTCGAGCCCGAGGCGCTCGACCTGAGCCGCTTCGCCCGGCTGCGCGCGGAGGGTCGGGCGGCGCTGGAGGCCGGCGACGCGACCGCCGCCGCCGCACTCCTTACCGCTGCGCTGGCCCTCTGGCGCGGCCCGGCTCTGGCCGAGTTCTCCGAGCCGTTCGCTCGCGTCGAAGGAGCCCACCTGGAAGAGCTGCGGCTGGGATGCCTCGAGGACCGCATCGAGGCGGATCTGGCGCGCGGTCGCCACCGCGACGTGGTCGCGGAGGTCGAATCGCTTGCCGCCCAGCATCCGCTCCGGGAGCGGCCGCACCGGCAGCTGATTCTCGCCCTCTACCGCGCCGGCCGGCAGGCCGAGGCTCTCGAGGCCTACGACCGCTTCAGGCGAACACTCGACGATCAGCTCGGCATCGAGCCGTCCCCCGCGCTGAAGGGGCTTCAACACAAGATCCTCGGCCAGGATCCCAGCCTCGACCACGGTCCCCCGGAGCAGCCCGCCCGGGCGCGCAGGCGCGAGCCCTCCAACGGCGCCGCGCCGGCGGACTTCGTCGGTCGCGCCGACGAGCTCGCGCAGCTCGAGACGCTGCTCGAGGCGGCAATCGGAGGCGATGGGAGCACTGTCCTGATCGCCGGTCGCGCCGGCATCGGCAAGTCGCAGCTCGTCGCGGAACTCGGCCGCCGGGCGCGCAGCCGCGGGGCCACCGTGCTGGAGGGCCGTTGCATCCAGCTCGTCGGCGTGGGGTTGCCCTACCTGCCCTTCGCCGACGCGCTGCGCCCGATCGGCGGCTCACCCGCGGTCGCGGCCCTTGCGGTCGACCTGCAGGAGCTTCCCCGGTTGATCCCGGACCTCGCGGAGCCGAGGACGCCTGAGCGCGCGGACACCGGTCCGGCCGACTCGCGGCTGCGGCTGTTCCAGGAGGTCCTCCTCGTGCTCGAACGGCTCGGCACCGAGAGTGCGGTGATCCTCGCCCTGGAGGACCTCCACTGGGCCGACTCCTCGACCCTCGACCTGCTCGCTTTCCTCGCCTACGGGTCGGCGCGGGCGCGCATCCTTCTGCTCGGCACCTACCGCGCGGAGGAGGTCGCTCCGGGCGATCCCCTTCAGCGGCTCGTATCCGGGGTGATCGGTGGCCGTGCGGCGGTCTCGCTCGGGCTCGAGCCGCTCGATCGCGACGAGGTCGAAGCTCTGGTCGTCGCGAGAGGCGGGAAGAGGCCGTCAAAGACGCTCATCGACACGATCTTTGCCCGCTCGGAGGGCAACCCGCTGTTCGCGAAGCAGTTGCTGGCGGCGACGGTCCGCGGCGACGCCGCGCTTCCGTCGGCCTTGCGGGACATGCTGCTGGCGGATGTCGCGCGCCTCCCCGCGGCGGGCCGCCCGGTGCTGAGGGCAGCGGCTGCGGCGGGTCGGGATGCGCCCTACGAGCTGCTCAGGGCGATCGCGCTGCTCGACGAGCCGGTGCTCGCTGAGGCGCTGCGGCAGGCGGTGGACTGCAACCTGCTGGTGCCTGATCAGGCGGCCGGAACGTTCCGCTTCCCGCACGCTCTCTACGCCGAGGCGGTGTACGAAACACTCCTTCCGGGCGAGCGCGAGGTGCTGCACGAGCGCATCGCGCGCGCGCTCACCGAGGAGCCGCGGCTCGCGATGAGCGGTGCGGCGGCGGCCGAGGCCGCCAACCACTGGACGGCCGCCCGCCGGCCCGCGGAGGCGCTGGCGGCCTCCCTGCAGGCGGCGAAGGAGGCCGAGCAGGTCTCCGGCCTCACGGAGGCGCTGGGCCACGTCGAGCGCGTCCTCGCGCTCTGGGACGAGGTGCCGGACGCCGAGCAGTTGGCGGGTCTCGCGTTCCCGGCCGTCCTCTCGCGCGCCGCGGAGCTCGCGACGCTCTCGGCCGACAGCGAGGACGAGCTGGACCTGCGGCGCGTCGTCGGTGTCCTCGATCTCGAAGACCGGGTGGACGTGGAGACGGTTGCAGATCGGCTCGGCATCGCGTCGGCGACCGCCGAGAAGTGGCTCGCGGCGCTCGAGCATTCCGGCCTGGTCGAGCGCATCGGCGACTGCTACCGTGCCGCGCCGCTGGCCATGAGCGAGGCGCGCAGGCTCTTTCCGGCCGCGGTCGTGTTGGAGAGCGTGGCCGTGCGGCGCTCCCCGCGTTTCGACGAGCAGCGGCTGCAGGCGCTCCGCGACGCGAACGCCGACTTCCGCGCCGCGGCGCACGATCCGGCGAGCGCGATCGTCGCCGACGACGAGTTCCACCGCAGGCTGACGGCGGCCTGCGGCAACGACGAGCTCGTGGCTGCGCTCGCGCCGATCAAGCGCGCCCTGCTGCGCTACGAGCGCGTGTACATGGCCGATGCGGAACGCGTCGAGCGGTCCGCTGCCCAGCACGACGCGATCATCGCGGCGCTCGAGCGCGGGGAGAACGCCGAGGCAGCCCGCCTACTGCAGGAGAACCTGGGTCGTGGGCTGCCCGATCTGAGCGAGGCGGTGGAGCGCGGGCGCCACGGCGTCACGCAAGCAGCGTCACCATTCCCGCGAGGATGAACGCCCCCGCCCAGAACTGATCCGAGTTCACCCACGCCTGTCGCAGGAACCTCAGCCCCAGCTTCTCGTAGACGACTAGCGCGACCACCGCCATGACGGCGATCATCGCTCCGACGTGCACCGTGACCGCGACGGCGGCGTCGGTGACGCCCATCGTCGCGGCGGGATGGGCGTGGACGTGGCCGGCATGAGCCTGGGCGTCCTCGACCGCTCCCGCGCCGAGCAGCACGGGAGCGACCATCAGACCGGCGCCGTGGGCGCTCGACATCAAGAACGACCACCAGGTCAGTTCCTTGCGAGTCACACGCATCGTCGTCCAGCGCGGATGCACGCGCGGCTTGAGGAAGCGGAAGACGCCGAAGGCGATCAGCGCGACGGCGGCGACGAGGTGCAGCGGGCGCTCGTCCGCCACCGTGCCGAGGCCGACCACGAGCACGACGATCGCACCGATCGCCAGCTCGTGGCCGACCGCTATCGACGGTAGGGCGCGCAGCACCGAGCGCCGGCTGCGGTCCTGCATGCCGAGGCCCACCGCGAACAGCCAGCCCATAGCGGGGTTGAGCCCGTGGTAGATGCCGAGCAGCGCGAGCGTGACGAGCGGCAGGGGCTCCATCGTCAGCCGCCGTTCGGGAAGCAGTAGGAGTCGGACGACGCGTCCCCGCCCTGCAGGCGCACCTGATGGGGGCGCTCCCCGTCGGGGAACTCGACGAACAGGTCCGGATCGAGCCGGAACGAGCCGTCCTCGCCGGCGTCGAGCTTGACAAGCCAGCCCTTGATCCCCTCCGGATAGAACTGCTCGTCCCAGGAGCGGTAGAGCGAGTTGGTCAGGTAGACGCGGCGGCCGTCACGGCTCACCTCGACCATCTGCGGCCCCCCGTTGAGGTGCCCCGCCGCCGGATGGGGCGACTTGTCGACGATCCCGCCGATGCGCACCGAGCCGGTCTCGCGCGGCCTGCGCGGGTTCGTGACGTCGAAGCGCTTGAGCTCGCCTGTGCCCCAGCAGGAGACGTAGAGCGAGCGGTCGTCGACCGAGAGCGCGATGTCGGTGACGAGCGGCGGGACCGCCCCGAACGGCTTGAGCGCGGGCGGCAGCTGGTCCTCGTCGGCCGCCTCCGCCGGGATGGAGATCACCTTCTCGGCGGCGAAGCTGCCGTCCGCGCGACGCTCCCACATGAACACGGACGCGGACAGGTCGGCCGTGGACGTGACCACGCAGACGAAGCCGTAGGCCTTGTCGGGATCATGCGCCGGCCGCAGCTCGAGGACCATCTGGTGCTCGGCGCCGAGATCGATCTCCTGCAGGTGACGGCGGCGTTTCATGTCGAACACGTGCAGCTTGTGCCCGTACTGGTTGCTGAGCAGCAGCTCCGGGTTGACCCCGGCCTCGACCATGTTCGGCGTGCCCCACTCGCTGGTGATCACGCGGTCGTAGCCGAGGTGCCACCAGAAGTCGTAGGCGAGTTGCTGAGCGCCGCGGTCGCGCTCCCAGGCTCCCTTGATGTCGAAGGTGTCGTGGTCGAGGACGAAGATGCCGCCGGGGCCGTCCCCCTCCCGGTTGCCGAGGGCGTTGACGTAGATGCCGTCGGGACCGCAATGCACGGTGTGCACGCGGCTGTAGCCGGTCTTGCGGGCGATCTCCTCGGCCTCGATCGTCTTGACGATCCGGGGCGTATTGGCATCGGCTGCCGTGTCCACGACGTAGACCCGCGACGACCGAAGCCCCGCCAGCAGCAGGTACCGCCGCTCAACGTGCGGGTGCGGCATCCACGGGCACAGCGCCGACGAGCATGCGTTCCAGCCGAAGTGGTGCAGCTCGTCGCCCACGTTGGGCATCTCGAGCCGGTTGACGATCCGGCCGTACGACGACGAGCCGGGATCCAGGTCGAGCGTGGCGAGGGCATCGGCCGGCGTGTTGCCGTTCTCGCCGACGCCGATCGTCGCGACATAGGCAAGGCGCTCCGGCGGCGCGCCGGTCGCCTCGGCCGCCGTCGCGTAGAAGCTTGGATCCGGGGTGAAGCGCGTCATCTCTGACTCCTCCGTCTGGACGTTTCGCCGATTGGATCCCGCCCGGGTTGGCGATCGGTAGGCGGCCGGTAAACGGGATTTCGGTCTAGCGGAGAAACCGCCGCGCCGCGGCGCTCCGGCCCGAGTTTCTGCGGGCGCAGGCGACGAGCATCATCGCCTGCGACTCCTTCACGTTGAGAGCGTCTTCCGGCGCTGCGATCCCGAAACTGACGGCACGTACAGCGGCCCCACTGACGGCGTGGACGGGGTGCGTAAACCCGATTCGCATCGAAATCGCCGCCGAGGTTGATCTCTCCGATCGGCTACTCGCGTGCGCACCCGCGAGGCATGCCTGTCAGCCTGTGGAGGGGCGCGAGTCGTACTGCTTGTCAGAACCGGCCTTCTTGAGGGAAAGATCCAATTTTCGGTTCTCGCCGGACGAGCGGGGAGTGCTGCGTGGTCCTGTCAGCCGCGTGCTACGAGGACGCGCTGTCGGAAGCCGTTGAAGGTGGGGCGGCCGTAGGCTCTTCGCTTGATCACCTTGATCTTGTTGATCACTCCCTCGGCGTAGCCGTTGATGATCGCCTGCTCGAAGTAGGCGAGCAGTTCTTCGCGCCAGAGCTGGATGCCAGCGGAGCGATTTCCGGCGTTTGCTGCCCGATTGCTGCCCAACTGCGTGTCCGGCGCATCCACTGAACCGGACCCGCGCCGTCATAACATCGCGTCGTGGGCTCCGGATCGACCACTTCGACCCGGCTCGCTATCCGATACGAGGAGCTGCGTGCGTCGCCCTTCTATGCCGATCCCGTGACCGGAGGTCGTGGCGGAGCTCGGTTCTTTCCGCGGGTGCCGTGTGCTCGACGTCGGCTGCGGTCCCGGCTCGGTCCTCCCGCAGTTCGTCCGCCGGTTCGACGTCGAGGGCGTCGGGGACGGGGACACCGCAGCGTGCTGCGCCGCCCGCCCTGGCATAAGGCATGCGCTGAGGTGGGGAGCCGATCGCTCTCCACCTCGAGACTCGGCGGGTGATAGATAATCAGGTGGTCGACCTCTTGGAGGTGCCCGGTGAGGCTCCGGTTGATGGTCGCTACTGCTCTTCTCGCCGTCGGCGGGTCGAGCGTGCTCGCGCATGGCTCGCTTGGTCGCACGAACGTGGCTGGCCCGACGACGATGACCGGCTTGGAGCAGCCGGCACGCGTGATCCGGGACGGCTTCGGGATTCCGCACGTGTACGCACTCAACGATCACGACGCGTTCTTCATGAACGGCTTTCTGGAAGCGCACGATCGGTTCTTCCAGATGGATGTCTCGCGCCGTCAAGCGAGCGGAACGCTGGCCGAGCTGTTGGGAGCGGGGCCGGGCGACCAGGTGCTGTCGACCGACGTCATGCTGCGCACGCTCGGCCTGCGCCGGGCGGCCGAGCGGTCGCTGGCGGCGTATCCGGACTGGGTCGTCGGCGAGCTGCAGGCGTATGCGGACGGGGTCAACGCGTGGCTCACCCGGAACCCGCTGCCGCCGGAGTACACGGCGCTGGAGCTGACGAAGGCAAGCGTGCCGACGTGGTCGGCACTGGATTCGATCGCGATCGGGAAGCTGATCGCGTTCGGGCTCTCCTTCGATTCGGGCGATCTGCGCAATACACAGCTGTTGCAGACGTATCAGGCGTTCGGGTCGGCGCTCGGATTCGACGGGACGAAGCTGTTCTTCGACGACGTCGTGCGCAGCGAACCCTTCGACCACACCGTCTCCATCCCGGCGGGCGCCACGAGCGGGCCGGTGCTGGAGCGGCCGGGCGCGAGCACTGGCCTATCGGCGATCGATCCGAAGGAGGTGCGGACGGCGGAGGACTTCGTCCGCCCAGCCGATTCGCTCGCCTTGGCCGGGCTCGGCCAGGGAGGCAGCAACTGGTGGCTGGTCTCAGGGGTGAGGAGCGGGACGGGGTCTCCACTGCTGGCAAGCGATCCTCATCTCTCGCTGTCGAGCCCGCCCGTCTGGTACGAGCTCGGGCTAACTGTGGCCGGCAACCCGCACGACGCGGGGATGAACGTCTACGGGACAGGCTTTCCGGGCGCCCCCGGGGTCGTCCTCGGCTTCAACGACCGGCTGATGTGGGGCGCAACCGTCAACCCGATGGATGTGACCGATTTCTTCCAGGAACGGGTCGTCGTCAGCGGCGGCGTGCCGATCGCGACGCTCTACAAGGGCGCGGCCGAGCCGCTCACGATCATCCCGGAGACGTTTCGGATCAACGAGCTCGACGGGACGCCGGACGACCCACTGGTAGTGGCGCCGGGCGCGCGTCCGAGCGGTGTCCTCGTCCCGCCGGCGACGTTCGTCGTGCCGCGCCTCAACAACGGGCCGCTTATCACGTCGCCCTCCGGTCCGCCGGGGGCAGAGACGGCGATCGGCGTCGCTTATACGGGTTTCGCGCCGACGCGGGAGCTGCAAGCGCTGCTGCTGATCGATCGGGCGCGGAGTCTCGACGAGTTCAATCAGGCTCTGCAGTTCTTCGACGTCGGCTCGCAGAACTGGGGCGTCGCCGACGTTGAGGGCAACATCGCTTACTGGACGAGCGCGGAGTTGCCGCTGCGCGAAGATCTGCAGGCTGGAACGGTGGCCGGGCTGCCGCCGTACTTCGTCCGCGACGGCACCGGGTCGCTGCCTGACGGGTGGATTCCGGAGCCAACCCCGCCTGCCGGCCAGGCGCTCTCCTACCAGATCCTGCCGTTCGCGGAGATGCCGCAGATCGTCAACCCGTCGCAGGGATTCATCGCCAATTCGAACAACGATCCGATCGGGACCACGCTCGACAACGATCCGCTCAACCAGGCGCGGCCCGGGGGCGGCATCTACTACCTTTCCCCCGGCTACGCGATCGGTGACCGGGTCGCGAGGGTCACGAAGTTGCTGCAGGCTGACTTGGCCGGCGGCGGCAAGGTCTCGCTCGCCGACATGCAGCGGATCCAAAGCGACGTCGTGCTCCACGACGCGACCGTGCTTGTCCCGTACATCGAACAGGCCTACCGCGACGCAGCGACGCCCGGAGCGCCGCCGCAGCTGGCCGCCTTCGCCGCCGACCCGGCGGTGACCGAGGCGGTGCAGCGGCTGGCGGGCTGGGACGGCAGCACCCCGACCGGCATTCCTGAGGGCTACGACGCCGCCGACCTGAACGGCGTACCTGGGACTCCAAGCGCTGGGGAGGTCGCAAACAGCATCGCGGCCACGATCTACAGCCTCTGGCGCGGTCAGATCGTGAAGAGCACGATCGACGCGACCCTGCAGCGCGTCGGTCTGAGCTCGGTATTGCCCTCGGGCGATCGGGCGCTGGTCGCGCTGCACCACCTGCTCGACACGTTCCCGACGGCACACGGCGTGGGCGGCTCCGGCCTCAACTTCTTCGCCGTCCCGGGCGTCGCGTCCCCGGAGGCCGCGCGTGATGTCCTGCTCCTCGAGAGCGTCAAGGACGCGCTGAACCTGGCCGCGAGCCCGGCCTTCGCCGCCGCGTTCGGCGGCTCGACGAGGCAGGACGACTACCGCTGGGGCAAGCTCCACCGGATCACGTTCGCGCACCCGCTCGACGGGCCGTTCTCGATCCCGCCCGCCGCCGGCTTCGGCGACCTCGGCCCAGGACTGCCGGGACTCGCGACCGACGGCGGCTACGACACGGTCGACGCCGCCACCCATGCCGTGCGTGCCGCCACGGTGAACGGGTTCACGTTCGGCAGCGGGCCCTCGCGCCGCTTCATCGGCGACGCGCAGCCGAACGGAATCGAGGCAACGCAGGTGATCCCCGGTGGCGAGAGCGGAGAACCTGCTGATCCCACCTTCGGCAACCAGCTCGGCCTCTGGCTGACCAACGACGCACATCCGGCCCTGCAAACACGGAATGCAGTCGAGCAGAACGCGGCCTCGCAGCAGGTTTTCTTGCCGAGCCGATAGGACGGCGAAGCTCGTCGATAGCGCGGACCTCAACGGGAGCGAGCTCCCGCTCGGCCGCCACGGGCTTGGCGTGCTCGGTCCCGGTCGAAGGCGCCGGCCATGATGATGCGCGCGGAGGGCAACGGTCGACCGGCATGCTCGACGGCACGAGCGGCGCCATGGCGCCGGGGAGACGCCTCGTTGATCTCTGCACGCAGCCTGGTCCCTGCTGTTGACGGTGGCATCATCGTGTCGCGCACGGAACGCCGCTTCACGTTGCCTGGAATCCGGAGTGGTCGGGCAGCAGGGGCGCGATAGTTCCACCAGGGGCGACACTGACGGATGATGCTTTCGTGGAGACGGAGGTTCGCGAGGAACCCGCGAGCTGCAACCGCGTAGTCATTGCGGACGACGAAGTCCTCCTGCGCGAAGGCCTGGCGAGCCTGCTCGATCGAACAGGCTTCGACGTGGTCGGCCAAGGTGGCGATGCCGAGGAGCTCCTCGAGCTCGTTCGCGAGCACAAGCCGGACCTCGCGATCGTCGACATTCGAATGCCGCCGACGCACACGACAGAAGGCCTCGCTGCGGCCCGTACGATCCGCGATGAGTCGCCGGAGACGGCCATTCTCGTCCTGTCGGCGCACGTCGAGGTCGCACACGATGGATCTGCTCGCGAGCGGCGAGCGCCGCGGCTATCTCCTGAAGAGCCGCGTCACCGATTTGAACGAATACGTCGAGACGTTCGAGCGAATCGTGAGGGGCGGGTCGGCCACGGTCGAGAAGCACGTGCACAGCATCCTCGGGAAGCTTCGGCTGCCGGAGACCGGCGAGGATCACCGGCGTGTCCTCGCGGTGATCACGTTCCTCGAAGCGCGCTAGCTGTAGCTACGACCCCGAGCCGATGAGCTGCTCGATCGCCTGCGCGGAGAGCCCTAGCTTGGGCACGAACCCTACGACGGGGGCGCCGTCGATCAGCTCCGCGAAATCTGCCTCGGCGTGCGTCGAGATGAGGATCACCTTCAGGTCGATCAAGCCCAAGTCAGCCAACCGGCGCGCGACCCCAACCCGCTCTCGGCGCCGAGCTTGATGTCGACGAGGGCGACGTCAGGCTGTAGCTCCCGCACTCGTTCGACCGCCTCGGCGCCGCTCGACGCGACGCCGACCACCGCCACGCCCTGGCGTCGGAGTAGGTCCGTCGCGGCCTCGAGAAACGAGGCGTTGTCGTCAGCGATCAGGCAGCGGAGCGCGATTCCACCAGCGTCGCATCGTCGCCCCCGTTCCGCATTGCAGCTAGCTGGAAACCGAAAGCCTCGAGGCGGGCCCGGAAGGCGAACTACCCGCCAAAGCCGTTCCTGAGGTAGCCAGCGCAGCGGTTTGGCGGCCGGTGGCACCGGCGTGGCAGGGAACGCCGAGATGCTTTGGCGGTGAAGAGCGCCCACAGGCAAGCTCCTCTGGCCACGACGTCGACCGAAGGTGGCCGTCGGGAGATCCGGTAGACGACGCGCTTGCCTTCGACTGCGGCAACGGCCGCGCCGTACGCGACGAGCATCGCCAGTCGTTCCTCAACCTGGCGCGGCGGTTCGCGAAGCGGTGGCCGGACGACTGGTAGGAGAGGTCGTAAGAGCTGAAGCCAGCGAGCGCCACCTCCCGGCGGGCCGCCTCGTCGTCTCCGACGGCGAGGAACGGGTTGGCGACGAAGAAGTCGTAGAAGCCGAGGCGCTCGATGTCCAGAGGTTTCTTGAGCTCGAGCGTCGCGACGACGTCGAGGAGCCAGCGGAGCCTGGCGATTCGGAACGTCAGTAGATCCTCCGGTCGCTGGACGAGGCGACGGTCGTGGGCGAGCTCAGCCGCTGCGGTGCCATTCGACGACGGCGCGGAACTCGCGCACCCAGCCGGCTTCAACGTCTTCGACGACCCGGTGCATCGTCCCGAAGCGATGGACGACGTTCAGCCGCAGCGGCGCGGTCCCTGAGCCACGTGGAGGTCGCGAATCGCGCGCAAATCTGCTCCATGTAACCCCGGCGGCGAATCCGCACCGGCGTTTTTCTCGCAGGCGTCGTTGTATTCTTGAGACCAGAGTGACCGCGTCTCCGAGCGCACGGTGTGGAGGCCGGCCACTTCTTGTTCGACACCCTTGTCGTTGACGTCGCGGACGAGCAACTCGGCGTTGAAGAACTCCTCACGCGCGGCCTGCAGCTCGGCGATCCCGGCCTCCTTCAGCTGGGCGATGAAGAGCATTTCATCGTAGGTTGTGCAGGCCGGCAGGGGCTTGATCGGTCGCGACGAGACCTCAGCTTTCGCAAACGGCGGCAAGAACTCATTCCGGATCGCCTCGGCGTCAGGCGGACGCAACAGCCATCCGGCCGCGCGTGTTCTTCGCCGCGGCGACCTCGTCGGGCAGGTGCTCGTTCGATGAAGCCATCGCGGTGCCGCTTATGAAGACGGTGACGGGCTTCCTCTCCTCGCCGCGCTGCAGCCACCACAGGTAAGCGGTCGCGTCGCGGCCGGCTGCCGGCACCTCGCCTTCGCTGCCGACGACGAGCCAGCGCCCGACCACCGGCAGCCCTTGTGCGATACGGGTGCGGACGGCGATGAGTTCGGCGCGCATATCGCGCTCGACCTCGGCGAGTTCAACGTCGGCGAAGAACGAGTCGCTGTCGGCGTTCGCCATCTGCTCGACCAGCGGGAGCGCACCGCGGAGACGATTCGGCAGGTGGTCGAGCGCGTCTACCAGCCCAGGTCGGCTGGCGACGTCGGGGGACGCACCGGGCTGGCGGAGGCGGCTGCAGTCCTTACGCTTCCTCGGCCGGATGCACGAGGTGATCACTTGTCTTGAGATGACTGCGCCGACTCGCTTTTACCCAACCCCAGGGATCGAGCGCGCGACCAGGCGCTGGCAGCGCAGCCGCGATTAGTTTCCCGGCGCGGACCGGTCATACCCATTGAGAACCTGCGGCCCCAGCGGCCAGCCTACTGAGGAGGCGCGATGAGCAAGCTTAGGTGTCATATCTCGATCTCCGTGGACGGTTTCGTCGCCGGCCCGAACCAGAGCGAGGAGAACCCGCTCGGCGAGGGCGGCGAGCGGCTTCACGACTGGGTGGTTCCGCTCGCCGCCTGGCGCCAATCCCACGACAAGCAGGGCGGCGAGGTGAACGAGAGCACACGGATATTCGAGGAATCGGCCCAGAACGTCGGGGCCAGCGTGATGGGCCGAAACATGTTCGGGCCGATCGGCGGTGGTGCCTGGGGCGACGAGCAGTGGACGGGCTGGTGGGGCGACGACCCTCCCTACCACCACTCCGTGTTCATTCTCACCCATCACCCGCGTGATCCCGTTGAGATGGAGGGAGGGACCACGTTCCACTTCGTCACCGACGGAATCGAGTCCGCGCTCGAACAGGCAAGGGAGGCCGCTGGCGGCAAAGACGTCAGGCTTTGGGGCGGCGCTGACGTCGCTCGGCAGTACCTGGCAGCCGGACTGCTGGACGAACTTGAGCTCCACGTGGTTCCGGTGGTGCTCGGCGACGGTGCTCGCCTCTTCGACAACCTCGGGGACGCGGAAGTGCAGCTCGAGCAGGTCCGGGCCGTCGAGGCGCCCGGCGTCACGCACCTCAAGTACAGGGTGGTGACATGAAGCGGGTCGCCGAGCGCCGCGAATCGCGCGTAGCGAGTGACGCTCGGATTTCGCGCAATGGGACAGGGAGCCGGAGGGGGCGGCGGGACGCCTCCTCGTAGTCCGTTGCGACAATCGACTGGAGAGCACCGTCGGCACTCCCAACCCAGTTGCGGACGGGCCACGGGCTCGAGCGACCTCGCCGTCCTCCTCTGCTCGGACGCAACGAGCGTCAGGCGGGCGCGCCGATATCCTCACGACTCCGGCAGCCCGGCGATCTCGAGCGAGTCGTTTGACCTCAATGGACAGCCATCGCCCCGGAGTCACCAGCTTCGTCCACGTCGGTCTTGTCGTCGAGGACCTCGACGAGACAGCCCGGTTTCTTGCGCTGCTCGGCTTCGACTGCGGCGAGCCCGGGGTGTCCAGCGGGGAGTGGATCGATCGGATCATTGGTCTCGAGAACGTGACGGTCGAGGTCGTGATGGCTCGCGCCCCCGACGGCAGCGACATGTTCGAGGTGGTGCGCTTCGACTCGCCTTCCGCCGGCGCTCAAGAGCTGGCGCCGGCCGCGAACCGTCCTGGGCTCCGGCACGTCGCCTTCAAGGTCGACGACGTGCGTGGCGTCGTCGACCGCGTCCAAGAGGCCGGCTGGGAAACGGTCGGGGAGATCGTCGACTTCGAGAGCACCTTCCTCCTCTGCTACGTCCGCGGACCCGAAGGTCTGATCGTCGAACTCGCCGAGCGGCTCGACGGCGCGCCGGGCTGAACGGCCAAACTGAACCGCCCTCCACTACGAATCTGCGACGGGCCCATCTTCCTCAAGGAAGAGTCGGTGAGACTGATCCAGAGTAAGTGCGCACGTTTGCTTGTTGATCGCGCCGTGCGGGGAGACGAAGCTCTAGGCATTAAGCAATTTACGGGCGCTGCCAGGTGTCGGCTTCGAGTGCTTGCTGGAGCGCCTGCCGGGCGTTGGTCGCGCCGTTCATCGGACGCGGTGAAGCGAGTGCTAGAGAGCCACCGTCAACGAGGAAGGCTGGTCCGAAGTATTGGCGCACGTCTGCCCGTTGATCGTCTGGTGCGCTCGGCGGCTGTACTGCGCCTCGGTGGCAGACGTGGCACTCACCGTTCTGTCTCGGGTCGTGTTTCATCGGATGCCTCAAGTAGTGTCTTGTTGTCTCGTGTCGGAAGGTCTTCTCGGAACGAGTGGCGGTTAGGGCCGGCTTTCGGCCAGGGACGGGACGGGTGCGGTGTCGGCGCTTCCTGGTTCGTTTTCGCGTAGCTCGATCCGGTCGTGCAGTCGCCGCAGCGGTTTTGGTGCCCACCAGTTCCATGAGCCGAGTAGTTCCATCAGCGATGGAACCAGGAGGGCGCGGATGATCGTGGCGTCGATTAGCACCGCCAGCGCGACGCCGAGGCCAAGCTCTTTGATGAACACGAGTTGGGACGTTGCGAAGGCTCCGATCGCGACCGCGAAGAGGACGGCTGCGGCCGTGACGATTCGCCCGGTTCGCTCGAGTCCGACGGCGACAGCCTCGGAATCCGAGACGCCGCTGTCGCGCGCTTCTTTGATCCGCGAGAGCAGGAAGATGCCGTAATCGGTCGCTAGGCCGAAGGCGACCGCGGCCAGGAAGATCGGCTGGGTGGCGTCGAGCGCCGCCTGGCTGGTGTAGGACAGCAGCCCCTGCAGGCGACCGTCCTGGAAGATCAGCACGAGAATCCCGAGCACGGCGCTGAGGCTGAGCGTGTTCATTAGCACCGCCTTGAGCGGCAGCACGACCGACCCGGTGAGCAGGAACAAGACGAGCAGGGTCGCGGCGATGATCAGCGCCAACACTGCGGGCAGATGGGTGCCGAGGCTGTGCTCGAGGTCGAGGAGGGTGGCGGTCTGGCCGGCGACGCCGACGTAGACGGGTGCTCGGAGAGCGCGGATGTCGTGCACCAGCTGTTGGGTTGCATCGCTGAGCGGTCGCTGGGTTGGCGCCACGTTGAGCAGCGAGGTGCGCGCGCCGGCCGGCTGCGGCGGCGCGATCGCGGACACGTCCGGCAGCCGGCTGATCCGCGCAGACAGTGCCTTGACCTGCGGTGAACCGGCGGGTGCGCCGACGACGACCTCGACCGGCGAGGTTCTGTTCGGGGGGAATCGACGTGCGAGCGTGTCGTCGACCTGTCGCGCGCTCGCGCTGTGCGGCAGCGTGCTTGCGCTGACGCTGACGAGCTTGATGCTCGTGAACGGGATCCCGAGTGCGATCAGCAGCGCCGTGCAGAGCACGGCAATCCGACCGGGGCGGCGCATCACAAACCGCGACAGCCGGTACCAGGCTCCGCTCTGGGCAGGGCGAGCTTCACGGTCGGCCGCGCGTTGCAGTCGTTTCGGCGCGAGCGCGTTGATGCGCGGGCCGAGCACCGTCAGCAGCGCCGGGAGTACGACGAGCGCCAATGCCGCCGCGACGAGCGCGACCAGCGCTCCGGCGATCCCCATCGAGTACAGGAACCGCTGCGGGAAGATCGCGAGCGAGGCGACCGCCGCGGCGACCGTCAACGAGCTGAACAGGATCGTGCGTCCGGCGGTTTGGAGCGTGCGCCGCAGCGTCTCGAGGCCGAAGCCGGACGTCACCGCCTCCTCGCGGTAGCGCGAGACCATGAACAGGCTGTAGTCGATCGCGAGTCCGAGGCCCAGACCGGTCACGAAATTGAGCGAGAACACCGACAGGTCGACGAAGCTCGACACGATTCGCAGCGCGAAGAACGTCGCCACGATCGACAAACCGCCGAGCAGCACGGGCAGGAAGGAAGCAACGAGCGAACGGAAGAAGAGCAGTGACAGCAGAAAGATGAACGGGAACGCGAGCAGCTCGGCGCGTTTGAGGTCGTCGCCGACCTGCGTGTTGGCCTGAGCATCTGCGATCTGCTCTCCACCCAACAACACGTCGCGCTGTCCGGCGAATCGATCCTCGATCCGTTGCGCGGTGTCTTCCAGCTGCCGGTCGGAGCGCGGCTTGAAGTACGCGACGACGTACGTCAGGCGCCGGTCGCGCGAGACCATCGCGGGGTCATGGGTCTGGTAGAAGCTCCGCACGCTCGCCACCTCGGGCTGGCTGCGGAGCTCGGCGGCGACCTGGCCGACGCGCCGCCGCACTGCCGGCCGGCGAACGTCTCCCGCGCCGACGATCGCCACGATCCCCGGGTCGATCTTGCGACCGGCCGCAGCCTCGAACCGCTTGGTCGCCTGAACCGACTGCGTCGCCGGGTCGTTGGCCGAATAGGGACTCATGTGCTTGGCCACGCCGAAGCCAAATGCGCCGGCGATCGGCGCGCCGATAAGCGCGACCAGCAACACCCGGCGTCCGTGCGCGTGAAGGAAGATCGCGAGTCTGGTGAGCATTGGGCACTCCCTTTCGGTCTCAGCGGCGCGCTCTAAGCGCGCGTGTGTGACGAGTCGGTCGGCGAGTCGGGGCGCGATCCGCGCGAGGTGTTCGAGCCGCCGTAGAGCGACGCCTTGCGCGTGTCACTTGCTTGACGCAAGCGACAGTACACTAACTGACTTGCGTCACGCAAGTTAAGGGGGCTATGCTTGCAGCGTGCTGAAGCGGGACTACGAAGGCCAGATCTGTTCGATCGCTCGCGCGCTCGAGGTCGTCGGCGACCGCTGGACACTGCTGATCATCCGCGACGTCGTCCTCGGCCAGACGCGCTTCGACCAGCTCTCCGACAGCCTCGGCGTCGCGAGCAACGTGCTCACCGACCGCCTGAACCGCCTCACCGCCGAGGGCGTGCTCGAGCGCGTCCCCTACAACGAGCGACCCGAGCGATTCGAGTACCGGCTCACCAAGAAGGGCCGCGAGCTCGGCCTAGTCCTCATCGCGCTGATGCAGTGGGGCGACCGCCACCTCTCCGACAAACCACCACGACTCGCACGCCGACGCAGCGACCGATCCCCAGTCTCCGTCCGCCTCGTCGGCAAGGACGGCTCCATCGTCGGGCCCGACGATCTCGAGCTCGTTCCGGGGCCCGGCGCGGGCAAGACAGCACGTTCTCACTGAGCCACGCGGTGCTCAATGTGCGGCCGGGCGCAGAAGCCGAATTCGAAGCGGAGCAGGGTCTTTCGACCCGGTCGTTGCGGGGATTGCCGGGTATGGCCGCGAGCTTCCGGCGACCTCCTGCGGAATGAGCGCGGGATGCTGTGTTGCCCAGGCAGTGAACTACGCACGATATGCGGGATGCCGCCCTTGGCTTCTCCGCGCTCACTGGGGAATGCTCTCCGCTATGCGTTGGGACTCCGCCTAGGGGTCGCCGCGCCAGCCGAGCGCGCGACGATGGGGTCGCGGCAGCTTGCTCACGACCAGGTCGTATGAGTCCTCGATCATGTTGCGGACGGCGTCGTCGGGTAGCGAGCCATCGATGATCACGGTGTTCCAGTGACGCTTGTTGAGGTGGTATCCGGGAAGCACCGCCGCGTGCGCCCCGCGCAGCGCCTCGGCGAGCTGGGGCTCGCACTTGAGGCTGACCCGAAGCGAGTGGGCGCCGAGCTGGGAGAGGGCGAACATCTTTCCGGCGACCTTGAACACTGAGGTCTCGGAGCCGAACGGGAACGTCTCCTCGGCTCCGGTGAACGAGAGGCAATGATCGCGAAGCTCGGCGGAGTTCATCGCCTGAATGTTGACTGGTCGACGGCGGTGTGGTCTCGGGGTTGTGCCAGGAAGCGCAGCAGCTCGGGCACGGTGCCGCTCATGCGCATCTTCCTCGAGGAAGTGGCCGGCGTCCTCCGGGCGTGACCTCCGCGGTCGGGAAGGTGCGCAGCCACAGGTTGTCGAGTTCCTGGGGCGTGAACGCGACGTCACGCATCGTTCCACATCTTCCGCAGCGGCTTGGAGCAGAGGTGCTCCTCGCCGCATCTGCTGGATCCGGAGTCGGATCGGCGCGTTCGCAGCGGCGGTTCGAGGGCAGGTCGGAGCCGCGGACGCCCGTCTTTCGCCAGCAGTTCTTCTTGGCGCGTCGGGAAGCGCGCGGTCGTCTACGGAATGTCAGTGTCGGTGTCGGCGATCAGTGGTGCCGTGCCGACGCGCGTCCAGGCGGCGTCTTGGTGCCTCATGAGGACGGCGAGCAGGAGGGCTCCAACTGGGCCGCCGGCGAGGGGTGCGATAGGCAACGAGTGGTCGGAGATCACAGCGGCGAGGACGCCGACGGCCGAGCCGGTCAGGACGGAGGTGATCAGGGCGACCAAGCCGGCGATCGTGACGAACTGTTGTCGGCGTCCAGACCGTAGCCCCAGCACGTGCAGCCGCTCCGGCTGCGGGACGCTGAGGAGGTGGCGACGGAGCTCGGGAGCGTTGTCGAAGTAGTAGCCACGCAAGAGGGCGATCCGTCTGGCATAGCTCAGGTCCTCGATGCCCCAGACTGGAGAACTCGCGTGAATGTCGCGACGCCGGCAAACGCCAAGGCGGGGAGCACGATCAGCGCCATCGCGTAGAAGGCGGTTCCGACGCGTGTCGCCGTCGCGATCAGGCCGAGCGCGATGAGACCGCCGGAGACCGCCGACAGGAACATCGTCGCCCTGCCCGTCGACTCCGAGATCGTGGCCGCGACTCGCGAACCGGCTGTGACCGGCTACGACCGGCTGCCACCCGGCACAGCCTGTATGGCGGGTGTGTGGTCGAGGTGGTGCCAACCTCGACAACGGCGCTGTGTTGGTGGAGTTGAACACCACCACTCGTCCATTTGTCGCCGCGGCGACCCGCTAGATCAATCCGAGCTCGCGCCCGCGGGCGACGGCGTTGGCGCGCGTGGCGACGCCGAGCTTGCGGAAGATGCTGCGCACGTGACCTTTGACCGTGTTCAGTGAGATGTAAAGCTTGGAGCCGATCTCGCGTTGGGAGAGCTCGCTTGCGAGCAGGCGCAGGATCGTCAGCTCACGTTCGGAGAGTTCGAGGTCGACGGGCAGCACCGCGGCCGATGAGGGCGCCCGAGCAAGCTGCAGCGAACGCTCCGTTCGCGCGAGCAGCTCACCCAGCATGCCCGGGTCGGGACAGCTCTCGATAATCGCCCGCGCCTGGCGGGCGAGCTGACGAGCGGGAGCGTGCGCGTGCTGGCGGCGTTTGAGGCGCGCGAGGAGGAGGAGCGCGTGCGGGAGCTCAAGTCGCCTTCCGCCGCGGCGTGCGAGCACGACTGCGCGGGAGTACGCGGCCTCGGCCGCGGCCAGGTCTCCACTCAGTTCGAGCAGCTTGCCCCGCGCGAGGCGGGTGCGAGCGACCCACGGCGCCTCGCCGAGTTCGAGTTCGTCGACGATGTGCTCAGCTTCTGCCGCTGCTCGCTCGGCTCGCTCGACCTCGCCCAGGTCGGCGTACGCCGCCGCCAGACAGCCGAGGCCGACGAAGAGCGGAGTGATCCAGCTCTCGTCCCGCAGCACTTGCACGCCCTGGTCGAGCGCACGCGCGGCTTCTGCGTACCGACCAGCGTCGTAGAGGCACATTCCAAGCACGCCGCTCGCGCTGCCGAAGCTCGGTGTCGTTTCGTCAGGATGCAGTGAGAGCGAGCGACGAGCGGCCTCGATCCCAGTTCTCACGTCGCCAGTCACATTCGCGTGGACTGCCTCGAGCATGGCGGCGTTCGCTGCGACTGAAGGGACGTCGTGGTACAGCTGACCCGGCAACGGCGCCTGTTCTGCGGCTAGCCGCCAGCGGTCGACCTCCTCGAGCGCTCCGATGTACAGCGCCGTCCAGCCGCGGGCGAGACAGAGGCGGGCATCGCCCTGCACAGCCTCCCTCGGGAGCTCGTCGATCCAGCGGGTGACCGTCTCGGCCTGGCCCAGGCTCGAAAAGGCGCGCCAGTGCCGCGCGATGAGCTCACCCGCCTCGGCGAGGTCCCCGGCCCTGGTGGCGTGCCCGATCGCGTCGTCGACGAGGCCGTGTTCGAGGTGCCAGGCGTGCGCGCGGCGGTGGAGCTCGGGTACGAGCTCGGGGGAAACGCGACTGAGCTCGTTTCGCAGGAGGTCGCGGAAGAGATGGTGGTAGCGGAACCACTCGCGGCGGGGGTCGAGCGGTACGAGGAAGAGGTTCCCCCGCTCGGCCGCCGCGAGTTGCTCGGCTGCGTCGTTCCGGCCGGTGACCGCGTCGCAGAGCGGCGCGCACATCCGCTCGAGGATCGAGCTGCGGAGCAGGAACTCGCGCAGCGCCTCGGGCTGCTCGCGAAGGACGTCGTGCAGGTACTCGCCGATCTGGCGGTCGTCCCCCGCGAACGCCTCGACGAAGGCGTGCCGGTCTGCTTGGCCCTGCAGGGAGAGCCCCGCGAGCTGGAGACCCGCCACCCAGCCCTCCGTCCGCGCCTGAAGCAACTGGACGTCGGTTGTCTCGAGCTCAAGGGCGAGAGAACCGTTGAGGAGCGCGTCCGCCTCCGCCGCGCTGAAGCGAAGCTCCGCCGCCCGGATCTCGATCACCTCCCCCGCTGCGCGCAGGCGGGCGAGCGGCACCGCGGGGTCGGCCCGGCTCGCGATCGCGAGCTGCACGCCCGGCGGAAGGTGGCGGAGGAAGAAGGCGAGCGAGGCGTGGATCGCTTCCCCGCGCAGGAGGTGGTAGTCGTCCAGGGCGAGCACGAGCGCGCGAGCACTGGCGGCCAGGTCGTTGATCAGCGGGGCGACGACGACGTCGGCGAGGTCGGGGCCGGCCGCGCGCAGCGCCGCGAGCGCCCTTTCCCCGAGCTTCGGCTCGATCGTCCGCAGCGCTCCGATCGCGTAGCTCCAGAAGCGAACCGGATCCGAGTCCCCGCGCTCGAGGGACACCCAAGCGAACGGCCGCGTCTCCTCAGGTGAGGCATGCCACTGGCTGAGCAGCACGGTCTTGCCCCAGCCTGCGGGAGCGCAGATCAGGGTGAGCTTGCGCCCGTACCCGGAGAGCAGGCGCGCGACGAGCTCCGGCCGTGCGACGAGCCGCTCCCGCGGCTGCGGCACGTGCAGCTTGGTCGCGACGAGCACGTGGCCGGATGCCGGCGCGGATGCGGTCCTCGTCGCGCTCAAGCTCCGAGCCCCATTTCGCCAGATCGTACGAGGGGCACCACACGGGCGCCAGTCCCGCGGCTCGAGGCGGCTGCATCCGACGGTCCGAGGCGGATAACTCGGCCCGAACATCTCGTGGCCGCGGCGGCAACGTGAAGGCGCTGCGCGCGACTGTTGTTCGCACGGGATAGTCATCGACACAGATCACGTGCGAGGCGCTCGACACGGAGAGGGGGTTGCAGCGTTGGTGTTGTCAAGTACCCGGTCCGGCGACGCGGCGCCAGGCGCAGGGTGATCTGGTCTGAGCTCGGCCTCATCTAGCACCCGGACCACCCCGGGTGGTCCTGCCCGGCGGGTGGTGACGGACCACCCCGGCAGGCCCGACGCTGGCGGCATGAACGAGCAGAGCACGCAGCCGGGGCGCTACCGGGTCGTCGTCCGTGGGCGCCTGGGCGAGTACCTCGCCACCGCTTTCGAGCAGCTCGAGCTCGAGTCGCGGGCCGGCGAGACCTGGCTCACCGGCACGTTCGCCGACCAGGCACAGCTGCACGGGCTGCTCGACCGCCTGCGCGACCTCGGCATCCAACTCGTCAGCGTCAACCCCGTCGACTGACGGACAGAGCGAAAGGAGCAACAAATGTTCAAACGGAAGGGACAGACCATCCTCGGCGCGAGGGAAGGGAGACTGATGATCGGGCTAGGACGGCAGACGCTGATGGGGCTGCTTGTCCTAGTGGCGCTCGCTCTCCCGATGCACGCGGCGGCAGCCGATCAGGTGCCCTTCAAGGCATCAGAGACGGGAACGTTCCAGCTGCTCGGGCCGTGCGAGACGGGCGGCATCGTCATCGACGTGACCGGAACCGGCCATGCCACCGAGCTCGGGAACTACAGCGCCCACTACCGGGAGTGCCTCCTGCCGGCGACGGGCACCGTCACGGCCGGCTCCTTCACGCTGACGGCGGCCAATGGCGACATGGTCTTCGGCACCTATAGTGGTCAGGCCTCCCCCCCGGACGACCCGAACGTCCTCGCCTTCGAGGATCCCGGCGTGATTACGGGCGGAACCGGCCGCTTCGCGGGCGCCAGCGCAGCGTGACCCAAAGCGGCCGCGCGAACCTGGCGACCGGCGAATACGAGGGCATCCTCACCGGCAGCGTGTCGAGCCCAGCGTCGGGATAAGGTGCTCAAACAATCAGACCGGCGCGGAGAACAGGCGCGCCTTCTTGGCAGGCGCGGTCTCCATGAAAGGGTCAACACGTCGAGACCTGTGGGCCTTCGGTTCGCAGGTCTCGGCATTTTCGCGCTGCGCTCCATGAATGCGAAGTTGAGCGCGAGATGGACTGCTTCGGTCCCGTAGCCGCGCCCGTTGGCCGACTGGTCGGACGAAATAGCCGAGGTAAGCGTTCTGGAAGCGGCCGCGGATGACGGAAGTGAGCGAGACGCGTCCGACGAGTTCGTTGGCGTAGTCTTCGATCACGAACTCGTAGGCGGTTCCCGCCGCCCACGCTGCGGTGATTGGCAGCACTTTCTCCCGCCGACGACGGAGATCGAAGTGCGCTGGCCTAATCGTGTGACCGGGTTTCCACCCGCGGCAGCAAACGGCCGATCTGAAACCCCGATACACCGCCTCGATGGACAACACAAGATGCGCGACGTCTCAGTTGTGCTCGAGCGCGGCCGTTGGTCGCGGGTTGACGACCCACTCCCACGCCGTCTTCAGCTCGAATTCGACGAGACGCACGCCAACGGCGCGGGTCGGGCCGCGCGGCCAGGCAAGCAGCGTGATGCAGATCCTGAAGCCGCGCGACGACGCTGCCGAGATATCCGCAGGAATCGTCGACCCGGTTCACGGCGGTGTCGAGCCGTGCCATCACGTGCTCGGCCAAGACGACGACGTCGGCCGCTCGGTCGGCAGACAAGAGCTGCGCGAGCAGGTCGAGCACGGCGTCCGCGCGCTGCGCGTACGCGCGGGCCGCGCCGGCCGACGTAGCCCGACACGCGGAGCCCTGCCGTCAACTCCTTGCAGAAGGCGCGAGGTCGAACGTCCCTGCTGCGGCCGCTGCCTCGGCGTCAGCGCAGTCAGCGCCACCTCGTCGCGCTCGGCAAGCGCGAGCAAACAAGCTCGGCCTGGCTCGAGAGCGAGTAAGTAGGCGCGCAGGTCGTCGTTGGCGTTCTCGGACACGTTCGACATGCGCTCGCTCCCCGGTCTGAGCGGCCCAAAATAGCACCCGCGTCCGGGCTGATGCCCGTGATGCTATGGTTTGGGCATCATGCGCACCACGGTCACCCTGGACGATGACGTGGCAGCGCTGATCGAGAGCGAGCGGGCGCGTACGGGCGAATCGTTCCGCGTTGCGGTCAACCGACTGCTCCGCCGAGGCGCACGTTCCGCCACGCCGCCGGCTCCGGCGGCTCTTCCGGAGCTTCCGGGGCGTCCGATCATCGACGTGTCCGACGTGTCGGCAGTGCTCGCTGCGCTCGACGACGAGCGGCGTGCACAGCGCGACCTCATGTGACACTCGTTGACACGAACCTGCTCGTCTACGCGACGTTCGCAGACGCGCCGGAGCACGAGCGGGCTCGCAGCTGGCTCGAAGCGCGTCTCGCCGAAGGCGAAGGGACCGTCGCCCTCTGCTGGCCGGTCGTATACGCGTTCGTTCGCCTGATCACGAGCGCGAGGGTGTTCGGACAGCACGCCGTCACGGTCAGAGAGGGTTGGGCCGTCGCAGCCGCCTACCTGAACCAGGCGGCCGTCCGGCTCGTCACAGCGGGTACCGGGCACGCGGGGATCGCTGCGGAGCTCGCCGAGACGCCGGGCCTGCGCAGCGACGACGTCCCCGACGTCGAGATCGCCGCGCTCGCAATCGAGCACGGGCTCGTCCTCGCCTCGCACGACCACGGCTTCCGTCGCTTTTCGCGCTTACGCGTCGTCGACCCCCTCATGGGCGGCGTTACCTAGCCTTCTGGGTCCGAGAAGGCGACGCTCGACGAAGCGGTGCCCAACGTTTGCCCGGCGATAGTCAGCGTCTGATGCAGAGCGCGGCGATGTCCATGCCATAGAGCGCGTTGTAGACCTGGCAGCCGATCCGCGCCGAGAAAAAGTCTTGCCGTGTGAGGTTGACAAGAGCGACCATCGGCGCTTCGTTGCGTGCGAGGTCGATATCGAGCTTGCCGTATGCCGCGTAGCGCTGCCGGCCGGTCAGCTGCGCGGCTGCATCGAGCTTCCGGTTGTACATCGGGCTGTTGAAGTAGGAGATGTTGAAGTTCTTCGTCGGTCGCAGCTGCTTGCCGCTGAGCAGCACATTGAGGTATGCAGCTGGGTCGAGGTATTCGGCGCTCCAGGCCGCGAGCGCCAGATCGAACGGCTCGCCACGTCTTCCCACCTTGGCCGTGAGTGGCCCGAACGGGAATCTCTTCACCTCCACGTCGATCCCCAGCCTCGCCAGATAGATCTGAAGAATCTGGTCGGCGTCTTGGCAGCCGGTGCAGCTGTACAGCACGGCTTTCAGCCGTGCGCGGCCCGCCAGCCGCTGTGCCGTCCGGGCATCGCCGCCCAGGGGGTAGACGGCAGCGTCACGAAAGCCGGGCATGGCTGGGGGTAGGTATTGATCGTTCGCGCTGGCGGGAATACCGAAGCGCGTGAGCAGCGACGCCAGTGAGCGCCGATCGATCAAGTAGTTGACCGCTTCCCGCAGCTTGAGGTTTGAGAACGGCGCGCGGCTTGTGTTCAGGGCGAGGTAGAAGTTTTGCAGCGTGGGGCTGACGAAGTATTGCTGCTTCCCTGACCTGGCGGCTGCGCTGCGCGGGCCGTAACGGACGTCCAAGCGTTGCGCCGATGCGTAGGGCACACCGTCGAGCGAGTAATCGATGCCACCGCTCTCGATCTGCGCGACCGTGTGCGCACGCGACTCACCGAGGCTGATGTCGATCTCGGCGATGTTGTGTGGCCTCGGTCCGTGATAGTTCGGGTTCCGCGCGAGTACGATCGTCTGGCCGGGAACGAAACTCTTCACGTAATACGGTCCCGCAGAGGGTACGACTTGCACTCCCGGGGCGACCGGCGTGTTCATCGGGACTGCGCAAAAGAACGGCATCGCGAGGCGAGCGAAGAGATCCGGCGCGGGCGCGGTGAGTTCGATCGTTAGCCTGTTCCCTCTCGCGGTGATGCCGCTGATGTGCCGTGCGGCTCCAGCCTCAAAAGCCTTGGCTCCCTCTACGTCGTCCAGCACGCCCCCGAGGCCGTGGATCGGAGCGACGATGCCCTGGCTTGCAGGGCCGGCGATCCTCTTGCTAAGGCTGCGCTCGATCGAGTACTTGAACGTCTGGGCCGTGACGCGCTGACTCGACGGGGGCGAGAACTTGAAGCCCTTCCGGATCGTGAAGCTGTACGTTCGGCCGCCGTTCGCTGCCTTGGGCAGCGACTGCGCCACTTCGGGCACGAGTTGCGCCCCCACCGGACCCGACCGGTCCGGGTAGTTGACGAGCTTCGCGCAGGTCGCGTACTCGATCTGCCATGACAGCGACGAAGCATCTCGCAGCGATGACTGCACGATCGGCGTGTAGGCCAGGGCAGGATCGAGTGAGTCGACCCCGCGCTCGCTGTTGAAGTTAACCGTTCCATTCACGCCGGCCGTCTCGGTGGCCGCTTGGTGCACGCTCACCCAAACTTTCCCGGCGGCGAAGACAAGTCGCTGCGGACTCCCTCCAACGTTGATCGTCCGGACGACTTGGTTTGTCTGCGGGTCGATGCGTGAGACCGTGCCATCGCCGCTGTTTGCCACCCAGATCGCGCCGGCGCCGGTGGTAACCGCAGCGGGTGAGGCGCCGACGTCGATCGTTGTTTTCACTGCCGTCGTCGTTGGGTCGATGCGCGAGACCGCGTCTTCTCCGTTGAGGGCTACCCAGACGGCTCCTGCGCCGACGGCGATTCCGCTCGGGCCGCCCCCGACTGCAATCGTCTTGACGAGGCCCGTGTCGGGTTCGATCCGCGTGACCTGGCTCGAGACTCGGTCTGCAACCCAGGCCGCACCGGCGCCGACGGCGACGCTGCTCGGACAGCAGGACGTCAGGGCGATTCTGCGAACAAGTTTCCCAGTGCGCGGATCGACCCGCAACAGAGGATCGACTCCGCCCGGCGCGATCCAGACCGACCCTTCGCCCATAGCGACGCTCTCTTCCGCACTCCCGTAGCGTGATCCGCCCAGTCGAATAGGCTCCGCCGCCACGTCGAACCCGGGATCGATCCGCTGCAGCGTCGTGCCAGCGCCGGCCGGCCCGGCGCCAACGGCCCAAACAGCGCCGGAGCCAGCCGCGAGGCCGGTGGGAGGTAGAGCGACACGCACCTCGCTCAGCTCTTTCCTCGTGACGGGGTCGACGTGAAGCACCGCCGACGAGTCCAGGCTCGCCACCCAGAGAGCGCCCGGCGTCGCGACGATGTCACCCGGACGCAACGCGAGCGGCGGAGAGTCGACCACGTCGTTCGTTCCAGCATCGATCACCGCAAGCCCGTTCTCTCCGGCGTGAACACCGCTGGACGGGCGGCCACCACCGAGCGCGAAGAGTGGAATCGACACGGCCGCAGCGATCACGCCCACCAGCGCAGACAACAAGAGCCGGCGGCGACGGAGGTACCACGGATGCTCCGTGATGCTTCGGCTCGAGGCCTCGAGCTCGTTCTCGCGAGCGGCGAATCTGCCCGCAGCCGCTGTCTTTAACGGCGGAAAGTCGGCCAGCAGACCCTCGATCACGAGCTGGAAGATCGGCTGGGGATGATCGAAATCCTTGAGCTGCTGTTCGCCCAGGGCTCGTAGGCTCACATCGGCCGGAAGGTCGTCCTCGACGATCTCGCGCGTCGTGTTCGAGAGAAGGACTTGCCCCCCATGGCCGGCCGCGGAAATGCGAGCCACGTGGTGGAGCGTCAGTCCGCGGTAGCCCTCCTCGTCGATGTCCGGCTCGCCGGTGTGAATACCCATTCGCACGCGGATCTCGGCACCCTCCGGCCAGGCGTAGGAGGCGAGAGCACGTTGCGCAGCTACAGCGGCGCTGACGGCGTCCTTCGCACGCCGGAAGGCGACGAAGAAGGCGTCGCCCTCGGTCCCCATCTCGTGCCCGCCAACAGCTGCGAACGCCTCGCGGATCAGCCGGTGATGCGCATCTCGGACTTCGGCATACCGGCCCCGCAACGATCTGAGTAACCGAGTCGACCCCTCGATGTCGGTGAAGAGGAAAGTGACCGTCCCACTCGGGAGCTCCCCCACCCGTTTGACAATAGACCTCTCCGTTCGGATCCGCACCCCGGATTCCAGCCCAGCGGCCGGGGTCTACTCGACGAGTATCGCCAGCCGGTTCCGCGCCGCGGAGGGCGCGTCGCCAACTGCGGGTTCCCCCCGGTCGCGGAAGGCATCCTGAGCGCAGGAGCGCTCGCGACAGGGATTAGCGCTTGCTGATCAGGCGAAGGCTTTGCTCACACCTCGCCCACGGCAGCCAATACGACGCTGCCTCGTTCGACGAGTGGTGGGATAGAACCGTCGTGCTCGCTGGGCCGCTCGCGCAGAAGCTCGCGGTGCTGCGCGACGGTGCCGCACAGACGCTTCGCAGACGCGCACGGGGTGTCACAGAGGCTCGCAGCCGGGCGGCCACCGCAGAGTCGCGCGACGACGTCTGGCGCCGAGCTCTTCTGACGGCGCCATTTGCAGGCCCTTTTGCAGCACGCGCTGCTTCTGCACAGCATGGTTGAGCCGATGTCGACCTTCGGGCCGCGAGTGGGCCATGGGATCTTGTCTTCACAGACAACGTACGACGCGACTGGACAGGGGCGGCTCCAAGTAGCACTTGAAACGATTGTGAAGGAGTTGTAACTTCGGCCCTGCGGCAACTGAGGAAGTTGGTGGGAGCTTCGTGGGGACTGCGGCTGCACCCCTCAGGCAAGTAGCTCGTGCGTTGGTCCTGGGCGTCGCCTTGGTCGTACTCGTCAGCGGCGGAAATGCCGGCGCTGCGGGCGTAACGAACGCGCTGCAGCTGAACGGATCGAGCCAGTACGTGACCTTCGGCCCAGCGCCGGGGCTGGGCGCGACGCAGTTCACGCTGGAGACGTGGTTCAAGCGGACCGGAGCGGGTGTCGGGACGAGCACGGGCACGGGCGGCCTCGCGAGTGCGATCCCGCTCGTCACCAAGGGTCGTGCCGAGGCGGAGACGCCGGCGAACCTGAACATGAACTACTTCCTCGGGATCGACGCGACGAGCGGGAGGCTCGTGGCCGACTTCGAGGACACGAGCGGTGGGGCGAACCACCCAGTCACGGGGACGACCGTGGTCACGAGCAACGTCTGGCACCACGCCGCAGCGACGTTCAACGGGACGGTCTTCACGCTGTACCTGGACGGCGTCGTCGACGGCACGATCCCGGCCACGGCGACGCCGGAGTCGTCCTCGATCCAGCACGGAGCCCTCGGCACGGCGATGAACTCGACCGGTGTCGCCGCAGGGTTCTTCCAGGGCATTCTCGACGAGGCGCGGATCTGGAACGTCGCGCGCACCGCGCTCGAGATCAGTGGAAGCAGGAGCCAGGAGATCACGTCTGCACCCGGCCTGGTCGGGCGCTGGGGACTCAACGAAGGCGCCGGGTCCACGATCGGCGACTCCACGGGCAACCTGAACATCGGCAGTGCGGCTGCCTCGCCCACATGGACGACGGACACCCCGACGCTCACGCCGGCACCGGCGTGGAACGCCGGCCTGTACCTCGGCGGCGCGAGCGGATATGTGACGTTTGGTGCCGCACCCTCGCTCGGAGCGTCTCAGTTCACCCTCGAGACATGGTTCAAACGAACCGGCACCGGCGTTGCGACGAGCACCGGCACGGGGGGCGTGACCGCTATTCCGCTGGTCACGAAGGGCCGCGCGGAGGCCGAGGGTTCGAACGTCGACATGACCTACTTCCTCGGGATCGACAACGCGACGAACAAGCTCGCGGTGGATTTCGAAGAGGGTGCGACGGGGGCGAGTCCGGGGCTGAACCACCCCCTCATCGCGAACACCGCCATAACGAACAACGTGTGGCACCACGCCGCAGCGACATACGACGGGCAGACGTGGAAGATCTACCTAGACGGCGCGCTTGACGGCTCGTTGTCGGTCGGGCAGCCGCCGCGATCGGACTCGATCCAACACGCGGCGCTCGGCACGGCGATGACCTCGACAGGCGCTGCGGCCGGCTTCTTCCAGGGTGTGCTGGACGAGGGGCGGATCTGGAACTACGCCCGCACGCAGGCGCAGATCCAAGCGACGAAGGACTTCGAAGTCGCGTCCGGGTTCGGCGTCATCGGCCGCTGGGGGCTGAACGAGGGGGGCGGAACGACGGCGTCGACCTCCTTCGGCTCCGCGAGCGGCACGATCGTCAACGCCGGGTGGGTTGCGGGCGCTCCCGTCACTTCGGGCGGGGACGCGACGCCACCGGCGCAGCCCCAGGGTTTGACGGCGACCGCGGGCGACGGCTCCGTCTCGCTCAGCTGGACGGCGAACAGCGAACCAGACCTGCGCGGCTACAACGTTTACCGCTCCACGTCGAGCCCGGTGTCGAGGAGCGGAACGCCGCTCAACGGCAGCACTCCCCTCGGGGGTACGGGCTATGTTGACAACGGCGTCACGAACGGCACGACGTACTACTACGTTGTTGTCGCCGTCGACAACTCGTGGAACACGTCCGCGCCGTCGGCCGAGGCAAACGCCACGCCGCTGGGCGGCCCCGTTCCGCATGCACTCGAGTTCAACGGCTCGAGTCAGTACGTGACGATGGGCACGGCGCCAAGCCTGGATGCAGCGCAATTCACAGTGGAGACGTGGTTCAAGTGGGGTGGCGGCGGAGTCGCGACCAGCACCGGAACCGGCGGCATCACCGCCATACCGCTGGTCACCAAGGGTCGCGCAGAGGCCGAGGGTTCCAACGTCGACATGAACTACTTCTTGGGCCTCGCAGGCGGCAAGCTTGCCGCCGACTTCGAGGAGGGACCTGGCGGAGCCGGCCCGCTCGGTCAGAACCATCCCATTACGGGTAATGCGACCGTCACCACGAACGTCTGGCACCACGCCGCGGCTACGTACGACGGCACGACGTGGAAGCTGTATCTGGACGGGGTACTCGACGCGACGGCTGCCGTGGGCCAGCCGCCTCGCTCGGATTCCATCCAGCACGCCGGGCTCGCCACCGCCTTGAACTCGAGCGGGGTCGCGGCCGGCTTCTTCCAGGGTGACCTGGACGAGGCGCGGATCTGGAACGTCGCCCGGACGGGGGCGCAGGTCCGCGCCGCGAAAGACAGCGAGATCGCGAGCGCGCCCAACCTGGTCGGCCGCTACGGGATGAACGAGGGCTCGGGGACGAGCGTCGGCAACTCGGCCGGCTCTGCGAA
>WNGE01002507.1_pt1 | contig 34906 bp, 32 predicted proteins | sample 5400651 | NCBI WGS metagenome assembly WNGE01 (sample SAMN13153370, study PRJNA577476) | soil metagenome | isolation source: 60 cm soil or saprolite under grassland replicate 2 | place: USA:California | collected 2016-06-15
CGCCTGTAACTTTTGACGCAGAAGACGAGTATGAGCTTGAAGAAGACGAAGAGTATTATCGTACGCAACTTCCCACCAGCGCAAGACGCTATCAGATTTCACCGGAACAAGTCTACCAGAGCGGAAACACACGCTTACACGTCCGGTATGTTGATATTCCCAAACGCAGCAGCCAACAAAAACAATTGCCACCCCAACACCAGCGAGAGATATATACCGAAGAGGTTGAAACACCCATACCACAAGCCAAACATCACAGGTTCAAGATACACCCACTGCTCTATGTAGGAGTTGGCTTGATAGCCATGCTTGCGTTAGCAGTCCTTGTCTTTTCCGGTTGGAGTTGGTGTCAAATCACTTGGGATGACTGGCATTATGGCCGACCCCGAACCTTTCAAATAGATGTTGTGGTAGGACACAATGACTCACACGCCAATCCAAGCCATTTTATCGCCATTAACCTGTACCGCCGTGTCGAGGTAATTGAATGGCCTGGACAAGACAGCAGCAAAATGAAAGTGTATCCTATCACAACGCTTTTCGGTGATGGTGAGGATTTAACTCCTGTCACGCTGAGCTTCCGCGATCTCATAGGCAATGGAAAACTCGACATGCTGATACATATTCAAGGGCAAACCTTAGTCATGATAAACGACAACGGCAGCTTCAGACCAGCAAGAGCGGGTGAAGTCAAAGGATTGTTGTAGGAGAAAGAGGGGAGCAGCATGACCAATAGCCTTGAAGATGAAGTAAATCGAATTGTAGCGAGTATGGATACCCAGGAAAACCAGGAGCAAGATACCAACACAGCAAATCCACAAGAGGAAATACAGGATGTATATGTACTGATTGTCAGAGAGCGTGAAGAAGAGGAAGAACACGCTCAGGTCGTTGACAGCACACTACCTCCGCCCCCAAAGCACGGTAAGGAGCGGTTTGAGTATTTGACCCTTTCTCTTGTCCTGATCTGTTGTCTTCCGATGCTTGCAAGTATCTCGTTTCAACTCTACGGTATGTTCAACCCGCCACTAGCGACTATCACCATTATTCCAAGATCACAACAGGTTACTCTTACCGGAACTCTTCAACTAGGAAGATTGTTAAATCCGATCACCATAAGCCAATCACAGACCACACAAACCACTGGCAAAGGCCACCAGGACGCAAGAACAGCAACCGGAACCGTGACGTTTTATAACGGCCAGCAGACCGAGCAGACAATAGCGCAGGGAACCGTCTTTACTGGGAGTGACGGTGTGAGTATAGCGACAACACAAACTGCAACCATTCCACCAGGAAACCCAAGTACAGGCTATGGAACCGTCTCCGTCACAGCCCAGGCAGTAGAAGCGGGGAGTACAGGCAATATCCAGGCAGGAGGTGTGAATACCCCTATTGCTCTTGCGGTGTTTGTGAAAAATACTCAGTTTACCGGAGGTCAGGACGAACGCGATTTTCAAACAGTTGCAAAAAGTGACGTTGCTAACACAGCAACACCACTCAAAACAGCAGTCACACAAAGTATGAGCGGAGCACTACTCAGCCAACTCACACCGCAGGAACAACTATATGTATTACCTTGCCCTCCAACAGTTGCCAGCGATCACCACGTCGGACAAGAGGCTAGACAGGTAAAAGTCACCGTATCCGAAACGTGCAGCGCGGCAGCATATAACAGAGAGACATTAGACCGAAAAGCGACAGATTTTCTTACGCGCCAGGCAGTAAAAAAATTTGGATCAGGCTACAGTTTCTTTGGAGAAATCCGAGTAGTATCTATTTCATGGGGAGATGATACCAGATTACCGAAACATAGCAGGTACATTCACATTGTCATGCTTATAAACACGGTTTGATTTTTTACCGTCCAATTGTAATAATCCGTTTGCTATGGGAAACAGGGAGCGAAAACCTACAGGGATGAACATGAAGGAGAAACGCTCGATTGCTCTAGGAGCAGCCAAAAGTCAGTTACGGCATTTAGGTGTTTCTCTTGAAAGGATAGTCCCTTTTGATGATGTGCTGTGTGTTCTTGACGATTTATATAAAGCCGAACCTGATTTAAGCGCTTCTCAATGGTACGCCAACGCTTCTGAGTATCAACTTACTCTCTTGCGTAGAGATTGGAACAGACAATTTGAACCTACCCACCGAACAGCACGGCATCGGAGATTGTAATCGTAGCGCGTTTTGATAATTCGTTCCAAAAAGGATAGTAATTTGTTGCTGAAATCAGGTATACTAAGAGGTAATAAAATAGAAAACGGATGTGAGGCTGTTACGAGCAGCCACCACACCCTTTCCCGCATCGTAAGCCTACTACGAAGTGCGATTAGTTATATTTTACACTACAGGTCTACTCCTCGTCTACGTGGCAGGCTTACGAATTTGAAGAAAGTGAGCCTACCACTGTGCAAGACTTTTTATCTACCTCAGATGTACCCGATCCTTATAGTGTGCTGCAACCGAACAGCACCACACCCGCTAGTGTTTCCCCATGTCAGGAAATCACCGACGCATTATACATAGCAGCCCATAAAGCACTCTGTTCCTTAGCGTTCGCGTTACAGGAAGTGAACGAGAAACAACAAATTGAGAAGGAGAACGATCATGTTACTAGACAGCCAAGTCAAGCCAAAGAAGAAGAGGCTCAACGAGGGCAACATCTTTGTGACGATGGTAAACCCGCAAGCAGTCTATCAAATGGTAGAACCACTCAAATTTCCCACAGACCAACCAATCGGACTGTACGGGCGACAATCATCGTTATTCCAGTTCCAAAACAGAACCGAAAGCCGCGACTACCAGATTGAAGAACAGCGTAAAATCCTTATTCTTCAATACCTCTGGCAGGAGCCTATGATTTTTGAATACTTTCAAGATTTCGCCGAGAGCGGCACGCTTGGCATTGGGGAGAGAGTTGGTGTTACCCGTTTGCTAGAAGACATTCAACGTGGCTTTATCAAGGCAGTCTACGTATTTCTGGTTGACCGCCTGTTTCGTGATAAACTTCTTGAAAACGTGATCCGGTTTGCGAAGGCGTGCTATGAAAAGAAAATTATTATTATCACCAGTTGTTACATTTACCGCATGTGGATACAGGACGACTATGAGAAATTCATAGAAGATTGCAAACTTGCATGGAAAGCCCTTGACTTGCAGCTTAACAAACGTATGCTTCCGATGCGTGCGTTTGCCAGCCACTCAGGAAAATACGACTCACGCGGCATCAACATCGGCTATACTGTAGATAGAGATAAACACAGCCCAACGTACAAGCGGTATATTCCATTGCCAAAACACGCGGACATTGTGAATGAAAAAATCTTTTTACGCCTCATTGACTACGGTGGAGATACTTTTGCGCTGATGCACGAATTAGAGCAACAAGAAGGTGTGCATTTCCCCTGGCATGACGATCCATTGTTCAACAGTAAAATTGAGCTACTTAAAATTCCAGGTGTCGGCTATAGAATTGGCACATATAAAACGCTTCTGAATATCCTCAGAAATCCTGTGTATATTGGTACATGGAAAACAGGGAATAAAGAATACCCTGGCAACCACGAAGCCATTGTAAACAGGCAAACATGGGATACTGTGCAATACCTCTTAGACAAGAGGCAGGAAAGTATACATCCCCACCCGCGAAACCACAGATACGATACGCTACTGAAAGGGTTAATTCTTCGACCAGACCCTAAATACATTGTTTCTGTCTCACCACATAACAGGGAAATAAGTTTCGCGTGGAAAGAGACAGAAAATAGGATGCACCCCAACAGACGGGACATTATACCCCTTGCAACAGTTGAAACCATGTTTCAAGAGATTTTTACCCGCCGTGTTTTACTAGACAATAACTGTTACCAGTATGCTCAAGCAGCAAGCAGTTTGTATGAAGCAGAAGCAAAAGACCGCGAACATATTCAAGAAACTATCAAAGGGCTTGAGGCAAGACGCCGAGCAATTCTTGACGACTTGGAAAATCCTAAAAGGCGAGCGAAAATGTCAGAGCGCACCATTGAGGAAAAGTATCAGAAAGTTGGGGAGATAGAGGGGGAGATTGCACGGCTGCAAGTTGTTCTGGACAGACCATCAAAATACATACCCTTACCCGATCTCATTAGCCTCATTGAACAGTTACAGAGAGACTGGAATAGTTTACCACCCGCAGATATCAGAAACGTTGCGTTCGTCTTCTGCAAGGGCATCTTGTTGACGCCACGCTCTAACCACACATGGAGTTTTGAAGTCCAGTGGGAACTATGGCCGAGCGATAGGGGTATCATCTGGCTTAACGTTGGAGATAAGTACCACTGGTTTGATGAAGATATTGCAACGCTTAAGACACTTGCAACACGTTCGGCAACAGCAGAGGAAATTCTTGATAGCTTGCCGAAGTTCTCACAAACTGCCATTTCTAATATGAGTTTACGCACATGCGGAGGACGGGTAGTACCCAAAGGCAACCACAGGCTAGATGCTTACATGACTCGCGAAGATATGAGCGTTCTTGAAGAATACGGTGTAGGAATAGAGAGCATAGCAGAAATGCGGGGAGCATTAAAAGCAAGAGAGTTTAACGGTAATGAATATTGGTCACTTGCCTATACAAAGCGTAAAGATTGCCACGACATCATTTTCTTTGTTGATAGGGACGAAGGTACTAATTCACAGGCTATCAGGTAAACGGAGAAGACCCATGAGTAAAGAGTGATACCACCCAGTTTGCCAACAATAGTAGGCATAGCTGTACCCACGATGGTTGTATCGAGGGATGCCAGTGACATTCCAAGCATGAGCGCTATAGTAACAATGATTTTGGATTTTCTGGCCATATCAATTTTGCCTATCTGACGTCAAATTATGCATGGGAATATGTAATTACGCTAACATGTAACAATAATTACCGCTCCGTCCGAAGCAGCATCAACAACGCCACAAGCGCAACAAACGCCAACAATGCCGTCAGGTAGATCAAGCCATCAAAACCCCAGATTTGTGCAAATACTGCGCCCAACGCACCACCCAACAATTGCCCTAATCCAAGAAAAACTGAGTAGAGACCCATCAGCAACCCACGATCTTTAGCGGCATCCTCCGAGATATCGGCAAGATAAGCCAGAGCAGCGGGAGCAAAGCTACTCTCAGCGAAGATACCGACCAGCAGCAACAAAATCCATACTACCATTAACACCGGGTTGCCGGTACCGAAATGATTGATACCTGCCAGGGCTATACAAAATAAGTAGATACCAGTTATGGAGGTTAGCATCATAAGTAATCGAGGCACTTTATTGAGGAAAAAGGCCCAAAAGAGCAGGCTAAGCCCAAAGAACATCACAAAAGCCCCCAGAACAAGGCTCAAATGACCTCCACTTCCATAAGCGCTAAAAATGCCCATTAATGACTGATGAGGTTTGTGTCTGGACGAGGAAAGGATAAATGTGAGCTGGGAGCTAAGCCAAATACCCGCAAGCGCACTGATGCTTATCCATGCTGGAATAAAGATAAATAAGCGCGGTGTTCGCAAAACTTTCCAGTAGCGACTGACTGTCACTTTCAGCTTACTGCGTTCGATAACTTGATTTACTTTTGGAACCATGAACATACAAACTGCTACGACCAGATAACCTACTGCGAGTAAAGCATAAGCTTGTCTGCCAAAACGATCCCAGGCGAACCCACCTAGCACGACACCAATGGCGAACCCACCACTCGTAGCTAGTTCATAAAGACTCATGACACGCATACGCAGTGCGCGACTCTCTGACGTGTAATCAGCCAGATATCCTAGTACAGCAGGTACCTGCATAGCTGTAGCGACACCAGCCAGTACTTGTAGAAATAGTAAGTACGGCAGGGGATTCTGCGTTGGAGTAAAGACGAGAAGAACAACCTGAACCAGGCCAATGAGGGGACCAAGAGTCAAGAAAAATCGTCTACCTGTCCGATCACTCAGCGCACCCATGACTGGAGCCAAGGTAAGCTCTACAATAAAATAGGTAATGGCAATTAACCCGACATGAATATTTGAGATCGGATGGCCTTGTTGTAATGATAATTGTGCAAGTAGGCGACCAAGTATGATAGGCGCTGCACCACCATTTACACGCAAGATAAAGGTACCAATCAGCAAAGGCGCGACTGAGTGCCGGGTTATTTTATTGCGTTTTTGTTCTTGAACCTGAATTTTCGAAGGTAATAAAAGCAAGCTTGTCCTTCCAGTACTGCTTAACGCTGATCCCTTTTTTTTAAGGTCTTAACATATCACATATGTAATCATTACGGCATAGGTAAGGGTAAAGTAACGAGAAAGCAAAGTAGAAAGTACTGTAGAAAGGTGGGCCAGGACTTTTCACAAAACCCAGGCCCTTTAATGTTCCTCTAATTGAACGCGAAAAGGTGATGCCTTCCTACCCTACAGCTAAGAGTTCTTTCAGTTCGTCATCGAAACCTACTGGAAATTTCTCACCTGTACGCAGTTCCTTCTCATAAACTTCATACTCTCGGATTATGTAAATTGCATCCAGATCATAGAGTTTCGTCGCATCGACAAGGTGCTGCGAAACAAGATCCAGGTCGGCTTTGACAGTTGTATGCGGAGATGGCTCTTCCCTCGAGTCGTTTGCTCCGACTTCAATGCGCAAGATTTTGCGAATCGCTGTATAGCCCTCTCGTTCAAAGAGTCGCTTTGCCTGTTCGTTGAGCCTGCTCACAGTGCTACACAGCGTGACTCGTGCGCCTGGACGTGCATTACGAACATGCTGACGCGCGCGTTCCTCCACCAACCTGAGCAAGAGCGTCCCAATGCCCCGACCCCGATACTCAGGATGCACACACACGAATGTGAAGATCTGCTCATAGTCCCTATGCCACACACAAGTAAATCCCACAGCTTGTCCTTTATTGGTGACTATAACCCAGGCATCGGTTGCCAGGTTGAACCCAGGCTGATGCCAGTTGGAGGCCAGATCCTCCATCGTGCTATCCGCTAAACCATATTCATCGACATCACACGCTCTTATGAGCTCTGTGATGGTTACCATGTCTTCCATCTTGGGAGAACGAGCCAACAGGTTCTTTAATAGTACAGCCATGGTCAGTTTCTCCGTTCTTCGATCGATCAATGAGAAAGGGCGGGATGATTTCCGATTCATGGTGATTACCAGTCCTGCGTAGGTGCCGATGTATCGCGCACACCGCCGATGTATCGGCCATGAATATTATGAAATCGGTATAGCCTGCGTGCTCAATTCTATTCCTGCACGCAACTCCTTCTCATAGGAGATGTATATTCTTGCAACATGCATACCTGCTCCCTCATAGAGCCATGTTGCGCCAGTTAAATTCTGTGATACGTGAAAATCTGCTGAAACATTATCTATCATTACTATATTCTCCTTCTTTAATTGTTAAGCGGAACAGATGCGGCCAGGAAACACCTTAATCTTCGAGTGTAAGGGCGAAGCATTTCACATCTGTTTCACCAGACGTTTCGCGCTCTACCTGCCTTCCTATATCCATGCATCTATTCCAATGTTAATGAACTACTAACCGTTTCTCTTAAGCCTGCCAGTTCGCTTTGCATAGCGTTCAGCAATCCTGAAGATGTAAACACTGAGCGGAATACTGACGATACCGGTAATAATCAGTGGCCACGTATAGCTCCAGATTTCGGCTGACCAGGTGACTTGACCATGAAGCAGTGCTGCTCGTAGTCCTTCCAGCACGTAGGTCGCAGGTGAAATTTTTGCCAGAGGTTGCATCCACTGCGGCAAAACCTCAATCGGATAATAGACACCTGAAACCAGCAGTAAGACCGCTCGCACGATATAGGACATCTGCGAACCTCTCTCAGTGAAGAGCAAAGGCAATACGGCTGCACCTATACCAAAGCCAATAAACGAGATGCTACCGACGAGCAGCATGAAGATTGCAGTCAGGTAATTGGCCTGACTCAGATCCAGGTGGAAGAATAATCCCACCACAATCAACTGAATAATAGTGAACAGCAATCCATGCGCCACAGCATACCAACAGCTCCCTATCAAATGTGTGAAACGCGAGATTGGAGCCATAAATGTATGCTCTATAGTTCCTTCCCAGCGTTCAATGGTGATCATATCGGTCACGCCCTCAAAAGTGACGCTGAGGTAAGACCAGACCGCTGTTCCTATCAACAGGTACATTATCAGGTAATCTGTATTGACCTTTGATTTAGTAATCAACTGGGCTGCAGCGCCAATGTACGTGACCGCCATAGCGTTCACAATGTTATAGACCAGCCACACAATCTCCCAGGCCCAATAACGCTTGGTCAGGTTCCAGTTGCGTTCGAAAAAGGCGTACGACGCACGCCCTTGATGTAAAAGTGAAGACATGAGTCTTAATTCTCCTGTTTATCCTTGCTCATCCTCTTTTTGAGCCTCAAGCGCTTCGAAGGCTTTTTCCCAGCTTCCGAAACGTTCAATGTCGGCATCAGTGATCTGGTGAGCAACGGTATAGTGCATGAATACTTCGTTCATTGTGACTGGTGTTGTTCGCTCCATACGCTCGGTGACGGCAAGCTTGAGCTCTTCAACTGTACCCATCGCCATGATGCGGCCCTTGTCGATGATAGCCACTCGGTCACATAATGCTTCTGCCTCGTCCATATCATGTGTGGTAATCAATATGGTCGCGTCATGCACTGAGCGCAGTTCCTCGATAAAAGTCTGAACATCTATCTTCGACCGAGGATCAAGGCCAGTCGTTGGCTCGTCGAGCAAAAGCACAATTGGAGCAGTGAGAAACGCTCGCGCGATTGCAACTTTCTGTTGCATTCCTCGTGACATATTTTCCAGAGGTTGTCCGACACGATCCTCAGGAATACCCAGCCGAGACAATATACGTTTGATCTTTACCCGCGCCTCACCACCTGGCATGTTGTAGAGTCTGGCCGCATAGATCAGATTTTCCATCGGCGAAAGCTTCTTGAAGAACGATGCTTCTACACTCACACGATTGATAAGTGTCTGCACCATACCTTCATCTTTCACAACATCGTAGCCAAAGATGGACATATGCCCCGTATCAGGGATGAGCAATGTTGAGAGCATACGTATGAGCGTCGATTTACCAGAACCATTTGCGCCGAGAATACCCATAATCTCGCGCCGCTTTACTGTCATAGTCACATTATCAACAGCACGCACCTCGCGCTTCGCTTCTTTGTATTCCTTCCATGGCAAGCGCACCAACGGTTGAGATTTCTTGAATATCTTAGAGACGCTATCGATCACCACAGCATCTTTCGTTGTGTCTATAACGATATTTTCTGTTAATTGCATTGACTCAATATTATGAATAGCCATGGAGGTTTCTCCTTTTTGAAACTACTGGCGAGGTGCTTCGCTTACTCTTACTTCAAGCTTACTACTCGTCTATGGTGTATACATCGATCATTAGAACAGATGTATACCTGTACAACAGGTCAAGCCTACAAGATGAATACCCTTCTTCATGACATATCATTACCCCTTTTTGACGAGTTTTCATTCGATTGGACGCTTACTGTAAGTGTCGAACTATTCTTTTTCTTACAAATCTAAAGAGCAATAAAAAACCGTGGGACTGAATTTTGCTTTCGTCAGTGCCCACGGTTGAGGGTATCTCTTCAATTGTGCCTATTTATCATGGAATAGGCGGAGACCCCCTGGAGATGGGCATACTGCGGCCTTGAGCGAAGACAAAGATGGGCCCAGAGAAATTGTTAGAGGTCCCACCCATAATGCATAGCTTCACCCGGTCGAAAGGCATAGCACGGCCGTTATAGCCAGATTCATTGCGCAAACAGCTTATGCTAAGCAAATTAAATCGTGTAGCCATGCTTGCCATTTCCTTTCATAAGATTTGTATGTTACTACTTGCCAGGCAATACCGCTATGCCTGACAGTCCGATGCAAGATTGTGAGATTGCCTCTGCAATCTCACTGTAGCGAGTATACGGAATCAGCACGCCTCTTGTCAAGGGCAATTCATACATTACCGTTTGTAAAACTTGTACAACATAGTATCGTGTGATACTATCTCTTCGACATAATAACGATGGTACCTCGTATTTTTTGGGCCTCAATTCTTAAAAGTCTTTAAAATGGAGTGCAGAGGACTATGACTCTCTGCCGGGGTGTGGGGTGTCCCCACATTCTCCTCCTCTCTCCCGCCGCCGCAGGCGGCATGAATCGAGCATCAAGATAGTTATAGCGACTCAGTAGTAACAGTAGCCACATTCAGGAGAAATCAAACAACCCATGGACAACCCAATGCAAAATCGAATACCAGGCAAATACGGAACAGATGAAATTGAGTCAAGCCAACTGGAAGCGTGGCCCAACTCCAACCCGGAAAGAGATTACATAGCACACTTCGAAATACCAGAGTTCACCTGCCTCTGCCCACGATCAGGCTTCCCCGATTTTGCCACCATCATCATCGACTATGTACCGGATCAATTCGTCGTGGAACTGAAAAGCTTAAAGCTCTATATCAACAAATATCGCAACCGGCAAATCAGCCACGAGTCAGCAACCAACACCATTCTGGACGACCTCATTTCGCTGCTTTCGCCACGCTGGATGCGCGTAGTCGCCGACTTCACAGTCCGTGGCAACATTAAAACCATCATCTTCGCCGAGCATAACACTCCAGAATACCAGGGATCACGTCCAGAATTCCGACGTTATCTTTAAGGAAAGCAATGACACCCCTCGGCAGAGTTGAGGGGTGTCATTGCTTTCCTTATTCTAACTACCCTTGCTCTCAGACAATTCACGCCTGAAAAGAAACGGACTAAAATTAGTCTGATAATCATACGTATCAAGATTCTCACGCCGCTTAAGAAAACCTACTACCCAATACGTAAAAGGAGTAGCAACCACTTCGTAAACTACCTTGAAAATCCACTGCGTAAGTATGGCTTGCAGCATCAACGAGCCGGGAATAATTCCCCAAAAAGCAATGCTGATAAAGATCACTGTATCTAGTCCCTCGCCTATGAGCGTTGAGCCAATAGTGCGTGTCCACAACCAGCGTCCTTTCGTAGCAATCTTCAACTTGGCAAGCACAAATGAATTAGTAAATTCACCTACAAGGTAAGCAATAAAAGATGCCAGTAGCAGGCGTGGAGTGAAGCCCAGAATAGCATTATAAGCCCCTTGTTGCGTCCAGAAAGGAGCAGCAGGTGCAATTCCACCGAGATAAATCGCGACAACGGCAAGCAAATTACAAGCAAAGCCCAACCAGATGACCCGACGAGCCGCTCCGTATCCATAAACCTCTGTCAGTACATCTCCAAACAGATAACTAAGCGGGAAGATAATGATGCCAGCAGGAACCAGAAACCCAAGCAACAAAATCAGCTTTACAGCGATGATATTAGCCGTGATGAGGCAGGTGACAAAGACAGATGCAATAGCCACAAACCAGAACGAAACTTTCAAACTTCCAAACTCCTTTTCTGCTCCTCACAAATCCTATTTTTCCTCCTGAGGCATATAGCCAATCGGATCTTTTAGTCCTGCCTCCGCAAATCCATTGAGACGCAGCAGGCAACTATCACATGTGCCACAAGCCAGTCCCCACCCCTCGTAGCAGCTCCATGTGAGTACATAAGGAACATCCAGTTCAACACCTCTTAGAACGATCTCAGCTTTGTTCATGCGTAAAAGCGGAGCATGAATATGAAATGTTCGTCCATCCTGCGTTGTAGCTTTCGTTGCCAGGTTCGCCATCCGTTCATATGCTTCCAGGTATTCAGGTCTGCAATCGGGATAGCCACTGTAATCTCTAGCATTAATGCCCAGGAAGATATCGTTAGCTCCTGTGACTTCAGCATATGCAAGCGCAAATGACAGAAAAATCGTATTCCTTGCCGGAACATAGGTGATAGGTATCTCTTGTGAGATCTTCTCAAGGCTTCTAGCATGCGGTACCTCAAAGTCAGCAGTCAAGGCACTTCCACCAAATGCCCGTAGATCAATAGTAATCGTCTTTTGCGTTTGAACGTTATAATGCCGGGCCACGGCTAACGCCGCCTCAACTTCCCGCTGGTGTCGTTGTCCATAGTCAAAAGAAAGCGTATGTAGTTCGTACCCTTCATCATGAGCGATGGCAAGTGCCGTCGCGGAGTCTAAGCCACCTGACAAGAGCACTACAGCTTTGTTATTCATAACAACCACTCCATAATATGCAAACTAACAATGCTGATTAACAACATCATCGGTAGGTGCCGATTTATCGGCCCTGCATCACCCTAACTAACCTAACACTATCATCCTGAGCACACAATTGTCATCCTGAGCGCCGCGAAGGATCTGGCCCGTTGGGTAGCGAGATGCATCACGGAGTTTACCCTGAGTGCAACGAATGGGCTCAACATGACAGGGCTGTCCCATCCATGCCAGACAGCAGCAGCCTGCGGCCTCTCAACTCGTCGCCCATCCCAAGCTCATGCACGGCTGAGGTTCTCACCCATCCCCGCCGATTATGCAGTTTCAAAATTAAATGTGGATGATAAAGAAAGCCATTTCAGCTTAAAGGCTGGTTTCATAATCGGTATTAATTTTTGAAACTGCATGATCGGCCTTCTCGATGGATTAAATGATGGCCGTTAAATGTGCGTGAATAACAACTTAAAATCCTCGTTCTCCGACCTACAGGTCTTGTAGGCAGAGCACATAAAGAAGGCTCCCCACTTAGCCTGGGGAGCCAAGGCGATCCCGAGAGGGCTCGAACCTCCGACCTACAGATCCGCAATCTGTCGCTCTATCCACTGAGCTACGGGATCATACACAACCGCTTATTACAGGGAAGATCATACTATAACAAACTACATTCTGTCAAGGCTTGCTCTAATCTTCGAAAACTTTAGATCATGAATGATCCAGCATATTTTGCCTCTTTAAATCCAAAGTCTCCCTCACACCAACAAACCAAACCCACCCTGCCAAAACCAACAACCACACCAAACACACAGCAATATAGATACGTTGCCCAATACCAATCCAACCAACAAGCGCCAATATCCCATACAACAATAACGCTCCAACCATAGCCAAAGCTAGTATAAAGCAAGGACGCCGGAACTCTTGCCATCGTTCATCCGACTTGAAGGAACTCGACAAAAGAAAAGCAGCAATCAAGATGTTCAAGAATGATATGCCGGCGGCAGTCCAATGGATTACGCCCATTATTGTAGCGGGTGGATGCAGTGCATGTACATCGCCGGGGAAAACACCCATTACAACCATTCCACTACTCGCTAAACACAGAAGCAGTATAGCAACTCGCGACAGGTTGGTAAGAGCAATGCTGCGGAACAGACCAAGAGCCAGGGCAAATACACTCAATGCAAGAACATAGAATGCAGCAGTCATCAAATATCCATAAGGGCCAACAGCATAATTGCTCACTGCATGATTGATAGGATTATATTCAGGGCGCAGAAAGTGCAACACAACAACAGCCACAATGAAATATATGATACCTCCAATTGCAATCAGTGCAAACCATGCTACTTTGTTTTGCCTGGCATATTGCAGGTTTATGATCGGTTCCTCGCTTATGTTTTGTCCTTCGATATCTAGACCCCCTCGAATAAGGCAACGCTAGAACTATTTTCCATGATAGGTAGTAAGCCAGACATTCAGTACCCCAACAACGTCTGGAGTATCAGAGTCGCGGAGTAGGCAATGATACGCCTGTGGAAAGGTTACAATGCGTTGTTCCCTGGCAGGTACACTGCGGAGAAATACTGATGTACCGCTGCGTCGTGCAATATAATCTCGTCCACCCAGTAGCACTAAGAGCGGCAGATTGATCCGACGAGCCTTATGTCTGCTTTGCCAGAGCCAAATTGTCAGCATAGTGAGAAATCGTGCGCTCACGAGGCGCACAAAAAGAGGATCAGCTCGTAATAAGGTGTTGAAAGCAGGATCACGGCACCCCAATTCCTCACGTCCTGTAACCGCAATTGAGGGGTGTTTTGGTGCAATCAGCAGCGAACGGATAAAACGAACCACCTCACCAAAGGTTGGGTGTATAGCTGAGCTTAATACAGGTGAAACAAACACAAGCCCGGCTAGGGGAATCTGATGAGTTCGATACTGTCCACTAGCAACATACTGGATTGCAATAGACGCTCCCATGCTTTCACCCAGCACAAAGATAGGTGTATCAGGCCACATGGCGCTAGCCCAGGTGACCGCAACATCTACATCCATAACAAAACGATCAAAACGATCGATATCTCCACGCACTCCCGCTGAATGTCCATGTCCCCGCAGATCAGGGGCAACAACTATGGTACCGTTCAATGCTACCTGGCATGCAAGTTCTCGATAATACCCACCATGTCCTCCCAAACCTTGAACACAAACAAGTACTCTTTGAGGATTATCCGGTATCCAGGCGCGAACAAAGATGCTGACCCCATCTTTAGAAGAGAGCATTGTTTCTATTTCTTTATTGAACGTATGCTGAGCATTACTATCACTGGTCTGATTGACGTGCGCCATCACAAAAACTCTTTCATGGATGACTGCTTGAAGCTCGCATTACTCTTGATAGATGTACGACTCATACCCTATACTATTTTTAACACATCCCTTAAAGCATTTCCCACCAGTATCTGACCTGAGCCGTGGAGTAAGCCCCATAGACCTTGAGAAAGGACACATACTCTTGGATAATGATGGCCTTATCCAACAACTGCTTCTCAACTATAATATCTTGTCAAAGGGGAAGCTTATATATTCTGTACGGTTAATCGATCTGCTTGTAGCAGTGCCAACCACACTTGTCATCTGGCGTGCCTATGGTCTGACAAAAGCGATACGCTACCTGGTCGGTCTCACTATAGCATTAGCAATACAACGTGCTTTTATTTCAGCAATGATTCGGAAAATTGGACCTGAACAATCAACTTTAGCTGACCTGCTTACCATAAGCCGAGCAACAACTGGCGCAGTTCTTGCAGGACTCGTGACATCGGGCGTTCGAGACCGCAAAGGTATTGCTGGCTGGATTGGTTTGTTGATGCCCTTGCTGGGAGCAACTACAACAGATTGGCTGGATGGACCACTAGCTCGTTATGCAGGTACGACTCGTGTAGGAGGAGTGCTTGACATTGAGGCCGATTCCTGGCTTACTCTCTGGGCTGCCGCTGGTGCAATAATATGGGGAGATCTACCAGCCTGGAGTATACTTCCCCCGGTAGTACGCTACCTGGATCCTTTACACACTTTAATACATGGCAAACTTCCTCAAGGTGGAGGTCCATGGTGGTGTCGTGTGACCGGTACAAGCCAGATGGGACTTTTTTTTGTTGCCCTTACTCCTATTGACTTCCAGAAGCGCAAGCAGCTACTTACCGCAGTCGCACTCCCAGTAAGCAGCGCACAATGTGCCGCTATACTTGTCCTTCTTATCAAGAAACTCCGAGAGAACTAGAAAAAAGATTTGAAGAACCCTATTTCTTCACCTCAGTTCTCAGTTGCAAATGCAGTTCTCGCAACTGCTTTTCATCCACAGGTGAAGGTGCGTTCATCATCAAATCCTGGGCGCTCTGTGTCTTAGGAAACGCTATAACCTCCCGGATACTGTCTTCATCGGCGAATAACATCACCAGGCGATCAATACCAAGCGCAATGCCACCGTGGGGAGGAGCGCCATATTCAAAAGCTTCGAGCAAATGCCCAAACTGCTCTTTGATTTCTTCGTCATTCAATTTCATAAGGGAGAAGACCTTTTGCTGAATCTCGGCAACATTAATGCGTACACTTCCACCACCGATCTCATAACCGTTGCAAATGATGTCGTATTGCTTCGCACGAATATTCAAAGGATCGCTGTCGAGCCGATCCATATGGGCCTCCTCCATGCCTGAGAAAGGATTATGTTCTGCCTCGTAACGCTGACTCTCTTCATCAAAGTGCAATAGTGGAAAATCAACGACCCAACATAGCGCCAGTTCGTTGGGATCAATCAGATTCAGGCGCTCGCCTAGCTTAACACGCAAACGGAAGAGGACATCATTACAAACCTTGGCGCTATCAGCGACAAATAGCAGCAGGTCGCCTGGCTCGCCTTGCAAACGATCGATGATAGCCTGAACCTCGTCTGTCGACATGAATTTGGTTAGTGGCGATTTAACCTCGTTACTGGGACTAATCGCAAGTGATACCAATCCCTTTGCTCCTAACATGCGTGCAAACTCGGTCAGTTCCTCAATTTCCTTACGACTATAGCCTCCCGCCCCCGGTACACGTATACCTTTGACCATGCCATTAGCTGCGAGTGCATTCTGGAAGACTCCAAAATTCCCTTCGGACGCAAGAACCGATATCTCGACAAGCGGAAGATCAAATCGTAAGTCAGGATGATCTGTACCATAGCGATCCATCACATGCGCATACGATAATCGAGGGAAAGGCAGTTCTTTAATGCGTTTATTAGTTGTCTCTTCTATCAGGTTAATTAACAACCCTTCTATGAGAGACATCACATCTTCTTCAGCTACAAACGCCATTTCCAGATCCAACTGAGTAAATTCAGGTTGCCTGTCAGAGCGTTGATCTTCGTCGCGGAAACAGCGCGCAATCTGGAAGTAACGATCCATGCCCGCTACCATCAGCAATTGTTTTAATTGTTGTGGTGATTGCGGTAAGGCATAAAATTCACCTGCGTAAAGTCGGCTTGGAACAAGGTAGTCACGAGCACCCTCCGGAGTGCTCTTCATCAAGATAGGCGTCTCGATTTCCAGGAATCCACGTTCATCCAGGTAATCACGTATTGTTTTGACAACGCGATGACGCAGTATCATATTGTCTCGCATTGAGGGTCGACGAAGATCAAGATAACGATATTTAAGCCTGAGTGACTCGTCAACCTGTATAGTGTCACTAATCGGGAAAGGAGTTGTACGCGAAGGATTCAAGATTTCTATAGCATCGGCAGCAATTTCAATTGCTCCGGTACTCAAATTTTGATTTTCCGTTCCGGCCAGACGAGGTACAACCTTCCCACTGATCTGCACCACATATTCCGAACGTAGTTCCGAAGCCATATGATGTACTTCAGGAGCACGCTCAGGATCGGAAATCACCTGTGTTATACCATAACGATCTCGTATATCCAGAAAAACAAGGCCGCCATGGTCCCTGCGCTTATTCACCCAACCTGCCAGCGTAACCTGTTGTCCAATATTTCTAGCATCTAACTCTCCACACGTATGCGTGCGATAATATACCTCAAAACCCACAGCTATCATTACTCCTTGCTAAATCTTTCAAGTAATATCGATAATACATGCAAACTCGCCCTGCCTATCCGTAGGTGCCAATGTATCGCTCACACCGCCGATTTATCGACCTTCACGATATCCCAATGTATTCGTTACACTTCATCATCGGACCTACGTACAAACCCGCCCCGCCTGTTCGTAGGTGCCGATGTATCGCGCACACCGCCGATTCATCGGCCCCAGAGGCTATTCCGATACCCCGCATTATGAGTGAAAAAGCATAATCCCTGATCCCGAAGAGAAAACTGTTTATGCCGTCGGACAACTTCCAAGTACTCCATTCTGTGTACCTGTTTGGATTGAGACCAGTTTCGCCATTGAGGGAGGAATTTGTGATAAAGCAGCGAGTTGATCGCCCTGTCGATCAGTAGCAAGGCTCTTCACCTGTTTGAAGTCCGAGTATGAGACATACTGCTGGTCCAATTGGAGTTTGACACTACTGGTAGTGCCTTTTGTTCCTGTCGAAGTTGGAGTAATTGACCCACCAGAACTAGATTCCAAATTAAGAACTCGATGATTCGCCGGATCCCCAATGTAGAGATGTGGAACACCATTGATCTGACCCGCCGTCAACATGGCTGGATTCGTCGACGATGTACTAGGAAGCGATAATGCAGCACTTCCGCTTCCATTCTGGTCAACAGTTGTCACTGTCGGTACTGGGGTTTCTGCACTAAAGTCAGTAGCGACTGTCTCCAGGGGTGACGCTATCTGAGATTGGACAAAAACTGGCAGCGGTGGAGTGGAAAGCTGGTTCCCACTCACTAAGGATAAGCTCTGCATTTCACCATCTGATAGCAGTAGAAAAAGTTGATTTGGGAAAGCCGCGATACTCACAATGGGTGCCGAGATGGAAATCTTCGTCTCTTTCGGCGCACTGAGATGCTTTTTGGTATCTAGTACATAACTTAAAATACGGTCATTGCCGGTGTCTGATTGCGAAGAAAGCAACACATATTCAGTATTATCCCATACTGTCATATATACTGGTACATAGCCATTAGTGGTAAAATTCGCGCCAATTTGAGCCGAAGAGATTGGGGCACCCAACGTCCCCTGCTGACCCGGTTGATAGACACTAAGAGTATAGGTAGCTTGAGAAGTGCCGTTCACCTGCTTTTGCATGAGAAAAAGTAATGAGCCATTGCTTGTCATACTAGAAAATTGGGGCATAGTCTTACCAGAAGGCAGTGGACTCACCATACCATATTGGCTATTGACCTGGTATAAAAGGTTATTGAGCCCCAACGTGTAAATATAGGGATTGCTCGTGAATCCATCTGCAAAAGCGATACTTTCGGGCGAGGTATGCGAGCTGGTATTGTCGATGGGATGGCTTGTGCTATTATTACATGGAAGCACGTAGATTTTGGCTTGTTGGTTGTAAGCAGAAATTGCATGTTGGACATGGTCCACAAGTTCCTTCTGGAGTTGGGCCAGTTGCTGCGTCTGAGCGTCATTGAGCTGATAGCTTTTCTTCACATCAGCCAGTGTCTTTTGAGTCGTTGCAAGATCTTTGAGAGCAGATGAAGGAGATGCAGAAGGTACATTCGCAATTTGTTGTTGTGCAGCATCCAAAGCCTGATTAGCAGCCTGGCTCTCATTCGATCGTAAAAAGTAGAAGGCCCCTCCGCCAATAAGTGTAATAGCCAGGAGAGCAATTAAGGCAAGTGTAGAATAAAAAAGACGACGTCGACCACCCTGATATTTTCCAAGCGCTGGTTGAGGAGCGGTAATGCTATCAGGTGAAGAGATTAATGGACCACTGCTCAGGCGCAATGGTGCACTGGATATTCCTATATCCCCGTTACCAGCACCTTTCTCTAATGGTGAATCAGAGAACATTCCAAGCGTAACCGTATCTTCACCCATTTCGCGTCCCCCTACCACAGCAGGATAGCGTACGCTTGGTAGTTCTTCACCAACCTCCTGAACTCGGACGACAATAGCCGTAATATTGTCTGGGCCGCCATTTTCGTTAGCTCGTTCAACAAGGTGATAGACGCTCTCTTGAGGTACAAATTGATCAACTATGCGTTGCAGCTCTTCATCGCTGACTAATCCTGACAAGCCATCAGTGCAAAGTATTAAAGCGTCTCCATCATGTAATTCTTCATGAAAGACATCGACATCGACTTCTGCCTGAGTACCCAGACAACGTGTTATGACATTACGTTGAGCATGTGTACGGGCCTGATCCTCTGTAAGTAAGCCCGCTCTTACCTGCTCAGCCACCCACGAATGATCCTGTGAAATCTGCTTTACATGGTTTCCTCGGAGAAGATAAGCCCGACTATCACCCACATTGGCTATATATGCCCTATTTCCACGCAACACAGATGTAACACATGTTGTTCCCATACCAGTCCTTAACAGGTTCTCTGCTGCTCGTTGATGAATGGATGCATTTGCGCGTTTAATAGCGCGTAGCAGAGAAACAGCCACATCATCGCTGTCTTCCTGATAATACATATTGCTCACTGTGTCTACTGCAATTTCACTCGCCACCTCACCCGCTGCATGTCCTCCCATACCATCGGCCACAATGAATAATGCTCCTTTGCTTGCCATCACTTGTGAATCTTTGGGGATGACAAAGGCCATATTATCTTCATTATGTTCACGCTTGCGACCAACATCGGTTAGCTGTGCAACATCAAGACGGAGTTGTTTCGCCAACGCACTCATCTCCCGTAAAGTTGGGACAACCGTAGCGATTGCCCACTTGATTTGTGCTGTTCATACACTGTGGAAAACCTCTTATGGAGCGCAACTTGATTGAATTGTATTGCGCGTTTTAAAAACTTTAGGCTATAATACACCGACGCAGAGAAAAACGCAACGCAACCTTGTTTTTCGCCTATTGTAATGTATCAATTTCCTTCTTCGCACCATTTTGAATGAGTATACTCTTTCATTCGTACGTACGCAAGGTCGTATTTTTCGGCTCTCCATCCTTCTGGAGGGAATTTCCTCCTGTAGGGGCAAGTGTGGTGTGGAGTTGCCGGGTGGGCCTTTATGGTCGTCCGCTGTCTCCTATTGGATGTAAATCATTTTTTATGCAAGGCTATTCGAAATGAGGTAAACAATGCAGCTTATAGAACTTCAAGAAAACATCTGGGCGATTCAAGGCGGAGCAAACATTGGCGTCATTGCTCATGAAGGCCACTGCCTCATTATTGATAGCGGTATGGATAAAGATACTGGCCAGAATATACTAAAGCAGGTAAAGAAATTGGGGCTAACACCAACAGCATTGCTTATCACCCACGCTCATGCCGATCACTTCGGGGGTGCGCACTACCTGGTTCGACAGACAGGTCTGCAAGTCTACGCTACCCGTGTTGAGGCATCTGTCATGTCCAGCCCCATTCTGGAACCACTGTACCTCTTTGCTGGAGCACAACCGCCAGGAGAATTGCAGCACAAATTTTTTCTAGCAAAACCTTGTAAGGTCGACGTGATCCTCCAAGGAAATGAACTATCGGTGGATCAGATTTCCCTGGAAATTATTCCCTTACCTGGACACAGCACTGAGCAGGTCGGTGTAGCTTATGGTAATACGCTGTTCGTTGGTGATGCTTTTTTGACACCTGAGATTCTGGATAAACATCGTATTCCTTTCTATACAGATATTCAGGCAGGACTTAAAACCCTTGGTTTCCTGAAAGCCGTTGTCCAGAACCCTGATGTGTCTACTAATGCACTAACACAACTGGACGCAAGTATGCTGAAAACAAAACCCACACCGTTTAAGCTAGTAGTCGCTGGACATGGCGAATTGTATAGCTCTTCCGATCAAGTTAATCGGGTTATTGATTATACCGTTCAGCGATTAGAATGCATTCTCGAACACGTGCGGAATTCACTCGCTCATGGAGAAGCTCGTAGCACTTCAGATGTATTAAGTTCAGTTGCCGCTATACTTGGTGCATCAATAACGACTCTATCTCAACATGCACTTTACAATACAACTATACAAGCAGCGCTAAGTGCACTCTACACGCAAAATGTGATCCACCCAATATTCCAGGATAACCGTCTGCTGTGGCAAAGAACACAATAAATGTCCAGGGTTGTTACCTGTGTATTTCCAGAGTCGTTATACAGCCATGGGAACAACCTTTTATCACTCCTGAAACACAACGTAGCACGTTTGTATTAGTAAAGTAATGTCTTTTGAAAGAACTACCTTTCAGAGAAGTAATTCATATGCATATCGGTATTAATGCTCAACTGCTGTCTTTTAGTCAGAATTACCGGAATGGCGGTATCAGCCGTTACATCCGTTACCTGCTAACTGCACTAACAAACCAATCTGGACCGCATGAATACACGATTTTTGTGAATGGCCAGGAAATTATAGACCATCTAAGTGTATCTATAGGAAAAGATGTAACAGGGCAAACTCAAATTACCTATGTTCCAGTATCCTGGCCTGAATCAAGACCCATCTCAAGAGTCGCCTGGGAACAATTGAAACTTCCTTCACTACTACGTGAAAAGCGGATTGATGTGTTCCATTCGCCGGCGAATGTGTTACCTGAAAGGTTACCTCACAGTTGCGCAGGAGTAGTTACACTGCATGATCTGGCATTTTTACGCTATCCACATGTCTTGACACGCTCAAAGCGTGTGTATCACCGCACGTTCACCTTGCATAGTCTGAGGCGCGCAACGATGATTATTGCAGATTCAAATAGTACCAAACAAGATGCTATTGAACTGGCAGGCATTTCCGCAAACAATATACAAACGGTCTATCCATGCATCGATGAACGCTTTTCTAACGTTATACTTGATGAGGATAAACAATCCTTTCGCCAGGCACATGCATTAACAATGGGATATCTTCTTTATCTAGGTACACTGGAGCCACGCAAGAATATCACAACTCTCATTGATGCATATGCACAATTGCGAAAAACCTACGGTCGAGAAGAGAAACTTGTGTTAGCAGGTGGAAAAGGTTGGTTATTTGACTCGATTTTTCAAAGAGTACAGGAACTGGGATTAGAATCGGAAGTTCTATTCATTGGTTTCGTGTCGGATGCAGAGCAATTGCTTTGGTATCATTCTGCATCAGCTTTTGTATACCCTTCGTTGTATGAAGGGTTTGGCATGCCAGTGACAGAGGCGCTTGCATGTGGGGTTCCTGTCGTCACTTCCAATGTCTCAAGTTTGCCCGAGGCAGGTACTACATTGGCATTGACTGTTGATCCGCATGATCCAGAAGCAATGGCCAGGGCCATATTGAAGGCCCTGACCGACGAAATTCTACACATCAAATGCCGAACACAAGCGGCTATGGTGAGACAACAATTCTCAGCTCGAAGAATGGCTAAACAGATTATCGCTGTATACGAGCAATCAGCGGCATTACATACATCGCAGCATCTAAATAAAAGTGTTTCCTTTATAAAGTAAGGCGAGTTTTCGAGCGCCAGTGAGGCTTCAGGCTTGAACAGCAGTAAATTGTCACAAACAACCAAAAATATGGGTGCTATCGATCTCTCTGTACAGACAGCGCAAGTAGAAAATACTGACGCAGTAGGTGGAGCAACAGGTCCAATTACCAAAGCTATCTCCGCTCGCCGCTCGCATCGGCGTCAGTGGCGTATCTTCGAGTGTATCGCCATGATCATTCTTGATGCAATACTGGTCGTTGTCTCTTTTCGGCTAGCCTACCACCTGCGTTATGAAGTCTTTTTCAATAATCAATTGCTTGCAACGTTTCGCTATAACCTGCATGGTATAGAGAACAATTCACATACAACACTCAAAATAACACCAGATGCACTGACACCCTTTAGTTATTTTCAGTCACTTGAATTCGGCATTGTGATCGGTTTGATACTCATTTTCACTTTTAGAGGCCTGTATAACATTCGTTTGACCGGAACCTGGTTTCGCCAGGTATGGACGATTGTCAGTTCCACTACTTTGGGTTTGGCTTTTCTTATAACTTACTATTTCATCCTTCAACCGATTTCGAATTCTCGCCTACTTGTACCTTTCGTCTGGGTAACTGCTATACTTATTCTTTGCTTTGCAAGATTAATCGTCTCTTCGATAATGGGCATACTTTATCGACTTGGTCTTGGTGAAACCAGACTACTTGTCGTAGGATCTGGTCGCTTAGGCAAAATGATCATGCAACATATCGTTGCTAATCCCAACCTCGGTTACAGCATCGTTGGCTTCCTTCACGATATGAATGAGCCTCCAAGTGATTTCGGAAGATTTAAAATGCTCGGCACGTTGGACGACCTGGGAATGGTGATCCGCTCGATGCAAATTGACGAAGTCATCATCGCATTACCATCATATTTGCACCAACAATCTATTCGCAGTGTGCGTTTATGCGAACGCCTGGGTACATCTTTCAAACTTGTTCCCGATTTGTATGAGTTAAGCCTATCACGCATTGACATGGAAGCAATTGAGGGTATTCCTTTGATCGGTATCAAGCAGGTATCCATCAACTCATTACAAGGATTTGTCACACGCGTCGTTGACATTGTAGTAGCCCTCCTCATTTTGATTATTGGCTTCCCAATCTGGCTCTGTATTGCTCTAGCGATTGCAATCAGTTCTCCAGGAGGTATTCTCTACAAGCAAACACGAATAGGTTTTGCTGGGCGCCCATTCAAAGTCTACAAATTTCGCTCTATGTATAAAAATGCGGATGCGCGACTTGCCGATTTAATGGCACTTAATGAAGCTCAAGGACCACTTTTCAAGATCAAGGATGACCCTCGCATAACCCCAATTGGAAGATTTCTGCGCCATACAAGCTTTGACGAGATTCCTCAGCTTTTCAATGTTATTAAAGGTGAAATGAGTCTCGTAGGTCCTCGTCCTGCCCTCCCACATGAAGTAGCGCAATATGACGAGTTTCAAAGAGGACGATTAGCCGTCAAACCTGGTATGACTGGCCTTTGGCAGATTCGAGGTCGTAGTGATATTAGTTTTGATGAGGGCATGTTGATGGATTTGTACTATATTGAGAATTGGTCATTACGTCTCTATTTCCAAACACTTTTACGCACTATTCCGGTTGTCATATTCGGTCGAGGAGCTTACTAGATGAAAGTTGCCTTGGCGCATGATTATTTGAATCAAATGGGCGGCGCTGAACGCGTTGTTTTAGCCTTACATGAAATGTTTCCTGATGCCCCACTTTATACATCAATATATGACCCAAAGCGTGTCGATACCGCCTTTCAGAGCATCGATATTCGCACATCCTTTATGCAGAGGTTTCCACTAGTAAAAAAACACCATCAACCGTTTTTACCTTTCTACCCATTTGCAATGGAGCGACTTGATCTGCGTGGCTATGATCTTGTTCTCAGTAGTTCCAGCGCCTTTGCCAAAGGTGTGATTACTCGACCAGATACTATGCACATCTGTTACTGTCACACTCCAATGCGCTGGTGTTGGAACTACGAAGAATATGTTGAACGCGAGCATTTAGGTAGTATACCAAGAAGTATATTACCTTTTTTCATTTCAGGACTACGCGTTTGGGACCAAACAAGCTCTTTGCGTGTGGATCACTTCATCGCTAATTCTCCTGTAGTAGCCGATCGAATTCGGAAGTACTACCGGCGAGATTCAGTTGTTATTCCCCCTCCTGTTGAAGTCAGTCGCTTCACATTTGATTCAACAACCAGACCAGAAGATTACTTTCTTATTGTCAGTCGCTTCATGCCTTACAAGCGCATTGATTTGGCAATTGAGGCTTGCAATCTGTTACAATTACCCCTGGTAATTATTGGTAGTGGACGCGACGAAAACCGTCTTAAGCACCTGGCCGGTCCTTCAATTCGTTTTACGGGACGACTTTCAGACGAGGAAGTATTACATTACTATGCTCACTGCCGCGCATTAATATTGCCTGGCGAAGAAGATTTTGGCATCACCCCTCTGGAGGCTCAGGCATCAGGAAGGCCCGTAATAGCATACGCTGCAGGAGGCGCGCTGACATCAGTCATCGATAATGTAACTGGAACATTTTTCCATAAACAGACCATAGAGAGCCTGGTAGAAGTATTAGCATCTTTTGATGAACAAAAGTATGATCCGCAGACTATTCATAATCATGCATTGGAATTTGATCGACCTCGTTTCCATCGCCGCATTTTGCAGTTTATTGAAGCGAAAATGAGCGAAGGTAAAACAAGAGATGTACGCACACCTTCTAGCGAACTAATACACTAATAGAGAAGAGGATACACAGAACGTGGAACTTCGAACGTATTGGACAATTATCTGGCGACGTATTTGGGTAATAGCATTGGTAGTCGGAATAGTAGCTCTATACGTCGGATATCAATACTACCACCTGAGGAAAACACCCGGAGCTTTGAAAGCATATAGCTCTAACATAACCATCCAAATTGGCTTGCAACCAACAGGCAATGGAGACACAAACAGCGCGAACTACGTTACCGTTTCTGAAGCGCTTGCTGATGCAATGGTAGCCAGTCCTATCCTCACATCACATGAGTTCGACACGGACATTTCCAATCAAATTGCTCAGGATATGAGTGTGATTCAACAGCGATACGGTGCTAACGCCGACCTCGGTGACTGGCAGAATCCTTCCGCAATAGGTCAGGCACTCAACGCCACCCGCGTACATAGTCTTGTTACAATTAATACCAACTGGACTACACCGGAGGGAGCATGGGCTATAGCAAATGCTGCTGGAGAAGTGAGTGTTGCAAAAATAGGTACCTATCTCGATTATGTGATAAAAAATAACGCGACACAAAACTCGACAGGCAATTTCGTGCCACCCCAGGTATCAGCGCGAATAATCACCGCTGCTCCTGATTCAATTACTGTAGCTGGATCATCCTCAAATAAATTAACCTTGTACTTTCTCATGCTGCTGGTCGCACTCGTGCTAGGTATCGCGTTGACATTCCTACTCGATTACCTTGATGATCGTATCAGAAGCAAAGATGATGTAACTCAACTGCTCGGAATTCCCATTTATGCAGTAATACCTCGGGCGCCTTCTCCCGGTCGCAACCGATCGTCAGCTTCACGTAAATAAATAGGAGTTAACTTCATGGGAAACCAATCAAAGGAGCAGTATGCTCTGCTTACAGACTTTGATCTAAATACCTCTTTTAGCGAAGCCTTTCATACATTGTTTGCTAATATTTGCTTCAATTGGGAAACAAACACCATTGAGCCGTCATATATTCATACACTGCTTCTCACTTCAGTATCCAAGTATGTAGAACAATCCGCAGTCGCTGCAAATCTGGCAATTGTAGCAGCGCAAAGTGGCTATAAGACAATTCTGGTTGATGCTGACCTACGTTCTCCCAGTCTCCAACAACGCTTTGGTCTGGACAGAAGTGTTGGCTTGAGCGATTTGTTAGAGGAAACATCGATTACACCACAAAAAGTGTCCGAACACCTACAATCAACATTCATTCCAGGCCTACAAATACTCACCTCAGGCACTTCAACTTCGGCAGGTGCAATACTACTGCTTTCACCAAAATTAGAAGCATGCATGGACAGTATTCGTAAGGTTCTGGAACAACCAGGAAATGCGCCTGGCATCGTCATTTATCAAAGCTCACCCGTATTGGTTGGCGCCGATGCTTCACTTATTGGTGCATTAACTGAACAAGCATTATTGACAGTAGTTGCGGGTCACACCACTCGCGAACAGGCTAAAGAAGCACAAACACAACTAGAACAAGCTCATGCGAAACTAGTTGGCGCTATCATGGTAAATCCGTAACTTTAGACACCTGAACTAAAATGATCGCCTTACGATCCTTGGGATCGATCCTCCGGTAAATTGCTTGCTGCCACTAACGGTAATGACAGCGGAAAACAACGAGCTATACCTCAACGTCCCCCAGGTATGGCAAGAGTAGGACATCCGCCACAGACAACTCGAGTAGCTCGTCCACAGCGTCGGTCAAAACCACCAAAAAGTTGCTGGCGTCGGCTCCTTTTAATCGCATTTGTTTTTGTAGCCTGCGGAGTGATGGCAGGAGCTATAGGTTTTGCTCTCGTCAACTATTTTACTGGAATCGGAAACAGCGCAGGAGCTGCGAATACTGCTACTGATTTTATGCTTGCCCTAAAGAGTCAGAATTATGATCAAGCCTACAACAATGACCTTGATGCAAAAATCACTATTTCAGTTACCAAAGATGAATTTAAACAAATGGCCCAGGCAGACGATCATTGTTTTGGCCTGGTGACCGATTTTAACGAAATATCCGGCAGTGCAATCTCCTCAACCGATGCTACTATCCAGAGCTACACGTATAACGTTTCTCGCAACCAGCTTTCAAAAACGTATAAGCTCACTTTAACCTTACAGAAAGATCCCAATGGTAATTGGGATATTACCAGTTATGGAAATGATCTGGGTCCAAATACACCCACTTGCAAGTAAACATCTGTTTATACCTGTTACAAGTGATGCAACTGTTACAAGTTACATAACAGTCCATGATCAAAACTCCCGTTATCTCATGAAAAGGCACTCAAACCAGTGATTGCTTGCCCAATCACAAGCGTGTGGATATCGTCAGTACCCTCATATGTGAAGACCGACTCCAGATTATTCGAGTGGCGGCTAATCGGATATTCAAGTGTAATACCATTAGCTCCAAGTACCGAGCGAGCCTCACGCGCAGTTTTAAGCGCCTCACGTACATTATTGCGCTTCGCAATCGAAATCTGCACTGGATGCAACTTTCCCTCATCCTTGTTACGTCCAAGTTGTAATGCCAGTAATTGCGCCTTTACCAGTTCTGTTGCCATAATCGCCAGCTTCTGCTGTATAAGTTGAAAACTTCCAATGGGACGATTAAACTGAATACGAGTTTTAGCATAATCAAGCGCCACTTCGTAACATGCTCTCGCGGCGCCTGTCGCTCCCCACGCAATTCCATAGCGCGCTTCATCCAGGCAAGAGAGAGGACCACGTAAACCACGAATACCTGGCAACATGTTTTCAGCAGGCACACGACAATCCTCAAAATGTAGCTCGGAGGTAACAGACGCCCGCAATGAAAGTTTATGATGCACATCGCTCGTAGTGAAACCTGGAGTACCTTGCTCTACTAGGAAGCCACGAATCCCATCATCAGTACGTGCCCACACGACTGCAAGATCTGCAATACCGCCGTTGGTAATCCACATCTTCGTGCCGTTCAGTACGAAAGAATCACCATCACGTCGAGCGCTGGTGCGCATACTACCAGGATCACTTCCAGAATCAGGTTCAGTAAGTCCAAAACACCCGATCACCTCGCCTTGAGCCATAGGTGGCAGCCAGCGTTGCTTTTGCTCCTCAGAACCATATGCCCAGATAGGAAACATGGCTAACGAGCCTTGTACAGATACAAACGAGCGCAAACCACTATCACCCGCCTCCAATTCCTGGCAAGCCAGACCATAGCAGACCGCGCTCAGACCTGCGCAACCATACCCTTCGAGATACATTCCAAACAATCCTAACTCAGCGATTTCAGGAATAAGTTCACGCGGGAAAGTACCGGCTTCAAAGTGCTCTCCAATAACAGGCAGTACACGCTCATTCACGAACTTACGCACAGTATCGCGCACCATGCGCTCTTCTTCCGAAAGTAAGGAATCGATGTTATAGAGATCGTTAGCCAGAGGCATTTGCACCTGGCGATGAGTTGTTGTTTCTGTCATAGTATCGGAGTTCCCTTTCGTTACGTTAATATGACCATTATAGTACATACAGATGAAGATACCAAAATATCGCTTTCCTCTACCCTTGCATTATGCTCCTTCAAAGCATAAGATGATATTGATGAAATTTACGTCAATGCATGGAGGTTATTATGATAGTCGTTACTACTGAGGGGATCACACACTTTCGCATTGTCGAAACAAAAGGGCAGGTCTTCGGAGTAGTCGTGCGCAGCCGAGGATTGGGAGGTAACATCATGGCTGGTCTTCGCTCACTGGGGGGTGGCGAGATTACCGAGTACACCCAGTTGCTCGAAGAGGCCAGGCGCCATGCCATTGATCGGATGGTTCAAAATGCCGCGACGATGGGTGCTAATGCTATAGTGCGCATGCAGTTTGACTCTTCAGAAATCGGGCAGACAATGAGCGAAATTGTTGCTTACGGTACTGCCGTCGTGATTGAGCCGGAAGGATAGACACAATTGCTTCGACGAGTACTCATAGCCTATGGGGTACTCTGCCTTATCGGTGCGATAATCCTACTAGCAGCGCACGTAACAACTGCTCTAGTGATATACCTGGCTATCAATGGTCTCATAATTACAGGAGGTATTCTCTTCGAGAGCTCTGGTTACCGTTCAAATGCTGATAGAACGCAAGGAAAATGGCAGCCCACAGGTGAACGCTTCAATGACCCAACTACTGGGCAGGAAGTGGAGGTATACTACAACCCACAGACTGGTGAGCGTGACTATCGGGAATCAGGCACTCAAACGTAACCTGTAAGATTTCAAAGGTCCCCTCACCATCGCTATATTCAGGCAGGAGAAAAGGTAGCTTAAACACTTAAGAATAGGAGGTAGTAGCGAAGCTACACATATTACGGGAAAAGAAGGTGTTTGTAAGGATGCAATAAGACGGAGAAGTCGTTGTTACTTTGATTGGATGCCGGATAGCAGATCAAAAAGAGAGAGCTTGTAAAAATGATGAAACAACATATTCTGTTTCTTCAGGATTTTGCGTTTCCATCAGTTGCATTCGTAAATCCTGCGCTCCCGAAAAACCATTTGCGTATACTTTAAAAAACTTACGTAGTGTCGGAAAATGCTTTGTATTTCCCCAGGTGTCCTGCCAAAGCCGCATATGCTCAAGCAACAAATGCAGTTTCTCTTCCGGTGTTTTATCACGTAACGTAATAGTTTCTGAAAAGAGGTATGGGTTATCAAAAATACCTCTTCCTATCATTGCCCCATCTGCTCCGACTTCTGCCACCTTTTGTTTCGCCTCGCTCAGTGATTTCACATCCCCATTCCCTATTATCAGCGTTGTACTTCGCATCGCGTTTCTCATGTCAACCACTGTTTTTAGCTTGTCCCAATGTGCAGGGACTTTGGACATTTCAGAAACGGTACGTGCATGAACGCTCAGTACAGCAGGTTCTTGTTCAAGTACAAAGGCAATCCAATCAAAATCAATTGCCCGAAAACCAAGCCGTGTTTTGACGCTGACGGGTATGATACCTGCGGCTCCTTCTTTTGTTGCGTCGATTATTTCTTTGGCAAGCGGCCTGTTATTTATGAGTCCTGAGCAGGCACCTTTTTGCATCACGCCAGATGCGGGACAGCCCATATTCAAGTCAATGCCGTCAAAACCCATGTCAATCAGTTTTTTCGCCGCCTTGAAGAAATTTTCAGGACGGGTTCCCCATATTTGAGCGACTAATGGCCGTTCTGTCTCAGTATATCGAAGCCTTTGGTTAACAAGCCGTTCACCTTTTGAGAACATTCCTTCAACGTTGGTAAATTCAGTAAAAAAAACAGCAGGTTTCCCGTATCGGGCAATGACTTGCCTGAGTACGGTATCTGTCACATCATCCATTGGAGCCAGGATAAATATAGGTTTTTGTAACTCATTCCAGAAATTTTTCATGCTGAAGATTTTACACGCTGGCTTCATGAATGGCAAGAGAGAGTGATCCTTGACAATTCACGATATATCGTTATAATTAAAATTATAATACGATATATCGTTAAGAGTACAGTAAGGATAAGGTAATGCTAATCCTACAATCCTTTTTCTTTTAAGATATTGATCTTAGACAGACCCATCAAATACGAAAAAAATCTTATGTCCAATGCTAGAAAATTTTTTTATTCGCCTTGACAAAATATTATATTTTATGTTAAAGTATTTTTAGCACATTAAAATATTATATTTTATTAACAAAAATTCTGGCCTTTTATATGTCTATTTTGCGATTATGGAAAATAATTACCACCACGTCATCAAATATATTGATATTATCGTAGTAATCTGTTACAATATCATTGCTGAATAAAGAAAGAGTCTTATCGACACAGGAGTCGGGCCGTGCTGCAAACACGAGAAGAACTTGAACACGAGGTAGTAACACATTACTGTACGTTGGTACGTGCTCTGAAAGCGTCATCCGGAACGATTTGGATGGAAATCGACCTCACCATAGCTCAACTCCGAACATTGCTAGTCCTTGCCGAGGAGGGTCCGCTAGTCATCGGACAAATCGCTCAGCGCATGGGCGTCGGTTTATCGACAGGGGGACATCTTGTCGATCGGCTAGTGCAAGCTGGTCTGGCAGAACGCGCTGAAGATGCCGATGATCGCCGCAGAACACTGGCACGGCTTACTCCCAAAGGCGAGGACCTGTATGCACGACTTCTCAATCATTCACTTCAAATCCAAACCTTGATTCAGAAGTTGGAAGATGCGGATCTTGCAGCACTCTTGCAAGGCCTTCAAGCACTCAACCGGTTAGTAGTCCTTGAACCTAATACTGACCGCTCGACAAGACCATCTCTCTTAAACAGTTGAATTACGTAGACACAGGAGGAACATAGTCTCATGGCGCAAACCGGATCAGCAGTAACAGTATCCACACAGGAGCCTCTGCCTCTGAGTGAAACCCTCGGCCGGGGACGGCTCTTCTCGATTCTTATCGGTGTGATTCTCGGTATGCTGCTCGCTGCGTTAGACCAGACCATTGTTGGCACTGCTCTACCCCATATTGTTGCCAGTCTAGGCGGTCTCGATCACTACGCCTGGGTCGTCACGGCTTATCTGCTCGCATCGACAGTCTCGATTCCCATCTGGGGCAAGCTCTCCGACATATACGGTCGGCGCACATTCTTTATCCTCGGTATGGTCATCTTCCTGATTGGCTCGGCTCTGGCAGGTACCAGTCAGAACATGACCCAACTGATTATCTACCGTGGCATTCAAGGCCTGGGAGCTGGCGCGATGATGCCAATCGCTATGGCCATCATCGGTGATCTCTTCCCACCTGCTGAACGCGGAAAATGGCAAGGCCTGATCGTGGCTGTCTTTGGTCTCGCCTCGATCGTTGGACCAACCCTTGGCGGCTGGATTACCGATAACTGGGGCTGGCGCTGGGTGTTCTATGTGAACATGCCAGTGGGTGTGATCGCCATCCTGACTGCCGGGTTCGTGATGCCAAAGCTCGTCATCCGTAGGCAGCATATTATTGACTACCTGGGCGTCGTCACCCTGGTGGCAGGCACGGTTCCCTTGCTGCTGGCTTTTTCCTGGGCCGGCACGCAATACGCCTGGGGTTCCTGGCAAATCATCAGCCTTTTCAGCTTCTCAGTAGTGATGTTGATCACCTTCTTTTTGGTTGAGATGCGTGCAACTGAACCTATCATCAGTCCCCAACTGTTCAAAAACAGTATCTTCACGGTCTCGACCATCGCGATATTCCTTGTTAGCGCAGGGATGTTCGGAGCAATCCTGTATCTGCCACTCTTCGTCCAGGGCGTACTTGGCAATACTGCTACAGATTCTGGCCTGGTTCTGACGCCATTGATGCTAGGATTCATGTTCAGTAGTATTGTTGGAGGACAGTTACTCTCACGAACCGGTCGCTACAAAATACTGGCGATGATTGGATTTACAATCGCGGCAATCGGAATGTTCATGCTCTCTCGGATGACTCCTAACACATCCCAGGGCGAGGTAGTCCGCAACATGCTAGTAACCGGTCTGGGTATTGGCGTGATGATGAGCCTCTTCACGATCGTTGTTCAGAATGCATTCCCCTATAGGCAGCTTGGCGAAGTCACAGCCAGCCTCACCTTCTTTCGCTCCATTGGCTCCACAATGGGCGTGGCAGTCATGGGTACGATTATGACCAACGAGTTCCAAAACGCTCTGCAGACTAACATACCAGCAATACTGAAGCGTCTAATACCAGCAGATCGATTGGCGCAATTAGAGAATCCACAGCTGCTCCTGGCTCCTGATGTCGTGGCAAAGATTCAACATAGCTTTGCTGCATTAGGCCCCCAAGGCCTGATCATTTTCAAGCAACTCATCGAAGCTATCCAGAAAAGCTTATCAACAGCGATCACCGACGTTTTCTTTCTTGGCTTCATCCTAATGGTGCTAGGATTTATCTCGGTACTCTTTCTGCGCGAGATTCCGCTGCGTAAAAGCCATACAGCTCCAGTAGCTGAGGCACCCACATCGGGAACGAATCGCAGCCGTGCCTTGCTAGGCTTGACCCTGGCGCTTGTTGCCCGTGAGGCGCAAAAGCCCGATGCAAACCCACAGATCCTGGAGACACTTTCCAATACCGTGGATGGTCGCTATCCACATGACTGGAGCGACGAGAAACGAGGCAAAGCTGTGGCCCAGAACATCATAGAACCACTATCCATTTCGCTTCTGGCTTCTTCTATCAGCAATGGAGAAGGTCACACTAATGGAGCATCACCTGCATCCTCGGACGAGACTGCTCCTAAGACAAGCGACATGCTTTCAACAGACAGCTTTATTGGATTATGAGCGTAGGCTCTAGAAACATGGAGATGTAACGCATGAAAACTACACGACCATCCCTAAGCAAATACGTGTGCGGAATGGCGGCAAGCCTGATCATCTTCCTGGCAGGAGGATGGTTGATCCTTGCGCCATTCGCGCTTGGGTACCAACCGTATGGGGCTGACTGGTTCAGTCAGACCACGAACAGCTTTGTGACGGGCATCTGCGTCGCCGTGGTTGCCCTGGTAGCTTTTGTCCTCTTTTTCTACTCACTCCTCGGCTCCCTACGTGCCACTGGAGTGCTCGTTGCCCCAACCAGGGTAGTAGCCCAGGCTCCTGCATCATATCAAGCCCAGGCACCTATGTCTCAAGCTACGGCACAATCTCAAAGCGAACTTGACAAGACACTGGCAACATTAGCAGCAGCCCTCGCTGCTGATCTGAGCGCACGACGTCAGGGGGGTAGCGACCAACAAAATGACCAGACCCAGTCTATGGTGAATAGGAGTGAAGCAAGATGAGTACAAGAGATGCAATGAGGAGACTAATTTCTCCCGGTTGTTATGTATTGTTTCTGTTCTTTCTAGCTGGCATCTGGTTGACTATCTCACCTTTTGCCATGACAACCCAGCCATCCGGATCGCACTGGATCGCCTCGACAGTCAACAATGTCACTATTGGAACTATCATGATGGTTGTCTCGCTACTTGGTATTCTGGGTTACATGCTGTTCGCCCTACGCGATCTAATCCGTGAGACGGAAGCAAAACGACTAGCCGAACAGCAAGTTTCACAGTTTGCAGAGTAATCCATTACTACCTGAAACAGCCAAATAACCAATATTGGGGCACAATGATGCGGATTAAAAAATTAACCTTGACGAACCAGTAGGTGCCGATTTATCGCGCCCACCGCCGATTCATCGGCGGTAATACGCATCAACCGAAGCCACGAACCAGCCTGGGATCGGCCAGGAGTTGACAGGTATTGGGCCTCTTGCGACGGGAATTGATGGTACAGCCCGTCTGCATC
>WNGE01001087.1_pt1 | contig 34861 bp, 33 predicted proteins | sample 5400651 | NCBI WGS metagenome assembly WNGE01 (sample SAMN13153370, study PRJNA577476) | soil metagenome | isolation source: 60 cm soil or saprolite under grassland replicate 2 | place: USA:California | collected 2016-06-15
CGCTCGTGGATGCCGGGGTGCTCGGCGTCAAGGCGTTCCTGGTGCCGTCGGGCATCGACGAGTTCCCGGCCCTCCCGGTCGCCGACTTGAAAGTCGTCATGGAGCGCCTCGCGGCGCTGGATACCGTGCTGTTGGCGCACGCGGAGCTGCCGGGCCCGATCGCCCGCGCGGCGCGCAGCGGCGGCGATCCGCGCCGCTATGCGACGTGGCTGGGTGCACGGCCTCCGGAGGCGGAGCTCGAAGCGATCGACCTGCTGCTGCAGCTCGCGACCCGGACGGGATGCCCCGTGCACGTGGTCCACCTGTCGGCGGCCGGCGGCCTCGGGCCCATCGTCGCGGCGCGCACGGCGGGCACCGCGGTGACTGTCGAAACCTGTCCGCATTATCTGACCTTCGCCGCCGAAGAGATCGCCGACGGCGCGACCGCCTTCAAGTGCGCCCCCCCGATCCGCGGGCGGGACAACCGTGAGGAATTGTGGTCCGGACTGCGCGAGGGGATGATCGACTTCGTGGCCAGCGATCACTCGCCCGCGCCGCCGGCGCTGAAGTGTCTCGACAGCGGGGATTTTCTCGCCGCCTGGGGCGGCGTCGCCTCCCTGGAGGTGGCGCTCGCCGCCGTGTGGACCGGCGCGCGCGCCCACGGCGCGACGCCGGCCGACGTCGCCCGGTGGCTCTGCGCCGGCCCGGCGCGACGCGCGGGTCTCGACCGCCACAAGGGCCGGCTCGCCGTTGGTCTCGACGCCGACCTCGTGATCTGGGATCCCGAGGAATGCTTCACCGTGGATCCCGCGCAGCTGCGCCAGCGCCACCCCGTGACCCCGTACGCCGGGATGACGTTGTGGGGCATGGTCCGGGAGACGTTCGTGCGGGGCGTGCGCGTGTACGAAAACGGTCGTTTCCCCACCGCGCCGGCAGGGCGATGGCTCAGACGCTGATCGATCTCGCCGCCGCGCGCCTGGGCGGCCGCGCCCTCAAGGCGAGCGACGAGTTCTTCGCGCCCAGGGCGAATCTGCTCCAGTCGGGACGCGGCGTGTTCATCGAAGGGAAGTACACGGCGCGCGGCAAGTGGATGGACGGCTGGGAAACCCGGCGGCGGCGGGGTCCCCCCGGCCACGACTGGTGCATCATCCGCCTCGGCGCGCCCGGGGTGATCCGCAAGGTGACGGTGGACACCAACCACTTCCGCGGCAACCATCCCGAAGCGGCGTCCATCGAGGCGGCGACCGACGGCCGGACGTGGGTGGAGATTCTGCCGCGTGTGCCCCTGGCGGGCCACACCGAAAACGTCTTCGCGGTCAACACGGAGCTGCGCGCGACACACGCGCGCTTCAACATCTACCCGGACGGCGGCGTGGCGCGACTGCGGTTGTGGGGAGAGCCGCGGCCCGACTGGACGCGGCTGCGCGCCGGCAAGGGACCGATCGACCTCGCGGCCGCGGCGCTGGGCGGCGTGCCGCTCGCCGCCAGCGACCAGTTCTTCAGCGAGCCGCTCAACCTGCTGTTGCCGGGCCGCCCGGCCAACATGGGCGACGGCTGGGAGACACGGCGGCGGCGCGGGCCGGGATTCGATTGGGTGGTGCTCAAGCTCGGGCACCGGGGGGTGATCGAGGCGGCGGAGGTGGACACGACGCATTTCAAAGGCAACTATCCGGAGACCTGCCGCCTCGAGGGCGCCGAAAGCGCGGCGGTGCCGGACGACGCGACGTGGCGCGAGCTGCTGCCGCGCACGCGCCTGGGACCGAACCGTCGCCACCGCTTTCCCGTTCCGACCGCCGCGCGCCGCCCGGTGACGCACGTGCGGCTCAGTATCTTCCCCGACGGTGGCGTCGCCCGGCTGCGGCTGTGGGGGCGTCCGGTGCCCGTCGAATGACCCAGGCGTTGGCAGCCCATCTCAATGCGCTTTCCGAGCCTCAGGCCCGGGCGACGCTGACGCGCTGCTGCGGCGCCCCCCGCTGGGTCGAGCGGATGCTGGCCACCCGCCCCTTCACCGACGACGCGGCCGTCCACACCACCGCCGAGTGGACCTGGTGGGAGCTGTCGCGGGACGAGTGGCTGCAGGCGTTCACCGCCCATCTGCGCATCGGCGAGCGGCCGCGGGAGGAGTGGGCGGACCGCGAGCAGGCGGGGATGCGCACCGCCGCCCAGGCCACGCGGCGGGCACTGGAAGTGGGGAATCGCGCGTACGAGGAGCGTTTCGGTCACATGTTCCTGATCTGCGCGTCGGGCCGCAGTGCCGCCGAGATGCTGAACGAGCTGCGCCGCCGGCTGGGCAACGATCCGGCCGAGGAGCTGCGCGTCGCGGCCGGCGAGCAGGCGAAGATCACCAGACTTCGACTCGAGCGATTGGTGGAGCCATGACCGGTCTGTCGACACACGTGCTGGACACCGCGTTGGGTCGCCCCGCGGCCGGCGTGGTGGTGACGGTGGCCATCCAGAAGGGCAACGGCTGGCAGGACCTGGCGAAAGCGAAGACCGACGCGGACGGCCGCGTCGCCGCGCTGCTCGAGGACGGCGCGCTGCAGCGCGGCGCGACGTACCGGCTGCGCTTCGAGGTCGCGACCCCCTTCTATCCTTATGTGGAGGTCGTCTTCACCGCCGCGGACGACCGCCACCACCACGTGCCCCTCCTGATCAGCCCGTTCGGCTACTCGACGTATCGTGGCAGCTGATCACGCGCTCGGCTGGCTGAACCTCGCGCTGCGCTGGGGCCACGTCATCACCGGCATCGCGTGGATCGGGACGTCGTTCTACTTCAACTGGTTGAACAGCCGCCTGGCGCCGCCGGAGCGAGCCGAGCCGGGGGTCGCCGGAGAGCTGTGGTCGGTGCACGGCGGCGGGTTCTATCGCGTCGTGAAGTACGCGGTGGCGCCGTCGCGGCTGCCAACGACGCTGCACTGGTTCAGGTGGGAGGCGTACGCCACGTGGCTGACCGGCGTCTCGCTCCTCGCCCTCATCTATTATCTCCAAGCCGGCGCCTTCCTGGTCGCACCGGGCAAGGGCTTCGCGCCCGGCGTCGTGATCGGCATCGGGGTGGGCACGCTCGTGGTGTCCTGGCTGGTCTATGACGTCCTGTGTCGCTCTCCGCTCGGCAGCCGGCCGGTGCTGCTCACGGCGCTCGGCTTCGGCCTCGTGACCGCCCTCGCGTGGGGACTGACGCAGGTCATGAGCCCGCGGGCAGCCTACCTGCACGTCGGGGCTGCGCTCGGCACCATCATGACGGCGAACGTACTGATGGTGATCATCCCGTCTCAGCAGCAGATGGTGGCGGCGATCATGTTGGGCCGGTCCCCGGACGCGGTGCGCGGCGAACAGGCGGCGCTGCGCTCACTCCATAACAACTACCTGACGCTGCCCGTGCTGTTCATCATGGTGAGCAACCACTACCCCGCGACCTACGGCAACTGGCTCAACTGGGCGATTCTCGCCGGCCTTTCGGTGGTAGGCGTCCTGACGCGGCACTGGTTCAACCTCCGCAACCAGGGCCGGCGGGCCGTCTGGATCCTCCCCGCGGCGGCGCTCGGCATGGTGCTCCTCGCCTTCGTGAGCCAGCCCAAGGGGCTGCCCGCGCCGCCCGCCGACGCGGGCGGCGGCGTCGCCTTCACCGACGTGCGCGTCGTCATGGCGCGGCGCTGCGCCGCCTGCCACTCGGCGACGCCGACGATGGCGGGATTCGCCGCCGCACCCGCCGGCGTGCTGCTCGACACGCCCGATCAGATCCGGTTGCTGGCCCCGCGCATTCAGGCGGTCGCCGTGGCGGCGCAGACGATGCCGCTGGGAAACGTGACCGGGATGACGGCGGAGGAACGAGGGCTGCTAGGACGCTGGATCAGGGAAGGCGCCCGTCTGCGCTAGCGGCGGCGTCCTTCGAGAATCTTCAAGAACGACCGACTGCGCAGCTCGGCGAGCGACAGCCCCGTCGCCAGCGCCTCCGGTTCCGTGATCGCCCCGCAGTTCAGCCCGCGCAGGAAGAAGTTGAGCAGTCCTTGCCCCGTCGCCGCGTCGTCGAACACGTCGCCGACGAGCGTCGCCTGCGCCGCCTGCTCGACGAAGCGGCGCAATCGCAGCGACGCCGCCCCCAGCCCCTCGAGGAAGAACCCATACACCGCCGCGTAGCGGGTCGGCAGCTGCGCGGGGTGCAGATCCCAGCCCTGGTAGTAAGCCGCAGAGAGCGAGTGGCGCACATCCTCGTAGTGGAGCCGCCAGCCGCGGGTCACGCTGTCTCCGTTCGCGGCGATCTGCTCCGCGCTGAGCGATCGACCCGCCGGAGCGCGGTGCCGCGGCACCGGCATGAGGGTGGTGGCGCCGTCCGAGAGCCGGACGCCGGTGCCGGCGAGGGCGACCTGCATCACCTGCCGCGCGTGGTCGCAGGCCGGATGCTGCATCCGCTGCTCCGCGGCGGTGATGTCGAGCGCGGCGGTGTAGTCGTAGACGCCGAAGTGCGCGGCGACGCAGCGTCCGCGCGCCGCGGCGACGAACTCGCCGAGCGGACAGCGGCCGTCGGCGTCGACGAGCGCCTGCGGCGTCTCGACCATCAGCTCGAGGCGCAGGCTCCCGCGGGAGAGCTTGTGCCGTCGCTCGAGAGTCTCGAAGGCCGCGACCAGGCCGGCCACCTGGTCGGCTACCACGATCTTCGGCAGCGTGACGACGAAATTGGCCGGCAGGCCGCGCGTCTTGTCCAGCAACGCGCCCAGGAACAGCTCCAGAGTGCGCACTGCCCGACGGTGCAGGTCCCGGCTCAAGGGCTTGATGCGGATCCCAAGGAAGGGCGGCAGCGCGCCGGAAACCATCCCCGCCGCGACCTCGCCGGCGGCCGCGCGCGCGGTAGCGTCCTCTTCAGCGTCGGGACGGTTGCCATAGCCGTCCTCGAAATCGATGCGGAAATCTTCCACCGGCTCGCGGCGCAGCTTCTCTCGAACGCGGTCGTACACCGTCACGGCCAGCTCAGGGGCGAGCCCCACCGCGGCGGCGAAGGTCTTGGCGTCCGGGGCGTACTCGTCGAGGCTGCGCAGCGCCAGATCGCCGAGCTTGCGCGCCGAGTCGGCGCGGAACAGGTGGGCGCCGCCGTAGACCGTGTGCACGGCTTGCCGGGCGGCGGAGTCGCCGGGGTAGCGCTCCGCGTGCGCGGCGAGCGCCGCCTGAAGTCGATCGGGCTTCTTGCGTGCGGTCACGAGAACGCCGGGGCCACGCCCCGAAGGTCGTAATAGAGGAGGCGGGCCAGGACGCGCTTGCGATACTCGGCGGTGGAGCGGAGGTCGTCGATGGGAGCGACGTCGCGCGCGATCGCGGGGAGCAGGTCGTCGGGCCCACGCACGGCCGTGCCGTCCTCCAGCAACCGCTCGATCGCCGGGCAGCGGCGCACCGTCGGCGCGACGCTGGCTGCCACGACGCGCCACCCCGCCGCCGAACGCGCGATCGCGAGGCCTACCTTGGCGATCGCCTGCGCCCGCCGGCCGCCGACCTTCTCGAAGATCGCGACATCGTGTGCACGCCACGGAATGCGGATCGCCACGACGAGCTGATCAGGCCGCCGCCGCATCTCCTTGTAGCCGGTGTAGAAGCGGTCGAGCGGCACCTCTTCCCGTCCGCCGGTCGCGGACTCCAGCACCACCACGGCGTCGTAGGCCATCAGCACCGGCACACCGTCGGCGGCGGGCGACGCGTTGGCGATGTTGCCGCCCCAGGTGCCGCGCGCCTGGATCTGCACCGCCCCGACCTGACGCGCGGCCGCGACCAGCAGGGGAAACCCTTCTCGCATCCGCCCAGCGTGCATCACGTCCCAGTAGGTCGCGAGCGCGCCGAGTAGCAACTCGCCGTTCCTGAAGGCAATCGCTTTGAGCTCGGCGATCCCCGAGAGGTCCACGTAGTCACGTTCGTGCTCGGCGACCCGCGCCGGCCAGTGGACGAGGAGGTCCGTGCCCCCCGCAACCGGGACCGCCTCCGGCCGCTCGGCGAGGATGGCCAGCGCGTCGGGGAGCGACGCCGGAAACGAGACGCTCACGCCCGGCCGCCGTCGAGCGCCGCGCGCACGCCGTCCACGATGCCGTCGTAGCCGGTGCAGCGGCACAGGTTGCCCGCGAGCAGCTCCCGCACCGTGTGCGTGGCCAGCAGGTCGCGGTGCGCGAGGATCCAGGACACCGTCATCGCGACGCCCGGCGTGCACGCGCCGCATTGCGTCGCGCCGTGCGCGAGCAACGGCTCGAGGGCGGCAGGGTCCAGAGACTCCACGGTCTCGACCCGCGCATCGCGAGCCTGGTACGCGGGCACGAGGCAGGAGTTCACGGGGAGCCCATCGAGCCACACCGTGCAGGCGCCGCACTCTCCCTCGCCGCAGCCTTCTTTCGTGCCGGTCAAGCCGAGCCCCTCGCGCAGCAGATCGAGCAGGCGATCGGCGGGATCGACCTCGATCGTCGTCGGCACGCCATTCAATGTGAAGGAGATCCTGATTGCGGATTGCGGATTGTGGATTGCGGATTTCTCGCTCATCGGCTGTTCGAATCCGCATTCCGCAATCCGAAATCCGCAATTGCCATGAGTTTCTCCGGAGTCAGGGGGATCTCCCGCGGCTCGACGCCCAGCGCGTCCGCGACCGCGTTCAAGATCGCGGGGGCGGGGCCGTCGATCGGCAGTTCGCCCAGGCCCTTGGCGCCTTGGGCGCCGTACGCATAGGGGTTCTCGAGAAACGCGACCCGGATCGGTGGCAGGTCTTCGGTGGTGGGGATCAGGTAATTGGTGAGCTGGGCGTTGGCCATGGCGCCGTCTTTCCACCGACAATCCTCGAGCAGCGCCCAACCGATCCCCTGCGCCACGCCCCCCTGCACCTGCCCGCGCGCCAGCGTCTCGTGCAGAACCTTCCCAATCTCCTGGACCGCCACGAAATCGGTGACGCGCGTCGCGTAGGTGCGCAGGTCCACCTCGACCTCGGCGACGTACGCCGCCCACGCAAACGCCCCGTAGGCATCGCCGGTGTAGGTGCGGTCGTCCCAGGCGATCCCCGGCGGGCGCTCGTACGTCGCGCTCCCCACGAGCCGTTCACCCGGATGCGCGCGATGCCAGTCGATGATTGCCCGCTTCACCCCTTCCCCCGTCTGCCTCTGGAGGTCGTCGCAGGCTTGCTCCACCAGCCGTCCCACCACCATCGACGTGCGCGAGGCCACCGTCGGCCCGCTGTTGGGCACGCGGGCGGTGTCGGCTTCGGCGACGACGACGTCGTCGGGCGTCAAACCGAGCCGGGCGGCCGCGAGCGCCGTGAACACGGTGATCGCCCCTTGCCCCATCTCGATGTTCGCCGACAGCACCTCGACGCGGCCGTCGGGGAGGCCCGCCACATCGAGCCGCGAGGACAGCATCACTTCGCCGCTCCCCGTGAAGCCGGCTCCGTGGTGGAACGTGGCGATGCCGATGCCGCGGCGCGTCGTCCCGCCGGCCTGCTTCGTCGCGCGCTTCTTCTCGTAATCCGCCAATTCCAGGGCGCGCTCGAGAACCGCCAGGCGGTCGGTGCCGTCCTTCACGACCTGGCCCGTCGCGGTCCGCTCCCCGTCGCGCAGCAGGTTGCGGCGTCGCAGCTCGGCGGGGTCGAGGCCCAGCCGGTGCGCGATCACGTCCATGTGACGCTCGCCCGCGAAATGCGTCTGCGGCGCGCCGAAGCCGCGGAACGCGCCGAACGGCACCGCGTTCGTGAACATCGCGCGCCCGTCGACGCGCACGTGCTCGCACGCGTAGGGGCCCGCGGCGTGAATGATGCCGCGCGACAACACGACGGGGGACAGCGTCACGTACGCGCCACCGTCCATCACCACCTCGATGTCCTGCGCGAGCAGCTTCCCGTCCCTCGTCAGCCCGGTCCGATGGCGCACGCGCGCCGGGTGCCGCTTCGTCGTCGCCGCCATGTCCTCGACGCGATCATAGACCAGCTTCACCGGCCGGCCGCTCTTCAGCGCCAGTAGCGCCGCGTGCAGGGCGATCGTGGACGGGTATTCCTCCTTACCGCCGAAGCCGCCGCCGGTGGGGGCCTGCACGACGCGCACATGCCGGTCATCGCGGCCGAGCGCGTGCATCAACGCCTTCAGCACGTAGTAGGGGCACTGCATCGAGCCGCGCACGACCAGCACGTCACCGTCCAGGTGGGCAATCATCCCCTGCGGCTCGAGGTAGAGGTGCTCCTGCGCGCCGGTCTCGTAGACTCCCTCGACCACGACGGGCGCCGTCTTCAAGGCACGCGCCACATCGCCCTTCTCGATGCGCAGGTGCTTCAGGACATTGTCCGTGCCGTACTGGATCTGGTCCGGGCGCGGTGGCACGCGGAAGTCGAGTGCCGCGGGCTCGGGCGACACCTCGATCGTCACCGCGGCGACGCCGCGGCGCAGCGCGACGCGATCGCGGTGCGCGAGCAGCACGACCGGCTCGTGGACGTGGCGCACGTACCCCGCCGCGAGCACCGGCTGGTCGTGCTCGATGAGCAGGATCTCGTTGGGCCCGGGGACGTCGTGGGCGTCGACGACGACGAATTGGGACCAGTCCACGCCCTTCCCGAATCGCACCGCGGTGACGCGGCCGCGCGGCGCGGGGCTGCGGACGGTCGCGCCCCAGAGAAAGTCCTTCAGCGGCAGATCGTCCACGTAGCGTTCGCGGCCGGTGAGCTTGGCGAGGCCTTCGCGGCGGTGCATAGACGGCGAATGTAGCAGCCGCTTCGTCTTGCCGCCCCGTGGCGCGGGGGATAACGTTGGCCCTTCGTTTTTCCGAGGATGCCCGCACGTGACGATCGTGGTGACCGTCAACGGGGTCCAGTACCGGCGCGACGTCGAGCCGCGGCTCCTCTTGAGCGACTTCCTGCGCCAGGACCTGGGGCTCACCGGCACCCACGTCGGCTGCGAGCACGGGGTGTGCGGTGCCTGCACCGTGCTGCTCGACGGCGAGCCGGTGCGTTCCTGCCTGATGCTCGCCGTGCAAGCCGACGGCGTCGAGCTGACGACCGTCGAGGGCCTCGCGCCAGGAGGCGGCGGCAACCTCCACCCCCTGCAAACCGCATTCCGGGAAGCGCACGCGCTGCAGTGCGGCTTCTGCACACCCGGGATCCTCATGACGTTCGTGGCGTTGCTGCGCGACCGCCCGAACCCCGGCGAGGCGGAGATCCGCGACGCGCTGGGTGGGCACCTGTGCCGCTGCACGGGCTACCAGAACATCGTCGACGCGGTGAAGCTGGCCTGTGGCGTCCCGGCTGGTCGGTAAGCGGGTCCTCCGTAACGAGGACGCGCGGCTGCTCACCGGCCGCGCGCTCTTCGTCGACGACGTGGCGCTCGAGGGGATGCTCCACGTCGCGTTTCTGCGCAGCGAGCACGCGCACGCGCGCGTCAAGGGCATCGACGTCGCGGCGGCGCGCCGCCGGTCCGGCGTCGTCGCGGTGTATACCGCCGCCGACCTGGGCGACTACTGGCGGCCCGGTCCCCTGCTCGTCCCCCCGCCGCCGATCCCGGGCCTCGAGTTCCACGCCTGCACTCAGGTGCCGCTGGTCAAGGATAAGGCGCGCCACGTGGGCGAGCCGATCGCGATGGTCGTGGCCGAGAGCCGCTACGTGGCGGAAGACGCGCTCGCCGACATCATCCTCGACGTCGAGCCGCTCGAGGCGGTCGTGGACCTCGAGGCGGCGCTGGAGCGCGGCGCGGCGCTGGTGCACGAGGAGCTCAAGTCCAACCGCGCCGCGCACGTGATCCAGAAAAAGGGCGACTACGACGCGGCGCGCGCCGCCGCGCACAAAGTGATCGCCCGCCGGTTTCTCTACGACCGCGGTATTTCGGCGGCGATCGAGAACCGTGCCGTCGCGGCGCGCTGGGACGACCGCGCCGAGGAATTGACCGTCTGGGACACGACCCAGGCGCCGATCCCCATCCGCAACGGGCTCGCCGGCATGCTTGGCCTGCTCGAGTCCCAGGTGCGCGTGATCGCACCGTTCGTGGGCGGGGGCTTCGGGCCCAAGATCATGATGTTTTATCCCGAGGAGGTCCTCGTCCCCTGGGCGGCGATGCGGCTGGGTCGCCCCGTCAAATGGACCGAGGATCGCCAGGAGAACTTCACCGCCACGACGCAGGAGCGCGGCCAGGTCCACGACGCCGAGCTGGCGGTGGCCAAGGACGGCAAGATCCTCGGCGTCAAAGACGTGTTTCTGCACGACAGCGGCGCGTACGATTCGTACGGGCTCACGGTGCCGATCAACACCCAGTGCACCCTGCTGGGGCCCTACGACGTGCCCAACTACTACACCGAGTTCACGGCGGTCTTCACCAACAAGACGCTGGTGACGCCGGTGCGCGGCGCGGGCCGCCAGCACGGTGTGTTCGTGATGGAGCGGCTGCTGGACTTCGCCGCGCGCGAGCTCGGCCTCGACCGCCTGGACATCCGGCGGCGCAACTACCTCCCGCCCGGCGCGTTCCCGTTCAACAACGAGATCATCTTCCAGGACTCCGCCCCGCTGGTGTACGACAGCGGCGACTACGCCCCGGCGCTGGAGGACGCGGCGCGAATGATCGGCTACGAGAAGTTCGTGCGCGAGGAACAGCCGCGCCTGCGCGTCGCGGGTCGCCACGTCGGCGTCGGCGTGGTCTCCTACATCGAGGGAACGGGGATCGGCCCCTACGAGGGCGCCCGCGTCACCATCGAGCCCAGCGGGCAGGTGCGCGTCGCGACGGGAGTCGGCACGCAGGGCCAGGGCCATTTCACCGCGTTCGCCCAGATCGTCGCCGACGTGCTCGACGTCCCCGTCGACCAGGTGCACGTCGTGACCGGGGACACCCGCGAGTTCAACTGGGGCACCGGCACGTTCGCGAGCCGCGGCGCGGTGGTCGCGGGGACGGCGTGCCACGCCGCCGCCGTCGCCGTGCGCGACAAGATGTTCGCGGTCGCGAGCCGCGTGCTCGACCAACCGGCGGAAAAACTGGAGCTGGCCGGTGGCCGGGTGGCGGTGAAAGGCGCCACGGACGGCGGCATCACCTACGGCGCCCTCGCCGCCCGCGCCAACCCGCTGCGCGGCGCGGTCCGGCCGGGCACCGAGCCGGGGCTCGAGGCCACCGCCTACTACGGCCCCGACCGCGGCAGCACGGCGAGCGGCGTCCACGCGATGATCGTCGAGGTGGATCCGGAGACCGCGATGGTCGAAGTGCAGCGCTACGTCGTCGTGCACGACTGCGGCAAGCTCATCAATCCGATGATCGTCGAGGGCCAGATCCAGGGCGGCGTCGCCCACGGCATCGGCAACGCGTTCTACGAGCAGCTCGTCTACGACGACACCGGCCAGTTGCAGAATGCCTCGTTCATGGATTACCTGCTCCCCACCGCCGGCGAGGTGCCGCGGGTCGAAATCGCGCACCGCGAGACCCCGTCGCCGTTGAACCCCATCGGATTGAAAGGCGTAGGCGAAGCAGGCTGCATTCCCACCGGCGCGGCGTTCGCGCAGGCGGTCGAGGACGCGCTCGCGGATTTCGGCGTCGAGATCACCGAGATCCCCCTCTCCCCCGACAAACTGTTCGACCTCCTCAAGAAGACGCGGCCCAAGAAGCGCAACGTCGTGGTGCTCGAGGGCAGTTTCGTGTTCGCGGGGCCGCGATCGGCCGTGTGGGACCTGCTCCAGGATCCCGCCGTGCTCGGCAAGGCGTTACCCGGCGCGATGCGTCTGGAACGCACCGGCGACGGCCACTACGACGGTCTCATGAAGGTGGGCATCGGGCCCGTCACCGCCGCCGAATTCACGGTGCGGGTAACGCTGCGCGATCGCGAGCCGCCGGCGCGCTACGGGATGATCGTGGAGGGGAAGGGCTCGTTCGGGTTCACGCGCGGCACCGCCCAGGTCGCCCTCGCCGACCACCAGAGCGGCACGGAGATGACCTATCGCGCCGAGGTGCAGGTGGGCGGCACGATCGCCGGCGTGGGGCAGCGGCTGCTCGATTCCGTCGCCAGGCGGATGACGAAGCAGGGTCTCGAGTCTCTCAACAAGGCGCTCGCCGCCCGGCTATGAAGCCCGCCCCCTTCGCCTATCACCGTCCCGGCTCGGTGGACGAGGCACTCGCCGTCCTCGCGCAGCACGGTGGCGACGCGAGGCCGCTCGCCGGCGGGCAGAGCTTGATCCCCGCGATGAACTTCCGGCTCGCCCGACCCGGGGTCCTGGTGGACCTGAACCGCCTCACGACCCTCGCCGGGATCCGCAGCGGCACGGAGGGCCTGCGCATCGGCGCGATGACCCGGCAACGCGCGGTGGAGCGCGACGCGACCGTCGCCCGCGACGCGCCGCTCCTCGCCGAGGCGCTGCCCCACATCGCGCACCCGCAGATTCGCACGCGCGGCACCGTCGGCGGCAGCCTCGCGCACGCCGATCCCGCCGCCGAGCTGCCGGCGGTGATGGTGGCGCTGGGCGCGACGTTCGAGCTGCACAGCCCGCGGGGGAAGCGGTCGGTTCCGGCGGAGGAGTTCTACACGGGCCTGTTCACGACCGCGCTCGCCGCGGACGAGCTGCTGGTGGAGATCGCGATTCGGCCGCGGGCGCCCCACAGCGGCTCGTCCTTCATGGAAGTCTCGCGTCGCCACGGCGATTACGCGCTCGCGGGCGTCGCGGCGGTGGTGGCGCTCGACGACGCGGGCCGCTGCCGCGACGCGCGGATCGCTCTCCTCTCGGTCGGCGACGGGCCGGTGCTGGCCCGCAAGGCGGCCAAGGCCATCGTGGGAGAAGAGCCCACCGCCCAATCGATCCAGGAGGCCGCCGAGACCGCGGCGTCGAAAGACGTCGATCCCCCGGGCGACATTCACGCCTCGGCTGCGTACCGGCGGCAGCTTGTGGGCGTGCTGGTGCGCCGCACACTGCAAAGCGCGTTCGAGCGGGCGCGGAATCACTGACCCCGGGCGCAAGCCCGGGGAAGGAAAGGAACCATGAAAGTCTACGATCTCTCCCAGCCGCTCAACGAGCGCTCCTCTTTCTGGCCCTACTACCCACCGTTCGAGGTGAAGTACATCAAGCGCAAGGCGGAGCACGGCGTCAACGCGCAATACATCATGACGTCGAACCACATGGGGACGCACCTCGACGCGCCGCGCCACTTCGTCACCGCAGGCAAGACGATCGACGAGCTGCCGCTCGCCTGGCTGTGCGGCCCCGGCGTCATCGTGGACCTGCGCGAGGAGATGGACGAGCTGGGCGTGTACACGCCGCAGATGATCGAGAAGCGCGTCGAGGTGAAGAAGGGCGACCTGCTGTACCTGCACACCGGCTGGCATCGGTACGCGGACTTCGGCGCTACACCCGAAGAGGAGCAGTACTACCACTATCACCCCGGCGCGCACCCCGACATGGTGCCGTGGCTGCTGGAGAAGCAAATCCACGTCTGGGGCGTGGATTGCGTCTCCACCGACCACCCCATGAACCTCCCCATCGGCCGCTTCCTCGGCAAAGGCCAGCACGGCCATTGCGACAAGGTGCGGGCCAAAGCGGAGCAGAAGTTCGGCGGCAAGGCGGGGGTCGAAAAGATGTTCCCCGACAGCGCCTACCAGCTGACGCACAACGCGCTGTTTCCGAAGGATTGCGTGCACATCGAGAACCTCGGCGGGGAAATCGAGGCACCGGAGCTGCAGAACAAGCGCGTGATTCTCGGATGCTTTCCGTGGAAGTTTAAGGGCGGAGAGGCGGCGTTTTGTCGGGCTGTGGCGTTCCTCGGAGACTGGGGAAAGCCATGACGCTTGCGTCGACGGATGTCATCTGAGCTCGCCGATCATTCCGCGACTGAGCTTGCAGGGCTCGTCCGCGCCCGGGAAGTTTCCCCCGTCGAGGTTCTCGACGCGTGTCTCGCACGACTCGAGCGCTACAATCCCACTCTCAACGCCGTCGTCACCCTCAACGAGCACGCCCGTGACGACGCTCGGGAGCTCGAGCGGCGGCTGAAAAGGGGCGAGTCGCCCGGCGTCCTGTGTGGGCTGCCGGTCGGCATCAAGGACGTCACGCCGGTTCAGGGCCTGCGCACGACGTTCGGGTCGCCGCTCTACAAGGACTACGTCCCCGCCGAGGACGCGCTCGTGGTGCAGCGGTTGCGCGCCGCGGGCGCGGTGATCCTCGGCAAGACCAACACGCCCGAGTTCGCCGCGGGGGGCAACACCTTCAACGAAGTCTTCGGCCGCACGCGGAACCCGTGGAATCCGTCGCTCAGTGCCGGCGGATCGACGGGCGGCGGCTGCGCCGCGCTCGCGACCGGCATGATCGCCCTGGGCGAGGGAACCGATCTGGGCGGATCGCTGCGCATCCCTGCGTCGTTCTGCGGCGTGGTGGGGATCCGGCCGTCGGTGGGGCTCGTGCCCACGCATCCGAGCGACTGGGTGTGGGACGATCTGCAGGTCACCGGTCCCGTCGCGCGCACCGCCGAGGACCTGGGGCTGATGCTGCAGGCGGTCGCCGGGCCGAGCCCGCTGGCGCCGCTCGCGCAGCCCACGGCCGGCCGCGACTTCGCCGGCGCGGCGCGGGCCGGCGTCAAGAAGGGATTGCGGGTGGCCTACTGCCCCGACATCGCGGGGATCGGCGTGGACCCCGTCGTGCAGCGCGTGTGTCGCGATGCGGTGGCGGCGGTCGCGAACGCCGGCATCACCGTCGAAGAGGTGTCCCTCGATCTCGCGTACGGCCGGCCGGCGTACCTGGCGCTGCGCGGGCTGTGGTTTGTCGCGCAAATGTATCCGCGACTCGACCAGATCGACCGGCTCGGCGTCAACGTCGCCAACAACGTGAAGGCCGGCCTCAGGGTGACGACCGCGGACCTCGCCGCCGGACAGGCGGCACGGGGACGCATGTGGAAAGAGTTCCGCGAGCTGTTCGAGCGCTTCGACCATCTGCTCACGCCGTGCATGGCGGTGCCGCCATTCCCGGTCGAGCAGAATTATCCCGAGACCGTCGCCGGCAAGAAGATGGAGACGTACGTCGACTGGCTCGCGCCCACTTTCGTGCTGAGCCTCACGGGGCTCCCCGTCGCCTCGGTGCCGTGCGGGCTCGACGCCGGGGGATTACCCGTGGGTATGCAGATCGTCGGCCACCCGCTCGGCGAGGAGGCGGTGCTGGCGCTGGCGGGAGTGATGCAGGAATTACGGCCGATCGGGAAGCCGCCTACGCTTCCAAGATCTCCTTAAAAAACCCCTGCAAATCGATGCGGAGCGGTTCCCTCGACGGATCGGGCTGCCACTCGAGTGTCTCCGTCAGGATCTCAGGCCGGTCGTCCCCGGGCCGCCACCGCTCGACGAGGCGCGCCTCGACGTCCACGATCCAGTACTCCGGAACCCCGACCCGCTGAAACAGGCGCCGCTTGACGGTGCGATCCGCGCGAGCCGTGGACGGCGACAGCACTTCCACGGCCAGGAGCAGCGTCTTGATGTCAGACCAGCGCCTGGGCCGACGGCCCTCCACCGGCGGGGCGACGAACACATCGGGCTGCACCAGGTCCTCGGCATCGAACTCAATGTCTGCGGGGGAAGGGACCACGAAGCCTAGGCTGCGGGCCCTAACGAAGGGAGCCAGCCGGAGCAGAAGCTGGAGAACGGCCTCCTGATGATCGAAGTTCGGCGCCGGCGTCACGAACAGCTCCCCGGCGATGACTTCGTAGCGGTTGCCGTCGTCGGGGAGGGCGCGGACCATGTCCGCGGTCCAGTGCTGCATGGCTTGAGGCATGCCCATAAGGTGCTCGGCTCGGCGAAGAAGTAGCAAGGGGACACCGGCCAAGGATGGGCCGCCGCGGAGGATCGTCATCGGATTCACGTCGAGCGGGCCCCAAACAACGCCGCTACCTCCGGCTTCATCACCTTCCCCATCGCATTGCGCGGTAACGCGGCTACGTAGCGCAGCGCGCGCGGCAACTTGTACGGCGCGAGCCGCTCCCGGGCCCAGGCCTGCAGCTCGGCGAGAGTCGGCTCGGCGCCGCGCGGCTCGACGGCGGCGCAGATCTTCTCCCCCCATTCGGGATCCTCCACCCCCACGACCGCGCACTCGGCGACGGCGGGGTGCGTGCGCAGCACCGCTTCGATCTCGAGCGCGGAAATCTTGTAGCCTCCCGACTTGATGATGTCGACGCTGCTGCGGCCGAGCAGGCGGTAGGCGCCGTCCTCGACGACAGCCACGTCGCCGCTGCGGAACCAGCCGTCGCGGAACGCCGCGGTCGTCGCCTCGGGGCGTCGCCAGTACTCGAGAAAGACGCCGGGCCCCCGCACTTCCAGCTCGCCCGGCGTGCCGGGCGCGACCGCCCCGCCCTGCTCGTCCACGAGTCGCGCCTCGACGCCGGGCAGCGACCTCCCCACAAATCCCGGGCGGCGCTCGCCGCGCACGGGGTTCGACAGCGCCATGCCGAACTCGGTCATGCCGTAGCGCTCGAGCAGCGTGTGGCCGCTGATCGCCTTCCAGCGCTCCAACGTCGGCACCGGGAGCGCCGCCGACCCCGACACCATGAGCCGCAGCCGGGCGCAGCCCGCCGACCAGGCACGTTGCTGCTCCACCGGCGCCGCGTCCCAGGCGGCGATCAACTTGGTGTAGATCGTCGGCACCGCCATGAACAGCGTGAGGTCGCCGCCCGCGAGCCGCGACCAGACCCGCCCGGCGTCGAACTTGGGGAGCATCTCGCAGCGGGCGCCCGCCCACAAGGCGCACGTCACGACGTTCACGATGCCGTGCACGTGGTGCAACGGCAGCACGAGGAGAATCGCATCGTCCGCCGTCCACTCCCACGCGGTGATCAAGGAAGTGACCTGCGCGCGGAGGTTCGCGTGGGTAGTGACGACACCCTTGGGCTTTCCCGTCGTGCCGCTGGTGTAGACGATCATGGCCCTTCTCCCCTCCGCCACCTCCGCCCAGGTGCCAGGTGCCGGGTGCCGGGGGTGCGCCAACGCCTCGTCGGTGCGCAGCAGACGGACTCTCTTCACGGCATCGAGGCTGCGCATCGTTTCCGCGAAATCCGGGTGTGCGACGACGATCTCAGGCTCCGCGTCGCGGATCACGTGCTCCAGCTCGGCGGGCGGATGCGAGGTGGCGAGCGGAACCGCGACGCCGCCGGCCCGCCAGATGCCCCACTGCGTCGCCACGTAGGGCCAGCCCGCGGGCGCGAGGAACGCGACCCGCGCCTCGCCAAGATCCGCACGGCCATCCAGGAGACACGCCGCAACCCGGCTCGACGCCTCGAGGAGGTCGCGATAGGTGAACGTGCCTTCGGCGGTGACGATCGCCATGTGGTCAACGTGCTGCCGGGCACGCGCGACCAGGGGAAGCTCGGGGGAAGGCATCTAGTCCCGGGCGGCGCGCAGAGAGTCTCCCCGTGCCTTGAACCCCGGGTACCGCGTATTCGGCTTCCACTCCGGCCGCCGATCCGCCTGCGCCACGTCGTAACCGACTTCGAGGAGCAGCTGCGCATCCTCGACGGCTCCCGAATAGTCCCAGCCGGCGTGCACTTCGTCCGACACCTGATGGTAGTCGCGGGCCAGGTAGTCACTCAGCATGCGATCCATAGTCCCGGCAGGTTTACCGATCAGTTCCCCGCCCTGGGCGGGCATCAGCGCGGGCACGCCGGCGCGGGCGAACTCGAACTGGTCGCCGCGCGCAAAGAAATCCTCCGCCCCCCAGGGATCGGGGATCAACGCCCGACCCTGAGCCGCCGCCGCCGTCCTCAGGACGTCGTCCAGCGTGGACCCCGGGTCGCCGATGCTGATGACGCCCCGGCTCTGCCCCCAAGGCAGGAACCAGTCGAGGTTGATCTCAGCGACGGCGTGGTCGAGCGGCAACAGCGGATGGGCGACGTAGTATTGCGCGCCCAACAATCCCTGCTCTTCGGCGGTCGTTGCGATGAAGAGAATCGTCCGGCGCGGCGGCCGCGCCATGTGATGGAACGCCCGCGCGATGGAGATGAGCTGTGCCACCCCACCCGCGTTATCGATCGCCCCGTTGAAGATCTGGTCACCCGCGAGCGCCTCGTTGCGACCGAAATGATCCCAGTGGGCGGTGTATACCACATACTCACCCCGGAGGCGCGCGTCCGAACCCGGGACAAGCGCCACGACGTTGCGCGACGTGAAGGACCGGCGCTGCTGTTCCGCGCGCAGCGTGGCCCGGAGCGGCAGCGTGACAGCCGCAAAGCCCGGACGGCTGGCCGCGACCGCCAGGGAGTCGAGTGAGATCCCACCCAGCGCCGCTACTGTGGTCATGCGGCGCAGCGGGATCCAGCCGAAGAGGAGCGAACCGCCCGCGGCCGGCTCCGCCCCCGGCGAGAAATCTCTTTCCGCAGCCTCATAGATGCCCGTCAGGGTGTGCCAGTCGAACGGCGCCAGCGAATCGTGGAGGAGGACGAGGGCTGCCGCTCCTCGCTGCACGGCGGCGGCGATCTTCGCGTCCCGGCCGCTGATGCGCGCGAGGGCTTCCTGCCCGACGTGTGCAGAATCCGGCGGGACGGGAGCGCCCGGCAATGCAAGGACGATCTTCCTCCGCACATCGGTGCCGTGGTAGTCGTCGCGCCCCAGCTCCGGCGCCACGATACCGTACCCGGCGAAAACCACCTCCGCGCTATCGGCCCCGACGCGCGGGTCGGGCCCTGTCGCTCGCGCCAGATAGTCCTCTAGCGGACGCAGCTCGACCGCCCCCCCGGCGGTGAACACCGTGCCGGTGAACCGGCTGCGAATTCCGACGAGGGGAACGAGCTCGGTGTAGCTGCCATCCGGATTGCCCGATCGCAGCCCGCTGCGCCGCAGCTCGGCGATCAGGTACCGAACCGTCGAATCCTCGCCGGGCGTGCCCGGCGCTCTGCCGCCGAACCGATCCGAGGCGAGGACCTCGACGATCCGCTCCATGTCGCGCGCCGTGATCGTGGCCGCCGCGCTGTGGTGCTGCCCCCACAGGAGGCGCGAGCACAGCACGAGACCGACGCCGGCGATCCTTGGACCGCGCATTGGAAATCACTCCTGAAAACTTCGAAGATGGCGATGTCTCACGGGGCACGGAAGTTGCCCTCTGGAATGGTGCGGCCAGCGGGGAGGCTCTGGAGGCGGACGGTGAAGCGCGACGTGCTCGCGTGGTGGGACACTGCACTCATCGCGTTGTGGGTCTGGCTGGCGGCGCTGCTATTCCTGTTACACGGCGACGGTCGCTCGGCACGGCGCCCGCCGACGCTCCCGCGAGGCTAGCGGCAGCGTCCGTTGTTGACGGGGCGGCGGTCGTTCCCTAGGTATGGAAGAAGGGTTCGAGCGCTCGAAAGGCCACTATGCCGGATGTCCCGCAGTGGGCCCGCGTGCGCGGCGACGTGAATTTCGGCGCGCGGCGCGGGGCGTGGCACGAGGTCGTGCGGGTGACCGACGAAGCGGCGGTCATCCAGATCGGCCAACGCTCCCTCAGCATCCCGCGGGATTCCGTCCAGATCGTTCCCGTCCGGCCGCAACGCTGGTCCGTCGTGCCCCGCCCCAGCGACTCGATCAACATGCCGATGAGCTGGGGCTCGAAGTACGCCGTCTGCTCGGCCTGCGGCGAGCGCGCCCCCCTCAAGGGCCAGCCGCAAGAGATGCGGTGCGGGCATTGCGGTGGCGTGTTCCCCATCGCCTGGGACGACCCGTACTGACGGCTCCCGGCCGGTAGCCGCTTCGCCCCGCGGCGCCTATTCTTTCCTCATGACCCGCTTCGGCGCGACCGCCCGGCGCGACGCCTGGTGGCTGCAACCGCTTGTTGTGTTCGTAGGCCTCGGCGCGTTCGTGGTGTACGCCACGTGGGCCGCTTTCCAGGGACAGCACTACCACTTCGGCCCGTATCTGTCGCCGTTCTATTCGCCCGAGGTATTTGGGGAAACGGCGCGCAGCTGGTTCGGCCCCGAGCCCCGCTGGTGGCCGGGGTGGCTGCCATGGTCGCCGGCATTCCTCATCTTGTGGGCGCCGGGCGGCTTCCGGCTCACCTGCTATTACTATCGCGGCGCCTACTACAAGGCCTTCTGGGCCGACCCGCCGGCCTGCGCCGTCGGCGAGCCGCGCGCGCGTTACCTGGGCGAGCGCTCTTTCCCGCTCATCCTCCAGAACGCGCACCGCTATTTCCTCTACCTGGCGCTGCTGTTCGTGGTGTTTCTCTCGATCGACGTCTGGCATGCGTTGTGGTTCCCCGATGGCGCGGGCGGCACGGAGCTCGGCGTCGGGGTGGGCACGCTCGTGCTCGCCATGAACGTCGTGCTGCTCGGCGGCTACACGCTCGGCTGTCACTCGCTGCGCCACCTCGGCGGCTGCTCACTCGACCGGCTCGCCGGCCGCCCGGTGCGCGCCGCCTGCTACACCTGCGTCAGTTTCCTCACCCGCCGCCACATGCTGTGGGCGTGGATGAGTCTGTGCTGGGTCGCGTTCTCCGATCTGTACGTGCGGCTGTGCGCGACGGGCGTGTGGACCGACTGGAGACTCTTCTAGTGCCGGCCGCGGACTACGAGACTCACGCCTACGACGTGCTGGTGATCGGCGCCGGCGGCGCGGGGCTGCGGGCGGCGATCGAGGCGTCCGCCGCCGGGGTCCGGGTCGGCGTGGTGTGCAAGTCGCTGCTCGGCAAGGCGCACACGGTGATGGCCGAGGGGGGGATCGCGGCGGCGCTCGCCAACGTGGACGACCGCGACAGCTGGCGGGTGCATTTCGCCGACACGATGCGCGGCGGGCAATACGTGAACCACTGGCGGATGGCCCAGCTGCACGCGCAGGAGGCGCCGGCGCGGGTGCGCGAGCTGGAGGCGTGGGGGGCGCTGTTCGACCGCACGCCCGACGGCCGCATCCTCCAGCGCAACTTCGGCGGGCACGCCTATCCGCGGCTTGTGCACGTCGGCGACCGCACCGGTCTGGAGATGATCCGCACCCTGCAGGATCACGGCGTGCATCGCGGCATCGACTTCCACATGGAATGCACCGTCATCCGGTTGCTCACGGACGCGGGGCGCATCGCCGGGGCGTTCGCCTACGAACGCGAGCGCGGCCGCTTCCAGCTGTTCCGCGCCGGTGCGGTGATCCTCGCGACCGGGGGCGTGGGCCGCGCCTATCGCATCACCAGCAACAGCTGGGAGTACACCGGGGACGGGCACGCCCTGGCGTACGAGGTGGGCGCCGACCTGATCGACATGGAGTACCTACAGTTCCATCCCACCGGCATGGTGTGGCCGCCGAGCGTGCAGGGGATCCTCGTGACCGAGGCGGTGCGCGGCGAAGGCGGCGTGCTGCGCAACCGGGACGGCCGCCGCTTCATGTTCGACGACATCCCGCCGCTGTACCGCAATCAGACCGCCGACAACGAAGACGAGGGCTGGCGCTACACGCAGGGCGACAAGAGCGCGCGGCGGCCGCCCGAGCTGCTGACGCGTGACCACGTGGCGCGGTGCATCGTGCGCGAAACCAAGGAAGGACGCGGCAGCCCGCACGGCGGCGTCTTCCTCGACATCGCCTGGATCCGCGAGAAGCTCCCCCACGCCGACGTGCACATCAAGAGCAAGCTCCCGGGGATGTATCATCAGTTCAAGCAGCTCGCCGGCGTAGACATCACCCGGGAGCCGATGGAGGTCGGGCCCACGACGCACTACATGATGGGCGGCGTGCGGGTGGACCCGGAGACGCAGATGTCCACGGTGCCCGGCCTGTTCGCCGCCGGCGAGTGCGCCGCCGGGCTGCACGGCGCCAACCGCCTCGGCGGCAACTCGCTCTCCGACCTCCTGGTGTTCGGCAAGCGCGCCGGCGAGTTCGCGGCGCGGTTCGCGGGCGAGCATCCCGCCGGACAGATCGATGCGGGAGCAGCGGACGCCGCGGCGCGCGCGGCGCTGGCGCCGTTCGAGCGCGGCGGCGGCAAGGACGGCGGGCCGTTCCAGGTCCAGGAGGAGCTGCAGACCGGCATGCAGAACCTGGTGGGGATCGTGCGGCGCGAGGACGAGATGCGGCGCGCGCTGGACCGGATCGCCGAGCTCAAGCGCCGCGCCGCCCAGGTCGCCGTGTCCGGCAACCGCGAGTACAATCCCGGCTGGCACACGGCGCTCGACCTCGATTGCCTGCTCACGGTGTCCGAGGCGATCACGCGCGCGGCGCTCGACCGCAAGGAGAGCCGCGGCGCGCATTTCCGCGACGATTATCCGAAGAAGGACGACGGCGCCGGCCGGGTCACGACGGTGATCCGCAAGGGATCGGGGGGCGAGATGCAGGTGGCGCGCGAGCCCGTCCCCGAGCCCCCCGCGGAGCTCAAGGCGATCATCGAGGAGCTCAAGTGAGCGCGACGGCCACGTTCCGCATCTGGCGCGGCGACCGGACGGGCGGCGTCTTCCGCGACTACGCCACGCCGGTCACCACCGGGATGGTCGTGCTCGACGCGGTGCACCGCATCCAGGCCGAGCAGGCGAACGACCTCGCCGTGCGCTGGAACTGCAAGGCGGGCCGCTGCGGCTCCTGCTCGGCGGAAGTGAACGGCATGCCGAAGCTGATGTGCATGACGCGGCTCGACGAGCTGCCGCTGGAGCGGCCCGTGACGATCGAGCCGATGAAGGCGTTCCCGATCGTGAAGGACCTCGTCACCGACGTGTCGTGGAACTTCGCCGTGAAGCGGCGGATCGCGCCGTTCCGGCCGCGGCCGCCCGACGCGCCCGACGGCACGTGGCGCATGGCGCAGGCGGACGTCGATCGCGTGATGGAGTTCCGCAAGTGCATCGAGTGCTTCCTGTGCCAGGACGTCTGTCACGTCCTGCGCGACCACCGCCAGCACGCCGAGTTCATCGGGCCGCGGTATTTCGTTCACGCGGCCGCGCTGGAGATGCATCCGCTCGACGTGGAGGACCGCACCGCAGCGCTGCGACGGGATCACGCCATCGGGCTGTGCAACATCACGAAGTGCTGCACCAAGGTGTGTCCCGAACAGATCACGATCACCGACAATGCGATCATCCCCTTGAAGGAGCGGGTGGCGGACCGAGCGTACGATCCCGTCAGGGCGATTCTCAGAATGCTGGGGGCGTGACCATGTTCGAGCTCAAGCGGTTGTCGAAGGACGGCGTCGCAGCAGCGCTCCAGAAGGCCGAGCGCTATCGCCTGCTCAACGAGCCGTGGGAGGCGGAGAGCATCTGCCGCGACGTGCTGGAGGTCGAGCCCGAGCAGCAGCAGGCGCTGGTAGTGCTATTGCTCGCGCTGACCGATCAGTTCGCCGAGGGCGGCGCCGACCGGCTCGGGGCCGCGCGCGCGCTGTTGCCCAGGCTCGAGGGCGCGTACGCGCAGGCGTACTACGCCGGCATCGTCTGCGAGCGCTGGGCGAAGCGGCTGTTCGGCCACGGCTCGCCCGGGCATGGGCCGGTGGTTTACGAGTGGCTGCGGGAAGCGATGGAGCACTACGAAGCAGCAGAGCGAGTGCGCCCCGCCGGGGACGACGACGCGATTCTCCGCTGGAATACTTGCGCGCGGCTGATCGAGCGGCACGCGCACGTGCGGGCGGCACCGGCCGAGGAGCGAGTCGAGATGCCGCTGGAGTAGCTCTACTCCTCGTGTGTCTCTTCCTCGTCGGGGTGGCCTAACACCGGCGGGTCTTCGTAGACGATCGGCGGGGTGCAGGTGCAGGGAGCGTCGTGGGGCATGGCGAACTGCGCGCTGGCGCGCGGGGGCCGGTACTGGATGGTCCTCGGGTCGCGGATGACGCCGCCGCAGAAGTGACAGTGAATCACCGACACCGTCAACCCTCCACCAGGCGCGCTTCATCATTCACTTCGTACCCTCCCCCGAGCAATAGGCGAGGCCCAACTCGCGTTTTCGCAGAGAGTTGAGGCGTGGTGTAGCTTAGGCCGGGTGAAAGCCGCTCTCACCGTGCTTTTCCTCGCCGCGACGGGCGCCGCCGCCTCGCAGACCCCAGGCGACTGGCCCGCCTACGGCCGCGACCCCGGCGGTGCTCGTTTCTCCCCCCTCACCGAGATCACCCGGGCGAACGTCGCCGAGCTGCGGCCCGCGTGGGTGTACCGCACCGGCGACTATCTGCGCGACCGGGGCCGCTTCGAGGCGACACCGCTGGTCGTGGAGGGAACGATGTACGTCTCGACCCCGCTGGGCCGGGTGATCGCCCTCGACCCGGCGAGCGGCGCCGAGCGCTGGACCTACGACGCCAGGGTTTCTCTCGAGGGCGACTACGGTGACTTCGCCAATCGCGGAGTCGCGACGTGGCGGGATCCCGCGCGCGCGGCGGGCCGGCCGGGCCGGCGCCGTGTCTTCCTCGCGACCGTCGATGCCCGGCTCATCGCGCTCGACGGCGCCACCGGGCGTCCGTGTGCCGACTTCGGCGCCGACGGCCAGGTGGACCTGGCGGCCGGGCTCCGCCACGCGCCGGATTACCACTGGGAGTACGGCGTCACGTCGCCCCCGGTCGTCGTCAACGGCCTGGTGATCGTCGGCGCCGCCGTGTCCGACAACCAGCGTGCCGACGCGCCCGAGGGCGTCGTCCGCGCGTTCGACGCGCGCACCGGCCGGCTGCGATGGAAATGGGACCCGATCGCCGCGCCCGCCACGGGAGCGGCCAACGCGTGGTCGGTGTTGTCGGCCGACCCGGCGCGGGACCTGGTGTTCGTTCCCACGGGCAGCGCGAGCCCCGACTTCTACGGCGGCGAGCGGCCCGGCGACAACCGCTACGCGAATTCGGTCGTCGCTCTCCGCGCCTCCACCGGTCGCGTCGTCTGGGCGTTCCAGGTGGTGCACCACGACCTGTGGGACTACGACGTCCCCGCGCAGCCGACGCTTTTCACCCTGCGTCGTGACGGTCGGGTGATCCCGGCTGTCGCCCTCGCAACCAAGATGGGACACCTGTTTCTCCTCGATCGTCTCACCGGCGCCCCGCTGGTGCCGGTCGCAGAGCAAGCGGTCCCGGCCAGCGACGTTCCCGGCGAATCGGCGTGGCCGACGCAACCCTTCCCCCCCGCTGCGTTCCGGCTCTCGCCCGAGAGTCTCTCCGCGGCGGATGCATTCGGGACCAGCGACTCCACTCGCGTCCTGTGCCGGGCGCGCATCGCAGCACTTCGCTACCAGGGCGTGTTCACGCCGCCGTCGCTCCAGGGCACGATCATCTGGCCCGGCAACATCGGCGGCATGAACTGGTCAGGCGTCGCGGTGGACGAAGGACGCGGGCTCCTCATCGCGCCCACCAACCGGGTCGCGATGATCGTGACGCTGATCCCGCGGGACAGTCTGATGGCGATGCGCCACGCCCACCCCGGGACGGAGATCAGCGCCCAGCGCGGCACGCCCTACGGGATGATGCGCGAAGTGCTGTTCGGCCCGGACGGCGTGCCGTGCACGCCACCGCCGTTCGGAACGCTCGCGGCAATGGATCTCGCGGCGGGCGCCGTGAAGTGGCAAGTGCCGCTCGGCCCCGCCCCGCAGGGGTCGGTCAGCCTCGGCGGCGGCATCGTCACGGCGGGCGGTCTGGTATTCATCGCGGGGACGACCGACCAGCGACTCCGGGCGTACGACGAGGAGACCGGCGCAGAATTGTGGAGCGCGACGCTCCCGGCCGGCGCGCAGGCGATGCCCATGACCTACCTCGCGGGCGGCCATCAGTACGTCGTCATCGCCGCGGGCGGCCACGACCGCCTCGGCACCACGATGGGCGATTACGTGGTCGCCTTCGCGCTGCCCGGCGCCGCTGCGGCCTCCGACACGACACCGCCGTCGTTTGCCGGTGACTACGCGGGCACCATCACCGTCGGGGCTGCCCGGATGAGAATGGAATTGCAGATCACTGGGGCGGACTCCCTGACCGGCACCATCGGCCGGATCGACTCCATCGCCGTGACCGGGCCGGTGGTCATACGGCGCGCGGGCCGCGGGCTCACCGCGGAAATCCCCTTCGCCTACCCCGCGCGGCAGTGTTCCGGCACCATCGCGGCGTCCGGTGAACTGTGGAACGGGGGCCGACTCCTCGAGGGCGACGTCGAAGTCACGGGCACCTGCGGTCGCGGTCGGATGCAGCACGGCACGTGGGCCGCTCGGAAGCGACCCCCTGGGTCGTAGTCACATGCGCCCCGCCCTCGTCACCCTCCTGCTGCTCGTCGCCGCCCTGCTCGTGGGCGAGGCCGCCGCTCCGCCTCGGGACGACGGCCAGTGGACGATGCCGGGAAAGGACTTCGCCGCGACCCGCTACAGCGGCCTCGCCGCGATCACATCCGCCAACGCCGCCCGCCTCCACCCCGTGTGGAGCTTCTCGACCGGCGTCCTCGGCGGGCACGAGGGCCAGCCGCTCGTCGTGAACGGCACGATGTACGTGGTGACCCCGTTCCCCAACGTGCTCTACGCCTTCGACCTGTCCCGCGAGGGCTATCCCCTGAAGTGGAAGTACCGCCCCGACGTGAACCCGACCGCCGTCGGCATCGCGTGCTGCGACGCGATCAACCGCGGCGCGACGTACGCCGACGGCAAGATCGTCTACAACCTGCTCGACGGACACACGGTGGCGGTCGATGCCGCGACGGGCCAGGAGCTGTGGAAGACGCAAATCGCCGACCTGGGCCAGGGCGAGACCACGCCGATGGCGCCGTTCGTCGTGAAGGGCAAGGTCATCGTCGGCCCGTCGGGCGGCGAGTTCGGGATCCACGGCTGGGTGAAGGCGCTCGACCTCGCCACCGGCCGCCTCGCCTGGACCGCCTACAGCGAAGGCCCCGACGCCGATGTCCTCGCGCACTCGGGAACCTTCAAGCCGTTCTACGACCACGGCACGGACCTCGCGCTCACCAGCTGGCCGGCGGATGCGTGGAAGCGCGCGGGGGTACCGATGTGGGGGTGGCTCTCGTACGATCCCGAGCTGGACCTCCTCTACTACGGCACCGGCAACGCGGCCCCCTACAACCCCGAGCAGCGCCCCGGCGACAACAAATGGGCGTCGAGCGTGTTGGCCCGGCGCCCCACGGACGGCAGTCTCGTCTGGGCGTACCAGTTCACGCCGCACGAGAACTGGGATTACGACGCCAACGCCGAGATGATTCTCGCCGACCTCACGATCCGCGGCCGGCGCCGCCACGTGCTCGTGCACTTCGACAAGAACGGCTTCGCGTACACGCTCGACCGCACCACGGGGGAAGTGCTCGTCGCCGAGCCGTTCGCGGCCGTCACGTGGGCGCGGCGCATCGACCTGACGACCGGGCGTCCCGTGTTGGACACGGCGAAGCTCACCGGTGCCTCGCGGGGGAACATCAAGGACATCTGCCCCAGTCTCGAGGGCGGGAAGAGTCCCGTGTCGGCCGCGTCGTACTCGCCGCGCACCGGATGGTTCTACGTCTCGACCAACAACTTGTGCATGGATTATCAGGCGTCGCAGGTGACGCGCATCGCGGGCACGCCGTACATCGGCGCCAGCACCCCGTACCACGCGGGGCCGGGGGGGGGCCACATGGGCGCGTTCATCGCCTGGGATGCCGCGACGGGACGCAAAGTGTGGGAGATCCGCGAGCCGTACCCGGTGTGGAGCGGCAGCGTGGTGACCGCGGGCGACGTGGTGTTCTACGGCACCCTCGACGGCTGGTTCAAGGCCGCCGACGCCCGGAGCGGCCGCGTGCTGTGGAAGTTCAAGGTGGGCTCGGGCGTCGTGGGGTGTCCCATCACCTACACCGGTCCCGACGGCCGGCAATACGTGGCGGTGTACGCGGGGATCGGCGGCGACTGGTTCCTGCTCTCCGGCGACGTGCGCTCGGACGACCCGGCGGACGTGCGCCCGCGGGCCGACTTCGCGCCCGATCTCGCGCGGCATACGAGTCAGGGAGGGATCGTGTGGGTCTTCGGCTTGCCGTAAGCGTCTCGCTGCTCATGCTGCCCGTTGCCTGTCGCCGGACGTCCACGCTCCCGCCGGCGATTCGCTACGACGCCCACGTGTCGGCCGGCGGCGCTCTGCCCGCGGCCGGGAGCATGACCAACCCGTTCCGCGGCGATCAGCCCTCGGCGAAAGAAGGCGAAGGGATCTTCGTCGCGATGAACTGCGACGGCTGTCATGGCGGCGGCGCCGTCGGCTGGGTAGGGCCGAGCCTCGTGGACGGGCGCTGGCGCTACGGCGGCGCGGACGGCGCGGTGTTCCACTCGATTTTCTACGGCCGGCCGCGCGGCATGCCCGCCTATGGCGGCGTGCTGTCGTCGGGCGCGATCTGGAAGGTCGTCACCTATCTCCAGGCGCAGTCGGTGCCGAAGGACGTGCCCACGGAGCGATGGCGCTAGTCGCGGGGTCGCACCACCTTCGGCACGCTCAGGTCCGCATGGCTCGTCTTCGAGAGCGCCGTGTCGGCTCCGATCTCGGGCGCGTACACACGCCGCAGCGCGGCGAGGTAGCGGTCCTGCAGCCCCGCGAGCGTGCGGTGCTCTTCGGCCACGGCGGCGCGAAACGCCGGCTGCGTCAAGAAGTCGTAGAGGATCGCGGCCTCGATCTTCGCGTCGAAGAGGAACCCCGTGTGCCCGATCTCGGCGAAGGTGTCGTCGCGCATGCCGTACGTGTGATTGGGGAACGCCGAGCTGCGCACGGTGATGCCCACGCCGGGGATCTCGCGGCTCACGGGCCCCGTCTCCTCGTACCCGGCGGGCCGGCCCTTCTCCTCCTGGAGTCCCGGGGCGCCCAACTGCTTGGCGTACGCCCAGAACAGCTCCTCGAGCATCGCGACGGTGACGCCGTCGCGGTACTCGCCGTAGCGCGTGACCTGCACCTCCGTCCCCGTCATCTGGGCGGCGCCGCGGGCGGCGTCGTCCATCATGCGGCTGATGTGCTCGAGGTAGACCTCGTCGGGAAAGCGGATGAAGTAGTCGACGACGGCGCGGTCGGGCACCACGTTGGGCGCCACGCCGCCCTCGGGGATCACCCCCTGCACGCGGTGCTCCGAGCGCCACGTGGAGCGCAGGTGATCCACCGCTGAGTAGAACTGCACCGCCGCTTCCAGCGCGTTGCGCCCGTTCCAGGAGGCGAGCTGGTGCGCGGGACGGCCGGTGAAGGTGTACTTGACCGCGTCGATGTTGAGGCAGCAGACGCCGAAGCCGGGCCGGTCGCGGCGCGTCTCCACGGTCGAGTGGCTGCGTACCAGGATGTCGGCGCCCTTGAAGACACCCGCCTTCCACATGATGTACTTCGCGGGCGGATCCACCTCCTCGGCGGGCGTGCCGTAGACGATCACGCGGCCCGGCACCCGGGCCTGGGCCATGTACTCGATGAGCGCCCGCGCGGCGGCGAGGGCGACGGGGCTCTGGGCGTTGTGTTGGTCGCCGTGGAAGTCGCCCTGCGTGCCGCGCAGCGCGTCGTACTCGGCGATGAGTCCGAGGGTTGGGCCGGCGGCGCCGGCGGGCGAGATCCACGTCGCGGTGAACGCCGTCGGCAGCCCCGCGACGCCGGTGTCGACCGTGAAGCCGTATGTCCTGAGCACCGCCGTCAGCGTGTCGAACGCCTGAAATTCGTGCCATCCGACTTCGGGGTGACGGCCGATCCAGTCCGACAGGCCCTGCATCTCGCCGGTCCACACCGCCGCGACGCGCGCCAGCAGGCGATCCCGCGCCGGGTCGGCGCGCGCGGCGAGCCGCTGCGCGGTCTCCGTCGGCCTGAGGCGGGTCTCGAGCGAATCGATCTGCCGCAGGATCGCCGCGGCGGCTTCGCGCTCGGTGTCGGTGGTCTGGGCGTGGGCGAGCCCGGCGCAGAGCGCCAGGGCGGCGATGGCGATGACGGCGCGGCGCATTGTGGATCCTCCGGTATCGGACCCGGAAAACTTAGATTCGTGGTGTGAAAGCGAAAGTATTCCTGATCAAGGCTGCAGGCACGAATGCCCCGTCGTCTCTTGACGTCCGGCATCCGGCGCTGGTAGTGTCGTTGAGGTCAAGAGAGAACCAGACGACGACACGCGGTTCATAGACAGTTCCCTACTGGGATTCCGGCCCCGTTGCGCCCGCGAGCGGCTCAACGGGGCCGTTTTCTATCCGGAACCCTCGGAGCGCGAATGATCAGCCTGGTGGTAGCCGACGCCCGCCCCGTGGTACGCGAGGGGCTGAAGCGCATCGTCTCGGAATGCCGGGACATGAGGCTGGTCGCGGAGGTCGCCAAGGGCGATGGCGCCCTCGATGCCGCCTTCGGCGCCGAGGCCGACGTGCTGCTGCTCGGCGACCTCGCCGTGTCGACACCCAAGACAGTCGACCTGATTCGTGAGCTGCACCAACGCCACCCCAAGCTGCGCGTCCTAGTGTTCGGCCTGCACGATGAGGACCGATACGCCGTCCGGGTGCTGCGGGCCGGCGCCGCGGGGTACCTCACGGCGGACCTGTCGCCCGGCCAGGTCGTGGAGGCGATCCGCCGCGTGGCCGGCGCCAGGCGATATCTCAGCCCCACCCTCGCCCAGAAGCTGGTGTTCGCCGAACAGGTGAGGGGGGAGCGCACGCGGCACGCGGGATTGTCGGACCGCGAGTACGAGGTGCTGCGCCTGTTCGGTTCGGGGAAGTCGTTCAAGCACATCGCCGCGGAGCTAGGCGTGAGCCCCAAGACCGTGAGCACCTACCGCACTCGCATCCTGCACAAGCTCCACCTCGAGACCAACGCCGGCATCATCCGCTACGCGATCGAGAACCGCCTCGTCGAATAGCTCCCCCCCCCCTGTCGGGGACGGATGACGCCACTCAGAGATTTCCTACCGGCCCCGTCGGCCTGAGGCTGATACCTCCGCGCGCGCCCCGTGCCGAGCTTCCACGGCATCTGGTCAACCGGAGGTGCCGCATGAACACGTCGCGCATGACGCTGGTCGGCACGCTGGTCGGCACGCTGCTCGTTGTTGCGTGCTCGGACCCGCGGAGTCCGGCGGCGTCGCTGGCGCCCAGCCTCACCACGACGGCGCCGCAGTCGACGACCTACAGCGGGCAGGCGACCGTGGTGCAAGCGACGGTCCTGGGCCTGCCGATCACGCTGGTCAACGCGGGACCGCTGCCGCCGGAGGGCGGCGCCGCGGAAGACAACCTGCTTGCAGCGACGGTTCCCGGACTCCTGTCGGCCGAGGTGCTGCACGCCGCCACGATCGCCGGGGGAAGCCGCAGCCGCTCCGAGGCATCCGTGGCGAATGTCACCGTCACGGCGGGCGGGAACACCATCACCGCCGGCTTCCTCATGGCGCGGGCGGAGGCCCGATGCACCGGCGGTACGCCTTCGGCGAGCGGCAGCTCGGAGATCGTGGTGCTCACAATCAATTCCCAGACGGTCGTGGTCAGCGGGGAGCCGAACCAGACCATTGACCTGCCGAACGGCCGCGTCGTCATCAACGAGCAGCAGAGAAACGGCGATGGCGACATCACGGTCAACGCCCTGCATGTCGTCGTCAACGGCATCGCCGATGTCGTCGTCTCGTCGGCGCACGCGGATATCGGATGCCCGACCGCGCCGCCACCCCTGCCGGCCAGCTGCCCGGGGTTCGCGACCGGTGGTGGCTGGATCACCGGCACGCCGTCGGGCGCGAAAGGGAACTTCGGCGTGGCGGGCGGCATCAAGAACGGCGGGCTGTGGGGCCATCTCACGTACCAAGACCACGGGGCCAACGGCCCCAAGGTGAAGGGCACCGGCGTGACGGGGTACACCGTGACCGGCGAGACGAGCCGGCACATCACCGGTACGGCCGACATCGACGGCCAGGCCGGCACCTATCAGGTGGACGTCACCGACGCGGGCGAACCGGGCCGCAACGACCTGTTCGCTCTCAAGTTGTCCACCGACTACGCCGCTTCCGGAACCCTCCAAGGCGGCAATATCCAAATCCATAATTGCCAGTAGCCGGTGGACCCCCGCAGAAAGCCCGACCTCACGCCAGTGGGGCCGGGCTTTCCGTGCGAGACCGGCCTGGTCATGTGAGCGCCGTCGCCACCGCGGCCCGAAGCGTCGTGACGCCGGTCACGCCGCCGGGCGTGATGTGAGCCGCATAGTATCAACGACCCAGACGGTCGCACTGCTTCAAGCAAGCCCCGTTGCGCCCTCAACCCGGCCGGCGGGGCTTCCTCGTTTCTCAGAGCTGCGGCGCCCCAGGACGGCGAGTCGATCGGGAGCTGTTCGGCAATTTCCGAAGTAGCACCGTCACAAGGGGGGATTATGCGCACCACATGTTGCCTGGCGGCCGTCCTGGCTGCCGCGACCGCGGGCCTGACCGCCGTGGCCGCCGCGCAGTCGACGACCGGAAACGGCGCCCTCAGCGGCCAGCATTACAGTCTCAACATCATCGGGGTATCGCACGACAAGAGTACCAACCCGGACTGGGCGAGCGGGCACGTGATCTTCGTCGCCCTCGGCAGGAAGGACCTCGAGGTCACCACGAAGATCCTCCTCGGCCTGAGTCCGACCGGCACGTTCGATGTGCTCGACAAGAACGGGACCGACGGGGAGGCGTCCTTCTCGCTGCCCGCGCCCGGGACCTACACCGTCTATGCGCGCGCGCTCGGCACGCCGGGTGGGAAGGCCAAGATCACCACCTGCGCCACCGACATCACGCTCACCGATCCGGGCACGGTTTGCTCGACGCAAAACGAAGTCTTCGTCCGTGACCCGGGCCGCAGCAGGTTCCGGAACGTCACGGATGCGCTCACCACGATCGTCCTCGATCCGGTCGCCAATGCCGCGGCGGTGACCGCGTGCGGCGCTACCACCGTGAGCCTCTTCGACCCGTGCCTCCAGGGCTTCTTCTGGCAGTACGACAACAACGGCTTGAAGATCCTGCAGGTGCGCTTCTATCCCAATCCCAGCTAATGAACTCCCCGCTCCCCGCCTCGCTGTGGTCGAGGCGGGGAGATCGGGGGAAGGAGATCCGATGACCGGCAGACAATTCGCCCGGCTGCGAGGTGAGGCCAACGTGCCGCTGCGGCGCGGGGCGTGGTACGGCGTCGTCCGGGTCACCGCCACCGAGGCGGTGCTCGACGTGCACAAGCGCATGGTGAACGTGCCGTTGTCGCTGCTCCAGCTCGCCTCGCGGCCCACGGGCTCATGGTCGATCGTGCCGCGTCCCCCGAAGTGCCGCGCCCCGACGAGCTGGGGCGCGCGCTATGCGGTGTGCCCCAGCTGCCAGGCGCGTGCACCGCTCCCGAAGGGGCCGGTGAGCATGAAATGCGGCGGGTGCAACGGCGTGTTCGAGGTGGGGTGGGGCGATTCGTACTATGCGTAGTTGACCGCCCATACCACCACGATGGGGGCTCCATCCCTTATGTTAGGTGCGTCCAGCCCCCCCCTCGAGAGGTGGTCCCGTGAGACAATCGCAGAGCCGGTTCCGTTCCCCAACTCGCGCTGTCGCCGCGTTGCTCGTGCTCACGTCCGGGATCGCGTGCGCGGCGCATCGCGTGCTCGTCCCGCCGCGCATGGACCTCCATCCCTTCGCGCGCCTCGGCCTCGTGACGTTCACGGTGGAGAACGCCAAAGGGACGCTGCACGAGTTCGCGACCGAGCGATTCGCCGAGGATCTGCTGGCGGCGCAGCCGGGGATCGAGGTGCTCGAGCTCGGCACCGCGGACACGCTGCTGCAGCGCGTGGGCGAACGGGAAGTCGGCATCGCCACGGCGCAGGAGCTGGGACGGCAGCGCGGTGTGGCCGCCGTGTTCGCGGGGCACATGAAGATCACGAACCCCACGGCGAGCGGCGGGATCGCCGGCCTCGTGACCCCGCACCTCGAGGCGACGGTGCGCGTGGATCTCACGGTGCGGATGCTCTCGACGCAGTCGGGCGGCACGGTATGGCGCTCGAGCGCCTGGGCGACGCAGAAGGTCGGCCAGGTCAGCCTGGTGGGGGGCGAGCTGAATTTCTCGGCGCGCGACCCGAAGACCGCGTACGGTCCACTCGTGAACCGCCTCATCGAGCTGGTGACGGAGGACTTCCGATCGACGTGGGTGCGGCAGTAGCCCCTCGCTGCGCTCGGGGTGACAGGGTCACACCCAAAACCCCGGGACACCGTCCCGGGGTTTTGGGTGACCAGACTCGCCCGTAGGGTTCAACTCTCCGCCGGCTTTTCCTCGTCCCGGCGCTTCTTGAAGAACCACATCGCGAACAACACGACGGCGACGATGAGGGCGCCCTTGATCAGGAGGCCCAGCAGGGCGCCGACGACGGGAAATACCAGGATGGTAGCGATCTTCCAGAGGGCGAAGCCGACGACGCCGAGGGCGGCGACCTTCACGAGTGGGGCGCGCATGAGCGTAACCTAACCAGAATGGGTGACGGCCGCCCTACGGGACCAACGCAGCCGAAGTGTCCGCGGGTAGATTCCCCTGCCATGGCGCCACGAAGTAGGGTCGTAGTGTTGCTCGTAGGACTGGCAGGGTGCAGCGCGGGGCCATCCCCTTCCCCTGCACTTCACCCTTCCCCGGCATCATCACCCAGCTTGGATGCGATGCTCGAGGGCGACATCGCTCCCCATCGCGGCATCCCGTGGTCGGCGGCGCGGCGGCTCAGCTGGAACGACTTCCAGGGCGCGCCCCCGCAGAGCGGTGAGGAGGCCGCCAAGACCGCGTACGGGATCTACTACGCGTGGAAGTGCCGCGGGCGCGCGTTCGAGTTTCGCGTCGTCGCCGCCTTTCACCCCAACGATTCGTGGGTCAAGCTGGCGGTGCTCGGCGACAGCGTGGAGAGCCGTCGCGTGCTGGCGCACGAGCAGACGCACTTCAACATCGCGGAGGTGTACGCGCGGCGCATGCGCCGGCGGTTCGCAGCGTTGTCGTCGCCGTGCACCCGCGGCGATGACCAGCTCAGCTACGAGGCGCGTCGCATCCTCGACGAGGAGCGGGCGTTCCAGCGGCGCTACGACGCGGAGACGGGGCACGGCCTGGAGCGCCGCGAGCAGGCGGCGTGGGAAGCGGAGATCCGGCGGCAGCTGGCGGCGCGCTAACGCCGCAGGGCGGCGAACACCGCCACCACCGCGAT
>WNGE01002534.1_pt1 | contig 34834 bp, 35 predicted proteins | sample 5400651 | NCBI WGS metagenome assembly WNGE01 (sample SAMN13153370, study PRJNA577476) | soil metagenome | isolation source: 60 cm soil or saprolite under grassland replicate 2 | place: USA:California | collected 2016-06-15
CTGGAAGAGCAGGCGTCCCTCGTACGTGCTTGCCTCGATCCGCTCGGGAAGCAGCAGCGAGATGAGGCCCCCACAGCTGACGGCCACGATCCCCGCCAGGACGCCCGCTGCCGCCGCGCGTGCAGTCGACACGCGAATCGTCACGAGCGCGGCCAGCATCACGGTGAGATAGAGCGCAGCCCGTTCCACCTCCGGGACGGCGTGCGTCGCGGCGCCGGGTCGGAGCGCCTGCACCCCGAGCCAGCCGACGAACGCCGCGAGCGCGATCAGCAGCGACCGGTCGGCACGGCTCAACTCCGAGACCCGCGGACGAAGCAGCGCCGCACACGCGAGCACGAGCGCGAGGATCGTTCCGGTGTTCCACGTGGTCGCGTAGTAGCCGCCGTTCGACCAGCCGAGCAGGGTCACGGCCGCGGCTGCCGCCGCGAAGGCCGAGATCTCGGGCGTGGACACGGCCCGCGTGGGGGCGGAAACGTGCCGCCCCCACGCCTGGACAGCAGCGATGCTACGGCCCTGTAACACTTCCGGCCGGAGCACAGACGGCGTAGACGACGAAGCCGAGCGTGCCCGTCGAGTTGTTGTCGACGTCGGCCCACCATGCCGTGGTCCCGTCATTGCCGGACCCGGTTCCGTCACTCGGATAGCTGCTGTTCACAGCCTGATCGCCGGGCGTGCCGCTGTCGCTGACGACGCCGCCCCCGAGCGCATGGAGGGTCGAGCCGCACACTGCCTCGCCTCCGTACTGCGTGTGTGCCGCGAACGGTCCGTATGCCGTCGACACGTACGTCAGGCTCGAGAAGCCTGGCGCGCCTTGGCTGCCCTGCGGTCCCTGAGACCCCGTCGGTCCCGCCGGCCCAGCCGGACCGGTCGGGCCGGCGGTGCCGGCCGGACCCTGCGGGCCCTGGGCGCCCTGCGGCCCAGCCGGACCCCTGCGTAGCACTCCCGCGCCGAAGTCCTCGGCCCGCAAGGAGCCGTTCTTCACCTTGCTCGACACGACGGCGCCTGCCTTCAGCTGCGCCGTGCCGACACTCCCCGCGGGCAATACCGTCGCCGCGTAGCCCACGCCTCCCAGCGCGAACAGCAGGGCGATGCCCGCCACCACCGTGGAGGGAGCCGGAAGTCGTACGCCGCGGCGGCGCAGGACCAACCGGCGGATGTGAGTCTTGTCCATCCGGACGTCCTTTCTCTCGGATTTGCCGAACGATCGCGACGCTACGGACCGGCGCTCACGTACCGCTCACGTCGGAGGCCGGGCATGCTCACGACGCGACCCGCGGGCTACGCTGCTTCCGGATGGCTCGCAGCACAGTCTTCGTACTCGCGGCGGCCGGTGTGATCTCGGTCGTGACCGTGCTCAGCCGGCTCGAAGTCGTTTCCGCGCGCGCGCTCGCCTCGACGCCGGAGTCGCTCGGAGAGGGCCGCGTCTGGCTCCTCGCATCGAGCGCGCTCGTGGCCGACCGGCCGGCCGTCGCGTCGATTGCCGGGTTCCTCGTCGTCGGCATCGCAGCGGTCGCACTCTGCGGCGCGCGGGTGGTCTGGATTGCCGCCGCGCTCGGTCACGTCTTCTCGGCCGCGATCGTCTACGCCGCCCTCGATGCGTCGAGCTTCAGCGGCGTCGCGCGGGTCCCCGACTACGGCACGTCGGCGATCATCGCCGCCTGGATCGGCGCGATCGCGTGCGTCCTGTGGCTCCGCGGTCGGCGCGCGCAGTCAGTTGCGCTCTGCGTCGTGTCCGGCCTACTCGGGTGGTTCTTCAAGGGACAGCTGACCGTGCTCGACACCGAGCACGCCGTAGCGCTGGCGATCGGCGCGGGGACGGTGTTGTGTCGGCCTCACCCCGGCCTAGTAATAGATCGTGCGCGTCAAGTGATGCGGCAGGTGCGACTTGTGGAACGGCACCCAAAGCCGGGCGTCGATCTGCGGCACGATCACCCGCAGCTCGGGCGGGCGCAGCTCGTTGACGCGGTCGCACAGCAGCGCGGTCGCGTAAATCGTATGCGCACGGAGCTCGACCTCCCACGCTGATCCCGCCTCGATCGGCTCGCCGCGCACGATCGCACGGTCGAGGTCTTCCGAGTACCGCAGGACGCCCATGACATGCAGGGCCGCCGGGACGATGTAGTCGGCAAACGCCGTCAGCCGGTCGAGGTCGCGGAACCCGAGCCCACCTCGCAGCGTCACATCCAGGAACCAGACAGCGAGCTGCGCGAGCTTCCAGAAGCGCACCTCCTCACCCTGCCACTCCGCCACGTCGTGGAAGCGGGGGAAGTCCCGCGTCAGCACCTCGAGAAACCCGCGGCCTTCGTCGTAGACCGCGGCCGAGGACGAGGCGAGCACGTTCGAGAAGCTGCCGTCGTACTTCGCGACAAGTGTCTCGCCGACCTCTCGCAGGATCGCGGCCCGCTCGTCGAGCATCTGCAGCTCGCTCGTGCCGCCTCGCAATAGCTGCCGCAGATCGTCGGCCGTGACTGACTGGAGCCAGGAGCCGTCGAGAACCGGGACGCCTTCTCCGAGTGCGCGATACAGCGCGACGTGGAGCCCATCGGCATCGGCGTACGCGCGTCCGTCGACCACGAGGTCCCAGCGCTGCCGGGTCTCGAAGTCCGTGTAGGCGAAGTTCAACGATGCGGCGACGAGCACGAAGTCGGCGATCTCTTCGCGCGAGCCGTCGAGCCGTACCGGCAGCATCTGGGCCGGCTTCGGAAGCTCCTCGTACGCGAGCCAGGACGCCACGTCCGCGAGCCGCCCGAGGTCGGTGTGGACGTCGCGTGAGCCCTCGATCACCGGCTGGACGGAGTCGAGCACCGGATTCTCCCTGGGCTCGAGCACCTCCGGTGAGCCTAACGAAGGCGAGATCGGGCACGGATCTCATCCAGAACTTAGAGGAGCCTGCACAATGCAGGGGAGAGCCAGCGACGAGGGGAGACCGACGTGAATCCGGCCGAGTTCAGCGAACGGCTCGAGCAGGCGCTCTTCGAGATCAGGCGTGTCATCGCCGGTCAGGACCAGATGCTCGAGCGCGTGCTCGTCTGCCTCCTCGCGCAGGGCCACTTGCTGATCGAGGGGGTGCCCGGCCTCGCGAAGACCCTGACGATCAAGACGACCGCCGGGGTGCTAGGCGGGACGTTCGCGCGTGTGCAGTTCACGCCCGACCTCGTCCCGTCCGACCTCGTCGGCACCCGCGTCTACCGGCCCGATCAGGGAACGTTCGAAACGGAGCTCGGCCCCGTCTTCTGCAACTTCCTGCTCGCCGACGAGATCAACCGCGCGCCGGCAAAGGTGCAGTCGGCGCTGCTCGAGGTGATGCAGGAGCACCAGGTGACGATCGCGCACACGACATACCCGGTGCCGGACCCCTTCCTCGTCATGGCGACGCAGAACCCGATCGAGTCCGAGGGCACCTACCCGCTGCCGGAGGCACAGGTCGACCGCTTCATGCTCAAGATCCTCATCGACTACCCCGAGCACGACGAGGAGCTCACGATCGTCCAGCGGCAGCTCGTCGCGCCGCCCGACCTCCGCGAGGCGGTGAGCCTCGACGAGCTCCGAGCTCTCCAGAAGGCCGTCCTGGACATCTATGTCGACCCGTCGCTCATCAGCTACTCCGTCCAACTCGCGACGGCGACGCGCGACCCGGCCCGCGTCGGCCTTCCCGAGCTCGGCGAGTTCGTCGCGTTCGGCGCGAGCCCGCGCGGGCCGATCAGCATCACCCAGTCGGCGCGCGCACTCGCGCTCGTGCGTGGCCGCGACTACGTGACATCGGAGGACGTGCGAGCGCTCGCCAAGGACGCGCTCCGCCACCGGCTCGTCCTCAGCTACCAGGCACTTGCGGAAGGAGTCAGCCCCGACTCGATCCTCGACAAGGTTCTCACCGCCGTGCCCGTGCCGGAGGTGAGCCTCACGCGGCCGAGCCTCGCGTGAACGTCGGGCGCCTGCTGCGCTCGACCGCGCCGGAGCGCCCCGGGCCGGGGCCGCTGCCGGCCGAAGCGCTTCGCGCGCTGCAGATCGAGGTCGGACGCCGTCTGCACGGAATGCTCGCCGGCGACTACCGGTCGTCGCACTACGGCGATGGAGTCGAGCTCGCGCAGGTACGGCCGTACGTGCCCGGCGACGACGTCCGCCGCATCGAGTGGAACGTCACAGCGCGAACCGGCGAGCCGCACGTGCGCGTCAACCTCGCCGAGCGCGTGCTCGTCACCTGGCTGCTGCTCGACACGTCGCCGTCGATGCAATTCGGGACCGGCGACCGGCGGAAGGCCGACGTCGCCGACGGTGTCGCGATCGCGGTCGGGCACGTCGCGACGCGGCGCGGGAACCGGCTCGGCGTGCTCACGTTCGGCGACCGCAAACCCGTGACGCTGCCGCCGCATCAGGGCCGCGCCGGCCTGCTCGGCCTGCTCGAGGCGCTTCAGCACGAGCCGGAGCAGGACCAGGTCGGCGCCACCTCGCTGGGCGACGCGCTCCGCCGCGCTGCGGCCGTCGCGCGCCAGCGCGGGCTCGTCGTGATCGTCTCCGACTTCCGCGGCCCGCTCGACTGGCGGAAGCCGCTTCTCGAGGTGATGAACCGTCACGACGTGCTTGCCGTCGAGATCCGGGACCAGCGCGAACAGGAGCTTCCGGATGTCGGCGACCTTTGGCTCGTCGACCCGGAGACCGGTCGCGAGGTTCGTGTCGACACGCGCAGCCGCACCCTGCGCGAACGGTTCGCGGAGGCTGCCGCTGAGGAGCGAACCGGTGTCGCGCGCGTGCTCTCGGCACTCGGCGTCCCGCATGGGGTGCTGTCCACCTCAGGCGACTGGCTGCGGGCGTTCGCCGCGTTCCTGGGAACGCGCCGTTGAGCTTCGAGCGTCCGCTGGCGCTGATTGCGCTGATCGCGATCCCGGGGCTCGTTGCGCTCTGGTATCTCCAGGAGCGCCGCCGCGCGGCCGACGCCGCGCGCTTCTCGACGACGGCGTTGATCCCGAACCTGATTCCGCACGCGCTGGGCCGCCGCAGGCTCATCCCCCTTGGGCTCCTGCTCCTCGGGCTCACGGTGCTGATCGTCGGAACCGCGCGGCCGCACGCGAACGTGAGCGTGCCGCGCAAGGAGGCGACGATCGTGCTCGCCGTCGACATCTCGCGCTCCATGACCGCAACCGACGTGCGTCCGACGCGGCTGGCCGCGGCTCGCAACGCCGCCGATGCATTCCTCTCGAAGGTTCCGAAGGAGTACAGCGTCGCGATCGTCGGCTTCGGCACGCGCGCGTACGTCGCATTGCCGCCGACGACCGACCGCGCGCTCGCGCACGACGCGCTGGCCTCGCTCAACCCGAGCGAGGGAACGGCGATCGGCGACGCCGTCCTGCTCGCGGTGCGGCTCGGGACGAAGCAGAGGACGAGCGACGGCGTCATACCGCCGACGTCGGCGCTCCTCATCTCGGACGGCACCCGCGACGGCGGCCAGACCGCGCCGCTCGCCGCCGCGCGCCGCGCCCGTGTAAGCCACATTCCCGTCTCGACCGTGCTGGTCGGCACCGCCAACGGCGTCGTCACGAACAAGCTCGTCGGCGGCTACGAGGAGCGCATCCGCGTCCCACCGAGCCCCGGAACGCTCGAGCAGATAGCGAAGACGAGCGGCGGCCAGTTCTTCCGCGCCCGCACCACCGCCGCACTGACCCAGGTCTACAAGAAGCTCGCGGCCCGCATCGGGCACAAGACGCAGAACCGCCAGATCACCGATCTCTTCGCCGGCGGCGCGATGGTGCTGCTCCTCGCCGGCGGCGGCCTCTCGGCCCTCTGGTTCCGGAGGGCGGTGCCGTGAGACGGACGCTGATCCTCGCTGCCGTCGCGTCAGCCTTCGCCGTGACGGCGGCGACAGCCGGCGCGACGAACGAGTGCCGCGGGCTCATGGTCTGCGTTCCCGTCGTGGGCCCGTGGGTCTCGACCGGCGCGGGTCAGGTCGAGTTCCAACTCTCGTGTCCGCGCCGCTACATCGTCGGCGGGCTCGATGCCGAGCTCTCCAGCCGCGGCATCGAGATCGGGTTCGTCGGCGCACTCGGGAGTCCTGTGAACCCGGGGATCACGACGGCGAAGGAGGCCGTCTTCCTGGGCCGGCACGTCCGCGGGCGCGACCCTGCCCCGAGCTTCCGGCCGCTCATCGGCTGCGTACCGGCGCAGGGCGGCGGGCGCCGCTCGCCGACCGCGTATCACGCCTTCCCGCCGGCCAAGCCGACTGTCCGCCGGGTGAAGACGGTCCGGGTTCGGCCCGGCGCCACGACGTCCGCGGTCGCGCGCTGCCCGGAGGCGCAGCGTTTCGTGTCCGCGACGCACGCCGTCGCGTTCTACGGCTCGACCCCGCCGACAGCGGCGGTCGTCAAGGCGGTCACCGTACGCCAGCGCGTCGCCGCCGGTGTCGTGAAATTGCGCATTCGCGCGACACGCGCGATCGCGCAGACGCCGACCATCGTGCAACTCGACCTGCTCTGCGTGCCTCGATGACGTTCTCCCATCCGCTCCTGCTGCTCACACTGCTCGTGATTCCCGCGGGCCTCGCGCTCTATCGTCTGATCGTCGCCCGGCGGCGCATGCGCTACGCCGTTCGCTACACGAACGTCGACGTGCTCGCGGCCGTCGTCGCCGCCGGACGGCCGTGGCGGCGCTGGGTCGCCGCCGGCGCGTTCCTACTCGCTCTCGCCACTCTCTGCGTCGCCGTCTCGCGACCGCATATGCACCGGATGGTCGCGAGCGACAACGCGACGGTGATCCTCGTGCTCGACGTGTCCGGATCGATGCAGGCGCAAGACGTGAAGCCGACGCGGCTGGTCGCGGCGCAGAAGGCACTGCACGTGTTCCTCGGGAAAGTGCCGCCGCGGCTCAAGATCGGCCTCATCCTCTTCGCGGGCGAAGCCGAGGTCTCGACGCCGCCGACGACCGACCACGCGCTCGTCTCGGAGGCGATCGACCAGACCGACTTCTTCCGCGGCTTCGGTGGCACCGCGATCGGCGATGCGATCGCGCTCGCCGTGCAGGTCGGCCTTCGCTCGGTCGGCGTGCAGGGAGAGTCGGTGTCAGCGCTGCAGCCGGCGCGCTCGCTCGCCGCCTACAGGCCGACGGCGGCGAAGCCCAGACGGTCCGCGAGCACGCTCGTCTCGATCCTCTTCCTCTCGGACGGCCACCAGACACGCGGCATCCTCCGACCGCTCCAGGGCGCCGCGAAGGCTCGCGCGGCGGGGATCCCCGTCTACACCGTCTCGCTCGGAACGACCGGGAACACGACGCTCAGGGGCTTCCCGGGGGGCTTCCCGGGCGTCGGAGGCGGCGGCTTCGGGTTCGGGCGGCGCGGGCTCTCGCCGGACCCGAAGACGCTGAAGGCGATCGCCGACGACACGGGCGGCAAGTTCTACCGCGCGAAGTCGGCGGGAGCCGCCGAAGACGCGTATCGCTCGCTCGGCTCCAAGCTCGGGCGGAAACCCGGACACACCGAAGTCACCGACCTGTTTCTCGCCGGTGGGGCATTCTTCCTCGTGCTCGCGGGCGTGCTTTCGTCGATCTGGTCGCCGCGGTTGCCCTGATTGGGCGTCCGCGTCGCGGCCGCCTGGATCCGGCGGCATCGCGCGTACGGCGCCTAGGAAAACGTCTCGTAGAGGATGCGAAGGCGGGAGATGAGGCCGTCCCGCTCTTCGAGGTACAGCTCGCCCGCCGGACGCTCCGGCTCCTTCATCCAGGCGTAGACCGCCGTGCCGTCGCCTCGGTCCTCGATCACAAGGAGCCCGTCGTCGGGCGGCATTGTGCGGTACGCCTCCGCGATCGCCTCGCGGCCGTGAAACGGGCCGACGGGGATGCCGACGAACTCGAGGTCGGCGTCCTCGGTCATCAGCTCGATCATCGGAATCCAGTCGCCGGTGCGCACGCCGGCGTTGAAGTTCTCGACGTGGCGCGAAAGCAGGTCGCTCACAACGGGAGTCTCCCGAATTCTCCTCGGCCGCCGCAAACGGACATGACTCGGTGTCAGACACCGTTACGAAGTCGTCACACTTTCGTGACGAACGACCGAGCGTCCACGCCGGGCGGCGGAAAACCTGAGTAAATCGTCTGCGCCAAAAAGGCGTAGCCCTTGCGTCAGACACCAAGCGGCAATTTCGCCGCCGTCAGGCGCGTGCCAGCGGCTTGTACTTGATCCGGTGCGGCTCGAGTGCTTCGGCGCCGCGGGTCTCGGTGACCCAGTCGGCGTACTCGCCCCAGCTTCCCTCGAACCACGTGGTCTGCGAGTCGCCCTCGAAGGCGAGGATGTGCGTCGCGACACGGTCGAGGAACCAGCGATCGTGCGTGATGACGACGGCGCAGCCGGCAAACTCGAGCAGCGCATCCTCGAGCGAACGAAGCGTGTCGACGTCGAGGTCGTTGGTCGGCTCGTCGAGCAGCAGCACGTTGCCGCCGCTCGCAAGCAGCTTTGCGAGATGCACCCTGTTTCGCTCGCCGCCCGAGAGGTCGCCGACGCGCTTCTGCTGGTCGCCGCCCTTGAAGTTGAACCACGAGACGTACTGTCGGGAGTTCACCTCGCGCTTGCCCAGGACGATGATGTCCTGGTTGCCGCTGATCTCCTTCCAGACGGTGTTCGCCGGATCGAGATCGCCGCGGGACTGATCGACGTACGCGAGCTTCACCGTGTCGCCGACGCGGAGGACGCCGCCGTCCGGCGCCTCCTCGCCCGCGATCATCCGGAAGAGCGTCGTCTTGCCGGCCCCGTTCGGGCCGACGACGCCGACGATGCCGGCAGGCGGCAAAGAGAACGTCAGATCTTCGACGAGCAGCTTGTCGCCGAACCCCTTCTGCACGCTGTCTGCCTCGATCACGACGTCGCCCAGGCGCGGTCCCGGCGGGATGTGGATCTCGACCTTGTCGAGCTTCACGTTCTGCTCCTCAGCGAGCATCTGCTCGTACGCACCGAGACGCGCCTTTGACTTCGCGTGCCGCGCGCGCGGGCTCATGCGCACCCATTCGAGCTCCCGGGCGAGCGTGCGGCGCCGCGCCGACTCCTGCTTCTCCTCGACGGCGAGCCGCTCCTGCTTCTGCTCGAGCCACGACGAGTAGTTGCCCTGGAACGGAATGCCGCGGCCGCGGTCGAGCTCGAGGATCCAGCCCGCCACGTTGTCGAGGAAATACCGGTCGTGCGTGACCGCGACGACGGTGCCCTTGTACTCGGCGAGGAAGCGCTCGAGCCACGCGACCGACTCCGCGTCGAGGTGGTTCGTCGGCTCGTCGAGCAACAGCAGATCAGGCGACGACAGCAGAAGGCGGCACAACGCGACGCGGCGGCGCTCGCCCCCCGAGAGCGTCGCGACGTCGCGGTCGCCTTCCGGCGTGCGCAGCGCGTCCATCGCATGGTCGATGTGCTCGTCGAGCCGCCACGCGTCCGCCCGGTCGATCGCATCCTGCACCTTCGCCTGCTCGGCGAGCAGCGTGTCGTAGTCGGCGTCGGGCTCGGCGAACTTCGCAGAGATCTCGTTGAAGCGGTCGAGCAGGTCGCGCAGCGGGCGAACGCCGTCCTCGACGTTGCCGCGCACGTCCTTCTCGGGATCGAGCCAGGGCTCCTGCTCGAGCAGCCCGACCGTGGCGCCCGGCGCGAGCTCGGCCACCCCGGAAGACGGCTCCTCTTTCCCGGCCATGATCCGCAGGAGCGTCGACTTGCCGGCGCCGTTCGGGCCGAGGACGCCGATCTTCGCCCCGGGAAAGAACGAGAGCGAGATGTTCGCCAGAACCTGGCGGTCGGGCCCGTAGAACTTGTCGGCCCGGTACATGGTGAAGATGTATTCGCTGCTCATCGCGGGCCACGGTACCCGAATGTCCTTTCGAACAAGGCGTAAGCTCGCCGGTGTGGCCGGCTGCTGCTCTCCGAGCGACTACCGCAGGCTCTTCAGCCGCAAGTACGCCTCGCGCGACGCGAAGCGCTACCGCAAGCGCGGGCTGACGGGATCGTCACGCGCCCTCGTCGCGCTCGCAGGGGACGTGCGGGGCGCGAGCGTGCTCGACGTCGGCGGCGGCATCGGCGCGATCGAGCTCGAGCTGCTCGCAGGGGGAGCGGAGCGAGCGACGAACGTCGAGCTGTCCGGCGGCTACGAAGAGGCGGCTGCCGAGCTGCTGGCCGAGCGCGGCGTCGAGGAGCGCGTCGCCCGTCGCATCGGTGACTTCGTCACCGAGGGAAACGAAATCGAGCCGCACGACATCGTCGTCATGCACCGTGTCATCTGCTGTTACCCGGATGTCGACGCACTTGTCGGCGGCGCGGCGGCACATACGAAGGAGCGCCTGCTCGCGACATACCCGCAGGAGCGCGTCTGGACGCGAGCCGGCCTGCGCGCGATCAATCTTTGGCTGCGCGTCTCGCGCTGCGGTTTTCGCGCCTACGCGCATCCGGTGGCGCGAATCGTCGGCGCCGCGGAAGCCGAAGGGCTCCGGCTCGAGCGCCGGGAGCGGCACGGCCTGTTCTGGGAATCGGCGGCCTTCGCCCGTTAGCGCAGGATGCCCGTGTGTCCGAGTGAGTAGCGGCCGGGCTGCGGCCACACGCAGAGCCCGTGCGGGCCCGCGCCCACCGGGATCTTCGCGAGCAGCCTGCCGTCTTTCGTGCTGATCGCGTAGACCACCCGACTCCAGCGGCCGGACAGCCACAGCACGTTGCCGTCGGCAGAGACGTTTCCCATATCCGGGCTGCCGCCTCCGGGGATGTGCCACGTGTGCACGATTCGCCGCGTCCTGAACGAGACGACCGAGATCGACCCGGCGCCGCGATTCGTGACGTAGAGGTAGCGCGCATCGCGACTCGGATAGAGCCCATGTGCGCCGGCGCCGGTCGGAATGAAGCGCAGAACGCGCATCGCGTCGCCGTCGACCAGCCAGACGCCGTTCGCCATCATGTCGGCGACGTAGAACACGCGGCCGTCGGGTGAGAGCTTCACATCCTGTGGAGCTGCACCCGACCGCAGCGTGAGCACTCGGACGACACGTTCCCGCGCGACGTCGACCTTGAGCAGCTGCCCCGAGAACTCGCAGCTCGCGATCGCGTAGGCCCCGTCGGCGGAGAAGTCCATGTGGTCGACACCCGCGCAGGGCACGGCGAGCGAATACTCGAGCTTGAACGTGTGGGCGTCGCGGAAGTCGAGCCTGTGAAGGCGCTCCGCTACGACGATCGCGTACCTGCCGTTCGGCGTGAAGTACATGTTGTAGGGGTCGTCGACCGGAATCGTCGCGCCGGGCTTGCCTGTGTTCGGGTCGATCGGCGTCAAGGTGTTGCCGGTGTCATTTGTGACGTAGAGCGTCCTCAGGTCGTACGCCGGAACGACGTGCTGCGGCAACCCGCCCACGGAGAAATGCTCGACGACCTTGAACGTCCGCTGGTCGATCACGTCGACGGTGTTGCTGTCGCTATTGGGCACGTAGACGTAGGGCTTCGCCGAGCGCACAACGGAGCTGAGGTTCCCGACCGCGTCCGCGGCGTAGACGTTGCGCCTGTCGACGAGCGGCGGTACACCGGCGACGCCGGCGAGGACGCGCGCGACGCCGTGCGGGACGAGCTCCGAGATCGACCTGACCGTGCCGGTGGCGCCGCGGCCTCCGACGACCAGGATCCCCCGCGGATCGGAGACGGCCGCCAGGTCCGACAGCGGCTCCGCGAGGCGGCCGGCAGGAACGACGCGTCGCTGCGCCATATCGACCGCGCCGATCTCGGGAGTCGCGGTGCCCACGCCTCCGCCCCGGCCGCCGATCACGTATGCAACCCCGGCGAACGCTGCCGCCGCCGCGTGCGTGGTCGGCGCGGGGAGACGGCCGACGAGCGCGACGCGACGAGCCGCGGGTGTGTAGGCGTACACCGCATCGCTCGCGGCGCCCGACTCGAGCGAACCGCCGGCGACGATCACGCGGCCCGCCACCGCTGTCACGGCTGCATACCGGAGCGCGTGCGGGAGATGCGCGATGACCCTCGCATGACCGCCGGGGGTGAACGCCACGATCGTGTCGAGCCAGCGCGTGCCGGTGTAGCCGCCGACGACGTACGCTGTTCGGCCGACAACCGCCGCACCGGAGTCCGAGCTCGCCGCCGGCAGCCGTCCGACCTGCTGTGCCGCTCCCTGGCGCGGGTCGACCATCAGGATTCCGTCGAGCTGCGTTGTGCCGTTTCCGCCGCCGAAGAGGTACGTCAGCCGGCCGATCGTCGCAGCCGCCGCATCGTGCAGCGCGCCCGGCAGCCGGCCGACACGCCGCGCGCCGGCGCGGGTCACGGCCACGATCTCGGCGGTCGACACGTCCGAGGCGGTCAGACCGCCGAGAAGCACGGCGCCCCCGCCGAATTCCGCGGCAGCCGCATCCTGGACCGGAGCCGAAAGCTGCCCGGCAGCCGTGGGAACGAGTCTGCGTGGCGCGGCGATCTGCGCGGGCGGATCGACTGCCCGCATCGCGGTCGTTTCGGTCGTCGAACCCCGATGCGCGCCGCCGCACCCGACGAGCAGGAGGATCGGCGCAACCACGAGCAGCCTCCCCCGCATCAGAGCGATGCTGCCACCGTGTCCGTGAACGAAACGTGAACGGCCCGTGGCTAGCATTTCGGGCATGCGCCTCCTCCTCGCCATGCTGGCCGCACTTGCGCTCGCACCCGCCGCATCGGCCTGGACGACGCTCGCAACCGGCGTGCAGAACATCGTCGTCCCGTCGATGATCGTCACGGAGGCGGGTACCGAGCTCGTCTCGTGGGAGTCTCCCGTCGCCGGGACGATCTCGATCTCGCGCAACCGTGCATCCGCGAAGACGCTCGTCAGCGGCGACCCCATCGCAGGCCGGACGCAGCTCGTGCAGCAGCCGACGGGTGCAATCCAGTTGTACTTCCCGAACGGACAAGGTGTTGCGCGCATGACGTCGACCGACGACGGACAGACCTGGACCGGCCCGCTGCAGACGCAGTCGCACACCGTCGGCGGGGTGATGGCCGCGGCCGTGGCGCCTGACGGGACGCCGTATTTCGCGCAGGACGGCACGGGCTTCGTCAACGTCTTCCGAGGTCTGAACGGCGAGACGGTGAAGAACGTCTTCCCGCGCTGCTGCGGTTACGCAGAGTCGCTTGCCGTCGACACCGCCGGTCTCGTGCAAATCGCGTTCTACTCGAACGCAGATCCGGACGGCACCTTCCTGTACGAACGTCTCGCCGCCGATCTGAGCGTCGCGGGCTCGACGGCGCTCAAGCCGACGGCACCTCACAACGACCGCGTCCCGCTCGTCGCCGACCGCGCGGGCAACACGTTCACGGCGTGGCCGCCCGGCTACCCGGAGGCGACGACCCTAACCGTCGTCCCGTTCCGCGGCGGCGCCCCGGCCGGTGACGGCGTCGCGTTCCGCGGTCCGTTCACCGGGGGCGAGCCGCACGCCGCACTCGCCGTCGATACGCAAGACCGCGTCTGGGCTGTGTGGACAGGCGCCGGCGCCGTGCATGTCGCCCGCTCGCGCACCCACGGCCAACACTTCGGCGCGATCGTCTCGGCTCCCGTTCCTGCCGGCACCGCGTATCAGGTGTCGGCAGCGGCCCTGCCGGGCGAGCCCGGAGCTGCCGACGTGATCGTCAACCTCGGCTCGTCGCTCGTCGAGCAGCAGCTGAAACCCGGCCTGTCGGTGCTCGTCAGCAAGAAGACGAAGGTGGTCGGCAAGAAGAAAGTCGTGTCGCGCTGGGCACAGGCGCTCGACGACGGCTTCGGTGTGCCGACCGCGACGTTTCGGATCGGCGGGCGCACGATCCATGCCGACGCTCAGGGCAAGGCCAGGGTGCCGCCGGGCTCAGGGAAGGCTGCGGCGCCCGGCTACACCGGCGCGGCGTTCCACGTGCGATAGCCCGTACCATGGACAGGTGGCCGTAACTGCAAGCCAGAAGAAGCTCGACGCCCGGGCGATCCGCGCCGACTTTCCCATCTTCGAGCAGCTGATCCACGGCAAGCCGCTGGCTTTCCTGGACTCGGCGGCAAGCGCGCAGAAGCCGCGCCAGATGCTCGAGGCGATGAGCGAATTCTATTCGACCTCGTACGCGAACGTGCACCGGGGTGTCTACGTCCTCGCCGAGCGCGCGACCGCGGCGCTCGAGAGCGCGCGCGAGAAAGTACGGGCCCTCGTCAACGCACCCGACGCCCGGGAGATCATCTTCGTCCGCAACGCGACCGAGGCGATCAACCTCGTCGCGTACTCGTGGGGCCTGAGCAACCTCGGCCCCGGCGACGTGGTCGTCGTCAGCGAGCTCGAGCACCATTCGAACTTCGTTCCGTGGCAGTTCATCGCGGGCAAGACCGGAGCGCAGCTCGCGATGATCCCCCTCACCGAGGAGGGCGAGCTCGACCTCTCGGGGCTCGACGAGATCGCGGCGAAGGGAAACCTGAAGGTCGTCGCGACGACGCTCGTCTCGAACTCGCTCGGCACGATCAACAAGATCGACCGGCTCGTGGCCTGGGCACACGACCAGGGCGCAATCTTCGTCTGCGACGCGGCGCAGGCGGCGCCTCACATGGCGATCGACGTCCAGGCGCTCGGCGTCGACTTCCTGGCGATTTCCGGGCACAAGATGTGCGGCCCGAGCGGCGTCGGCGCGCTTTGGGGTCGAAGCGAGCTGCTGCTCGCGATGGAGCCCTTCCTCACCGGCGGCCACATGATCAGCTCGGTGCGCTTCGACCGGACCACCTGGGGCGAGCTGCCGCACAAGTTCGAGGCCGGCACCGCGCCGATGGCGGAGGCGGTCGGGTTCGGCGCGGCGATCGACTACCTGCAAGGTGTCGGCTTCGACGCGATCGCGGCGCACGAACACGAGCTCGCCGCCTACGCGCTCGACCGGCTCGGCGAGGTGGAAGGCATCACGCTGTATGGCCCGCCCGCAGACCGCCGCGCGGGCATCGTCTCGTTCAACATCGACGGGATCCATCCGCACGACGTGGCGCAGATCCTCGACATGCAGGGCGTCGCGATCCGCGCCGGGCATCACTGCTGCCAGCCGCTGATGCAGAAGCTCGGCGTCGCCGCGACGAACCGGGCGAGCTTCTACCTCTACACCGTGCAGGAGGAGATCGACCAGCTCGTCGAAGGGCTGCACACCGTCCGTAAGGTGTTCGCATGAGCGAGTTCGACCAGATGTATCGCGAGGTGATCCTGGATCACTACAAAAATCCGCGCGGGCACGGCGTCATGGAGAACGCCGACGCGGAGGCCGAGGGACAGAACCCGCTCTGCGGCGACGAGGTGTCGATCTACGTCGCGTTCGCGGAGGACGGCGAGACGATCGACGAGGTGAAGTTCTCCGGCCGCGGCTGCGCGATCTCGCAGGCCGCGACGTCGATGCTCACCGAGATGGTGAAGGGGAGGACGGCGACCGAGGTCGGAGTCCTCGCGAAGGAAGAGCTCCTCGAGGAGATCGGCATCCCGCTCACACCGGTGCGGCTCAAATGCGCGGTGCTCGGCCTGACGACGTTGAAGGTCGCACTCCACAAGGCGAAGGGCACACCCTTGCCCGACGGCCTCGCAGGCTTCGACGAGCTCGAACTGTTTTAGTGATGTGGCCGGTGACGTTGCCCGGTTCCTGGGTCGCGAGCACCAAGCGATGCAAGGACGCAGGGAGCGCCCATAGCAGCGCTATGGGCGCGACCGAGGACGCGGCAGCGCGCCGCGTGATCGCGGGCCAGGGGCCCGGCGAACGTTGCCGGTTACGTCACTAAATGGCCGATGTGGAGGTCGCACCGGCGGACGAGTTTCCGCCGGGCTCGATGAAGCTCGTCACTGCGGGCCCGGGCGTCTACGTCGGCGTCTACAACTGCGGCGGAAATCTGTACGCAATCGAGGACCGCTGCTCGCACGACGACGGGCCCCTCTGCGAGGGCGAGTGGGACGTGGAGACCTGCACCGTCGTATGCCCGCGACACGGCTCCGCGTTCGAGCTCTCGTCCGGCCGGCCGCTGTCTTTACCGGCCTTCCAGCCGGTCGAGACGTATCCGGTGAAGATCGTCGACGGCGTCGTGCGCGTTGAGCTCCCCTCCTGACCCTCGCGAGCGCTGCTGGCCGGCGACGGACCCGGCCTACGTCGCCTACCACGACGAGGAGTGGGGCCGGCCGGTACTCGACGAGCACGGCCTGTTCGAGCGCTTCTGCCTCGAGGGCTTCCAATCGGGCCTCTCGTGGCTGACGATCTTGCGCAAGCGAGAGAACTTCCGCAGCGCGTTCGCAGGCTTCGACCCCGATCTCGTCTCGCGCTTCACCGAGCGTGACGTGCAGCGGCTCCTCGGCGACGCGGGGATCGTCCGGCACCGCGGCAAGATCGAGGCGGCGATCGCGAACGCGCGCGGCGTGCTCGAGCTGCGGAACGCGGGCACGCCCCTGCACGAGCTCGTGTGGTCGTTCGCTCCGGACGGCTACGCCGCGCCGCAGACGGCCGCCGACTGGCACGCGCAGACGCCGGAGTCGAAGGAGCTCTCGAAGCAGCTGAAGGCCGCCGGCTTCCGGTTCGTCGGGCCGACGACGGTCTGGGCGTCGATGCAGGCGTGCGGCATCGTCAATGACCACCTCACGACCTGTTGGGTTCGGGACGAGGTGGAGCAGCTCAGGACTCGAGCAGTCGCTTCAGGCGCTCGAAGTCCTTCCTGAACTGCTTCTCGGCCCGGCGGGCCATGATCCCGGCGGCGAAGCCGGGCAGCATGCCCGCGTCGCCTTCGCCGGTCACCCTCAATCTCGTCCCGCCGCCACTCGGCTCGAGCTCGTGCTGCACGCTGAAGGGGACCGGGCTGTCGAGCGCCCGGAGCGTAAAGAGCCGCGACGGCTCGTACTCCTCGATCTCGAGCGTGGTGTGCATCTCACGGCCGAGCATGTGCCTGGACTCGCGGATTCGACCGCCCGTGCGCGGCTCGCCGTCGAGCTCGGCCGAGTGCACGCCCGACTGCCAGGACGGCAGGTTCGAGACGTCCGTCAGGTACGCGAAGACCTCCTCCGGGCTCCGCGCGATCTCGACGACGACCTCGGCGTGCACACGCGCAAGGATAAGCGCGGTACGCTCTTCGGGTGCGCCGGATCGGACTCGTCGCGGGCGCCCTGCTCGCAATCGCCGCGTCGCTCGGGTTCGTGACACGCGGCGGCAGCGGCGGTGAGGCGCACGCGGGCGCCGCCCCGACGTGGAACGACGTCGCGCCCGTGTTCGCCGAGAAGTGCGCCGGTTGCCACACGACAGGCGGCGTGGCCCCGTTCTCGATCCGCTCCCCGCAGACCGCCCAGGCGTTCGCGCCCTTCATCCTCCGGCGAACCCAGAACGGCACGATGCCGCCGTGGATGCCGGGTACCGACTCGCCCGCGTTCACCGGCACCTCGGTGCGAGTTCTGACGCCGGCGGAGAAGGATCTCATCGCGCGCTGGGCACGCGGCGGCGCGAAGCTCGGAGACGGCCGCCCGATTCCGGCTGCCGCCGGCGGCGGCACCGCTCCGGGGACGACCCTGATCCTGACGCCGGCGCGCTCCTACACACCGCACGCCACGGCAGGATCGACGGACGACTACCACTGCACGCTGCTCGACCCGAAGCTCTCGCAGGACATGTTCGTCACCTCCGCCGCGGTGCAGCCGCAGCGCGGGACGATGGTGCACCACGTCATCCTCTTCGAGGCCGCCGGCGACAACGCCGCCGAGGCACGGCGCCTGAACGCCGTGTCGGGCGGCAAAGGCTGGACCTGCTTCGGCGGGCCGGGATTGACGGAGACCCGCGCGTCGGCCGGCAACATCGCGAGCGACCGGCTCGGCTCGCCCCAATGGATCAGCGCCTGGGTGCCGGGGCACACGACCAACGACCTGCCACAGGGCACCGGCGTCCTGCTCCACAAGGATGCCCTCGTCGTGATGCAGGTGCATTACAACCTCATGCACCCGATGCACGGCATGCGCATGGACGACCGCTCGCGCGCGGTTCTCAAGGTCGTCCCCGCGGCCGGCTCGCAGCTGACGCCACTTGACACGTTCCTCGCGCCGGCGCCGGTCGAGCTGCCGTGCCCGGCCGGCGTGAAGTCCGCGCTCTGCTCGCGCGATACGGCCTTCCGCGACGAGGTGCGCAAGTACGGCCAGGATTCCGCATACATCTCGATCGGCTTGCTGTACCTCTGCAAGAAGACCTTGGCCGACTACCCGCAGCAGGTCGGCGCCGCGACCGACGTGTCGACGTCGTGCGACCGTACCGTCAACCGGCCGATCCGTATTTACGGCGTCGCGGGCCACATGCACCTGCGCGGCTTCGACATCCGCATCGAGCTGAATCCCGGTACGGCGCGGGCCCGGACGCTGCTGCACATCCCGCGGTGGGACTTCCACTGGCAGGACGCGTACTACCTCGAGCAGCCGGTCGACGCGGAGCCGGGTGACACGATCCGCGTCACGTGCCGCTTCGACAACTCGCGCGGCGCGCAGCCCGTCGTGAACGGCAAGCGCCTGGCGCCGCGCTACGTGCTGTGGGGCGAGGGCACGACCGACGAGATGTGCCTCGGCCTGCTGCAGGTCGCGACGAGATAGTGCATCCGGCCGGAAGTTCAGTGGGTTATCCGGCGAGTGGCTCGGCGTTCGTGGCAAGGACGCAGGGAGCCCCGATAGTTGCGACTATCGGGGCGACTGAGGACGCGGCCACGGGCGGCGAGACGCCGCCGGGAAGCTGCCGAACTTGCGGCCGGGCGCACTAAATGCTCGACGACCGGGTGCGTGCCGTCCTCGAGCGCCTCGAGCGTGAGGACGCCGAGGAGCGCGAGCGCGGGCTGCCGGCTTCCGAGCGCGCGCGACAGGTCGCGCGCACGACCGGACAGTTCCTGTTCGCGCTCGTCGCGCCGCAGGCCGACTGCGAGATCCTCGAAATCGGCGGCTCGCGCGGCTACTCGACGATCTGGCTGGCCGCGGGCGCGCGATACCTCGGTGGGCACGTGCTTTCGCTCGAAGCGGACCCCCGAAAGGTCGAGGCATGGCGCCGCAACATTGCCGAAGCCGGGCTCGAGGAGTGGGCCGACCTCGTCGAGGGCGACGCCCGTGAGACGCTCCCGACGATCCAAGACGTCTTCGACGTGGTCTTCCTCGACGCCGAGAAGGAGGACTACGAGGCGCTCTTCGCGGCCGCCCGCGACAAGGTGGAGCCGGGCGCGCTCTTCGTGGCCGACAACGTCCTCTCCCACCCCGATCCGCTCGCCCGCTACTCGGCGGCCAGACAGGCCGATCCGAGCCTGGCGTCGGTCACCGTCCCCCTCGACCGAGGGCTCGAGCTGAGCGTCGCCCTTTCTGACCGTTCTTGAAGCCGCCGCGCCCTGGGGGAACGAAGGGTTCCCCCACGTCGATAACACACCCTCCGCGGCTTTCGGTATCGTGCCCGTACCGCGGAAAGGAGGTGGTCCGGCAGTGATTTCAGACAGTACGGGCAGTGGAGGTACCAGCGGGTAGAGGCGTGTGTCCCTGAGACCACAGGGAATCGCCTAGCCAGCGTAGGGGACGACGCGTTTCGCGCCGCCCGGCCTAGCCGGAGCAGGAAGCGCCTCTACCGAATAGAACGCTGGTAACCGGATCGGGGGCCGCGAGAGCGGCCCCCTTTCTTATGCCGCGACGCGGGCCGGAATCGACTCGGCCGCAACCGTCTCGAGCAGGAGCCGGAGCCGCTCGAAGAGCTCGCGGTCGAGGAGGCGGCCGTCGTGGTCGAACTTCTCCTGTGCGCGCGTCACGGGAAGCTCGTCCCCGAGGACGCGGGCGCCCGCGAGCCCGAGGATCTTGCGCAGGTCGGCCTGCGCCCACATGGCGCCGAACTGGCCGGTGCTCGCGCCGATCACGGCGACGTTCTTGTTCGTCAGGGCTGCCTCGCGGAACGGGCGGGATGCCCAGTCGATCGCGTTCTTCAGGCCGCCGGGGACGGAGCCGTTGTACTCCGGCGTGGCGAACAGGATCGCATCCGCGTCTCCCCACTCAGCCCGAAGTCGTGCGACCGGACCGGGCACGACGCCCTGATCGAGATCCTGGTCGTACAACGGCAGTTCGCCGATCGCGGCCGGATCGAACAGCTCGACCTCGACGCCCTCCGGGGCGACCTCAACCGCTGCCCGGAGGAGCTTCGTGTTGTACGAGTCGTTCCGGAGGCTGCCGGAAACGGCCAGGATCCTCATGATTAGCTCTCCTGCCTGATGAGCGCGAGCTCGGCGATGAGCTTCACGTCGGTGCCCAGGTAGTCGCCGCCGCTCTGGTTCGGGGCGTTCCAGTTGACGCCGAAGTCCGTACGGTCGACGGTGGACTCGAGGCTGAGGCCGAGGCGCTCGCGGCCGAACGGGTCGGTCGACGGCGCTTCGGCGATCCGGCCGGTGAGCTCGATCGGCTTCGTAACGCCCTTGATCGTGATCTCGCCCTTGGCCTCGACGCGGTTCCCATCGAGCCGCTTCAGCTCGGTGGCCTTGAACGCGATCTCCGGATAGCGCTCGGCGTCGAAGAAGTCCGGCGCCAGGAGATGGCCGCTCAGCTGCTCGTCCTTGACGTCGACGCTCGCGACCTTCGCGGTTCCCTCGAGCGACTCGCCGTTCAGAGATGCCGCGAAGTCCGAGAAGCTGCCGCGGAACGTGTTCACGCCCGAGTAGGCGACCTCGAACGACACGTTGGAGTGGACCTTGTCCGCTGCCCAGGTGCCGGCGGGCGCGAGCTGCTTGGTGCTGCTTTCGGTGACTGACATTGTGCTATTGCCTCCTAGGGCGGATGCTGTATACTTGACCTGTCAACAATCTTAGCGAGAAAAACTTGTCAAGTCAAATATTGAGCGAACAACTTATCCAGGAGCCGAAGGTTCAGGGCTGGATCAGCTTTCTGCGGGCTCACGCGGCCGTGACGCGGGAGTGCTCGATCCGCCTGGAGGCGGCGCACGGGCTGACCCTGAGCGACTACGACGTCCTCGCCCAGCTCTACTTCGCCCCCGAGCACTCGCTGCGCCGGGTCGACCTCGCCCGCCAGGTGCTCCTGACGGCCTCGGGCATCACCCGCCTCCTCGACGGGCTCGAGCGGGCCGGATGGGTCGAGAAGGGGCGCTGCTCGAGCGACGCACGGGTGACCTACGCGGTCCTCACGAAGGCCGGCCTCGCGAAGTTCGAGGAGGCGCGGGCCTCCCACATCGCCGACATCGAGGAGCTCTTCGGCTCGCGGTTCAGTGACGAGGAGCGGGCCATGCTCGCAGAGTTGCTCGGTCGCCTGCCGCTCGCAGAGACTGCGTGCTCAGAGTGAGCCACGCGTTCTCTTCTCTCGACGAGCTCGGCGAAGGCTACGGCTTCCGCAAGGTGCGGGCGCCGCTCGGCGTGACGGCCTTCGGTGTGAACGCCCTCGTCTATCCGCCGGGGTACGAGGGCTTCCATCACTACCACGACACCCAGGACGAGCTGTACTTCGTCCACCGCGGCAAGGTCCGGATCGAGGTGGAAGGCGAGACGCGCGATCTCGAGGCCGGCGGCCTCTTCCACTGCGAGTCGACGACGCCCCGCAAGGTGTCGAACCCGTTCGACGAGGACGCAGTCGTCTTCGTCGTCGGCGGCAAGGGCGGCTACATCGAGCGCGACGGGCATCTCGTCAACCCGGCCGACGCCGAGCGCCGCGCCTCGTTCGGCAAGTCTTAGGCCGTTAGATCATCACGACGGTGCGGACGCCCTTCGCGGCGTGGAGCTGGTCGAGTGCGTCTGGCACCTCGTCCAGCGAGATCGTCTTCGTCACGAAGCGATCGAGATCGATCCTCCCGTCGAGCGCCGCCTGCGCGAGGAACGGGAAGTCCTGCTGCGGAATAGTGTCGCCACCGTGCGTCACGGCGATCGCGACCTTCGGATGGAACAGGTCGCGCTCGAGGTCGACGTCGAGCGTTCGCCCCGGCGGCGGGACGCCGACGAGCGTCGCGGTGCCGCCGTACGCACACATGCGCACCGCGTCAGCGAGGCCGGAGGGCGGCGTGATCGCCGTGAACGCGTAGTCGACACCGTCGGTCAGCCTGCGCACCTCTGCGACGGCGGCGCCTCCGGATGCGTCGACCGCATCCGTGGCGCCGAGCTCCAACGCGAGCGCGAGCTTCTCGGGCAGCACGTCGATCGCCACGATTGATGCGGCGCCCGCGAGCCGCGCGCCCTGGATCACGGCCAGCCCGACCCCGCCGCAGCCGATGACGGCGACCGAAGAGCCCGGCTGCACGGGCGTCGACCACAGCGCCGCGCCTGCACCCGTGGAGAAGCCGCACGCGAGCGGTCGGCGAAGGTGCCGCAGCGCAGCACCGGGCTCAGCAGCGCGCCGTCGGCTGCGCGGTGCATCCTCCGCTTCGCGCGGCGGTTGTTCGAGCAGCGGCGCAGGTCACCACGCCGGCAGGCGCGGCACGCGTCGCCGCACGGCGCACGCCACGCGATCACGACGCGGTCGCCCGCCACCAGGGTGGTCACGCCCTCGCCTACCTCCTCGACGACCCCGGCGGCCTCGTGCCCGAGCAGAATCGGGAACGCCATCCCCCAGCCGTCGGTCTCGACGACGTGGCGGTCGGTATGGCAGACGCCGCACGCTTCCACGCGCACCTGAACCTCGTTCGCACCGGGCGGGTCGAGCGTGATCTCCTCGACCGCCGGTCGCATGCCGGCTTCCGCGTAGACGACGCCCCGCGTCACAAGGCCGCTCTGCGCAGCTGCTCGTCGAGCGGGACGAGCGGCAGCTGGAACGTCTCCAGCGCGACGGGGTCGGTGACGATGTTGTCACCGAGCTGGAGCATCTTGAGCTGGTCGCGGGTGATCGGTGCGCCGGGAAGCTTCTCGAAAAGCGTCGCCTGCACTCGCATCACTCCGAAGGGGACGTGCAACGAAGGCCGGCTGACGCCGAGGGCGCGCTTCAAGCGCGCCCAGAACTCGTTCCAGGTGAGCGCGTCGGGGCCGCCGACCTCGAACGTCCGGTTCGCAGCGGCCGGGAGATCGACCGAGCGCGCGTAGTACTCGGCCACGTCTTCGACCCAGATCGGCTGGAAGCGCTGCGTTCCCGGGCCGACGATCGGCGTCACCGGCGCGAAGCGCGCGAGGCGGACGAACGTCGGCAAGACGCCGCCTTCCTTGCCGAAGACGAAGCTCGGACGCAGGATCACGTACTCGAGCCCGGACTCCTTCAGCGCCCGTTCCATCTCCCACTTCGCCGCGTAGTACGGCACCGCGTCCTTGGAGCGCTCGTCGAGCCCGAGCGCGCTCGCGAGCACGAAGCGACGCACGCCCGCTTCGCGAGCAGCGGCGACGAGGTCGCGCGTGCCCTGCGTCATGATGCGCTCGAACTCGGCGCGCCTGCCCTTGATGATCGCGACGAGGTGGACGACGGCATCGACACCGGTCACGGCGGCCCGGAGGCTCGCAGGCTCGGTGACGTCCCCGACGACGAGCTCGGCGCCCCATGCCGCGAGCCGCGAGCCCCTGCGCTGATCGCGGACGAGTGCGCGGACCGGAACCTCGCGCGCCCGCAGCGCATGCACCACGTGAGGCCCGACGAAGCCGGTCGCGCCGGTGACGAGGACGGTCGCGGGCGCCGGCGCGCTCATTCGAAGTTCTTGAAGTAGCGGCTCGGCGTCGGGCCTTTCTGGCCCTTGTACTTCGAGCCGATCGCCGACGCCCCGTAGGGCGTCGTGGCAGGCTCGGTCATCTGCATGAAGGAGATCTGCCCGATCTTCATGCCCGGGTAGATCGTGATCGGGAGGTTCGCGACGTTCGACAGCTCGAGCGTGACGTGCCCGTCCCAGCCAGGGTCGATGAAGCCGGCGGTCGAATGGATCAGCAGGCCGAGCCGGCCTAATGAACTTTTGCCTTCTAAGCGCGCGACCAGATCGTCCGGGAGCCGGATGCGCTCCAGCGTCGACCCGAGGACGAACTCTCCCGGGTGGAGCACGAACGGATGCTCTTCATCCACCGTGACCAGCTCGGTCAGCTCCTCCTGCTCGACCTTGACGTCGATGAACGGGTAGCGGTTGTTGTGGAAGACACGGAAGAGGCCGTCGACGCGCACGTCGACGCTCGAGGGCTGGAGGAGCGAGTCGTCGTAGGGGTCGATCTCGATACGGCGCTCGGCGAGGTAGCGGGCGATCGTCGCGTCCGAGAGGACCACGGAGCGAGTTTAGGGGTTACCATCCCAGGCCCTCGTGGCTATCGCGCCGGACATCGACTCCGCCGAGCTCCGGCGGCAGCGCCGGGAGGCGCGGAGGCGCCGGATCCGCCGACGACGCCTGACCGCGCTCACGCTGCTCGTGGCACTCGGCGCGGCCGCCGTCTTCGGGCTCACGCGCTTCCTCGCTGGGACGGCCGGGGCAGCTGCCGTCGTGCTCGAGCCGGTGCGCTCGGCCGTTCCGACCAGCCGGTTCCACGCGACGCTGCCGGAGGAGATCCGCGGCGTGCACATCTCGGGGCCGCTCATGAGCCTCTCCGGCAAGTTCGAGCAGTACCTCGCCCTACGCTCGCAGGGCCTGAACACCGTCGAGATCGACGTGAAGGACGAGAGCGGCAATCTCTCCTTCGTGAAGGGTGCGCCCGCAATCGCGCGCAAGGACGGCGCCGCACAGCCGTACTTCAACCTGAAGACCGCCGCGCGCCAGGCGCACGCGGCCGGCGTCTATCTGATCGGGCGGGTCGTCAGCTTCGAGGATCCGGTCACGTCCGTCGCTCATCCGGAGCTCGCGATCCACACTGTTGACGGATCGATCTGGCGCAACAACGACGGGCTCGGCTGGCTGAACCCGTACAGCCGCGCCGCGTGGAAGTACAACGTCGATGTCGCGGTCGCCGCGGCGAGGGCCGGATTCGACGAGATCCAGTTCGACTACGTGCGCTTCCCGAGCGACGGCGACGTCTCGCGTATCCGCTACCCGGGCCGGCACGCGCAGCCGATGCGGAAGACGATGGCCGCCTTCCTCCATTACGCCGCCTCGCGGCTGCACCAGCTCGGCGTGCGCGTCTCCGCCGACGTCTTCGGCCTCTCGGCCACGCACGAGCTCGGCATCGGGCAGCACCCGTCGCAGCTCGCGAAGGTGGTCGACGCGATCTATCCGATGACCTACCCGTCGCACTACCGCTCGGGGGAGTACAACCTCGACGATCCCGACGCGGCGCCGGGCACGACCGTCATGTACTCCCTCCGCGACTTCCGGCGGCAGCTCGAGGGCGGCAAGGCACTGCTCGTGCCGTGGCTCCAGGACTTCTCGCTCGGCCGGACGTACTCGCTCCCGGAGGTCGCCGCGCAGATCGCCTCGGCCCGGGCGGCGAACACCGGCGGCTTCATGCTCTGGAACGCCGGCGGGATCTACACACCCGAGGCGCTTCGCGGTGGGGCGCCGCCGCCGCTGCCGAGCCTTCGGGTTCCGCAACTCTAGCTCTATCTGTATCGAGCTTATTCGTCCATGCAGTCGGCTAAGGTGAGAGCCGATGGCCACGACGCGCGCGATCAGCCTCCGAACGGAGATTCCGGGCCCGAAATCCCGTGAGATCCTCGCGCGGAAGGCACTGGTCGTCGCCGATCCGCTCGAGGTCTACCTGCCGATCGTCGCGGCCGAGGGGCGTGGCTCGACGCTGACCGACGTCGACGGGAACACGTTCCTCGACTTCGCCGGAGGCGTCGGCTGCCTGAACGTCGGCCACGCGCACCCGCGCGTCGTCGAGGCCGTGCAGGAGCAGGCGGCGCGTTTCATCCACACCGACTTCACCATCGTTCCGTACGAGGTGTATGTGACCCTCGCCGAGCGCCTGCTCGCCGTGTCGCCGTTCAGCGGCCCCGCGAAGGCGGCGTTTTTCAACGCCGGGACGGAAGCAGTCGAGAACGCAGTCAAGTTCGCGCGCGCCTACACGAAGCGGCCGGCCGTGATCGCCTTCGAGGGCGGCTTCCACGGCCGCACGCTGATGTCGCTGACGCTCACGTCGAAGACCGTGCCCTTCAAGGCAGGATTCGGGCCGTTCGCGCCCGAGGTCTACCGCGTGCCGTTTCCGAACGAGTACCGCGGGATCTCCGCCGGCGACGCGCTCGCAGCACTCGAACGGGCGTTCCAGACGCAGGTTGCGCGCGAGACGGTCGCAGCGATCGTCATGGAGCCGGTCCAGGGCGAGGGCGGCTTTGTCGTCCCGCCCCGCGAGTTCGTGACGGGGGTCCGGGACATCTGCGACCGCGAAGGCATCGTCTTCGTCGTCGACGAGGTGCAGACCGGCTTCGGCCGCACCGGCCGCATGTTCGCGATCGAGCACTTCGGCGTCGAACCGGACCTGATGACGGTCGCGAAGTCGATCGCCGCGGGCCTACCGCTCTCGGGCGTCCTGGGAAAGGCCGAGATCATGGACGCCCCGGGTCCGAACGCCATCGGCGGCACGTACGTCGGCAACCCCGTCGCGCAGGCCGCAGCGCTCGCCGTCCTCGACGTCTTCGAAGACGAGGGGCTCGTGGAGCGTGCCGGCCGCATCGGCCAGACCATTCGCGGCAGGATGACGGCGTGGCAGGAACGTTTTCCGCTGATCGGCGACGCCCGGGGGTTGGGCGCGATGCTGGCAACCGAGCTCGTCCGGAACCCCGAGTCGAAGGAGCCGGCGCCGGAGCTCGCCTCCCGCGTGACCGAAGAGGCCGCCCGGCGAGGGCTCCTGCTCCTGAAGGCCGGCGTCTACTCGAACTGCATCCGCGTCCTCTGCCCGCTCGTGATCACCGACTCCGAGCTCGACGAGGCCCTCGGGATCTGGGAAGAGGCACTCGAAGCGGTTCTCGCGTAGCCCCGGCGGGGGCTCGCGCGTTCTATGCACGTGGGTTCCCGCTCGATGTCGGCCCCTGCACGCAACGTGACCGGTGAGGTGATCGCCGACCGCTACGAGCTCGAGAAGCTCGTGGGGACGGGCGGCATGTCCAACGTCTACTGCGCACACGACCGCCTGCTCGAGCGGAAGGTCGCGCTGAAGGTGCTCCATCCGCAGTACACCGAGGACGAGGAGTACGTCGCGCGCTTCCGGCACGAGGCTCGCGCGGTCGCCCAGCTCTCACACCCGCACATCGTCACCGTGATCGACCGCGGCGAAGACGACGGGCAGCAATTCATCGTCTTCGAGTACGTCGACGGCGAGAACCTCAAGCAGCTCGTCGAGCGCACCGGTCCGCTGCCGGCCCGGCGAGCGGTCGAGCTCGCGCTCGAGGTCGCCGACGCGCTCGCGTTCGCGCACGAGCACGGCCTCGTGCACCGCGACGTGAAGCCACAGAACGTGCTGTTGACGCCGGACGGCGCCGCGAAGGTGACCGATTTCGGCATCGCACGCTCGCTCGACGTCGAGCGGGGCGTCACGCAGACGGGAACGGTCCTCGGGACGAGCAACTACCTCTCTCCCGAGCAGGCAAGCGGCCGGCCGACGACGCCGTCCACCGACGTCTACTCGCTCGGCGTCGTCCTCTACGAGCTCCTGACCGGCGAAGTGCCGTTCGCAGGCGAGAACTTCGTCGCCGTCGCCATGAAGCACATCAACGAGTCTCCGCCGGACGTGCTCCAAAAGCGTCCGGACGTCCCGCTGCGGCTCGCCGCCGCCGTCGACCGGGCGCTCGCGAAGGACCCGTCGGAGCGCTTCGCCTCGATGGACCAGTTCGCCGGGGAGCTGCGGCAGTGTCTCGCCGAGCTCGGTGACGCCTCCACGGAGCGCACGTTCATCGCGCCGGGCGCCGTGCTCAGGGAGAGTCGCCCCCACCGGGCGCAAGCCTCGCGTCGCCGCTGGCCGCTCTACGTGCCGCTGATCATGCTGCTCGCGGGAGGCGCGATCGCGGGCGGGATCTTGAGCCTCGGCGGCTCGAAAGGGAAGCGGGAGCCCGGTACTTCGGGCGGCGGGGTTCCGGTCGCACTCGCCGGCGTCTCGGGCTACGACCCGCAGGGAACCGGCGGTGAGCATGATGCCGATGCGCCGATGGCGACCGACGGCAACACGGGGACGTTTTGGAAGACCGAGAGCTACAGGTCATCGGAGTTCGGCGGCCTGAAGGACGGCGTCGGGCTGGTCGTCGACGCCGGCGCCGCGAAGAAGCTCGCCCGGCTCACCGTGACCAGCGACACGCCGGGCTTCACTGCCCAGGTCCGGTCGGGGAACGCTCCGTCCGGGCCTTTCGTCGCGGACTCGTCCAGCCGGGTCGTGAACGGACGGACGACGTTCACCCTGAACAGGCAGTCGGGCCGCTACTACGCGATCTGGATCACGCAGCTGCCGCCCGGCGGCGTGGCACACGTGAACGAGGTCACGGCCAGAGGCTAATACTCGAGCGACGAGCGGCGCGCGTGCCGCTCGAGCGCGAGTTGGATCAGCCGGTCGACGAGCTCGCCGTAGGGCACGCCGGAGGCCTCGAAGAGCTTCGCGTAGACGCTCGTCGCGGTGAAGCCCGGCATCGTGTTCAGCTCGTTCACGACAACCTCGCCGTCGCTCTCTCGCACGAAGAAGTCGACCCGTGCGAGGCCCTCGCACTCGCACGCGACGAAGGCGTCGACGGAGCGCTGCTGCACGAGCTCGATCGTCTCCTGCGGCAGCTCGGGCGGAACGACGAGCGCCATCCCGTCCTCGTCGTACTTGGACGCGTAGTCGTACCACTCGTGGTGGAGCGTGTCGATGCGGCCGGGCAAGGAGGCGATCGGCGGCGGCACGCGGTTGCCGAGGACCCCGCACTCGACCTCCATGCCGACGACGAACTCCTCGACGAGCACCTTCTCGTCGTGCCGGCGCGCAAGCGCGACCGCCGGCTCGAGCTCCGACTCGTCGTGCACCTTCGAGATGCCGACGGAGGAGCCGAGGCGTGCCGGCTTCACGAAAACCGGGTAGCCGAACGGGTTCTCGACCGGATCCCCGAGCCGGATCGCGTGATGGCGTGCGACGGGAATGCCGCTGTCGCGCAGCACCTTCTTGAACAGGTCCTTGTCCATCGCGAGCGCGGAGGCCGCGACCCCGGCGCCCACGTACGGAATGTCCGCGAGCTCGAGCAGCCCCTGCACCGTCCCGTCCTCGCCGAACGGCCCGTGCAGGATCGGGAGGACGACGTCGACGGTGCCGAGCGCCTCCAACGTCCCGGGCGTGGCCGGCACAGGCAACGTCTCCGCAGGACCCGGCCCGGGGCCTGGCCCCAGCCTGTGGACAGAACCGTCGATTTTCCACTGGCCGGTTCGGGCGATGCTCACGCTCACGACCTCGTACCGCTCCGGATCGAGGGCCTCGAGCACCGAGCGGGCGGACGCGAGCGAGATGTCGTGCTCGCTCGAGCGGCCGCCGGCGAGCAGGGCGACGCGCAGGCGTGGGGTCACGGGGTCGGGGTCGTCAGCGTCGTCGTGGCCGCCGTGGTCGTGCCGGGGTAGCGGCCGACGGTGAGGGTGACCATGCTCTTCGGCGGTGCCTGGGCTCCGCCCTGCGGGGTCTGGTCGAGCACGACGCCGTCCGAGTTCGGATCGTCGACGTCCTGGTAGACGACGGTGTAGCGGAAGCCCGAGGCGCGCAGCTGCTGCTCCGCGGAAGCGAGGTCGATGCTGCTGACGTCGGGCACGGTCGAGGTCTTCGGCCCCTTCGAGACGGTGATGCTCACCGTCGTGCCCTTGCCGGCGGAGTCGCCGCCGGCCGGGGTCTGGTCGATCACCGTGTTCGCGGGCTCGTTGTTGTCGACGTAGCGCGGGCTGACCTGGAAGCCGGCCGCCTGGAGCTCCGAGCTCGCCTGCTCGATCGCCTCGCCGATCACGCTCGGCACGGCAACCGGCTGCGGGCCCTTCGAGACGTTGATCCGCACCTTCTCGCCGAGGGTGATCTTCGTGCCCGGCGGGGGATCCTGCGCAGTGACCTCGCCGGGCGGCTTGGACGACGGCACCTCGTGCAGATCCGGCTTCAACCGGAGCCGCGTGAGCGCAGCAACCGCATCGGTCGAGCTCTGGCCGACGAGGCTCGGCACCTCAGCCTTCGGGAGGCCTGTCGACACCCAGATGCGCACGTCGCTGCCCTTCGGCTTGCGCTCGCCGGCGGACGGTGCCTGTCGGTAGACGAGGCCGGCATCCGTCGTGCGGCTCGAATGGTGGTTCACGACCGGCGCGAAGCCGTCGGCCTTGATCTTGTCGCGCGCCTCGCGCTCGGGCATGTTCACGTAGAACTCGACCGCGACGGGCTTCGTCGAGTTGAGCTTGTCGGAGATCTGGCTGTAGAGGAGCCAGCCGCCGATACCCGCCGCGACCACGAAGATCAGCGCCGCGACCCACGGCCAGACGGGCCGCCGGCGCATCGGCTCCTCGAGGTCGTAGTAGACCGGCGGCGGCGGCGGTGGCAGGTGCGTCGTTCGTCTCGGCGGAGAGATCATGGTCGCCGCCGTGGCGGCGAGGGGCTCGGTCGGCGCGCGCATGATCTGCGTCGCAGACTCCTCGGTCTCGGGCGACACGGCCGCGCCGCGCGCGAAACGCTCGAGATCGGCTTCCATCTCCTCCGCGCTCTGGTAGCGATCGGCAGGGTCCTTCGCGAGGGCACGCGTCACGATCAGGTCGAGGTCGCGCGGAATCTCCGGGCGCCTCGCCGACGGCGCCTCGGGCACGCTGGAGAGATGCTTCATCGCGATCTCGACCGGCGTGTCGCCGGTGAACGGGAGCGTCCCGGTCAGGAGCTCGTACAGGACGATGCCGAGCGAATAGAGATCGGAGCGCTGGTCGACGTCGGTGCCGCGCGCCTGCTCGGGCGAGAGGTATTGCGCGGTGCCGACGATCGAGCCCGCTTCGGTCATCTCCGACGTGCCCGCCCGCGCGATGCCGAAGTCGGTCACCTTGACGCGGCCCTCCGAGTCGACGAGCACGTTGTGCGGCTTGATGTCGCGATGCACGATTCCGTGCCGGTGCGCGAAGCGAAGCGCCCCGAGTATCTGCCGCGCATACTCGACCGAGACTGCGATCGGTGCCGGCCCGCGCTGGACGATCAGCTCCTTCAGCGACCGGCCCTCGAGGAACTCCATCGCGATGTAGTAGGTGCCCTCGGCCTCGCCGCGGTCGTAGATCGAGACGATGTTCGGGTGCGAGAGCGCCGCCGCGTTCTTCGCCTCGCGCCGGAAGCGCTCGACGAACTGCTCGTCGTTCGCGTGGCGGTCGTTCAGGATCTTGATCGCGACGCGGCGACCGAGCTCCTGGTCCTCGGCGAGGTAGACGTTCGCCATCCCGCCGGCGCCGAGCTTGCGCACGACCTGATAGCGACCGTCGAAAAGCGTTCCGATGAGCGTGTCCGAGACGGCCACGGGGGTCTCCACAGGGTAGACGGCGCCTCAGCGGGCCAGCAGGGCCTCCATGACCTGCTTGGCGATCGGGGCCGAAACGGCGCCGCCGAAGCCGTTCAGCTGCTTCTCGAGCACGACGGCGATCGCGACCTGCGGGTTGTCGGCGGGCGCGAAGGACACGAACCAGGCGGTGTACACCCGGTTGACCCCGGTCTCCGCGGTACCGGTCTTCCCGGCGACTTGGATGCCCGGAATCTGCGCTCTCGTACCCGTGCCGCTCTGGACCGCGGCGACCATCATCGTCGTCAGGTCGGCGGCCGTCTGCGGCTTGATCGCGCGGCCGAGGTTCGACGGCTTCGTGTTGCGCACGGTCGATCCGTCAGGCGCCAGGATCTTCTGCACCAGGTACGGCTTGGGCACGACGCCGCCGTTGCCCACGGTCGCCGCGACCATCGCCATCTGCAGCGGCGTCGCAAGCATCGTCCACTGGCCGAACGCGAGCCGTCCCGGATCCGCCTTCGAGCCGTTGTCGTCGAGCTTGTGTGTCCTCGGGGTGTACATGCCGCTCGGCGCGCGTTCGTTCCCCGGCGTCTCGAGCGGCGGCGTCTTGTAGAAGCCGAACCTCTTCGCGTACGTGAGGATCGTGTTCGCACCGATCTGCTTGCCGATGTTGCAGAAGACCGAGTTGATCGAGTGCTCGAAGCCTTGCACGAAGTTGACGCGGCCAAACGTCTCGGGGCCGGTCTCGGGGTTGCCGGCGTTCGACACCCGCTGACCGTACTCGGTGCAATAGCCCGGGTCGTCGAACGTCGAGGACGGCGTGAACGCGCCGGTGTCGAGCGCGGCCGCGGCGGTGACGATCTTGAACGTCGAGCCCGGCGTGAAGAGGCCCTGCGTCGCCCGGTTCAGGAGCGCCGAGGCGCCGCCGCACGTGCCGCGGATCTTCAGCACCTTCGCGTAGCCGCCAGGCTTGTCGATGAGATTCGGGTCGTACGTGGGTGACGACGCCATCACGTAGACGGCTCCGGTATGCGGATTCATCGCAACGACGGCGCCGCACTGGCTGCCGAGCAGCTGCTGCGCCAGACGCTGCACCTTCGGGCGAATCGTCAGAACGAGGGTGTTCCCGTGCACGGTGGCGCTGCCGAGCCGGTCGATGATCTCCTTGAACGCGTTCGTGAGATTCGTGTTGGCGCCGGTTAGATAGTCGTTCATCGAGCGCTCGAGCCCGGCCTGCGAGCGGGACTTCGTCGAATACCCGACGGTTTGCGCGGCCAGGCCGTGCAGCGGGTAGCGCCGGAAGTAGAGCGTCTCACTGCCGCGGTGCTGCTTGACGTTCGTCGCGAACACCGCCTTCTTGCCGAACCCCTCGATGAGACCGCGCGCGATCGTGAACTGTACGACCCGCTCGATTGCGTTGTCCTGGCGATCCTTGAGCCCTGCCGACGCCCACGTCTGCCAGTAGGTCGTCGCAACGACGAGGGCCCCGATCAGCGCGATCGCGACGAGCGCCAGACGGTTCAGCTGGCGGTTCACCGTGCGCCCTCGAGCTCAGCGTTCGCGCGATTTGAGACGAGCATCAGCCCGGACAGCACGAGGAAGTTCGCGACGATGCTCGACCCGCCGTAGGAGACGAGGGGAAGGGTGATGCCGGTGAGCGGGATCACACGGAGGATGCCGCCGACGATGATGAACGTCTGGAGCGCGAAGCCGAACGTCAGCCCCGCCGCGAGCAGCTTCGAGAAGCCGTCACCCGCGAAGAGCGAGATCCGAAAGCCGCGCAGGACGAAGACCATGTAGAGCAGCAGGATCCCGGCGGCGCCGATCAGCCCGAGCTCCTGCGCGAGCGCGGAGTAGATGAAGTCGGTGTTGAGGTACGGGATGATCTGGTTGCCCGACGCGCTCGTGAAGACGCCCTTGCCGAGTCCCGTCCCGCCCATCTGCCCGTGGGCGATCGAATACAGGGACTGCACCTCCTGGTAGCTCTGGCAGTCCTGGCGGAACTCGAGCTGCCCGGAGATCGGGCAGAAGACCTTGTGGTCGCTCCACGGATGGAGCCAGTTCTGCACGCGCTCTCGCACGTGCGGTGTGCCCTGGTACACCGCGAAGGCGCCGGCGAGGAAGAGGCCCAGCCCGGCCGCGACGAACGCGATCCGTGCGGTCGCCGCATACAGCATCCCGAGGAAGATCCCGTAGAAGAGGAGGCCGCTGCCGAGGTCGTCGGTGACGAAGAGGATCATCATCGCCGCACCCCAGATGACGAGCAGCGGGCCCCAGTCCTTCAGGCGCCCGGCGGCGAGCACCTCGCGCTTCTCGCGCAGGTACGCGGCGAGGAAGACGATCAGCGCGATCTTGCCGAGCTCGCCCGGTTGGAAGCGCATCGAGCCGAAATGCACCCACAACCGGGCACCGTTCACGCGCAGGCCGATCACGGGCAGCAGCGGCATGAAGAGCAGGGCGAGCGCGCCGAGGCCGAACAGGTACTTGTAGTTCTCCAGCGTCCGGTAGTCGCGGCGGAGTGCAAACAGCGCCAGCGCGAACACGGCGACGCCGACCACGATCCACGTGGCCTGCTTGAACGCATCGCTCGGTCCGAGCCGATAGATCTCCGTCAGCCCGACCGCCGTCAGCAGCGCCGCGATCGGAAGCACGTAGGGGTCCGCATACGGGACGGTGAATCGCGCGACGAGGTGCGCCGCGAGGTAGAGCGCGAAGAAGAACGCCGCATACGTGAGCGAGGCGCCGGAGATGTGGCTCTTGCCGGCGATGTAGACGGCGGCGAAGCCGATCGCCGTCAAGAGACCGACGACGAGGAGATACGCGAGCTCGCGGTTCCTGTTGCTCAGCGTCAGCGGAGAAGCCCCCACACGAGCAGCACCGCCGCGATCCCCAGCAGCACGAGCATCGTCAGGACGAGGCGGACCCGTGCTGCGGGGCTGATCGGCTCACGCCGCGTAACGGCCTCCGCCTCGGGAGAGCCGGGCTCGACGAACACCCGCTCGACCTCTTCGGGCGGCACGACCATCGTGTCGACCGTGGGGGACGGCACCGGCACGCCTTCGAGTGTGTCCTCGTCGGGCTCCTGCGCCGGCATGCGGGCCGTCTCGTCGCCGTCGGCGGCGATGGTGAACGCGATGACCGTGATGTTGTCCTCGCCCCCGCCGCGATTCGCTGCGGAGATGAGCGACTTCGTCGCACGGTCGAGATCGTCTCGAAAGCGCTCGACGGTGTCGAGGATGTCGTCGTCGCGGACCATGTCCGTCAGGCCGTCCGAGCAGAGCAGGAAGACGTCGCCCTCGTTCGCGCTGACGGTGAACGCGTCGACGTCGACGTCGGGGTCCGTTCCCACTGCGCGGGTGATGACGGAGCGCTGCGGGTGCGTCTCGGCCTCCTGCGGCGAGAGCTTTCCGCTCTTCAGCAGCTCGTTTACGAGCGAATGATCCTCGGTCAGCTGCTCGAGGCTGCCGTCGCGCACGAGGTACGCACGCGAGTCGCCGACGTGGCCGATCGTCACCTCGGTGCCCTCCACGAGCGCGACCGTCATCGTCGTCCCCATCCCCGACGTCGAAGGATCGGCGGAGGCGCGCTCGTAGACACGGCGGTTCGCCTCCTGGATGAGCGAGGT
>WNGE01001743.1_pt1 | contig 34753 bp, 31 predicted proteins | sample 5400651 | NCBI WGS metagenome assembly WNGE01 (sample SAMN13153370, study PRJNA577476) | soil metagenome | isolation source: 60 cm soil or saprolite under grassland replicate 2 | place: USA:California | collected 2016-06-15
GGGCCGTCGGCTGGCCGGCCTGGCAGCCCAGCTCGCCCACCGCGACGGCCTGGACGCCGCCGCCAGGGCGCTGGGGGTCCCACCCAGCACGCTCCAGCGCGTCTTGGACCTGTACGGCCTCCACGATCCCCAGCCCCAGGCGATCCAACCAGCCACGCCCGCCGCCACCGGCATGGCCGGCCGTGGCTGACCAGGGCCGTTGCACCTGTCCAGCGCGTGGGATGCGCGTTGGCCACAACCCACAGCCCCCCGAAAGGAAGGCGAACCTCCCCATGACCACCCCCAGCAACCCTGGCGGCTTCCTGACCGCCAGCCAGGCCGCCGAGCGGCTGCACGTGCACCCCAAGACCGTCAGCCGCTGGGCCACAGAGGGACGCCTGGAGTGCGTGCGCACCCTTGGCGGGCACCGCCGCTTCGACCCCGACAAGGTCGAGGAGCTCGCCGCCGAACTCGGCCAGCCCGCCAGCGGCGACAGCCACGACCCCAAGGCAGCGCTGGGACGGGCGGTGGTCGCCCAGCTCGCCGTCCAGGACTGGGCCATCACCCGCCAACCCGCCAGCCCGCCCGATGACCCCTACGACCCGGCCGCCTGACCAGCCCTCCGATTCCGCCGGCATCACCCCGCCAAACCAGCACGACCAAGGAGCACACGTGAGCGCCATCTTCGACCAGCACGACCCCGACCACGACACCGACGACGACACCGCCGAGCTCGGCCCACCCCTCCCCGACACCGACCACCACCAGGCCGACCTCTCCGACGTCAGGCCGAGCCGGCTGCGGCCAACCAGCCGGCGCCACCGCGTCCACGGCGTGGCCGTCTTCTGCTGCTACCTGGTCACCCTGGCAAGCGCCGCCTGGCTGCTGGCCGAAGCACTCCTGCACGTCCAGGCGCAGGTCATGGTCCTGGCCGTGGCCACGCTGATCTGGCTGGGCCCCGACGCGCGCCGGCTGTCCCAGTGGCTGCGCACCGCTCCCGACGCCGGCCAGACCATCCCGGTCTCCCGGCTGGCGCAGCTGGTGGTCGCCGTGATCACCGCCCTGGACCTGTTCCTGTTCGCCTACGCGCTCTGGTGATCCCGCGCCTCCCAACCCCATGCCAGCGGCGGGGAAGCAGCCACCTAACGCACGGCGGCTTCCCCGCCCGGCGTCGACACGACCGAGGTCATCCCCGAACAGCACCACGCGGCTGGAGGCGCGCCGCGCCACCCCGCGCTGACCCGAAGGAGCCTTCCCCATGCCCCAGCCCGACCCGCCCGACCAGCTCACCCAACCCCAGCCCCACAGCCAGCCGCCCACTGCCACCGCGTCCGACCCCAACCAGCAGGGGTCGGACTGGCCGGTCCCCGGCTGGCAGTGGGCCAGCCTGGTCGCGGTCCTGCTCGGCGGCCAGACGGTCCTGCTGGTGCTCACTGTCTGGACGCTGGCCACCAGCGCCAGCCACGGCTGGCCAATCCCGATCATCCTCGCCCTCGGCCTGCTCGCCCGGCTGGTGCCCGACGCGCTCAAGCTCGCCGAATGGGCCGCCACCGCCCAGAGCTGGTCCTTGCCGGTGGACCGGCACCTGCACTTGGGCGTGGCCGTCGCCGCGCTGGTGCTGGCCAACCTCGTCGCCATCGCCACCTGACCCCTCGCCTGCCCGATCCACCGCACCGCCGTGAACGACACGTTGTCGGAGGAGCCCGTGAGCAACCCACCCACCACCTCGCCTGAGCCAGGCCCCTCGGCCGCGTCCCGGCGATGGGCGCAAGGTGGCCCGCGCGACGAGACCATTGCCACCAAGCGTCGCCGGCACCGCCCCAGAGCCCCGCTCACCCCTGGCGAGCGCGCCGTCCTCGACGAGCTGCTCGCCGACGGCCCGCCGCCCCTTGCCGGCCAGCCACCACACCGGCGCGTGCCGCAGCCTACCGCGCCCGCCGCGCCTGCCGACGTTGACGAGCCTGCCGACGTTGACGTGTCGGCGGTGGCGTTGCTGCTACACACCGTGGTGCCGCCCGCCACCGACCACGCCTACCGCAAACTCGCCGACACCGCCGGTCACCTTGCCGGCCGCCACGGCCTCGACCTGGACGGCAAGCATGCCGAGCTGCTGGCCGAGCAGTTCACCGATCCCGACCAGCTCCACCGCTTCGCCCACGAGCCAACCGAGCAGCGCGTGATCCTGGCGCTGCTGGTGGACCCGCTGGTCGACCAGATCCTGGACCTGCTCGGCCAGCTCCCCAGTGACCTGCACCAGGTCGTGCTGGCCGAGGCCGCCTTGGCAACCCGCCTACTCGACCCCTCGACCCAGCCGGCCGTCCCACCACCTCCAGCCGACGCCACCGCCGCCGAGGGCAGCTCGCCATGAGCGGACAGCCCGACCCAGGGTGGCTGCTCACCGCCACCGAGCTGCTTGCCCACGCCCAACAGCGCCTGGACGAACTACCGGCGTGCGAACAGGCCGACGCCGACCAGGGGGCCGAGGAGCTGCGGGCGCTGTTCGCGCTGCGCGAGCTGCCAGTCACCGAGCCGGTCCTGCTCGGGTGGGCTGTCGGCGTCGCCGAACACGCCCGCCTGCTCAGCGAGCTTGGCACGCACACCGACCGCAGTACCTGGGAGCTGCGCGACGACCTGCTGCTGCTCGTCGCCCGCCTGGCGCAGACCAGCGTCGAACCCACCACGCTGCACGCCCTCATCAACGACCAGCCACCAGCCGTTGGTGGCTGCCAGTGAGCCCCATCACCCCGGCCACCACCGCCACCGCACACCATCAGCAGCGTCTGCTGGCGGCGGTGCGAACGGTCATCTGCTATCTGCGGACCGCCAACCCTGGCACGCTCGGGCAGCGGCACCTGCAACGCCAGCACGCCAAGCTCCACGCCGCCTGCACCGCCCGCGGCTGGACGGTCCTGGAGTGGGTCGAGGACCTACACCAGTCCGGCGCCACCCTGCAGCGTACCGGCCTCCAGGAGGCCCTGGCGCTACTCGCCGACCACCAGGCCGACGCGCTGCTGGCCACGGAGGAGCGGTCGTTGGCCGTGGACACCGCGACCGGCAGCCAGCTCACGACGCTCGCCGAACGGCAGGGCTGGCAGCTCCTCTCCCTCACCGCCATCGCCAGGTCTCCCACGCTGGTGGACGACCACCAGGGCCGCGGCCATGGCGGTGCACGCCAATGATCCCCAGGCCCGCCCACCCCGCGGCCGGTGGCTGTGGTCGCCGGCGGCGTGGTCGCTTGGCCTCGGTCTGGCCTGGCTGCTGCTGGGCCAGCAGTACGCCGGGCAGCCCGCCGTGCACCTGGACCTCACCGCCGCCCTGCCCGGCGCCGCGACCATGCAACGACAGCAGGCTGCGCCTGCCCATCCGGGAGCGGCCACGCGCCGGTCGACGCCCGCCCCACAGCGGGTGACCTCACCGCGATCCTCAACAAGAGCCTCAAGGCCGCGCTCAACAGGAACCTCACTGTCGCAGCAGCACTCACCGGCAACCTCAACACGAGCGTCAACAGGAAGCTCACCGCTGTCGCCGCACTCACCGACAGCATCAGCACGAACATCAACAGGCACCTCAGAGGCGGCGGCGCGGGCGGTCGCATTCGCGATCAGCCAGCAGGGCAAGCCCTACGAGTTCGGCGCCGAAGGCCCCGACGCCTACGACTGCTCCGGCCTGGTCTGGCTGGCCTGGCAGCACGCCGGCCTTGACTGGGCGCGGATGAGCGCCGCCACCCAATGGCATTGGCTCCAAAGCCGCGGCTACCAGGTGCCCGCCGGCCAGCTCCGCGCCGGGGACCTGCTGTTCTACGCGACCAACCCGTACGACCCCGCCTCGCACCACGTGTCCATGGCCTTCGGCCACGGCCGCATGGTCGAGGCCCCCGCCCCCAGCATCGCCGTCCGCAGCATCGCCGTCCGCATCGTCGCCGTCCGGTGGCTGGGGCTGTTCGCCGTCGCTCGGCCCCTTCCCTGACCGCGCCCGCGGCTGCCCAGACCTGCCAGCCCACCACAAGGAGCACCGTCATGGCCCGTCCGCCAACCGAACCATCGCTGGTCCCGCCCCCGCTGGAGCGCCTGTCCCCAACGCAACGGCAGGTCCTGGCCGACATTGCGTTCGCCAACACCGTCCCCGAGCTGGTCGAGCGCATCCGCGCTTTGCCCGAGGGCCACCGGTACACGCTGACCATCAGGGGCACCTGCATGGTCCCCGACGGGATCTTCCACGACGACACCGTCATCATGCGCCGCCAGGACCACGCCACCAACGGCCAGCTCGTCGCCGTCCACTACTATTACGAGCCGCTGGGCCTGCCGTGGCTGACCCTGAAGTACTACCACGCTGTCGGCAGCCGCCTGCGGCTGGTGGCTGCCGACACCACCGAGAAGCCCATCGACTGCGACCGCGATCAGGTCCAGATCCTGGGTGTGCTGGTCGGCGTGGAGGGCACGGTCATGCTCCCGCTCGGCGCGCGGCCTGCGGGGTGCACGGCCGGTTCCTGCGACCCGGAGCGTGCGGGGTCTGCCGATCGCTGGCCGGCGGGCAGCAGTGAACGCGCATGGGGCGGACCGTTCGCCATGCCGGCCACCACCACCGTGGTCCTGCTGTTCATGGCCGTACACGCGCGGCTGATCGAGGCCGTCGCCGCCGGCGGGCTGCCACGCGCCACCGTCGGAGCGCTGGCCGTACCCGGCGCACTCGCCGTCTACGGCACCTTCCACACCTCCAGCCTCCAGGCCCGCGTGGTGCTGATGATCGTTGCCTTCCACCTGCTGCTGGCCGCCGTGGTCTACGCCGCCGTGGTGCTGCTGGAGGCCCTCGGACCTCACCGCCCGCCATGACTGGCCGGTGACGTGGCCACCGCACCCCACCACCGCCAGCCACCTCGAGCAAGGAGCCCACTCGCATGCCGCAGGACACCCTCATCACCACGCCAGCCGCGCCGGACGACTTCCTACGGTTGTCGACGACGACGGCGGGCAACCGGAGCAGCCATCGCTGTGGGCGCCGCCCGGTCGGTAGCAGTCCAGTACCTGCTGACCGATGTCCACCAGACGTCCTGTGAGCTGGCCGCTGGCCGGGTCTGCTGCTGGACAGCACGTGGCGAACGCGCTGGAATGGCTCGAAGTGCTCGGATGCCGCCCTGTCCGCGCTGAGCGGATGCGAGCGGCCGTGGAGGACCGGTGCCCGACGCGGGTTGCCTGCTTGGCGTGGCCGTTGCCGCGCTGGTCAAGGCTGCCCCCACCTCCACCACCCAGGCCGGCGGGTCTCCTGGCGCGAGCACGAACTGGATGCCGGCGGCCGTGGTGGCTGCCGCGCTGGTCACGGTCCTGTTGGGGCGTGTCGTGACCCGGCGCAAAGACCGCGTCGACACCCTGGACAAGCAGCAGCAGATGCTCGAGCGGCAGCTCAGGATCGAGGAGGAGCTGGAGCGCCAGCGCGACCGGCTGCGGGAGCGGGAACGCACCGTGGAGGAACGCGAGCGGCTGCTGCGACAACAGCAGGCCGAGCTGGATGAGCTGAGCCGCCGCCGACGCAATCGGCGCCCCGGCGGCGGCAGCGACGCCTCCTGACAGCGGCCCCATTGCCACGGTGGATGGGCACCCCGAGGTCGTGAAACCCCAGCCGGTTACCGGTCGGCAACGCCTGCGGCTGCCAGCAGGATCTCGACCTGGGCGCGGGCGGCACGGATGGGGCCGGGGTCGCGGTCGAGGATGGCGCCGATCATGGCGCCGTCCAGCAGCACCTGGACTTGGACGGCGAGCGGGTTGGGGTCGCGGGCGCCCGCGGTGGCGACCAGCTCTTCGAGCAGGGCGCGCATGGCGTGGCGGTGGCGGGCGACGACCTGGTGGACGTCGTGGGTGGTGTTGTCGGCGAACTCCATGGCGGCGTCGGCGACCAGCCAGCCGCGCCAGCCGTGGTCGGCGAGCCAGCGCTCCAGGAAGTCGAAGACGGCCAGCAGCTTCACCCGTGGGGTGGCGTGCTGGTCGAGGTGGTCGGTGAGGTGGGCGCGGAAGTCGGTGTCCCAGTGGTCGGTGGCGGCCACGATCACGCCGTCCTTGTCGCCGTAGTAGCGGTACAGCATCGGGGGCGTGGTGTGGGCGTGGGTGGTGAGCTGGTCCACGGGGGTGGCGCGGATGCCCTGGCGTTGGAATAGGTCCAGGGCGGCGTCTAGCAGCCGTTGGGCCGAGGGTGGGGTGGGTGTGGGTGGGGTGGCCATGGGGCCAAACCATAGCGGTTGTGGGCCATGTTGGGCGACCGGAGGGGTTGACCGGAGGGGGGGTGCAGCGCCCATCATACTAGCTAACGCTAGCTAGCCACGCCATCTCGGAAAGGAGCACCAACTCGACCAACCCGCCCACCGCCGTCCTGGAGGTGCCTGATGCGCCGCGCCACCATCGCCCTGGACCGGATCGAGCCTGGCCTTGCCGAACTGGTCTTCACCGACCCCGACCTCACCCGCCCCGCCACGCTCGCCCTGCTGTACGTCCTCAGCCACGCCAACCAAGCCCACACCCGCCAGGAGCTGGCCGCCGTCGCCCAGCTCGTCGGCGACCGCCTCGACGAGGTCCTGCACGAGCTGGTAGGCCGCAACTGGCTGGCCACCGTCCCACCCCACGCCCCGCCGTGTCTCGCTATCAGGTTCCAGCTCCGCCAAGACCACGACCCCGACCAGGACCACGACGGGGCATCCGGCACTCGCCTGCAGCTCGGCGCCGCCGTCGTCGGCGCGGGCGGGGGTGGCAACGGCGGCGACGGTTGGAACTGACCCCCGAGGAAGTCGGCGATGCGGGCCAAGCGGTGCTACGACTGCGGCCAGGTCAAGCGGGTCGAGCTGTTCGACCTCGACCGCCACCGCCCCGGCGACGGCCGCGCCGCCCAATGCAAAGCGTGCCGCCGGCAGCGCCAAAACCGCGGCGGCTACGGCACCTGCCGCAACCGCGCCCTGGTCGAGCTGGCCGCCCGCCACCTCGACCAGTACCAGCACTACCAGCAGCAGGCCCGCCAGGAGCTGGCGCCCGACACCGCCCCCGCCGAGGTCTGGGACCAGGCCCGCGGCCGGGCGCTGGCCGAGCTGTCCCGCCGCCACAAGGCCGAGTGGCGCCAGCGCTACCAGCAGCTCCGCGCCGCCCATCCCACCTGGCCCTCGGGACGGGTGTTGTGCGTGGCCACCAACCAGCAGCGCCGCGCCCACCGCCAGGAGTTCCTGGAGCTGCTGACCGGCTACGCCGGTGCCCGGCTCGCCGGCGCCAAGCTGGTCTACAAGATCACCCGCCGCGCCCACCGCCGCCTGCAGCTCGCCCACCCCGAGGAGTACCAGGCCCTGTACGCCGCCGAACGCGCCAAGATCGGCAACCCCATCCAGCCCTCCCAGACCCGCTCGCGCCCACCCCTGGATGCGGCCACCACCAGCAAGGAGCCGCGATGACCCTGTCCACCCCCATGCCGCCACCACCAGCAAGCGAGTGTGGCTGGTCGGGCTGCGGCCACCTGGCCCCAGTCGAGGTCTTCATCACGGTGCCGGGCAAGTGGCCACGCGCCGGCTCGGTCGGCTGCTACTGCGTCGGCCACGCCGTCATCACCGGCGTTGAGGCGCAGGCCCTCCACCACGGCCGAGTGTGGTACCTGCCCGCGCTGCACCTGACAGACGACACCCAGGCGACGGCGAACTGATGCCCCCGGACAGACCACCAGCATGCTGGACGACGGCGTGTCCCTGGTCGCCTTCACCTGGCAGCTCGCCGTGCAATGGCACCAGCCCGCCCTGCTCGGGCTGCTGCTGGGCGCCCGCGTGTTGGACGAGCTTATCTTGGGTCCGGTCGGGTGGCGGGCCTCTGACCAGCGCCGTTGCATCGTGGACGGCGTGTTCGACGCGGCACGAGGCGAGGAGGACCGGACCGGCAGTCAGCGTGCGCTCGCTTTCCGAGCGCCAAGGCGGCGAGCGTGAGAAGCCGGGACGCGGAATCGCGTTGTTCTACACCACGGCCCAGCGTCCCAGTCGGTCCGCTCACCGACCGTCGCGGTCACGCCCTACAGTGGTCGTCGTGATGGCTGGACCGGGTCCGATCGGGTGGCGGGAGCGAGCGAGCGCCGCGACCGCACGAGGTCGGCTTTTCTTCGCCTCCTATGCTCCCCTCGCCCTGATGTTCGCCCTTCGATCCATTCCGAACCACCGAGTGGCTGTCGGGGCATGGGGAATTGTCGCGCTCGGCGGATTCGTCGACGCCAGGCGCCTCGTCTATGGTGCGCGGCGACGGGATCGCCGAACGGTCCGGTTCGAACGGGTGGAGGACGCCGGAGGGGCCGTCGCCGCCTACCTCGCGACCTATCTGCTCCCGTTCATCGCGTCCCCCCCGACCAGGCCCGCCGACATCGCCGCCTACGCCGTGTACTTCGTCGTGGTGTTCGTCATCTACATCCGCTCGGACATGGCCTTTGTCAATCCCACTCTGTACGTTCTCGGCTGGCGGGTTGTCGAAGGGACGACCCATGGACGGTCGGTCTTGGTAGTGTGCCGGTCGGCACCCGACGAGGAGACTGACGTCGATGTGGTGGATTTCCTCGACGTGTACGTCGTGAAGGACCCGTAGCTGCGGACGGTGGGCATGGCCGAAAGACAAAGCGAGGAGATCGCCGCCTCGTTCGAGATTGACGTCGAGAAAGACCCCCGTCTCATCCTGGGGTGGCGACCCTCGATCCGGCGACTCGCGGGCGGCCGTGTCCGGCTTCGGGACGACGTTTTCAGGAGTCTCAAGCAGGTCTCGGAGGAAGCCCTTGTCCGGCTTGCCTCATCACGGGCACGCCCCTACCAGCCAACGGCCGAGCTGGAGGAAGGCGAGGAGCACTTCGTCATACCCATCGGCGAGCTCCCTGAGCCACCGCGCCGACGCCGCCGGCGATCTCGGGCGGAGGGGTCGGATGCAGAGACGGGAACCGCGGATGGAGACGAGGCATCGCTAGGGGGTGCTGCGTCCAACGCGTGCGCCACGCTACCGGAGGTGGCGGATCTTGTTGCCCTCACGCGGCAGGTCGACGACCTCGAATCCCTCGACGCCGGTCGCCTGGCGGAGGGATCGTTCCTGTTCTATGGGATCGTGCTCCCTGGCCCCGCGGGAAACGTCGCCTTCATCCGGCGGATGGACCCAGTGGCCGTTCTCAGGAAGGGTCGGGCCTTCTTCCAGTACGCGGATGCGCTCACGGCCATCGGGCGCCCGGACTTCATGCTCTACCCGGACGTCGACCTCGTCATCGGCCCAACCGCCATCGCGGCCTTCCGAAAGAGCGCCCTCGACCAGCTCCTTTCCGACGTGCGCTTCGTTCTTCAGGACGTTCGGGCAAGCGTCAGCGCCGTCCAGGCGTCCCTCGCGTCGAAGGTGCCGCTCACGCCCGCGACGCAGGACGCGCTGGAGAAGTATTGCTCGACGCGCCCCTCATTGGCGGCCCGCCTGCGAACACTCCCGGCCCGGATCGAGCAGATCGCCTTCACTCCTGTTCTCGTCTGGAAGGCGCTTGACCGTCACGGCGAAGACCCATCTCTCCTTGTCAACACGACGGGAGAGTTCGACTTCGCTGGCGAGGAGGTCCAGGCCTTCCTCGACGTCGTCGAGGGTCGATGGTTTGAGGACGAGTTCTCCGACGAGCGGCGCCGGGCTGACCGCTACTCCATCCGCAGGCCCTCACGACGAGGACCCTCCAGCCCTTCCCGGTAGGTGCCTGGCTCCCGCCCCCATCAATGGTCTAGGTCGGCTGTGCTCTCGCCGTCGCTCTCGGGTCTCGGCCGGATCTCTACCTCAAGCGACGGGCGGTCCACGCCACCATTACTCACCGAGAGCAGTCGCGTTTGGGTCTGCATACCAGCATCGAGTTCTGGGGCGAGTGCCTGTGCGTCGCTGCGATGTAGGTAGCCGAGGAACTGTCCTGCAGCCTGCAGGAGGGTGGCGTTGCGATACGGGCTTTGGTAGTCGCGCCGCAGGTCGAGCTCATCGCCTGGTTGGAGCCGGCTCAGAAGACTCGCGGATCGCCGGAAGACACGTACGCGGATGGTCAGTGGCAGCAGCGGTCGGTCTTCGTCGAGTCGGGCAAGCGCAGCGCTGTGGGCGGAACGGAAGATGGCGCGGCTGACTTCGGCGAGCGCAGCTTCTGGCACGCCATACTCCTCGACGAGTTCTTCTGGGTTGAGGTCGCCCAGCCAGGAACGGAAGGCGGCTGGATCGCCGGTGTTGCCGGAACGTGCGCGTGTGTACAGGTCCGCGACCAGCAGAGCGGATTGGCGGTTGGCAACGCCAGCGGCCATCGCCCAGGCCGCCTCAAGCGTCGGCACCCCGTACTTGACCAGCGATCCTAGCCCGGCGACGACTGGGGAGAGCGGGCCAGGTTCCAGAAGGTGGCTGGCGATGCGAAGGTAACTGGAGATGCCCCAGGGCAGCAGGTAGGCGAAGTACTCCTCAATGAACCGGCCGACACTCTCGGTGGTACTGCTCGTGCTGTCGGGCGCCTCGAGGGTCTCAGCGGTCTCCGCGACTGGTTGTCCTTGGAGCCAACGGGCCAGCAGCTCGGGATAGCTGCCCGCATAGGCCGTCCGTGGCTGCATTTCGTCGACGGTGGCCAGCCCTTCCAGCAGCATGCGCAACAGCTCGTCGATCTCGCCATAGCCGGCAGTGGGAAGCAGCGCCCGCAGACGCTCAGCCTGCCGCTCGACATGCTCGGCGATCGCTCTGCAGCTAGTCGTTCGCAGGCCGGTGGAGCTGAAGACCCGACGCTCCTCCGGGTCAGGTACGAGGCTTGCGATTCGGCCGGTGCCACCGGCCAGCGCTTGGGCGAGCGGGGCGAGAGGGAGTTTGCGGGCGCGGGCTTGGACGGCGACGAGGCTATCGCCGATGATCGCTTCCAGCGCCTGCTGGTCGAGCTCGCCAGCCGCCTCCTCCACCAGCAGTGCGAGCAGCTCGGCATCCAGCTTAGTTGCGACCATCTCGGGGCTTATCCGGCTGTTGACTAGATCCCACAGGAGCCCAAACAGTGCGCTGGTGACGGGTTCGACCTGTCCGCGGGCTTGCCGGTAGTACTGGTAGTCGTCGTTGTCGAGTGGCGTCGTCACCAGATGGATGATGGTGCCTTCAGTCTCCTCGCCAGCACGGCCTGCTCGCCCGGCGATGTTCCAGTACTCCCGGGCCGACAGCCGCGTCCGTTGATCGGTCTCCTCGTCATAGCGCCGGCAGCTGTGGATGACCACCGTACGAACGGGCAGATTCACGCCTTGGGCCAGGGTGGTGGTTGCGGCTAGTACGGCGAGCCGTCGATGGCGGAAGTCTTCCTCGATGGCACTGCGGACCGCCTCTGGCTGGCGGCCGTGGTGAACCCCCACGCCCATTGAGAGCAGCCGCGTCGTTGGATCGTTGGAACCGAGCCAGTCGTGTGCGACAAGATAGGAGCGTGGGCGGTCGACCGGCTGGAAGACGCTGGGGACCGGCTCTTTTGTACGGGCTGCGAGTTCGATTCGAGTGGCGATGGCGTTCCCGACCGATTGCGCCCAGTCGGTCTGGGTGCAAAACACCAGTACCGGCCCCTGCGGGGCCAGCTCGTAGGCCAATGCGGCGGCTAGCTGACTCTTGTTGGTGGCCTCGGGAAAGACCGGCCGTCGACGTCGTCCAGTGTCGGGATGCACGTATTCGAAGCGTCGCTGACGGATCAGGTTCGGCAAGTACTCGCCGAGCACCGCGTCGTCGCCGCTGGTGTCGTAGAGCAGCACCCCCCTGGTGCCCTGCCACGACAGCCGTGCCAGCCGTTGGATCGACGGCCGCCAGTCCGACTCGATCACATCACCGGCTCCGGCGTGCAGCCATGCGGCGAAGTCTTGCAGGGTTTGGGCAGGCACCACAGCCGACAGCAGCAGGACGCGAGCCTCGGGTAGCCGCCGGCGCAGCCGCGTGACCAGCAGCTCATAGCGGGCACCGCGAGTCGCGTCCCCAACGATGTGCCCCTCGTCCAGCACGATCAGCCGGATATCCTGAAGCGCCTCGGGCGCGAGCCGCAGGACTAGGTCGAGTTTCTCAGGGGTCAAGACCAGCACCTGGTCCTCGGCAAATGTCAGCCGCTCCAGCAGGTCCTCTTCGTACGCACCAAGCATGGAAGACGCCGAGTACCCCAAATCGGCGAACAGGTTGGTGAACGACTCTTGGACCTCGTTGACCAGCGCCCGGTACGGCGCCACGTACAGGCAGCGTGCGCCTGGCTGGGTGACCAGCGTGTGCACGATTGCGAGTTCGGCGACCCGGGTCTTGCCGGCACTGGTCGGCAACTTCACAACCTTGCTCGCCTGCGGGTCCAGTAGCCCGCCAGCCAGCGCTGCAAGCTGCGAGGGCCACAGCTCCGAGACCGACCGGCTGTCCAACACCGAGGCGCCAAGTCCCCGCGCGAGGACCCGCAGGTAGCGCTGCCAGCGCAGGTTGCCCGGCACGACATCTGACAGCGTGGCCCATGTGGACCGAGCCTGCATCGAAGGCAGTAGCGCCCGAAGATTCGCTGTGAGGTTGACCCTCCGCGAGTTACCGGCACCGGTAAATCCCTCACTAGCAAGGTCAAGGAGTTCCAGCGCCTGCTCCAAGCGCTCCGGCTCGCCAGAGAGGAAAAAGCGCGCCGCGGCAGCCAGGCCACGTCCTCCCACAGCGGTCGCCATTTGTTCCAGTAACTCCTCGTCGTCAAGGTTGCCAAGGCCAGCAGGATCTTGTGGTGGCCGCTCTAGCTCGGCCGCCGCGGTCACCACGCGCAGCATCAGCCGCTGCACGAAAGCGGCAGCCACCCCGTCGAAGGTTGGCTCCGCAGACCAGGCACTGGCATCGGCGCTGGCACGCGCCAGGCAGGCAGCGTTGGCCTGATAGCCAGCCAGCTCATAGCCCACTGCCGCGTTCATCAGCGCTGTCGCCCGGCTGGTACGCTCCTCGAGTGCCGCCAACCCCTCCCACGCCTGCGCGGCGACCCGAGCAGCGTCCCGCATGTCGTCCACCCGGCCGAAGTCGGTTTGAGCGAGGCGACGGACCGCCAGATGCAGCGCGGTGGCGTTGCGTACTGCACGTTCTGCCGTGTAGCTCCAGCGGTAGTCAGGCGCCTGTCCCAGCAGTTGCTTGAGGGTCGCCTTGGCTCGAAGAGCTGCCAGCTCGCTTCGAAATCCGCGATCGGAAGCCAGACCAAGCGGTCCGTCAAGGCTGGTGCGGTCAGCCGTCATCGTCGATTACGTCCAGCTCAATAGCCCCGTAGGCGGCCTCGACCAACGCTCGGAGCTTGCCAGCCTGCAGCACGCGAACATGCAGCGGCTCCAAGAGCCCATCGATCTCGCTGATGCGGATGACCGTCTCGTCGTCCCAGACGTCGCGGTCCCAGACTAGCGCGATCCCATAAGTTCCCCGCTCCTTCCGGTCCCGGTCAGCAAGGTACGCCAGGAATGCCTCGAATAGATCTTGGTCGGTTTCCCAGAGCCTCTCGGCGATGAACGCCAGTGTGTCCGCATAGCCCTGGTCTCGATCCTCGGCGAGCTGGCGGTGCGCCTCGACCCCTCGAGTCAGATTCCGGATGGTGCTCAGCTTGCACTCAACAAAGTGGAGTTCCCCAATCCCACCATCTTCGGCCATGTGGAAGGCGACGATGTCCGTCCCATGCAGTGTCTGCTCAGGGTCGGCTTGGTAGCGCAGCTTCCGGACAGGAACAACGTAGCCATCAAAGACCTCGAGCAGTTCGCAGACCAGGGCTTCGCCGAAATCCCCTCGCCGGACACCGGGACGCTTGGCCGGATGGAGGCGAGCAGCAGCGTCCGGCCAGCCGAGCACGCTGGCTAACCGGTGTAGCAGTTTCGGGTCGCTCTTGGCCTTCAGTACCAGGTGACCGAGATGACCTACGGTCTCGGTGTCAGGAGAGCCGTGCTCCACGAGGTCTGTCACCGTGAACGGCAAATCGGACGCACTTCGCAGACTGGCCTGCAGCCAGACGTGGAGGGGTGATTGATCGGTCACCATGCCGGCATATTGTGCGCCCTTGGCCGACAAGATTCCCGTCCAGGCGTCGATGGACGAGTCGAGGTGAGCTTCAGATACTGCCCAGGCCAGACGTTGAGGACCAGCCGACGGAGCGACGGTCGGTTGACCTTGCCGTTCAGGTAACCGCTTTGCTTGGTCTGTTACCGCATGACCGCCGTAGCTTCGCTGTCACACATTGACCTGGGGCCGAGGGTCGACCGATGATCCGATGATGCGGCTGATGCGCTCTATTGGGAGACCAATCTCGTCGGCGAGCGCGGCAAGCGTGGCACCTTGCTGAGCAGCGAGTTCCAGCGCCCGCGTGAGCAGCAGGGGGCTTTCGGCGTCGGCCAGCCGCACGGGTTCCCGCCTGTTCCAACCCCGCGTCGACATCGTCTTGAGCGCCTGCACATAGGTGCTTTCGCTCAGCACACCGAGGGCTTTTGCCTGTTGAAGCAGAGCGGTCATCGACACGCCCCATCGGACCTTGAGCTCGGCGAGCCTGGTCCAGTCCGCGGTCGCGGGGAGTTCCTCGACGATCTGGTCGGCTGGGAGCAGGAATTCGGCAGCGAACCAGTTAGCTTGCTGCTCGAGATAGCGGGAGCGATGCGGGTCAGGGTCATTCATGACCAGGTGGCCGAGCTCATGACTTGCATCCCAGCGTGACCGGTCGGCCTGGCCCTTGTCGGCGCCAAGGACGACGACGGGCCAGTCCGGGAAGGGCACCGAGAAGGCATCGACGGTGTCGGAGTCGAGTAGCAGCCGGGTGGCAACGGCGCCGTGGCGCTCCACGGTGCGGATGACGTGCCCAACTGGTCCTGGCGGCAGCTCCCAGATGGCCCGGACCTGACGGGCCACGGTGGCCACCTCGGCGCGGCTGGCGTCGGCGTGGACCGGGATGCGTGGCATGTCCGGCTTCGGCAGCCTGACGTAGTGTTGGAGTCCCGCGGTGACAAGGCGAACGAATTCCGCAAGCGCCCGGTGTCGTCGCCGCTGGCGGGCACCGGTGGACCGTAGACTTCGGAAGAAGCCGTCGATGGCGCCGACCTCGCCGACCGTGGGGTCGGTAGCAAAGAAGTGCAGCGGGAAGCCGGTCGCGGCGGCAAGGCAGGCGAGTGTGGTAGCGCTCGGCTTGGCATCCCCCTTCTCGAACTGACTGAGGGCGGCCGGGGTCACCTGGTGGTTGATAGCCGCGGCAAGCTCCCGCTGAGTGAACTCAAGCGCCTCGCGGGCGAGCCGGAGCCGCTGCCCGTCGAAGAGAGGAAGCACACCTCGGGCCTCGTCAATCTCCATAGCTGTCGGCCGGGCCGACGGACGCGGGCTCATTATGTCGTCCGCCCGCGCAGCCCCACCCCTTCCGGCCCAACAGCCGAGCCGGGATGAGCGTTCCCTTGCGCGCCATCCGTCGTCTGTACCGCCGGCTTACCGGCCTCACCCGACGAGTCGCTTGCATCCGACGAATAGAGTGTGGGAAGGTATGCGATCATAAATCAAGTGTACGGGAAGCCATCGTCATCTACAAGGGAGGGCTCGCTGGTGGCGCACCGGATAGGAGGCCGACGCGACCCATGGTGAAGGCCGACGACCGAGTCCGTCTCCGCGCTATGGCGCACCGCTACGGCGTCCAGGCGGTCGACGATGCGCCCTTCGGCGCCCAACCGCTCGAGCGGCACGGTGCCGAGGAGGAGTCGGCCGAGCAACTCGCCAACCTCGCCTGGGAGCGGCCACCGTACGAGTGGGGCCCTATCGCAACTGGTGGCAGCCCGGTGCGGCCGCCATGCCGGTTCGTCGACGGCAGTGTGAACGGCCGGACGGTGATGACCCTGACGGTGTCGAACCGGATGCGTCCCGCTCTGCTCGCGGTCGTGGGTGCCATGGCGCTGGATCTGGACGGGCGCGAGTTGCGCAGAATGCCGGGCAGCCTTCGCACAGAGTCCATGCTCTGCCTTTTCGCCAATCAGCTACCCGCCACTGACCTGGACGCGCTCGAGCAGGGGTTGGCGAGCATGGGGGTAAATCTAGTCGCACCGACTAAAACCGATCTTTCCGCCGACTTCGAGGTGCTGCGCCGCCGCACGTGGGACTTGGCCAAGCGGTGCATGGAGGACGCCGAGCGAGACGTGCTCGTCAAGGATCCGACCGTCCCGTGTCTGCTCGACGGACTCTTGGAGCGCCGTGTCACGACGGTCGCCTCGCAGGCCATTCCCGCCTTTGGCATGGTCAAGCGCCAGCTCAACCCACTGCTGCCCGAGCGACTCGACCAGCTTGTGTATCGGCTTGCGCCTGGAGAGCGAACCCCTGCGTTCGTGGTCGACACCGAGCACGCAAGCATTGTGACCTGGTACCTACGCCTGGCAGACCCCGGGCGGGCATCGCCAACCGCCGGGATCGTGCGGCTCAGCGCCACCCGAGCGTATCTGGAAGGCACATTCCCCGACCCGGTCGGCCGCGCCGACGAGATCTCAGCGGTGTCGGCGTGGCTACGCTCGTTGCGCTGCCGGCAGGCCAGCTACAAGCGCGCGGCCGTGTCGGTCGAGCCCATCGTGCGACTCGAAGACCAACTGCACTGCCTACTGCCGTCGTTGTCCAAGCTCACCGCGCGTCTGCACCGCGCGTTGGGGTGCTGACTCTGCTGAACCTGCACGACCGAGGAGCCGTCATGTCGAACACCGCCAGCCCGCCGCCCGATCCCAACCGCCCGCAGGTGGTACTCGACGACGAGCCGCCCGCGAGCACCCGCGAGCGCCTAATGGACCCAAGCGCCGCGAACGCCCAGCCGGTCCAGCGGCCCGCGCCTGCCGTCCATGCGAGCGCAGCTGCCCCCGCACTCCGCCCACTCGGTCGGGTCGGCGCGCCGCGCGGGGACGAGGCGACCAGCGAGGAGTTCACCTTCTGGGCACCGGACGACCAGACGGTGGAGAAGACCCAGCTGGTCAGAGTCGAAACCGAAGCCGGCGGCACGCCGTTGCGCCTGTACGGGCTGGTCGCCGAGGTGACCCGCCGGTCCCGACTGGCCAACATGCTCGAGGAGTCCGACCGCTACGACAACGACCCGACCGAGCAGGTCCCCACTGACTCTGGCGGGGTCACTTGCGCGCGGGCGCGGACGTTAGGGGCCGAGCCGAACCTGCTGGTCCCGCCGCGGGAGGAGGCTCTGGTCTACGCTGGCGAGGCGGCCGACGCGGCGGCTGCCTACGGGATGGCCGCGATGGCCGCACCGGTCACGGTCGGGCTGGTTCGCAATGGCGGCGACCAGACCGCCGGCCCGGCCAGGATCGACCTGGACTACCTGCTCGGGTCGCTAGGCGGGCACTGCAACGTCAACGGCACCGCCGGCGTCGCCACGAAATCGAGCTTCCTGACTATCCTGCTGTCGCAGGTGCTAGACGAGCTGGCCGCACGCACCGCCGCCGGCGGATCGCGCGAGCAGGCCCGTGCGGTCATCTTGAACGTCAAGGGCTTTGACCTGTTCTGGCTCGACCACTGGAGCACCGCGTTTACCGAGGCCGACGCCGCTTTGTGGCGGCACATGGGCCGGCCGTCCCCACGGCCGCTGCAGCCCACTTTCCACGCCCCGCAGGCCCCTGGTAGCGAGGACAACCCGATCAGCACCGGCCGCGATGCCGTGCGGCCCTACAGCTGGTCGCTCGGCGATATCGTCGAGCGGAATTTGCTTGCGTTCCTGTTCGGTGACGCCGATCGTGACGACGACAACTTCGGGCTGCTGCTTGGCGATCTGGAACGGGTGCTGGTGGACGAGCGGACCGCCGGCGACGGCACCATTAGGCGCCGTCTGCGCGCCGACGGCCCCGCCGCGGACTTCCGCAGCCTGCTGCGCTGGTTCGAGGCTGGCATCAACGGTGAGGACGCGGATGGCTGGGATAGGTTCGCTGCCCGCGGGTCGCATCACCCCGGTACGATGCGGCGGTTCCATCGGCGGCTGCGACGCATCGTCTACGAGCGCTCGGGCATCTTCCGGCTCGAGGCCACCGGCAGCCACCCCCTGGACGTCACCGGCTTCGACCCTGGCGTGCCCGCGGTTGTCGACATCCAGTCGCTTGTCGACCCGCATCACCAGCGGTTCGTCGTCGCCGCGCTGCTCAACCAGGCCGTGGACGAGCAGACCGGACCGAAGGCGATCCCCGGCATGCACTACATGATCGTCCTCGATGAGCTGAACCGTTTCGCGCCCCGCGGCCACTCCGACCCGATCACCCGGCTAATCGAGACGGTCGCGGGCGAGCTGCGCAGCCGGGGGGTCATCCTGCTCGGCGCCCAGCAGCAGGCGACACTGGTCTCCACACGCGTGGTCGATAACGCCTCGATCCGGGTGTTCGGCCGGACCAGCGGACAGGAGTTGCGCGCCGACACCGCTAGCTTCCTCCCGGCCGGGCTCCGCAGCTTCGTGGAGACCATGGGCGGCGGCGACAAGGTGGTCAGCATGCCGACCTTCCGCCAGCCGTTGATGCTCCGGGTGCCCCGCCCGCCCTGGGCGATGCGCAAGGCTGAAGCGACCACCCGGCCGCCTGAGTTCCTCGGCCCCGACGCGACGCCCACTCCAAACTCAGGACCCCGCCGCGTGCGGCCCCGCCACCCCGACGAGCTGAGGTGACCCTGCCCGATGAAGATCCTGCACACCAGCGACTGGCATCTCGGCGCCCGCATCGGCCGCCTCGACCGCGCCGACGACGCATTCGCCCGCATCGACCAGATAATCCAAGTGCTCGATCAGGAGCAGGTCGACCTGCTGCTCATCGCCGGCGATGTATTCGATGAGACCCGCACCAGCCCGCTCGGCGGGCTGGTGCGCCGCTTGGCGGAGCGCCTCGCCCCGAGGGTGGCCGACGGGCTTCGCGCCGTGTTCCTGGCCGGCAACCACGACCGAGACGCCTCGGTGTTCCCCCTGCTGCAGGCCACCAGCCAGCTATTCGGCCCGGCCGCAGCCGACCGGGTCAGCTTCGTGCAAAACCGGCCGTGCTGGAGATCCCCAGCCGGGACGGGACTCAGGCGGTCGCGCTGGCCTGTGTGCCCTACCCCACCCACTTCCGCTACGACCTGGAAGCCACCGGCTGGCCCAGCAGGGACGTCCGCAACCGCGAACTCGCCGAGGCCGTCCGCCACCGGATCGGCGAACTCGCGGAACTCGTCGCAGCCCACCACGGCGGCCTGCCCGCGGTCATGGCCGCCCATCTGCTGGTCCGCGGGACGGAGGTCGGCCGGGGTGCCTACTGCCTCACCGAAGTCGAAGACATTCCTGTCGACCGGGGTGACCTGCAGGCCGCCTGGGACTACATCGCGCTCGGGCACATCCACAAGCCCCAGCAGCTCGGCCACCCCAACATTCGCTACTGCGGCAGCATCGAGCGGATGGATCTCGGCGAGGCCGGCGACAGCAAGGGCGTCGTAATCGTCACCGTCGCCAGCCGCGGGGCGGTCACGACCACCACAGTGGCGTTGGACGCCACTCCGTTCGCAGCGATCGAGGCAGCCAGCGAGGAGGAGTTGGACGCCCACCGCGCTGCGCTCGACGACCCGGATCGCACTCTGGTGTCGTTGACCCTCAAGGTAGACGGCACCCACAGCGTCACCGCTCTGATCGCCGCGGCGCACAAGCTGTTCCCTCGCCTGTACCGGGAGCCGGAGATCGCGCGCACCATCCGCCCGGAAGCGACCGCCAGCGTGTCGGGGTTCGACCGCGCCGACGTCGCAGGGACCGTCCGCGGCTGGCTCAAGGACCGGCTCGCCGGCGACCCGGACGCCCAGCCGGTACTCGCCCTCGCCGAGGAGCTGCTCGCCAACGACGAGCTCGCGCGTCTCGGCGCAACCGACACCGACGGAGGCACCCCATGATCCCGGTGCGGGTCAGCCTGCAGGACTTCCTCACCTACGCCGCCGGCGAGGCCGGTGGGCCGGTGGTGCTGGACTTCGACGGTGCGTCGCTGTGGAGCGTCGGCGGCGACAACGGCGCCGGGAAGTCGGCGATCTTCGACGCCATCACCTACACGCTGTACGGCGAGCACCGCGGCGGTAAACAGCACGACAACCGACTCATCCGCAAGGGCGCGACCACTGCCAAGGTCAGCTTCGAGTTCCGCCAGGCAGGCCGACGCTACATGGTCGAGCGGACGATTACCCGCAAGACCGCCCACGACGGCAAGGCCCGCCCAGACGCCAAGAGCGTGCACGCGGCCGTCTGGGACGACGCCGAGCAGGCTTGGATTGCGATTCCCGACACCGACAAGGCAACAGAACTCGAACGCTGGGTTCGATCGCTGCTTGGCATGGAGTTCGAGACGTTCCGGTCCTCGGTCCTGCTCCGTCAAGGCGAGGCAGACCGGCTGCTGACCGCCAAGCCCAACGAGCGATTCAAGGTGCTGGCCGGTCTCATCGATCTGCGTGCCTACCAGCGCTTGGAGCGGCTCGCGGACCAACGCCGGCGAGCCGCCAGCAGCACGGCCGAGCAGCTCGAGCAACAGCTGGCCGGGCTCCAGCCCGTCACCGACGAGGACATCGCCGAGGCGGCTGCGACACTGCAACGGGCCGGAGTGGCGGTGACCGACGCCGAGGACCGCCGCGTCCAGGCGGATGGCTGCTGGCGCGGCGCCCAACACCACCAAAAGCTCAAGGACAAGCACGCCACATTGGTCCTGCGCCAAACAACGCTGCGCGGCATCGTCGCCGACGCCGGCAACATCCGCCAGCGCGCCAAGGACCGCGAGCAGCTGGTGCAGATACTCCCGCCGACCCGGGCTGCCGTCGCCGACCTGACGGCAGCCAAGGCCGCGACCGCGGAGGCGACGAAGGCAGCAAAGGCCGCGGCCGCCATTGACCTTGCCGCCCTGCAGATGGCCGCCGACCAGGCCACATGCACCCTGCAGGAGCTGGATGAGGAACTGGACGCGCTCAACGAACAGGCCAGCGAGCTTAGCGCGGTCGCCGCCGCTGCCGCAGAACTGTACCGCTGCCGGCGGGCACACGCCGGACGGGTCGAGGCCCTCACCCGACTCGGCGATCCCGCCAAGCTCAACGCCGAGGTCCGAACACTCGAGGCGGAACGTGGCAAGGTTCGCGACCAGCAGCGCACCCTCCAACAGCACCACCAGGACGCGATCAACCGGTGCGGCGCCGCCCAGCAGCGCCTAACCCAGGCCAAGAAACGCCTCCACGACTTGGCCGGCCTGGCCGACGAGGCCGTGTGCTCCAGATGCGGCCAGCAAATCAGCCCGGAGCACCTCCAGAGCGAACGCGACGACGCCGACGCCGAACACCAGGCAGCCGCCACGGCCCTCGACACTGAGCGCGCCGCCGTCAAGCAGATCAATGCCGACCTCACTGAAGCGAAGGATGGCCTAGAGGATCTCGACGACCGCTACCTTCGAGCCACCAGGGCCGCCGACACGGCCCACACGGCCGTTCGGGAGCTACGCCAGGCCGCCAGCGAACAAACCGCCGCCCAAGCCGCATGCGGCACGCTCGCCGCGCCAGCATCCGGAGCCGCCCACCTGGCGGCGGTCGTCACTGGCAACCTCGATCAGGCAGCCCATGCGGTCCGCGCCCTGACGGAGGGCCACACCAACACCCGAACCCTCGTCAAGCAAGCGAAGAAGAAGCGTGACCAAGCCCGGACCGACGCCGGCGAAGCCACCCGCGTGCTTCAGGACGACACGAAGACCCACACGGCGCTCAAGCACAGTGCAGAGCAAGCCTCCACTCGGGCGCGACACCACACCGACCAGGCCAAGCTCCGTTTGGCTGGCGTCCCCACCGAGGTCGCCGGCGCCGTCCGAGCGGGCAACACCACCATCCTCGACAGGCTCTCCGCTCGTCTTGCCACGCTCGCCGACGCCGAGCGCACCCTCCAACAGCTGGAGAAGGCCGAGATAGACCTCGTCGGCGTCAAGGCGAACCTGGGCAGCGTCGAGGAGGATCTGTCCATGGTTCCTGCCGAACAGCGGATTCCGCCAGCTGACGCACAGACTGCGCTGGACGTCGCCACGAAAGAGCTGCAGGCTGCCCAGACCGAGCGGGACGAAGCACGCGACCGCCACCGCCAGCTCGAGGGCATCCACCGGCATCGCCAGGAGCTGACCGGCCAACTGAGCAACACGCGCCGCCGGGAGCGCGCCGCCCGCCGCCTGGCCACCCTACTCGGCAAGGGCGAGCTTCAAGGCCGGCTGCTCACCGACGCCACCACCGGGGTCGGCGCGTACGCCAACGACACCCTGGCCCGCATCTCCAGCGGCACACTTGAGGTCACTCTGCGCCGGGAAGGCGACGAGGACGATGCCAACCTGGACATCCTCGTCAAAGACCGGTCGTCGGCGGAAGAACCCTTGGAGGTCGCGTTCATCTCCGGCAGTCAAAGGTTCCGCGTCGCCGTTGCCCTCGCCGCCGGCCTGGGCCAATACCTCGGCGGGAGCGCTGCTATCCGCGCGCTTATCATCGACGAGGGCTTCGGCAGCCTCGACACCGACGGGCGCCAGCGCATGATTCAGGAGCTGCGCACCTTGGCGGAGCACCTAGAGCGCATCATCGTCGTCAGCCACCACGAGGACTTTGCCAATCAGATCTTGTTTCCCAACGGGTACCTGCTGCGAAAGCACGAGGCGCGCACGATCGTCGATCGGGTTGGCTGAACGAAGCGCCACACACAACGTTCAGATGCTGTGGGGCGCTCGACGCAACCCAAGGGTGCACGGAGTCTGCGAAACTCTCGTACTGCGGACTCGTTCCGGCATCGAGGACCCTACTGGTCAGCGGGTCATAAATGGATTGTTGACGGCTATAGGTCAAGCTCCCAGCCGAGCGAATCCTCCACCGCCGGCTGCTCACGCTGCTCAGCAGCCGGCCACCGCAGCTCCAGCTCGTCCGCCGGCGCCGCCGAGCGGTGCACACCGCCCGGCCTCTGCACAGCCATGTGCACGCCGACGTCGCCACGCTCGCCAACCGTCCACCACCGCCATGGCGGCTCGGCCATGCCCATGTCACTGTCCCACGTCCGGTGCACAGCCGCTGTGCGCTGGGGGCGGTCGACGGCCGACAGGGCATGCTCCCACGGTGCCGGCTCGTCAGGCTCGCCCGCCTGCACCTCGAGCTGAGCGGACACGGCGGTCTTTCGCGCGTCGCGCGTCCACCGCTGTGCCAGCGCGGTGAGCGGATCAAGATCCGCGTACGGGCCGGTGCACAGGCTGTCACGGTCGACGAACACGTGCACCTGCTCCTGGCAGCGCGTCAGCATCGAGTAGGCCGACTGCCGCGAGGTCTGCCAGCTGCCGGGCAGCACCAGCACGACCTGCGCCTGGCCGCCCTGCAACCGGAGCGCATGGCCTGCATAGGCGAGTCGCACTGGCTGCGCCCACTGGTTGCTGGTCGGCTCGACCGGCATGCAGGGGCCATCGTCGCAGGCGACCAGCACCCGCTCCTGCTCGGCGTCCACCGCCAGGACCCAGCCCGTGGTGCCGTTGGGCACATACTCACCGTCGGCGTGGTGGGGGCGGATGAAGCAGACCCGGTCGCCGGCGTACAGCCGCTCGCGGCGGCCGGTCTGCCGGTCCACCAGCTCGACGGCTTCGCCGTACAGCTCGCCGGCGGCCAGGCGCTTGGCCTGGCACAGGTTGTTGAGCGTATCGATGGTGGCGTTGCTGGTGTCGGTGACGATCTTCACCTGGTCCAGGCCGCGCTCCTGGCGGTGGGTGTTCCAGGCGTAGACGACCTCCTTGACCGCCGAAGAGGCGTGCGGGACCAGGTGCACCCGGCCACGCTGGTGGAGGTTGGCCAGGGTCTGGTCGGCGTGGCCCTGGCGGATGAGCCGGCACGCCTCCCGGTCGGCTGGGTCGCGCTGGCGCACCACGGTGGTCAGCTCACAGTGCCCGCCGAGCACCTCATCCACCTGGCTGTGCCAGCCGCCGGGTCCGACCGCCTGGGCCTGCTCGGGGTCGCCGAGGGTGCGGATGATCGCCGGTCCCGTGGCCTGCAGCAGCTGGTGCATGCGGGGGGTGTCGACCATGACGGCCTCCTCGACGATCACCACCGTCCGCTCGTCGGGCCGCAGCCGGCCGGTGGCCACGGCGTGGGAGAACGCCTCCACGGTGTAGCCGCGCGCCAGGCCCAGCTCCGTGGCGGTGCGCCGGCCGGTGTCGGCCGCAGTCGCCACGACGACGGTGGGCTGCTGGTTGTGGTGGTAGGCATCGACCATGGCGCGCACCACGGTGGTCTTACCGGTGCCGGCCCAGCCCTCCAGCGACACCCATCCGACCGGCGCGCACAGATGCGCCAACACGGCCCGCTGCTCCTCCAAGAGCACAAATCCGCCTCGGGTGGCGATCGTGGCGGCGGCCTGCTCGACGGCCGCCGTGGTGGGCGCCGGGACGGGGTGCTGGGTCTTCTGCCTGGCGATGGCGACGATGGCCTTCTCCTGCTGGACCAGAACCGTGGTGGTGAGCCGTGACTGGCTGTCGACCACCACCGGGACAAGGTCCGGTCCGGCCAGGAACCGCTCCAGGAACCTGGCTGCCTCCTCGGCGGCGAGCAGGCCGGTGGCGGCCTGGAACACCGTCCTGGTCAGCGTGGCCTCGTCGAAGCTGGCCTCGTGCGCAGTCAGCCCGTCCGGCCCCAACAGCCGCGCCCGCACCGTCGCCTCGCGGTCGCGCAGCGGCGCCGGCGTGTCCGCCAGCGTGCGCGCCAGTGTCGGTGATGCCAGGCCGCGACGCTCCAGGACCTGGCGGTAGGCAGGCCAGTGCGGTATCCGGCACCCTGGCGTCTTGGCGAGCCGGTCCTGCTGGGCGAGGCGGCGGCGTTCCAGCTTGGTCGGCGGACGACCCTTCTCGGCCTGAAACCGCGCGGCCAGGTCCTCGATGTGGCGGTGGCGGCTGGAGAACAGCTCGGTCAGCCGCTCGTCCACTCCGGTGAGCTCCCATACCCGGCCCTTGCGCGTGTCGTGCCAGTCGAGGCGGTAGCCGAGCTGGTGGAGCTGGGCGGCCAGCTCACAGGAGTAGATCGCCTCGGCGGTGGCGCCGAACTGGAAGATGGGTCGGGAGTCCACCGCCAAGAACCGTCCCTGGCCGGGTCTCGGCTCGCACCAGGCCAGGTTGAATACGAACACGTGCGAGTGCAGTTGCGGGTCGGGCGGACGGTCGGCTTCGCTTGCGACTTCGGGGCTTGGCCGGCTGGTGTGGTGGGTGAAACTCGCCATGGCAAGCTTACCGGGGGTGTGGACCTGGTCGCCGTCGATCGTGGGTCGGCAGACGGCCACCCGCTGCTCCAGCTCCCTGACCGTCACCCGCACCGCGGCCAGGTGCGCGGCCTCCAGCGCCGCCCGGTCCTCAGCGGAGACGAACGGCAGGACCGCGGAGACCGACTTCGGCGGGGAGAGGTTGCAGTCGATCCCCGGCACGTGCGCGCCGCCGCGCGTCACCAGCTCGCCAGTGGCCCGATGGCGGCGGAGCGCGTAGGAGGTCTTGATCAGCCGCTCCCCGGTCAGCGGATGGCAGCCGGCCGCCAGCCGCTCGAACGCCCGCCGATCGAACTGGTCGACGCCGAGGCGGGCGAACAGCGTGCCGTGCAGCTCCACTTGTGCCTGGGTGGGGGTACCGTCGCGGGCGAGATAGTAGTCGGCGTACTCGTGGCCGCCTTGCAGGTAACCCCACAGCCGGCCCGGCCCGCCGAGGGCGACCGGATCGAGCTTGCGCGGCGTGAACACCCCGAACCTCCCGGCTATGGCAGGCCGAGGCCGTCGTCACGGTCAAGGCCGTGGTGGGGCAACTCGACGACGTTGCCGGCCTGCTCCAGCGCCGCCAGGGCGTCGAGGCCGAAGGTGGCCAGGGCGCGGCTCATCAGCACCTCGGGCATGGGCGGCCCCGGCACCGTCCGGCGGTCCTGTTGCCAGGCCCGCTCGGCGGTAGCCGCCGCCTGGCGGTAGTCGCGCAGCCCCCGCCGCAGCAGCACCCCGGCCAGCGCCTGTTCCTCGACGGTGCGGGCGCGCTCGGGGAACTCCGTGCGCTCCAGCGCCGCCCGCCACGCCTCCTCCACGCGCGGGTCCGCAAGCTGCGGGACCTGGCCGCCGTCGCGCACGTGGCGGACCAGGCTCACCGCCCACGCGGTCAGCGTCAGCGAGCGCTCATACCGCACCTGGTCGGCGCGCACCAGCTCGCCGATCGCCGGGCCGGACGGGACCTGGTGGGCGGCCTGGCGCATCCGCTGCACCGTGGGGCCGTCGTCCCAGGCGATCTCCCAGCTCTGCCGATACACGCCGCCCCGAAACCACCCGTCGGTCCAGCGCACCTCGACCGCGCCCGGTCGCAGGCCCCAGTAGGTCCACAGGGCCTTGGCGAACGCAAAGGCTTCCCGACTGCGCCTGGACATCAGCACCACCACCGCTCAGCCCCGGCGCCCGGCCACGGCCGAGGCTTCGCCCAAGCAAACCCCCTGCCACTCACCGCAGGGCTCACAGGCCAGCCCACCCGCAGCACCGCAGGCACACCAAGGACGAGCAGAACCAGCAGCACCACGACCAGACACCAGGCAGACCAGCAACCAACCCACCAGCACGACCACAGCAACAGGCACCAGCAGCCCAAGGAGCGCCGAACCCGATCGACAGACGCGGTACGCTGTCCGGCTTCGCCGGGACAGCTCACAGGGCAGGGAACGGCCTCGCCTTCGGCGCCGCGGCCGGGACCCTGCACCCGTCCGCGGACCGGCCGTTGTCGCGGCCAGGCGGCGGATACCGCGCCGCTTGACGTCCGCCTCAAGGGCGCTTCGCGGTCCTCCGGACCGGCCTGCGGCCGCCCTTGACCCGGCCGCCGGCGCCGCGGGCCGTGCTCACACGCCGCCCCGGGTGGGCGACGGCACGCCGCCCTGCCGCGACCCAACTGATTCCGCAGGAATATTCCGCAGGAATGGGAGAGCGCGTTCGCGCGCCCCTTCGGGGCGTGCCCACGGCGACATTACCACCGCTCGACCGGCCAACTCCCTTTGGCTGCGGCGGGCCATGGTGACCGCAGTCCGGAACCGGCCTTGCGCCATGGCGCATAGCCAGCCAGTGAGTTCAGGCCTCTTGAAGTAATTGCTAGAAGGCTCGTTGCGGAGCTCACAGATGCTGATGAGCGGCTTAGTGTCGCGCGGGTGCTTAGTCAAACAGTGTGGCGCTTCCACTACTCCTGGGCAAGTTTCGCAGGCCTTCTGGAATTGGAAGTACGCTGGCGGACTCAAGGTCCGTGACGGTGATCTGCGGAGAAGAGAGGATCTGTTCGAGCAGCTTTGCTTGCTCGATCTCTAGTTCAATGATCTGTCGAAGGATTCTCAGGAGGTTGAGGAGTTCAGTGGTCTTTCCCGGTGTCCAGCAAGACGGATTGACGTCTCTGTCCAGGCGTGAAGACCGTTTGCCTGCTGGATTACGCTTCCGATAACCAAACCACTTTACGACCACTCGCGTCCCTGATACCTCATAATCCCAGACTCGTGCGGGAACTGGTGCAATGCATCCCTTACCTACATGTAGTGTCGAGGTCTGTGGATGGTATGAGATGTCGTTAGGCATGTCGTCCTCGGTATCCGGGATTTCCGCAACTACCTTGGGGCTCTGATCCTCTGGCAGTCTCGGAGATCCTTGCGGGCGGTGCGCGTTTGGGTCGGCATATCGCTCGCTATTTGTATGCAGCCAGAGCACCTCTCGACCCAATGCTACACTTTCCGACCACAGCGCCGAGTCGGCCGTAAGGGGAACGCGAACGCCAGGCGTGCGAAGCTCGTCCTGAAATCGGTTCGTGTAGGCGGAGTGCGCGACCACGCCTGCGATGTATGCAAGCACGTCCTGAGCAGTCACGTTCTGGCCGAGTTGTTGGGCCAGATATGGCAGGAGCTGTGGAGACAGGTTCGGTGTCGAGGCAGCATCCCGATACAGAGGAAAGGTACGACCGCCGCCATTGCCCTTGTAGTAGTCCAGGTCGGGGATGTGCGCGCTGAAGGTGAGCGCCGGTCCCTTTGTTGGTGATTGGGGATGTCCACAGATGTAGACCTGATGCTGACTGCGCACACGCCAAAGGTCGGGTCGCGGGCGGACCATGAGCCGGTTGTCTGGTATCACCCACTGGCGATCGAATGAGCGGTACCCAACGGGCACGGGCTGCAGAAGAGAGCCGGCCTCTTCAGCTAACGTGCCTCGATGTGGGGGCACCCCGGGAAGTGGGTCAACCCTGGAGTCAAGCCGGCGATCCGAGGACTCGCCGAACAGGTCGCGGCGTTCCTCTATATCAGCGGCGCGGAACTGGTCCCATCGTTCCTTCAGCGTCTCTTCGTCAGGAGCGTAGACCCAGGTCCGTCCTGGCGTCACTCCTCGTGATGACCATGGAAATAGATCGCTGACCAAGGGGCTCTGGGTCCATGCTACGTCGCGTAGAGGGCTCAGTGGTGCCTGCCACTCGTCAGAGCAGTCGGACCAGTCTGGGTCGTCGAGGGTGAGCTGACGAAGACGAGCAAGCTTGCCCTCAGCCCGGCCGGTAACCGCGACGTAGTGTACCTTCGCTGGTAAGTCCTCTTGCGGGGCCTTGTGACGAGCGAAGATCGCGATGCACAGTGGCTGCCGAACACCGGGAAAGATACGCGTCGTCTTCTCTGGCTGATGGCCTTCTGGCGAAAGGTCGACGATCCATCCCTCGTCCGCTGTGTGTCGGAGATAGCTTCGCAGTCCGGCGAAACCTTGACCCTTCAGAAAGGCGGACGGGCTGATGAGGGCGACCACACCGCAACGTGCGTTCGGATGATGGTCGAATACCTTCCATGTGCCCCACCGCCAGAAGTAAATCTGTAGGCTTGCCAGAACATATTCATAGCGGCCATTGCCCGCAGCGCGGAAGGCGTCCAGTGGGGCCTTCGAGCTGGGGCCACCCTCACCGGTCTCAATCCACTTGCCAGAGCCCTTGCGGGCCTTGTCGTGCGGAGGATTGCCGATCACGACCATCACTGGCTCGTCGCGCTTTACCTTGTTCGCGGATTCTCGTGATGCCGCGATGTCCTGGTATTGGATGCCGAGCTTCGTCTGCTCCACGTATGGGCTATCCAACGTGTCGGCGACGTAGAGCCGTAGACCTTTGGCGGGAGCGTCCGAGTGTTTGCGTTGTAGCGCCTCGTAGAGGCGCAGCTCGGCCACGGCGTACGGCCCCATCTGCTTCTCGAAGCCGATCAAACGACGCTTGGCCATGTCGCGCAGCCACGGTCCGACTGCCTCATCGCCTTCGGCGGCGGCGACAGTGTCAGCCACCTGTTGGAGGATGTGCAGGAGGAAGGTGCCTGTGCCCATCGCTGGGTCGACAACCACCACTTCGGGAGAGGCAAACCCGTGCGGAAGATTCAGTCTGGAACGCAGGAGATCGTCGGTAGAGCGAACCATGAAGGAGACGAGATCGTTAGGGGTGTAGTACGAGCCCGTTTGCTGCCGCAGTTTGGCGTCGTAGACAGCGAGGAAGTCCTCGTACAGCCGCAGGTAGGTCTCTTCCGATCCGCCGCCCAGCTTGTCCCAGTCGACGACGCCAATCACGCGAAAGAGAGTGTCTATGCTGACCCCTAGACCGCCGAGGGAGTCGTCAGTAAGCACCGCTAGAGCACGGCCCATGAGCAGGTGCTTTTTGTAGAGCTTCTTGGCGATCACGGCTATGTCTTGGCCATCGAAAGTGATGCCCTCGGCTCTGGCCAGAAGGAGTGCGAAAGTAACAGTCTGAGCGTACTGGTCGGCGAATGCTTCATCGGAGACGTCAGGAAATAACAGGTGTCGCCATTCCTCGGCGAGTACCCGAAACAGTGAGGTCCGCCGACCGGATGCTTCGAGCTGCAGGGCCGTACGAACCTCAGAGCGAAGTAGCCGACACAGGTTCGCAACTGCCTTGACGAGTTCACCAATATTTCGCGGCGGCTGTGGCTCCCAGAGCAGGAACTGCTTAAGCACTCGGACGAATTCGTCGTCCTTGGGAGCTAGCTTGCTTCCAGCGTTCCTGACTCGACCGTTGAATCGGGCGATCTCACCAATTTGTTGACCGTTGCGGCGGATCGCCCACTCGTTCCCATCGGTGAACAGGACATTGGGAAGCAGTCGGAGCTTCTGCCACTGCTCAGCGTCGTGGCCTATGAACGACTCTGGGTCGGCGCCCTTCCCTGGCCGCTTGATCTCGATGTAGCCGACCATTGCGTCGGCCACCTCTGCCCCGTAATCCGGCCGTGCATGCAGGTCGACGAGCCTGACTTCGCCGTGAAGAACGGTTTTCAGCCCCAATGCCTCGGAGATCCGAACAATCAGCCTGTCTGTCGGGCTGCGTAGCTGGTCCTCGGGGTCGCCTGGGCCCTGCAGCTTTGACTTGACCTCGGCGCCGAACACCGACACGGCCTCGGCGACTACGGCCTCGAACCCGCGCTCAACCGGCATACGACCCATGCATGGACGCTCCTTCTACACGAGTCGATCCTCTCAGGAGACCAAGAAAGCGTAAGACACTTGATAGAAGAGGGCTAGTCTCTTCGGACTATGCAGCTAGACCACCTGGGAGTCGCAGTGGCCGAGAGCACAGACGTCGCACGGCCAAGCCGCGCTGCGACTTCATTCCTGACCGAGTGGCCATGAATCGCCGGGCACGCTAGCCAGGAGCGGCCTGTCATCAGCATGCCTCTGGCGCTTAAGTCCGGGTTGAGGTTTTCCGCTGCGCCCAGCGAATGAACTACACTGGTGTCATTATCGGAGCTCGACGCGCCCGGAGCGCCAAGAAGATCACCGAGCGTTCGCTGATTGGCGAGCGCGGGATCGCGCTGATCCATAAGCGGGTGCTCGACATGAGCTACTTGTGGCATGACCGGCGCGTGGACGCTGGCATCGACGGAGAGATCGAGCTGCGCGATCCGGCCACAGAGGCAGCCCTGAACCGGATCATCCTGGTGCAGAGCAAGGCCAGCGAACGGCCGTTCGTCAGGGAGACGAACACCGGCTTCGAATACCTCTGCGACCCAGCAGACCTGACCTACTGGCTGGACGGCAACGCCCCGGTGCTACTGGTGTGCTCCCACCCCAGCACCGACGAGGCATGGTGGGTGTCGATCAAGGACTACTTCGCCGACCCGGCCCGCCGGGCATCCCGGCGGGTGCACTTCGACAAGCGCACGATGCGGTTCGACGTCGGCGCGGCAACGGCACTGTTCGATCTCGCCGTGCCGGCCGAGAGCGGCCTGTACCTACCGCCGCCACCACGGCGGGAGCAGCTCACCACCAACCTGCTCGCATTGACTAGCGTGCCGTCCAGAGTCTACAGCGCGCCCACCTGCGCCACCGACGGCGCCGATGCCGTCGCCCGGCTGGCGGATGTCGGCGCCCGCGACAGCGACTACCTGCTGCGCGCCGGCCAGGTGCATTCCTTCCGTACCCTCACCGAGGCGCCGCTCAGCACGCTGGTCGCCGGCGACCCGCTGGTCGTGTCGACCTCGGTGCCGACCAGCACGTGGGCCGACAGCGACGACGCCAACCTGCTGCGCTGGTACGTCGAACTGCTCACCCGCACCCTGCGCGACATGCTGCACGCCGAGCTCGCCTGGTCCGCCCCCGGCCGCTACCTGTTCTTCAAGGCCACGGCCAGCCTCAAACCCCGGCGCATACGAAGCAGCTATGGGCGCAGCCGCACCGTGTTCACTCCCTACTACCGCAACCCGGACGACCCTACCAAGCTGAGCTACTGCCGCCATGACGCGTTCCTGCCCCGGTTCACCCCTGTGGACGGGTGCTGGTACTTGCAGGTGCTGCCGACCTACCACTACACCCAAGACGGGCACGCGCCCAGCCTGTTCGCCGACGAGCTGCTATCGGGACTCAAGCGGCTGGAACGCAACCGCGCGGTCTTCTTGCAGGTCAAGATGTGGGCCAACTACCTACAAGACGATCTGCGGCTCCACGAGCAGGAGCCGCCTCTGCGCTTCGGCGGCCTAGCCACCGTCGAGGTCGCTCGTGGCATCGATGAAGCCCGTTGGAAGCTTGAGCGCATCGACGGCGCCGCGAACGAGGACGACCTACTCACCGACCCGGTCGACATGGACCTTCCAGCCACCCGGTCGGCACCAGAGAACGACAGCAACGTGACGGAGCCCACCCTGTTCGACGACGAGGATCTGCTATGAGAGCGATGGTGCTCGACGAGCCGGAGCTCGAGTTCGCCGGTGGCAACCGGCACATCGACCCGCGCTACGGCATCGTTGACTACGGCCCTGCCGACGCTGGCAGTCCACGAGCACCGGCCCAGATCCGGGTCGGCCTCGTGGGCGACGCCGAGAGCATCGAGGGGATTCGCGGCTGGCTGGAGAGGTGCAGCGCCGAGATCCCCGGCAAACGCACTTCCCTCACTCACTTGTTCCCGCCGTTCCCCGGCTTCGCTGCAGACCGAGCGTTCCAGGCTCGGTTGGTGTTCGATCCCCGCTTCGAACGCGTTGTGCCCGACAGGAGGCTGCACGCCCTGACCGATCGTCCGCCGGCACAGGCCGTCACTGAGGCGGTTGACTTGTACGCCAGCGAGCTTGACGTGCTGACCGACGAGAACCGCGTCGACGTCATCGTCTGCGCCCGCCCTGACCTGCCGACCGGCCAGGACACGGCCGCCTCCTCAGAGACCGCCGCGACCGCGGCCGACATGGCGGCACACGAGGCGGCCGCACACGAATTCCATGACCGGCTCAAGGCCCGTGCCATGCGCAGCCGCCCCATCCAGCTCCTCCGCCGTGGCACGTGGGATCCCTCCCCCCGTGCCCGACACGCCCGTGCCGCGCGCAAGCTCCCAGTGCAGGATGAGGCCACACGAGCGTGGAACTTGCACACGGCCCTGTACTACAAGGCCGGCGGTGTGCCCTGGAGGCTCTCTCGCGACCCCGCCGATCTGGCAAGCTGCTACGTCGGGGTGTCCTTCTACCGGGCGTTGGACGGCAGCCGGCTGCACACCAGCGTGGCCCAAGTCTTCAATGAGCGCGGGGACGGGGTGATTGTCCGGGGCGGCCAGGCGGCCCTCGGCAAGGACGACCGCCAGCCTCATCTGTCCCACAACGACGCCGAAGGGCTGCTGCGCGACGCGCTCGCCCGCTACCGGAGCGAACATCGCACCGCCCCCGCTCGGGTCGTGCTGCACAAGAGTTCCTCCTATTCGACTGCCGAACAGGAAGGCTTCACCGCCGCCGCCTCCGAGGCCCTGCTCGACACACTGGAGCTGCTGTGGCTCGGCGACTCCGACGCGACTCGGCTGTTTCGAGACGGCGAGCACTCCCCGCTGCGCGGCACCCTGCTCACCCTCGATGCAGATCGGCACCTGCTCTACACCCGCGGCAGCGTGGAGTTCTTCCGCGTCTACCCTGGCATGTACATCCCCACCCCGCTGACCCTGCGGGTCGTCGCCGGAGCGCATTCCGCGCGGGTACTTGCCCAAGAGATCCTCGCGTTGACCAAGATGAACTGGAATCAGACCCAGTTCGACGGCCGGCTGCCGATCACGTTGCGGACCGCCCGAGGAGTCGGGCGGATCCTTCGCTTCGTCAGCGAAGACCAGCCCGTCGCCGCCAGTTACGCCCACTACATGTGAGATCGCCTCAAGTGAATAATGGAGATATACATGCTGGGGTATCGAGCCAATCCCGCCTGGCGCGACATGTCCGAGTACGTTATCCACTTCACCCGAGACACGGACGATCGCTCGGCCCGGACACACTTCACCTGATTGGCACCAAGCGGCATACATGAGGCCGGCGCGCAGGTCGGGTCGAGCTGTCTCCAGAGGCGGCGCAGGGGTCGTCGCCTCAATGCGGTCACCGCGGTCGTGCACGAGCCTGATCGCCTCGGCCAGGGCGTGAAGCAACCGCCGTGGGAATGGCCTCGCCTTCGGCGCCGCGGGGTGTGCCCACACGCCGGCCCCCGGGCGGGCGACGGCAGGCCGCCCGGCCGCGACCCGAGCATGCGTCCGGCGCCGCGATTCCGCCGGAATCAGTACCGTGAGCCTCACCGGTACGCTGACACGACGCTCACCGCGCGGCTCACCGCTGCTGGTCAGCGGCACGACAGCGAGGCGCACAGCAGATCAAGCATCGGCCCGTAGCACATCGGCCTCACTAATGAGCTGACAGCCTGTAACCGCCCGCGCACCGCGCGACTCACAGCCGTGCCTGCAGCCCCACTGTCACGCCGCCATGAGCCCTGTTCGCGGCGCTGTCAAGTCCCTGGTGAGCCCACTGTGCCTTGCTGGACTGGTTCTGCCGCCTCTGCCGAAAGGACCGGGAATGCTGCAGCCATCGCGCCCGACCCGCACGCCGCCAAGCCTGCTGTGCCAGCGGACGCAGCACACATGGCGCTCGCGGTTGTTGGCCGATCGGGTGGTGGCGACCGCCAACCCGACGCTTGCCTTCGGCCCGGCCGAGGCGGCGTGGCCGCCGCTCGGGGAGACCTGGCCGCGTCGCCGCCTGGTCGACCTGGACGACGTGGGGGAGTGACCGCCGTTGCCTGAGCGCAGGAATAGCCGGCGAAGCCCATCCTCGGCCGGAGTCGTCCGGCATCCGGAGAGGGCAAGCGGCTTTGACCTCGCCGAGTGGCTCCGGCAATCGACGGTCGCCTCTGGCGTGCCTGAGAAGGTCGAGGATCGCGACAGGCTGCTGGCCATCGCCCGGCTGGTGTTGCCTAGGCTTCCCAAACAATCCGGATCAGCGAAGGGTCGAAGAAGCCGCCGCCGGGCCAAGGCTTCCGGCTCCGGCCGGGCAGGACCACGATCTTCTTCACCAGAAGACGGATC
>WNGE01001525.1_pt1 | contig 34740 bp, 29 predicted proteins | sample 5400651 | NCBI WGS metagenome assembly WNGE01 (sample SAMN13153370, study PRJNA577476) | soil metagenome | isolation source: 60 cm soil or saprolite under grassland replicate 2 | place: USA:California | collected 2016-06-15
ACATCGCGCGGCACGCGCACGAAAAGCCCGCCCCGGCCACCACGACCCTGCTCACCCGGATGGCGGAGGCCTTTCCGGGCGTCACCAACGTGGCCGTGTTCGGCCAGACCGAGATGTCGCCGGTTACCTGCGCGCTGTCCGGCGAGGACGCGCCGGCTGGCTCGTTACAAGCTGCCGACCGTCCTGCACGTCGTGGAGGCGCTGCCGCGCAACGCCAGCGGCAAGGTCATGAAGACGGCCCTGCGGCGGGAGTACCGATGACTGGACGTTCGGGGTGAAGGGGCCCTTCACCCCGTCGGGCAGCGAGCGCGCGGCGCGTACTGGAGTTGCGGTGGGGCGGATGTGGTATTTGGGGTTGGAGGCGATCCGGGACCTGCTCAGGTAGCCGTCATTGGTCGAGCGCGTAGGAACCGGTCTGCACCGCGCCGGCGGGCTGGTAGGTGGCGATGATGACGCCGGTGCTCGTCGTGCTGGCGCTGACGAGCCGCAGGGCGGCGGCCGTGGCGCCGTCGCGGAACAGCTTCTTGCCGGTGCCGAGGTGGACGGGGAAGTAGAGCAGGCGGTACTCGTCGACGAGGTCGTTGTCGATGAGGGTGTGGGCGAGCGCGCCGCTGCCGTGGACCTGCAGTTCGTCGCCGGGCAGGGTCGGCGGGGTCGGTGACGCGCGGCCAGTGGCTACTGAAGATCTGGTAGGTCTTGCGGCCGAGCAGGAACGCGCTGGCGTGCTCGAACCAGCCGCTCACGGCCACGCCGAAGTCCTGGTCGCCGTACGGGAACGACCAGCCGCCGTACGGGAATCCGCCGTCGCGGTCCTCGTCGGGGTCGCCGGGCGCCTGCAGGACGCCGTCGAGGGTGAGGAAGGTGTGCAGGGTCAGCCGCATGCTGATTCTCCTTTGCTGAGTCACGGGTACCGTTACCTGCTCAGACGACCCGGGCCGACCGGAATCATCGGAAAATGATTTCGCCAGGCGCGCTGGCACCGGCGCAGCGCCGCGTTTCAGAGCTGGCCCGCGTCGGCCAGCAGGCGGCTGAACGCGGCCGGGTCGGCTCCCTCGACCTCGAGGATCTTGGTGCGGCTCGAGGCTCCGGCGACCAGCGTGACGGCGCGGCGACGGAGGCCGAACGCGGCGGCCACCGCGGCCAGCGCCGCCTCGGTCGCCTGGCCGTCGACGGCACGCGCGCTGACCCGGACGACCAGCGCGCCGTCGCGCTCCCCGCCCACTCCGGGCCGGGGCGAGCCAGGCCGCACCCACACGGTGATCCGCACGAGACCAGTGTGCCGCAAGCTCAGCGGCCGTGCTCATGCGCCGGGGCTCAGCGCGGGTGCGCGGCGAAGAACTGCCAGATGATCTGGGTCGCGTTCAGCGCCGTGGACGGCGGATCGGTGTGCAGGAGGCGCTGGGCCAGCGGGTTGGGCACGGCCCCGGGCCACTGGTGGCCCGCGCCCGCGATCGTGATGAGCTCAACCGCCCGCCCGCCCGGGCAGGCCGCGGTCGAGGTGGTGACCACCCCGGCGGTCTTGGTGGCCGGGGCGGCGCAGTGGTCGATGCCGCGCCAGCGGGCGTTGAGGAAAGGGACCGGCGGCCCGTCGATATGCGCCACGCCGTCGCCCTCGCCGCCCTGGTAGGGGATGTTCTTGTCGGCGGTGCCGTGGATGTGGATGACCGACAGCGGTGCCGGGGCGGGACAGCCGCCGAGTTCGGTGGCGGAGTCGGGCCCGATGGCCGCGAAGATCGTGGTGTGGCAGGCCAGGGTGTAGGCCATGATGCCGCCGTTGCTGATGCCGGTGGCGTAGACGCGGTTGGCGTCGACCGGAAGCAGGCGCTCGATGGCCGACACCATCGCGGTGATGAACCCGGTGTCGTCGGCGTTGATCCGGCCGGGCGTGCCGCAGCAGCCCCCGCCGGTGTTCCAGGCCCGGTCCAGGCCGTCAGGGTAGGCGACCACGAAGCGACCCCGGTCGGCCTCGGCATCCCAGCCGTAGGACTTCTCCGCCTGCGCGGCGCTGCCGAAGCCGCCGTGCAGCATCACGACAAGCGGGGCGGCGGCGGGCAGCGACGCGGGCCGGTACACGATGAACGTCCGGCGTACGCCGCCGACGTCGATGACGTGGCTGGAGGAACCGGCCGGGATCACCTGCCCGCCCGACCCGGCCGGGTCGGGCCCGCTAGCGGCGTGACGGACGGCGATCCCGCAGCCGGCCAGCGTCAGGGCGCAGGCCGTCAGCACAGTGCAGACGGCCAGGACGCGGGCGGTCAGCCTCGCGAGGCTGTGGTGCCTGGCCAGGCTGTGGTGCTTGGCCAGGCCATTGTGCCTCGCCTTCTGGCCCGTGGTACGCATGGATGGTAATTTAAGCAAGGTACTTGTCAATGTCAAAACCGTCAGAACGGGCTATGAGCGATTCTTTCAGTAGCCGACCGGGACAGACCGTACCGGCGCTTGTCCAGTTGCTTGCGCGATCAGGCACCGAACGGCTGCGGGCCGAGTTCGCCGGGCAGGACATGGGCAGCCTGCGCCCGCTGCACGCCCTGCTGCTGGTCCCCCTCATCGGCGGCGGGCGGCACGCCTCGGACCTGGCCGAGACCCTGGGCGTCTCCCGCCAGGCCGTGGCCCAGGTCGTCACCCGCCTCGAACGGGGCGGCTACCTGACGCGGATCACCGATCCGGGCGATGCCCGGGCCAAGCTCATCTGCCTGACCCCGCGCGGCCGCGCCGCGCTGCGCACCATGCGCGCCACCGCCCTGGCCGTGGAGGAGGAGTGGCGGCAGTGCCTGGGCGACGAGCGGATTGCACGCTTCCGCGAGACGCTGCTCGTCCTGCTGTCGGACGGTCGTTCCTGACGTAGCCGGATGTCACCCGTAGGGGCTGGACACCGGTTGCCCCGGAACGTCCAGTCGCGCGGCGAGGAGAAGGTGCCCCTGGGCGAGCGCGGTGTCCGCGCCGTCGCTGGGCTGCGGGATGCCCGGCGTCGTGGCAATCGCCGACCCCAGCGGCGGGATCTGCAGGAAGCCGTCACGGGAGATGGCGTTGGGGTCGGCGCCGGCGTCCAGCAGCAGTTCCGCTGCCTCGTACTGGCCCCAGTAGACCGCGCCGTGCAGGGCGGTGGAGCCCCGTGCGTTGAAGCGGGCGGCGAACCCCGGGTCGGCGGCGAGGGCCTCGCGAAGGTCGTGCACGCGGCCCAGTTCGGCCGCGAGGAAGCCGTCGGCGACCAGGCCGAGGTCACCCAGCGCGGCCAGGACCGCGCCCTGGCCGCCGTAGTGCGCGGCGTGAACGGCGCCCGCGCCGAACATGTTGCGCGCGGACAGCAGCGCGGGCTCGGCCGTGACCATCTGCCGCACCGCGGTCACCTGGCCCAGCAGCGCCGCTGCCACGAGTCTGTCAACCGGCCGCATATTCATAGCCTAGCTATGGATTACACTGCGGGCAATGGGACCTGCGGAGCAGCTCTACCTGGCGATCCAGCACTCGGCGCGACGCCTCCAGCTGCTGGACGCTGAGCTGGGCCTGTCGCCGGCGCGGTTCTCGGTCCTGGCGACCCTCCGGTACGAGGGAGCCCAGCGGCTAGGAGACCTCGCCCGTCGCGAGGGCGTGGCCCAGCCGACGATGTCCAAGCTCGTCGCCGGGCTCGAACGCGACCGCCTGATCGTCCGGCGCGCTGACGGCGATGACCACCGCGCGGTCATCGTCGACCTGACCGCCGACGGCCGGGCGCTGGTCCGCCGGGCCCGGGCCCGCAAGATCGAGTGGATCGGCAGGGTGCTCCGCGACGGGGGCGCCGACGACGCCCAGGCAACCGGGCGGACAGCCGAACGCCTTGATCAGGCCGCCAGGATCCGCACGTAACGACCTACGGCCTCAGTGCTAGAGGCCGGGCGTGCCGGGTTTGCGCGCGACACCGATGATCCGCGGGGCGACCGGGGAGAAGGCCGCGGAGGGTGGGAAGCGGAAACCGCGGCACCGCTCGATCGTGAAGACGCGGCCGATGGCCGGCAGCGTGCGGCGCTCGACGTGGCAGCCGCCCATCAGGCACGGCCAGATGAGGTCGGCGGCCCGCTGGTAGCGGGCGAAAATGGCGTCCCGGCTGCGTACGTGCTCGTAGAAACGCAACTGGCCGCCGGGGCACAGGACCCGGCTGAACTCGGCTAGCGCCGCCCGGACGTCGGCTACCGAGCACAGCAGCCCGGAGACGACGACCGCGTCGAACTCGCCGTCCGCGGCGGGCAGATCTCCCGCAGTGCCGTCGGTCACCCGGATCGGGACCGGAGCGGCCGCGGCTGCCTCGGCCGCGCGGTCGCGCAAGTACGGCTCCGGCTCGACGGCGACGACCTCCCGCACGGCCCCGGGGTAGTGCGGGAAGTTCAGGCCGTTGCCCGCGCCGACCTCGATGACCCGGCCGGACAGCCCGCTGAGCAGTTCCTGCCTGAGCTCTCGGTTGCCCCGCTCCTCCCGGCGGGCCGCGAACCGGTTGAAGTAGCGCGCGAACAACGGGTTCTTCACCAGCGCCATGTCTACCGCCAGTCGTCGATGACGAAGGAGTCGCTGGTGCTGTAGCCGGGCTCGTTGGGGCGGTGCATGGCCACTCCCTGGAAGTCGCGGCGGAAATCCCGCCCGGCCAGCGCCCGCCAGGCGCGATCCCGGCCCGCGTTCGCGCCGGCCACCAGGACCGAGGCGCCCAGTTCGGCGGCCAGAGCGTGACACGCGTCGATCAGCAGGCCGAACAGCCGCTCGGCGCCGGGACCGGGCCTGACGGCGCCGAACTTGACGTAGCACGATCCCGATCCGGCCTCGGTACCAGCGCCGGCGTGGCAGATCGCCACCCCCTGCACGCCGCTGGCGTCGTCGATCAGCACGGTGTCCCCCAGCCCCTGGGCCAGGACCGACTCGATCTCCAGGCTGACGTCGAGCCCGGGATAGACGGCGTCGGTGAGTTCCCGCACCGCGGCCATGGCGCCGGCCCGGCCGGCTTCGTCCAGGGCGGACAGCCGCGCCGGGCCCTGGCCGGAATCCGGCCGCACCGAGCTGCTCATGACGGCGGTGAGGAAGCGCGGCCAGAACCCGTACTTCTGGTACAGGCCCACGTGCTTGGCGCTCTGCGCGAAGGTGAACAGCCCGGCGTGCCGGGTCCCCCACGCTTGGAACAGGTCCATGGTGGCGTCGAGCAGGCGCTGCGCGACGCCCTGGTCCCAGTATTCGGGGGCAACGGTCAGCGGGCCGAAGAAGCCCACACTCCCCCAGTTCGCGGCGAAGTTCGATCCGGCCAGGCGGCCGCCGAGTTCCGCGGCCAGCGCGGCGCCCGGGTCCGCCCGCCAGCGGGTCCGGACCAGGCCGGCGTCGCCGAAGAACTTCTCCGGCTCGGGCACGCCGAGGAAGGTGCCGAACGCGATCCGGCAGATCCGGTCGGCCTCGTCCAGGTCCCCGGCCGCCAGCGCGCGCACACGAACTCCGGCTGCATCGGTCACGTCTGTCCCCCGTCATCTCGGCGACCGGTTACTACCGGCATGGTAAGGCGGCCGGCGCAGAACGTGGGCAGCACGCGGGCGGCTGCCGCGTCGAAGGAGACCGTCTTGATAACACCCGCCATGACCGGCACGATAGCTCGCACGATGGATGAGCATGTCGTGATCGTCGGCGCGGGCCCGGCGGGCCTGGCGGCGGCCTGGGCGATCCGCCGGGCCGGCCCTGACCCGCTCGTGGTCGAGCAAGCCGATGCGGTCGCCGCGTCCTGGCGCGACCGCCACGACCACCTCCGGCTAAACACTCACCGGGCGTTCTCGCATCAGCCGGGCGCGCGCATCCCGCGCCGCTGCGGCCCGTAGCACGGGTGCACAGGATCGACCGAACGGACGAGGGCTGGGTGCTGGCGCTGGACCGCGGGGGCCTCACCGCCGCGCACGTGGTGATCGCCACCGGGTCGGATGCCGAGCCGGTTCTGCCGGACTGGCCGGGGCTGGACTCGTTCGGGGGCACCGTGATCCACGCTGGCCAGTTCCGCAATGTCGCCGAGATGGCGGGCCAGGAACATAACCGGCGCATTGCGGGTAGGGCAGCAGGTGTGACCTAGGTCATGCACCGGGTCCCCGCCGCACGACAGGACAAGGCAACACGCGGGCGAGCGCGCCCGGCCTGGAGGTAACAACGTGAAACCGTTCGTGGTCAACCGGCATGGCCGCCTGGTCTTCCCGGCCAACTTCCTCGGCGAGCTGGACTTCTCGGTGCTGGAGTCGCTGGACCAGTTCACCGCCGTGATCGGGCGGGACTTCGAGGCGAAGGCGCCGACCGGGACCGACATCTTGTCCCGGGTCGAGGCCGGAAGCTACACCGGGCGGTTCGAGCTGCTCCGCGACCTCGGCCAGAACCTGTTCTGGGTCAACCGGTACGCGATCACCATGTTCGACAAGCGGCCGACGCGCTGGCGCGACCTGCCGAAACACCGGGACGACGTGTTCCTGCCGGTGCTGACGCCGTGGGCGGACAGCGAGCGGAAGGTGGCCGCGGTCGAGAGCACCTTCCGGGCCCTGCCGGCCACCTGGGACGACGAGACCGAGAACCGGATCTTCGACCTGCTGTTCGGCGTGTTCAGCACCAAGCTGCACCACGCCACCGAGCTACCCGCGATCAAGCCGACGGTGGCGGAGTTCACCGGCCGGCCGGACGCGCTGACGTTCGTCATGCCGGACCACGACCCCGACTACCCGGCGTTCAGCCTCGAGGACATCATCGACGCGCACGAGGACGTGCCCGAGCTCGAGGCGCTGATGCGCTGGGCCATGGTGCTGCACAACCAGTACCCGTGGGAGCGCTCCCGGACCGAGCTGCGCGGGCCGGGCCAGATCGGCGACGACGACTTCGTGGTGGCGTTCGTTCCCCGCGGCCGCGACGCGATGGCCTTCATCGACCGGGTCAGGCGCTCGGCGCACGGCGGCCGCAAGCCGGCCACGCCTGGCCGCCAGGACGGGCCGGTCGAGGCGGTGGCACCGGTGCGGCCCTATCCCCCGGTCCAGGTGCGGGAGGCCTTCCGGGTCCAGCCGAAGCTGGAGTCCCTGGCCATCGTGCGCGGCGAGCATGTCTGCAGCAATGACGACGTGATCAGGAACGCGAGCTTCTCCTGGTCGCCGATGAGCGCCGGGGAGATCAGCGCCAAGACCGGGATCGACCAGCGCCGCTATACCAGCCGCGAGCCGGAGCAGCTGGCTCTGCCCGCGGTCCGGGCCGCGCTGGCCAAGGCGGGCCGCTCTCCTGAGGAAATCGGCGCCGTGCTGGTCAGCACGTGCACGAGCAACCGGCTGATCCCGTCGATCGGCTGCTGGCTGTCCGGCGAGCTCGGCCTGCAGCAGACCCACGCCTCGGCTGACCTGATCGCAGCCTGCGCCGGGCTTCCCTACGGCATGTCCGAGGCCATCCGGCAGCTGCAGGAGGTCGGCCGGCCGGTGCTGCTGGTCTGCGTGGAGAAGTTCTCCGACAAGATCGGCAGCGTCCGCACGTCGCGGATGATCTTCGGCGACGGCGCCGCGGCCATGGTCATCGGGCCGGCTCCCGAGGGCGACCCCGGTGACGTGGAGGTCGTGCAGACCTACGCCAGCGGACCGCACACCGAGGTCAACTCGATCATCTGGCCGAACTCGGACTTCGACAACGACATCACCGTGTACGGCCCGGAGGTGAAGTCGCTGGTCCAGCGCTATCTGGTGCAGATGCTGGACGAGCTCGGCCAGCTGCCCGATCCCGACGACGCCGGGCGCACCCTGCTGGAGGGCATCGAGCTGATCGTCCCGCACCAGGCCAACAAGACGATGATCCTCAACCTGGCCGGCAAGGCCGGGCTGTCAGATGATCAGCTGTACTTTAACGTGGACCGGATGGGAAACGTGTCAGCCGCGAGCATCCCGATCGCCCTGTACGACGCCGTCCGCGACGGCGCGATAACCCGCCGGATGAGGATCTTCGCGCCCGGCTTCGGGGCCGGCGCGGTCGGCGGCTACGCCGTGATGCAGTTCGATCCGGCCATTGTGGCGGACGAGGTGGTGCTCGACGTCCTCCTCCAAACGGCCACGCCGCCGCCGACGGCCGGCGGCACCAGTGACGACATGCGCGCGGCTTTCGGCGGCTGAGGCGATGAGCCCGTCCGGTTTCGCCTTCCAGCGCGTCGCGATCGTCAACCGGGGCGAGCCTGCCATGCGGCTGATCAACGCCGTCCGGGAGTGGAACGCCGAGGGGCGGCCCGCGCTCCGGGTCATTGCCGTGTACACCGCCGCCGACCGGCACGCGACGTTCGTCCGCGAGGCCGACGAGGCGGTGCTGATCGGCCCGGGCCCGGAGGCCGAGGCGGACGCCGCCTTCGCCGGGAGCCCCTACCTGGACTACGCCGAGCTGGAGCGCGCGCTGCGTGCCTGCCGGGCGGACGCGGTCTGGCCCGGCTGGGGGTTTGTCTCCGAGAAGGCCGAGTTCGCCGAGCTGTGCGACCGGCTCGGGATCATCTTCATCGGCCCGTCGGCCGAGGTGATGCGGCGGCTCGGCGACAAGATCGGGTCCAAGCTCCTGGCGGAGCAGGCCGAGGTGCCGCTCGCGCCGTGGAGCGGCGGCCCAGTGCCCGACCTGACCGCCGCCCGCGAGGCGGCCGAATCCATCGGCTTCCCGCTGATGGTCAAGGCGACCGCGGGCGGCGGCGGCCGCGGCATCCGCATGGTCCGCGCGCCCGAGGACCTCGAGGAGGCGTTCGAGCGGGCCAGCTCGGAGGCGTCGAAGACGGCCGGGGACGCCACGGTCTTCCTGGAGCGGGCCATCCGCGGCGGCCGGCACGTCGAGGTGCAGGTCGTCGCCGACGCCGAGGGCACCGTGTGGACGCTGGGCGTGCGGGACTGCAGCGTGCAGCGGCGGAACCAGAAGGTCATCGAGGAGTCCGCCTCGACCGCGCTGGACGCGGAGCAGGACAAGCTGCTGCGCGGGCACGCCGCCGAGCTCGTCCGGGCGACCGGCTATGTCAACGCCGGGACGGTGGAGTTCCTCTACGAGCCCGGCCAGAAGCTGCTGTCGTTCCTCGAGGTCAACACCCGGCTGCAGGTCGAGCACCCGGTCACCGAGGCCTGCACCGGCACCGACATCGTCAAGCTGCAGCTGCACATCGCCGCGGGCGGCACGCTGGCGGAGATCGCCGCTCTGCACGATTGGGTCACGGGCGAGCCGCCGGCCCGCGGGCACGCCATCGAGGCCCGGCTCACCGCCGAGGATCCCGAGCGCGACTTCGCGCCCGCCCCCGGCCTGATCGAGCACCTGGCCCTGCCGGCCGGGCCTGGCATCAGGGTCGACACCGGAGTGGCGCCGGGCGACGTCATCCCGCCGCAGTTCGACTCGATGATCGCCAAGGTGATCGCGTGGGGCCAGGACCGCGCCGAGGCCCGGGCCCGGCTCTCCCGCGCGATCCGGCAGACCAGCACGGTCATCCAGGGCGGGACGACCAGCAAGGCGTTCCTGCTCGACCTGCTCGACCGGCCCGAGTTCGTCCGCGGCGAGATCGACACGACCTGGCTGGACACGATGATGGCCGAGGGCTACGCGCCGCCGCTGCGGGTCGACGTGGCCCTGCTGGCCACCGCGTTCGAGGCCTACGAGGCGCACGAGCGGCGCCAGCAGGACCGGCTGTTCACCTCGGCCGAGCGCGGGCGCCCCGAGGTCGAGCACGAGACCAGGCACCAGGTCGACGTCCGGGTGGGCGGCGAGGCCTACAAGCTCGGGGTGTCCCGGAGCCGCCCGGAGCGGTACCAGGTCGGGCTCGACGATCGTTCGGTCGAAGTGGACGTCGACCGGGCCGGCCGGTTCGAGCTCCGGCTGGCGGTCGGCGGCCAGACCTTCGACGTGCTCTCGGTCGCGCAGGGCCCGGACTACCTGGTCGAGGTGGACGGCGCGGTGCACCGGATCTCCGGCGGCGAGGCCGGCCTGGTCCGCGCCCCGGCCCCGGCCATGGTGGTGGCCGTCTCGGTCGCGGCCGGGGACGAGGTCACCGAGGGCGACGTGGTGGCCGTGGTGGAGAGCATGAAGCTGGAGACCTCGCTGCGCGCCCCGGCTTCCGGCCGGGTCGCCGAGGTCTTCGCCGACGTCAACACGCAGGTGGAGAGCGGCGCCAAGCTGCTGCGGATCGAGCCGGCGGCGGACGAAGGCGCGGCGGCGGAGACGGCGGGTGAAGACGCGTCAAGGGCAGAAAGGGGCCTTAGGGTCCGGGCCGACCTGGGCGCGCTGGACGGGGAGGCCGCGGCCGACGCGGATCCGGCGGCCGTAGCGGCGGACGCGCTGGTGGCGCTGCGCGCGGAGATGCTCGGCTTCGACGTCGACGAGGCCGAGGCCGGGCGGCAGCTGCAGCGGCTGGCCGCGGCGCGGGCCGAACTGCCCGCCGACGACCCCCGGCTGCTGGCCGGCGAGGCCAGGATCCTGCAGATCTTCGCCGACGTGTCGGCGCTGTGGCGGAGCCGCCGGGTGCCCGGCGAGTCGCAGGCCGACGACGAGGCCGCGGTGGACGACGAGGCCGCCCGCAACCCGCAGGAGTACATGCACGCCTACCTGCGCTCCAGGGACGCCGACGCGGAGGGCCTGCCGGAGTCGTTCCGGATCAAGCTGCGGCGCACCCTGGCCCACTACGGGGTCGACGGCCTGGAGCCGTCGCCAGGCCTGGACCCGGCGCTGTACCGGATCTTCCTCGCCCGCCGCCGGGCGGCCGCGTACGTGCCGGTCGTGTCGGAGCTGCTGCAGTGGCGGCTGGACCATCCCGGATCGCTGCCCGATGACGGCGGGGACGACTACCGGCGGACGATCGACCAGCTGGTCTCGGCCACTCAGCTACGGCACCCCGGTGTCGGCGACCTGGCCAGGCAGGTTCGCTACCGCTGCTTCGACGCGCCGCTGATCGCCGCCGAACGGGCCCGGGGTCAGCAGCAGGTACGCGCCGAGCTGGACCGGCTCTCGCCGGACCCCGCGGCCAGGGCGGCCCAGATCGACGCCATGGTCGCCTCGGGCGAGCCGATCCTCGGCGTCTTCACCGAGCGGCACGACCCGGTCATGCTCGAGGTGATGACGCGGCGCTACTACTGGATCAGGTCGCTGCGGAACGTCCAGGTCACCGAGCGGAGCGGCCGCCCGCTTGTGACCGCGGAGTACACCCACGACGGGCACGAGTACCTGATCGTCGCGACCGTGGCCGCCGGCGCGGAGAGCGCGGCAGCGACCGACCTGCCGGAGCTGATCCAGGCAATCCCGGCCGGCCGGACCGTGCTCGTCGACCTGTACGTCACCTCCCAGACGGCCGAGGAGGACGGCAGCGGCGCCCCCGACGCCCGCGCCGACCGGATCCGCGGCAAGCTGGGCCCCATCCCGCCGGCCGTCGACCGCGTCGCGGTCGCCGTGCGCAGGCCGGACGGAGAGGGGGGTGGCTGGCCGGACTGGTTCACCTTCCGCGGCGGGCCGGACGGGCAGGCCGTGGAGGACCGGACCCAGCGCGGCTGGCACCCGCTGGTAGCCGAACGACTGGGCGTGTGGCGGTTCTCCGGGTTCGAGCTGACCCGGCTGCCCGCGGATCCGGACGTACACCTGTTCCGCATCCAGGGCTGCGAGAACCGTGACGACCAGCGGCTCATGGCCCTGGCCGACGTGCGCGAGCTCACCATCGTGCGGGATGACGCCGGGCGGATCACCGGGCTGCCGCAACTCGAGCGCATCCTGGACGCCTGCCTGGACAGCCTGCGCTCGGCCCGGTCCGCCGACCGCGGGCTGGCCCGGCTGGACTGGAACCGGATCATGCTGTACGTGTGGCCGGCCGTGGAGGCACCGCTGACCGAGCTGGGCCCGGTCATCCGGTCGCTGGCGGCGCGTACCGGGGCGCTGGGCCTAGAGCAGGTGATGGTGCAGTTCCGCGACGCCGAGGGGCGGGAGCGGATGCTGCGGATGTCCCGTCAGCCGGGCGCCGGCCTGACGCTGCGGGTGACCGACCTGCCCCCGGGGCCGCTGCGCGAACTGAACGCGTACACGCAGAACGTGATCCGGGCCCGCCGCCGCGGCGCCGTGTACCCGTACGAGCTCATCCCGCTGATCACCCGCTCGCCGGATCCAGGCGGCGCGGACGGCGAGTTCACCGAGTACGACCTGGACGAGAGCGGCGCCCCGGTGCCGGTGGAGCGGGCGCCCGGTTCGAACGTGGCGAACCTGGTGCTCGGCGTGGTCAGCACGCCGACGAGGCGGTACCCGGACGGGATGCGCCGGGTGGTGCTGCTGGGCGACCCGACCCGCGCGCTGGGCGCGCTGGCCGAGCCGGAGTGCCGGCGGATCCTCGCGGCCGTCGCGCTGGCGCGGCGGCTGCACGCCCCGGTCGAGTGGTTCGCCATCTCGGCCGGCGCGAAGATCGCGATGGACTCCGGCACCGAGACCATGGACTGGATCTCCCGGGCACTGCGGGGGATCGTCGAGTTCACCCAGGCGGGCGGCGAGATCAACGTGGTGGTGACCGGCATCAACGTGGGCGCCCAGCCGTACTGGAACGCCGAGGCGACGATGCTCATGCATACCAGCGGCGTGCTGATCATGACGCCGGACTCGGCCATGGTGCTGACCGGAAAGCAGTCGCTGGACTACTCGGGCGGCGTCTCGGCCGAGGACAACTTCGGCATCGGCGGCTACGACCGGATCATGGGGCCGAACGGCGAGGCCCAGTACTGGGCGCCCGACCTGTCCAGCGCGGTCGACGTGCTGCTCGCGCACTACGAGCACGCCTACGTGGCGCCGGGCGAGCGGTTCCCCCGGCCGTCCCCGACCGGCGACCCCGACGACCGGGACATCTCCTCCTCGCCGCACGCCGGCCCGGAGTTCGCCGCGCTCGGCGAGATCTTCGACCCGGCGATCAACCCGGAACGCAAGAAGCCCTTTGACATGCGCTCGCTGCTGACCGGGGTGATCGACGCCGACCACCCGCCGCTGGAACGCTGGGCCGACATGGCCGAGGCCGCGTCGGTGCTGGTGCTCGACGCGCATCTGGGCGGCCAGCCGGTCGCGCTGATCGGCTTCGAGTCCAAGCCGCTGACCCGGCACGGGTTCTGGCCGGTCGACGGTCCGTCGCAGTTCACGGCGGGCACGCTGTTCCCCCGCTCGTCGAAGAAGACGGCGCGGGCGATCAACGCGGCCAGCGGCAACCGGCCGGTGGTGATCCTGGCCAACCTGTCCGGGTTCGACGGCTCGCCCGAGTCGCTGCGCCAGCTTCAGCTGGAGTACGGCGCGGAGATCGGCCGCGCCGTCGTCAACTTCGACGGCCCGATCGTGTTCTGCGTGGTCTCCCGCTATCACGGCGGGGCGTTCGTGGTGTTCTCCGCCACCCTCAACGACAACATGGAGGTCGCCGCGGTGGAGGGTTCCTACGCCTCGGTGATCGGCGGCGCGCCCGCCGCCGCGGTGGTGTTCGCCGCCGAGGTCTCCAAGCGCACCGCGGCCGATCCCCGGGTGGCCGACCTGCAGGCCGCGATCGCCGAGGCCACCGCGAGCGGCGCGCACGACGAGGCGGCCGCGCTGCGGGCCAAGCTGGCGTCGGCCTGGCCGGCCGTGCACGCCGGCAAGCTGGGACAGCTCGCCGACGAGTTCGACCGGGTGCACAGCATCGAGCGGGCCCGCGAGGTGGGTTCGGTGCAGGCCATCGTCCCGGCGGCGCGGCTGCGGCCCTACCTCATCGACGCGGTCCGGCGCGGGATGCAGCGAACGCTGGCGGCCGGCCGCGAAGGCGGATGACCTCACATCCGTTCGGCACTGGTTGGCGTTTCGGGCCGGTCTCGGCCGGCAGCGACCAGCCGGGGTTCGACGACAGCGGCTTCGCGGAGGTGACGCTGCCGCACACGGTGGTCCCGCTGTCCTGGCGTGACTGGGACCCGTCGGCCTGGGAGCGGGTGTGGATGTACCGCAAGCGCTTCGACGCGCCGCCCGGCGCGGAACGCCGGCGGGTGTTCGTGGACTTTGCGGCGGCCATGACCAGGGCTACGGTCACGTTGAATGGGACCGAGGTGACCGATCATCTGGGCGGTTACCTGCCTTTCCGCACCGAGGTCGGCGGCCTGCTGCGGCCTCGCGGGAACGTGCTGGCCGTACGGCTGGACTCGACCTTCAACCTCAACGTGCCGCCGGACCGGCCGGCCCCGGAGCCCACCATCTCGGTGGACTACTGGCAGCCGGGCGGGATCTACCGCGACGTGCGGCTGCGGGTGGTGCCGCAGGCGTTCCTGGCCGACGTATTCGCCAAGCCGGTCAACGTCCTGGATCCCGCCGACCGGAAGGTCGTGGTCCAGGCGACGGTGGACGCGGCGTCCGCGCTGCCGGGCCCCGCGACGGTGACGGCCTCGCTCCATGGTGACGGTCAGGAGATCGCCGCGACGCGGGTACCCGTCACGATCGCGGGGCCGGGCCAGGTGACGGTGACCGCAACGCTGTCCGGGCTCGAGCGCATCAGGCTGTGGGATATCGACGACCCGGCGCTGTACACGGTGGCGGCGGAACTCATGGTGGACCATCGGCGGGTGCATGGGCAGCAGGTGCGGACCGGATTCCGCGAGGCCAGGTTCGCCCTCGACGGGTTCTACCTGAACGGCCGCCGGGTCAAGCTGTTCGGCGCCGACCGGCACCAGTTCTTCCCGTTCGCCGGGGGCGCCATGCCCGCCCGGGTGCAGGCCAGGGACGTCGAGATCATGCGCCGCGAGCTGAACTGCAACATGGTGCGATGCGCGCACTACCCGCAGGCCGAGGCCTTCTACGACGCCTGCGACGAGCTCGGGCTGCTAGCGTGGGACGAGGCTCCAGGGTGGGGCTACCTCGGCGATGACGCCTGGAAGGCGCTGGCCTACCGCGATATCGGGGAGATGATCGTCCGCGACCGCAACCACCCGTCGATCATCATCTGGGGCGCCCGGCTCAACGAGACCCCCAACGACACCGCGTTCTACACCAGCACCAACGAGCTCGCGCACGCCCTTGACGACTCGCGGCCGACGGCCGGAGCGATGGCGGGCCTGCGCCTGACCAGGGATTACCAGCAGGACGTGTTCGCCGAGGACGACTATTCCTCGGTGAAGGGCCCGGACGGCGTGAAGGAGCCCGTGCTGCAGCCGCCGGAGACTGGGGTGGGCAGGCCGTACATGGTCAGCGAGGCGGTCGGCACCCTGTCCGGGCCTGCCATCTACTACCGCCGCACCGATCCCCAGGCCATCCAGCAGGGGCAGGCGACGGCGCACGGGCGGGTTCACGACATCGCCGCGTCGGACGACCGGTACTGCGGGCTGCTCGCCTGGACCGGGTTCGACTACCCGTCCGGCAGCGGCAACCAGTACCGCGGCGTGAAGTACACCGGCGTGGTCGACCTTTTCCGGATCCCCAAGCCCGGCGCCGCCATCTACCAGGCGCAGGCCGACCCGCGGGTCCGGCCGGTGATCGCGCCGGCGTTCTACTGGGACTTCGGCCCTTCCTCTGCGGTGAACGGCTTGCCGACCGCGATGATCTGCGCCAACCTGGACCGGCTCGAGCTGTACGTCGGCGGCGAGCACTTCGCCACCGTGGTGCCTGACACCGATGGGTATCCGCACCTCGGTTACCCGCCGTCGTTCGCCGACTTCCGCGCGGTGGACGGCTCGTCCCGGCCCGGGCTGCGCATCGACGGCTACCTCGGCACCGGCAAGGTCGCGTCGCGGTCCTTCTCCGCGGACCCGTCCGGCGACGTGCTGGCGCTGGCCGCCGACGACGCCGAGATCGACGGCGACGGCGCGGACGCCACCCGGCTGGAGTTCCGCGCGGTCGACCGCTACGGCGCGCCCCGCCCCTACGTGGCGGGCCAGGTCGGCTTCGACGTCGAGGGGCCGGCGGTCCTGGTCGGCGACAACCCCTTCGACTTCGCCGCCGCGGGTGGTGCCGGGGCCGTCTGGCTACGCTCCCTGCCCGGCGCGCGGGGCACCGTCACCGTCCGGGCCAGCCACCCGGCCCTAGGCGACGCGTTCGCGCGTATCCGGGTCCGCTGAGCCGCTGAGGCGCTGAGGCGCTGAGAACTGCTGCCCGTCAAGTAACACCGGCCTCAGGGGCACCGGCGGATTCGCAGGATTGGCGGGCGTGGCCGCGGCTTTACCCTGACTAGCGCCGACACATCCCTGCCGCACAAGCGTTTCGGCCGGGGTAGCACCGCAGGGCACGGGAAGCGCTCCGGTAACTCGCAGGCCCGGTGGCAGCGGATGGCGCGAGTATCGTACAAAACCGCGCGACACACCCGAGCTGGCGATGACCTCGATAACGATGGTTAAACCCGCTGGCTGACGGCAAGATGACTTATCGTCCGAGCAGGTCAGACGCCGCTCTCATCAAGGAGGCAATATGGCGGGCAAGTTCGTGCTCAAGAAGTCATCTAACGGCAAGTACCACTTCAACCTGGTGGCCACCAACGGTCAGGTCATCGCCACCAGTGAAATGTACGAGCGCAAGGCGTCCGCGCTGAACGGGATCGACTCGGTCCAGAAGAACGCTCCCGGCGCCGAGGTCGACGACCAGACCGGGGAGTAACCAGCGGTTTTCCCGCCACCGCGGGCGGGATGCGCGCGGTGGCCCGGCCGCGCGGATTTCGTGCCGGGCCAGCCGCTCGCAGGCAAGCAGGCAAGCAGCAGCAGCAGCAGCAGCAGCAGCAAGCCGCTCGCGATTCCTTTCCCGAGGCCGGCTGGTCTCCATGGCTCAAAGCGACCATGGAGGCAGCAGTGCGAAAGATCATCGAATCCACCCTCGTCTCGGCGGACGGCGTTATCGGCGACCCGCCGCGGTGGGCCATGGAATACCGCGACGCCGAGGTCACCGCCGAGGCGCTGGAACGCCTCGCGAGCGCCGACGCGATGCTGATGGGACGGGTTACCTACGAGCTCTTCTCGGCCGTCTGGCCGGGTCAGGCCGGCGAGTTCGCCGACCGGATGAACAGCATCCGCAAGTACGTCCTTTCCGCCACGCTGGACGAGGCCGCCTGGAACAACTCGGTCATCCTGCGGGGCGACGCCGTGGCCGAGGTGACCAGGCTCAAACAGCAGGACGGCGGTGAGCTGGCGCTGTACGGGCACGGCCGCCTGGCGCAGGCCCTGCTCGAGCACGGGCTCGTGGACGAACTCCGGCTCTCGGTCCATCCCGTGCTGGTGGGCAGCGGCCAGGTGCTGTTCCGCGACGGGCAGAAGCAGGCCCTGGAGTTCGCCGGGGCGAAGACCTTCGGCACGGGCGTGGTCGTCCTGACCTATCACCCGTCAGAGCGGCTGTAGTGGCTGCGGGACGACATGAAATCCCGGTTCCAGTGCGTTCGGACGCCGTGGAACCGGGGTTTCAGCACGTTGGCGGACGGGCGCGCGGCGGAATTTCCGCTGGCGGCACGATCTTGTAACTGCGGGATTGGTGAGCCGCAGGCTGGACGCTGCCGCGGGGAGAGGAAGCTGTGGCCGCGCGGATCAGCCAGAAGGTAGCGGTCGGCACCGTCTTTGTCGCCGCGATGTTCATGAGCATCCTGGACGCGACGATCGTCAACGTCGCGCTGCCGACGATCGGCCGCGACTTCGGGGTGAGCGCCACCGCCGTGGACGGCATCGCGATCGCCTTCCTGGTGAGCCTGGCGGTTACCATCCCGGCGTCCGGGTGGCTCGGCGACAGGTACGGCGGCAAGCGGGTGCTGCTCGCCGCGATCGCGCTGTTCACCGCCGCCTCCGCGCTGTGCGGGCTGGCATCCAGCCTCGGCGAGCTGATCGTGTTCCGGATCCTGCAGGGCGCGGCCGGCGGCATGCTCGCCCCGGTCGGGATGGCCATGCTGTACCGCGTGTTCCCGCCGGACGAGCGGATCAAGGCCGCGGCGATCCTCACCGTGCCCACCACGTTTGCCCCCGCGCTCGGCCCGGTCCTCGGCGGCCTGTTCGTCACCGGGCTGTCCTGGCGCTGGGTGTTCTACGTCAACCTGCCGATCGGCGCGGCCGCGTTCGCCTTCGGCGCGATCTTCCTGCGCCAGTCCGCCCAGAACGAGCCCGGCCGCTTCGACCTGGCCGGCTTCCTGCTTTCCGGGTTCGGCCTCGGGCTGCTGATGTACGGCGTATCCGAGGGACCCGACCGGGGCTGGCATGACGCGCAGGTCCTGACGGCGATCGCCGCCGGGGTCGTGCTGCTGGCCGCGATGGTGGTCGTCGAGCTGCGGTCGCGGGCGCCCATAGTGGACCTGCGGCTGCTGGGGAACCGCCTGTTCCGCGCGGGCAACGGGGTGATGGTCCTCGCCTCGCTCGCCTTCCTGGGCACGCTGTACGCGATCTCGCTGTACTACCAGGATGGCCGTGGCCTGAGCGCGCTCGGCTCGGGGCTGAGTACGTTTCCCGAGGCGTTCGGCGTCATGGCCGGCGCGCAGCTGGCCAGCCGGGTGCTGTACCCGCGGCTCGGGCCGCGCCGCCACATCACCATGGGCTTGGCCGGGACGGCGGCGTCGATCGCCCTGCTGGCCCTGCTGGGACCGCAGACCAGCCTGTGGTGGGCGCGGCTGCTCATGCTCACCCTGGGCCTGTTCATGGCCCAGGTGTTCGTCCCGGTCCAGGCGGCCTCGTTCGCCACCATCAGCCCGGCGGCGACCGGCCGGGCCTCCACGATGTTCAATGCGGTCCGGCAACTCGGCGGGGCGGTCGGCGTGGCCGTGCTGACCACCGTCATCGTGCTCGTCGGGCCGGTTCACGTGGTGGCCGGGCACGAGGTGGCCAACCTCACCGCCTACCGCATCGCGTTCCTGATCGCCGCCGCGATCTGCCTGTGCGGGGTGGCGTGGTCGCTGTCCATCCGCGACGCCGAGGCCGCCAGCACTATCCCCCGGCGGGGCGGCCGCGAGAAGGATGAGCCGAGTCCGGCACCTGCCTCGGCCGCCTGAAGGAGCCGCTACGAGTCGCCGGCGCCGGAGATGGCGGCGCGGTGCGCCTGCGGGCCGCCGGCCAGGCGCTCGGCAGACCAGGCACGACGGTAGTACAGGTGCACGTCGTGCTCCCAGTTCAGGCCGTTCCCGCCGAACAGGTGGACGGCGGATTCGGTCACGGCGCGGAAGGCCTCCCCAGCCCGCAGCGCGGCGACGTGGGCCGCCTTCGGAGCCTCGGGGCTGCCGCCCGCGGCCACGAGAGCGGCGTGCCTGGCGGCCGCGGAGACCTCCTGGAAGGCCGCGAGAATGTCGACGCACGCCTGCGCCACCGCCTGGAAGGCACCGATCGTCTGCCCGAACTGCTCCCGGTCCTCGGCGTAGGCAATGGCCTCATCCAGGCACCATCCGATGCCGCCGGCCGCCTCGGCCGCGGTGGCGATCAGGAAGTCCCGTTCGGCCCGTTCCAGGGCTGCGACCGCGGCCTGCCCCTCCCCGACCAGCAGGGCCTGGGCCTCGTCGAAGGCGGTGACGCAGACCCGCCGGGTCAGGTCCAGGCCCAGCTGCCCGGAGACGGTGCATCCGAGTGACCGGGGGTCCGCCAGGAACATCGCGGGGCCGGACTCGGTCACCGCCGGCACCACGACGACGTCGGCCGCGTGGGCGGCCAGGACGTACCACCGGTGGCCGTAGAGCCGCCAGCCCCCGGGCGCTCGCTCGGCCCGGACGCTGTCCGAGCCGAACCCCCAGTGACCGCTCTCACCGGCGGCCGCGACCGTCGCGATCACCGATCCGTCAGCCAGCAGCGGTAGCCACCGCTCCCGCGCTGCTCGGTCACCGGCCGCGAGCAGCATCCCGCCGGCCAGCGCGGTGGCCAGGAGCGGGCCCGGATACAGGGCACGGCCGAGTTCGCTGTGCATCACGCTCGCCTCGACCTGGGACAGGCCGCGACCGCCGAACTCCCGCGGGATGGTCAGCCCGGTCAGCCCGAACTCGCTGGCCAGGCGGGCGTGCAGCTCGGGGCTGTACCCGGCCCTGGTCTCCAGCGCGGCCCGCAGCGCGGCAGCCGGAAGCTGGCCGGCCAGGAACCCGCGTAGGGTCTCCTGCAGGGCCTGCTGGTCCTCGTTGAGAGGCAGGGTGTCGCTGCTGGTCATGGCTGCTCCTAGCCGCTTCATGCTAGCGGACCAAAGCAGCTCATTCAGGGCAATCCGGGGTTGGTGCTCACTTGCATACTTGTGCTTACTGTGCCTACTTGATGGCGCTGCCCGGCCAGTTGATGTTCGACAGCAGCTCCGGGTGCGGGCCGGTGAACGCGCCGGCCGCGGTGGCGTTGCCGCGTAGCTGGTACTCCAGCCAGGCGGTGGCGTAGCCGAAGAAGCCGCCGGGGTTCCCGCCGACCGCGGCGTTCTGGATCGAGGTGTGGTCGGCCAGCTTGCCGTCGGAGGTGAGGATGATGCCGAGCGCGGCGTGCACCGAGGTGCTGAGGAAGTACGCCTTCTCGGTGGCCGGGCTGGCGATGATCGAGTCCCAGAAGCCGTAGGTGGAGACGAAGAAGACGGGCTGGGTCAGCGCGGCCGGGTTCGCCGTGCAGTCGGCGGCGGTCGGGCAGTCCGGGTTGGGCCCGGACCAGACCGAGTTCGGCAGCGAGAACGTCATGACGGCCTTGATCAGGGCCGGGTCGTTGGTGGCGGCCCGGACCGCGCCGGTAGCCCCCTGCGAGGTGCCGACCGAGGCGATCTCGCCGGTGTTCAGGTGGCCGTGGAAGACGCTGGTCGCGACGCCGTTCTGGGTGACCAGGTAGTGCGCGGCGGCGTCGATCTCGTTGCCGCTGCCCGTGTTGGGCAGGGTCGAAGCGATGACGGTGAAACCGTACGAGGCGAGATGGCTGAGGAAGTCCGACACCTTGGCGGGGCTCGCTCCGGTCCCGTTGCCCCAGGTCACGATCGGGCTGTTGAAGCCGAGCGCGGAGTAGGCGCTAGGCCGGAATACGTCGTAGATCACCGTGCCCGTGGCATCGGTGACCGTTCCCGTGGTCGTGGCGTAGGGTCCCGGCGACGCGAACGCGGCCTGGACCGGGTAGATCGGGGCGGGCTGGCGGGCGGCCCCGGTCAGCGAGGCCATCAGCGCGGCGGCGGCCAGCGCCGCCGCGACGCGCGGCCCGCGCGACGCCGCCAAGCGGCGGGCACGGATAGCAAGTGCGGTCATGGTGTTCCCCCTGTTTGATTCACCTGGCATCGATCCAGAGGGTTCGGCCGGGCGCCTGATACACGGCGCCTGTAGCCTCCACCCATGTCCGCTGATCTGGACGCCCTCGTGGCGCTGATGCCGTTCGCCGGGCAGCTCGGCCTGGTCCTCGACGAGGCCGGCGCCGACCGGGTGGTGGCCCGGCTGGACTGGGCCCCGCAGCTGTGCACGACCGCCGGGGTGCTGCACGGCGGCGTCCTGATGTCACTGGCGGACAGCGCGGGCGCGCTGGTCACGTTCCTCGGGCTGCCCGAGGGCAAGACCACGGCCACGATCACCTCGACCAGTCACATGTTCCGGCCGGTCACCGGCGGGACGGTCCGCGCGGTGGCGGTGCCGGTGCACCGGGGCCGGACCACGGTAACCGTCCAGACCAGCGTGTACGACGACTCCGAGCGGCTGGTGGCCCAGACCACTCAGGTCCAGGCCGTCAGGTAACCACGTAACCAGGTAGTCAGCCGGGCGGCTCCGCCAGGCGGCTGGCCAGCAGCTGGGCCAGGTGGGTACCGCTGACGCCGGCGAGCTGGTCGAGCTGGGTGCGGCAGGAGAACCCGTCGGCCAGCACGACGGCGTCCCCGGCCGCGCGGACGGCGGGCAGCAGGGCGGCTTCGGCCACGGCCGCCGATACGTCGTAGTGGCCGCGCTCGACACCGAAGTTGCCGGCCAGGCCGCAGCAGCCGCCCACCGCGGTGACCTCGGCACCGGCCCGGGCCAGCAGCGCGGCGTCGGCGTGCCAGCCCATCACGGCGTGGTGGTGGCAGTGCGGCTGGGCCACCGCGCGCACGCCGCCGAGATCGGGTGGCTCCCAGTCGCCGGTACCGGTCAGCAGCTCGGCCAGCGTGCGGGTGGCGGCCTTGGCCCGGGAGGCGCGCGGGTCGTCCGGCAGCAGCTCGGTGATCTCGCCGCGCAGCACGGCCGTGCACGAGGGCTCGAGGCCGACCACCGGGACGCCGTCGCTCAGCGCCGGGCCCAGAGCGCGCAGGCCGCGCCGCAGCTGCCGGCGGGCACCGTCGAGCTGGCCGGTGGAGATCCAGGTCAGGCCGCAGCACACCGGCTCGGCCGTGATCTGCACCGCGTACCCGGCCGCCTCGAGCACCCGCACGGCGGTCCGGCCGACCTCGGGGGTGAAGTAGTCGGTGAACGTGTCCACCCACAGCAGTACCGGGGCGCCGGCTGCCGCCCGGGTCCGGGCGGCGAACCAGGCGCGGAAGGTCTGCGCGGCGAACCGCGGCAGCGGCCGCCGTGTGTCGATCCCGCCCATCCGCTTGGCCAGCCCGGCCAGGCCGGGAGCGCGCAGCGCGGCGTTGGCCAGCCCAGGAGCGTGCGATGCCAGCCGGGCCCAGCGGGGCAGCCAGCCCAGCGAGTAGTGGGCCGGCGGGCGGGGCCGACGCCGGTATCGCTGGTACAGCACCTCAGCCTTGTAGGTGGCCATGTCCACCCCGGCCGGGCAGTCGGACGAGCAGCCCTTGCAGGACAGGCACAGGTCCAGCGACTCGGCCAGCTCCGCCGCCGCGAAGCCGTGCACCAGGCTGCCGTTGGCGAGCTCCTGCAGCACCCGCGCGCGACCGCGGGTGGAGTCCTTCTCGTCCTTGGTGGCCAGCCAGGACGGGCACATCACGCCCCCTCCACCCACCTCCCCAGCCCCCTTCATTGTGTCGGCCCGGCACTTGCCCACCCCGACGCAGCGGTGCACCGCGGCGGACAGGTCGCCGCCGTCGTGGGAGTAGGCGAAGCCGAGCCCGCGGCCCAGCGACCGGGCCTGCGGCACCCGCAGGTCCGCGTCCAACGGCACCGGGTCCACCAGCACGCCCGGGTTGAGCGTGTTGCCCGGGTCGAAGATCGCCTTGACCGCGGCCATGACCTCGATGGCTTCGGCCGAGTACATGGCGGGCAGCAGCTCGCTGCGGGCCCGGCCGTCGCCGTGCTCGCCCGACATCGAGCCGCCGTACGTGCCCGCCAGCTGCGCCGCTGCGACCACGAACCGGCGGTAGCGGGCCGGCGCGGACGAGAACGGGAAGTCGATGCGGATGTGCACGCAGCCGTCGCCGAAGTGCCCGTAGCTCAGTCCGTCCAGGCCGTGCTCGGTCATGAGCGCGGCGAAGTCACGCAGGTACGCGCCCAGCTGCCGGGGCGGGACGGCGGCGTCTTCCCAGCCGGGCCAGGCCGGCGCGTCCGCCGGGGTGCGGCTGCCCAGGCCCGCGCCGTCCTCGCGGACGCGCCACAGCGCCCGCGCTGGGGCGCCGGTGACCACCAGCGAGTCCAGGCAGCCCGCGTCGGCGATGAGCGGGGCGGCCGCGGCCCGCGCCTCGGCCTCGGTATCCCCCGCCGTCTCGACGAACAGCCAGGCCTGCCCGCGCGGCAGGGCCGGGACGGCCGCGTCGCCCCGCCGGGCGCGGAACACGCCCACCAGCCGCGCGTCCATCCCCTCCAGCGCGACCGGCCGGTGCGGCAGCAGCCCGGGCACCGCGTCCGCGGACTCCGGCATGCCCGGGTAGCCGAGCACCGCCAGCGCGACCGCCTTGGGCGACGGCACCAGCGCCACGGTCGCACCGGTGATCATGCCGAGGGTGCCCTCGGTGCCGGCCAGGAACTTCGCCAGGTCGGCGCCGTTTTCCGGCAGCAGGTGCTCCAGGGAGTAGCCGGACACCTGCCGGGTGAACCGGCCGAACTCGGTGCGGATCAGGCCGAGGTGCGCCCCCACCAGGGCATCCAGCGCGGCGCCGACGGGTCCAGAAGCACCCAGGCCGTTCGGGCCAAACCGCCGCGCGGTCAGCCGCTCCCCCGCGGCGGTCAGCACGTCCAGGCTCAGCACGTTGTCCGCGGTGCGGCCGTACCTCAGCGCGCGCGAGCCGCAGGCGTTGTTGCCGATCGAGCCGCCGATGCTCGCCCGCGAATGCGTGGAGGGGTCCGGGCCGAAGCGCAGCCCGTGCCGTTGCGCGGCCGCGGTGATGTCGTCCAGAATCGCGCCGGGCTCGACGACCGCGGTCCGCGCCCCGGGATCGACCGACAGGACCCGGTTCAGGTGCTTCGAGAAATCGAGCACGACGCCGGATCCGATGGCGTTTCCCGCGATGGAGGTCCCGGCCCCCCGGCTGGTGACCGGCACGCCGGCCCGCCGGGCGACGTCCAGCGCGGCGGCCGCCTCGTCAACGTGCCGGGGGAAGACCACCACGCTCGGCACAACCCGGTAGTTCGACGCGTCAGCGGAGTACTCGGCCCGGCGCCGGGCCGAGTCGTCGACCCCGGTCAGCCCGGCGCCGCGCAGCGCCGCGGCCAGGTCACGCGGCGGCACCGCGGCGGTCGTGACGTGCCCTGGCCGTACTGTGGTCATGCTCCTGGATGCTATCGGCCCACCGGGACCAGCGGCCGGACCTGCTCGCGGGCGGCGCGCTGGGCCGGCGGCAGCGTGATGTGGATGTCCAGGCCGTCCGGGGAGTGACCGACGGCGGCGTCGGGCCAGTGGCTGAGGATCATGGCGAGCACCCGCCGGTTACCCGGCAGCACGTCCATGGCCAGCGCCGTCACGCCCCGCGCCTGGGCCCGGGCGAGCAGCGCCCGCATCAGCAGCGCGCCGACGCCGCGACGCTGCCAGGCGTCGGCCACCACCACCCCGACGTCAGCGGTCCGGCTGGCGTCCGGGCAAATCCGTTCGGGCAGGTCGGCGGCCATGGCGTGCCCGACGATGACGCCGTCCGCGACGGCGACGATCGCGTCGACGTTGGCGGGCCGGCCGGACAGCAGGTCGAGCAGGCCGTCGGTGGGCCGGACCGGAGCGAAGAACCTGCGATAGCGGCTCTCCACGGACAGCGCGGCGAAGAAATCACTGAGCGCGGCCTGTTCGGCCGGGTCGACCGGGCGTATTGCGGCGGTGGCGCGGTCGGAATTATCAGCCCTGGCTCCGCCGCCCCCGGGGGTAACCTGGGTTCGTATCATGAACTCAGAATGACCCGGAATTGCTGAGTCTGTCAACTAGACTTAGCATACGGGTCATGGCACGACCATGGATACTCGATTACGACTCGGCCAACTGCGCGATCGGCGCGACCGTGGGGATCCTCGGTGAGCGGCCGACCTTCCTGGTGCTGCGCGAGGCCTTCAACGGCGTGCGCCGCTTCGACGACATGCAGCGTCGCACCGGCATGCCGCGCCAGGTGCTCAGCCAGCGCCTGGCCCGGCTGGTGGACGAGGGCCTGCTGCGCAAGGTCCCGTACCAGGAGAGCGGCCAGCGCCCGCGGTCGGAGTACCGGCTCACCGAGAAGGGCCTGGATCTCTATCCGGTGCTGGTCGCCATGATCGAGTGGGGCGACAAGTACGCGGTGGGCCCGGCCGGGCCGCAGGTCGTGCTGCGGCACCGCGACTGCGGCGAGCCGGTGCGGCTGCAGATCGCGTGCGCGGCCGGGCACGTGCTCGAGTCCGCACGCGAGGTCACCCCGGAGCCGGGTCCCGGCGCCCGCAAGATCGCCTGACGGCGGTCGGGCCGGACGGCGTAAGGTGCTGCCATGCTGTTTCCCACCTCCCTGGTCGGGAGCTACCCGCAGCCGGACTGGCTGATCGACCGGGCCCGGCTGGCCGGCCGGTTCCCGCCGCGGGTCCGGGCCCGGGAGCTGTGGCGCGTCGATCCCGCCTATCTGGAGCAGGCGCAGGACGACGCCACGCTGCTCGCCATCCGCGCCCAGGAGCAGGCGGGCCTGGACATCCTCACCGACGGCGAGGAGCGGCGGGAGAGCTACTCCAACCGGTTCGCGACCGCGCTGGACGGCGTGGACATCGACAACCCCGGCACCGCGCTCGACCGCAGCGGCCACCCGAACCCGGTACCCCGGGTCACCGGCCCGGTCCGGCGGCGGCACCCGGTCGAGGTGGAGGACCTGAACTTCCTGCGCGCGCATACCAGCCGGACCGTCAAGATCACCGTGCCGGGGCCGTTCACCATGTCGCAGCAGGCCCAGGACGACTACTACGGCAACCCCGAGTCCGTGGCCATGGGGTACGCCGAGGCGGTCGGCGAGGAGGTCAGGGACCTGTTCGCGGCGGGCGCCGACATCGTCCAGCTGGACGAGCCCTACCTGCAGGCGCGCCCCGAGCCGGCCAAAAGTTTCGGGGTGAAGGTCATCAACCGGGCGCTGGAGGAGGCGGCCGGGACCACCGCGGTCCACTTGTGCTTCGGCTACGCCGCCATCATCCACGAGCGCCCGGCGGGCTACTCGTTCCTGCCCGAGCTGGCCGCCTGCCGGGCCGACCAGATCTCCATCGAGACCGCGCAGTCCGGCTTGGACTGCTCGGTGCTGGCCACGCTGGACGGCAAGACCATCATCTTGGGCGTGCTCGACCTGAACGACATGACGGTCGAGTCCCCGGAGACGGTGCTGGCCCGGGTCGAGCGGGCGCTGCCCCACGTGCCGGCCGAACGGATCGTGCTCGCCCCGGACTGCGGCATGAAGTACCTGCCGCGCGACGTCGCGTTCGGCAAGCTGACGGCGATGACGGAGGCGGCCGGCCGGCTGCGGGCCGGGCCGGGTTCCTAGCGGGAGATCTTTCCCTAGGGCACGCCGGGAGAGCACAATGTTGCGGTGACTTATGGCCAGGCAGGAGCGGTGTGCCCGCAGTGCGGCAGCGCCGGCGCGGTGCACTCGGTGGACGAGCTCGCGGCGATGGCCCGCGCCCGGCTCGGGCAGTTCGGGCTGGGGTACCAGGGACCGCCTCAGGGATACCAGCAGCCACCGGGGTACCAGGCGCCACCACCGGGATATCAGCCGCCGCCGGGGGCTCCCGCGCCACCTCCTGCGTCGGGCTTTCCCTCGTCATCGTCCGGGTTCCCCTCGGCCCCGTTGTCGTCTGACTTGCCGCCCCCGCCCCCGCCACCACCGCCGCCGGACTATTCGGACTCGGCGCCGCCTCCGGGCTACAGCGGGCAGAAGCGTCCTAGCCGGTGGTCCAGAGGAAGCTCGTCAAGCAGCTCTTCGAGCAGCAGTAGCAGCGGCGACGACTCGATCGAGGATGCTGTGGCGGGCCTGGTCATGGACGCGGCCACGAAGTTCATCGGCGGGGCGATCGGCCGCCGGGTCAAGCGCGCCTACGAGGAGCGGGTAGTGCCGGCCGTGTCCGCCAAGCAGGACGCCATGCTGCGCGAGCAGATCGCGATCGCCGAACGGTACCCGGAACTGCGCGCCTGCCTGACCGACAATGTCGTCTTCTTGGCCGGAGGCAACCGGGTGGTGCCGATGTCCAGCCTCAGCCGGGGGTTCACCCTGGAGCAGGCCGACGCCGTCGTGGCCCGGCTACGGAGCGGCTGATCCGCGCGGCAGACGGCGTCGCACAGCCGGCGTTGTTGATGACGGCGGCGTGCAGCAGCGCCTCAGCTCCCATCCCGGCCCGTTCGGGAGAAATGTGTCTGCGGACGGTCCAGTGGCTCGCCGTCGAGGAAGGTGTCGACCATCTCGTTGTAGAAGGCGACCAGGCCGGCGATGGGCAGCAGCTGGCGGGTCGGGAAGTCGTACACCCAGGCCAGGTCCTTGTGCACGGTACCGCCGACCCGGACCGACCAGTAGCCGCTGGTCATCCCCTTGTAGGGACAGGAGGTCACGGTGTCGCTCGGGACCAGGTGCTCGAAGCGGACATCGGTCCGGTTGACGTAGTACCGCACCGGCAGGCCGGTCTCGAACACCATCACCGGGGAGGCCGAGTCGGCCAGCACCACCCCGTCGAGCTCGACGCGCACCCGGCGGTTCGAGCGCAGCGCGTCGACCCGCGAGTACGGGTCACGCGGGTGCACGAATACCTGCTCGTCCTCCTCGAACCAGGCGTCCAGCGCGGCCCACTCGAAGCGGACGGTGCCCTTAAGGCCTTCGATCGCAGAATCCGCGATCAGCCGGGCCGCCCGCGGCCGGTGCGTCTCGCCGACCCGCAGCCCGTGCAGTTCGGCCAGCCCGCGCCCGGTCTTCTGGGTGTGGTCCTCGGCGACGAGCAGGTCGCGGCGGACGTCGTCCAGCGGAATGTAGTACTGCGGGTAATGCGGCCACTCCCAGACGTACAGGGCCCGGGTGGTGTCGAGTACTTTCTCGGCACCAAGGTAAGCCCGGATGCGGCGCGGCACCGGCGCGACGTGGTTCACCGGGACGATCGAGGCGGGATAGTCGTCCATACCTGCCACCCTACGGGACGGCAGGAACCCAGACCGGCCCGAGCAGTCACGCTTCCCGGTTATGTGAACGCGTTCAAATTCCTTGATTTCCCGGGAAGTCAGACCTCGGGGTTGCCGTTGGCCGAGGTCGCGGACAGCTGCGCGAGAACATCCCAGTGCTCGACGATCTTGCCATGGGCGTCGAGGCGGAAGATGTCAACACCCTTGCTGCCCAGCGGCCCGTACACCGGCACGGCGCCGGTGAACTTCGAGTGCGTGATCACGAAGTCGCAGTCGGCGAAGACGCGCCTGATGTCGACATGCGTGTCGGGGAACGCGGTCGTGAAGCTCGTGACGAACTGGATGAAGGCATCGAAGCCGTTGGCCGCGAGCGGGTTGTGCTGGATGTACTCGGCGCCACCGTAGAGCCTGACGGCTAGCTGCGGGTTCTTGTCATTGAACGCGATTCTGTAGTAGTTGATCACGTTCCGCTCGTTGCGTTCGAGAAGCGGCCTGCTGTGCACGCATGCCTTCGTGCCCTGGTCGCCATTGAAGACGCCGAGGGCGCCGTCGTCATTCCCATGGTGGTTACTGGCCGCGACGGCGACGCCGAGGCCCAGGCTGAGCGCCGCGAACAGGGCGGCTACGAACGTGACGACACGCAACGGGGTGAAGATCTTCATCGACTCTCCCTTTCCTGAAATAAGCGGCTCGTCGCTCACCTCCTTGCGTACTCGCGACGGCATGAGCGGAAAAGAAGCAGATTCAGGCATCTGATGAGGAGCACAATCCCCGCCGCGCATTATGTGACGCCGATCACAACTCGATCGGCTTGGTTAGCACCTGGCCGCTGCCCCCTGCGGCAGCGCAGGGGGATGCGCGATGGTCTTCTTGGACTTCCCGCGCCCTAAATGGGATACCGGGTTGGTTCGGTGGTATAGGTCCGCCCGGATGGGGTGGTCCACCGAAAGGTACTGATCAGCTTTCGTCTGCAGATGATCAGGTCAGCGGCGAAGACGCCGGCTCGGGCGGGGGCTGGGTTGGCGTGTAGCGCCTGATCGCGCAAGGAAGCGCCGACGCTCGGCTGGTCCTGCAGCCATCATCAGTCCCGGCCCGTCCGGGTGGCCTTTCCTTACCGCGCCTGTCTGCCGGTCAGCCGCCGAGGCGGAGCCGATGCGCGACTGCGGCGGCCCCGGCCGCGGCTGGTCACGCCGATCCTGGCCGGGATGCTGGACACGTGCCTGGCGACGGTCCGGGGGCTGATGAACAGCGGCCCGGCGACCTGGCGGTCGGCGCGGCCCTCGGCGATCAGCGCGAGCACCTCTCGCCCTTGGCGTGTCGCATCACCAATGCCGGCGCGTGCGCCGGGGAAGAGCCGAGGCCGAGCTTGCGCCGCTGCACCCGCGGGACAACACCTTCCCCGGCGAGGTGTTCCTCCGCGTCGCCGCAGACGCACTGGACTGGTGCGGGGCCAGCCGGGCTGAGCCGCTGTCCCTGGAGGGACTACGCGAGCGGTTCTTGCCCGAGCGCGTCTTCCGCGGCCGGCAAAACTCGAAGTTCCAGTACGCGGTACTGGCCGCGGCCGCCCTCCAAGGCGGGACCGAACCGGACCTGCTGGAGGAGGTTGCCTGGTGGCAGGCCGATGACTTCTGGCAGTACGCGCTGTTCGCGGCGGTCGCCTACATCCGCGCTGCGGCCAGCCGGGTGGGCGTGCCGGTGCGCCAGGCATGCCAGGACCTGGCTCAGCGCCCTGGCCCTCCACTGCCGTAACGACCAGTCGGGACACAGTCGGGACACAGCCCAACCGGTCATCTCACGATGGGCGGCCGATCATAACGGCGGATCTCGCGCGGCAGCCGCACCACCCCACCCACCGGATCGGCACTCCCAAAGTGACCGTTTTGTGCGCCTCCAACGGACCGGAGGGATCATTTCAGTACAGACCGGATCTTGCATGTACTTGCCCAGGGTCTTACCTACGGTCCGCCACAACACGGTCCATAAGTCGGGCGAACCGTGTCGGTGATGTCGGTACGTGCAGTGCTGACCCGAAGGCCGATGGGCCCTCCGTGTCCTCACCGCTGATACAGCTCTTCTTCCGGGATGCCCGGCGGCGGTCCGCTTCGTTCCTGCATGCCCAGGCGGCGACGGGCTGAAAACAACGAGCCGCGGGCGGGCGTGACCGGGGCGAACTTGGCCAGGCCGGTCCCCGGCATGTCGATGTAGACCGACTCTATCTGGCCGCCGCGGAAGTAGGTCTCATGCCAAAAGCCGGTGCCGCCCCTGTCTCGCAGGAACTGCTGCCACCACTGCTGGTGCGGCAAAGACCGGGCCCAGCGCTCGAGGGAGTCGAAATCACGCCAGTACTGGCGCATTCCCGCATGCGGCGGGAACAGCGAGAACAGCAGGTTCTCGTGCAGCAGCAGACCGTCGGGCTGCGCTTCGACCGACTGGCGGATCTTCGGACCGAACGACATGAGGGTCCTCACGCCCCTCGGCTCGTTGACCCTCATCCCCAGGTAGATCACCACGAGGTCGGGATAGGACGACAGGTCGGCCGTCGTCCGGTTCAGCGCGCGTGTCACAAGTCAACCATCTACGTTCATTCGCAGCGCTGCAACCCGGCAGAGCACGGACTGCGCCGGCGCTCAGGCAAGCGCCTTACCAAGATCAATCCGGACGGTCCCGCGGCGACTTATCCGCATGACCACCACATGGCGGGGACAGCGAGCAGATCGGCCTGTTCCGCGCGCCATCACTGGACCGTGCCAATAAGGGCGTAACCATACAGAACGGCGGCTCCGGTGCTCGCCATAGCGTCGTGGTCCGCAAAGCGAGGACAAGCCGGACCAGCGCCAGGTGGCGCCGCGGCGAACGCCGGGTGCCCAGTGACGCAGCAACCAGCGGGGCCGGGCCGCGGCGCGGCGGCAGGTGCGTGACCCGGCCGGCGGAAGATCAGGGCAAGCCGTGCCCGCATCATCGCGAGATAGGCTCGCACTAGTGCGGGCCTGCCCTGCACCGCGGACCGAGGAGCGCCAGATGAGCGTGTTCACCGTGGACCTGAAGAACCAGCCCGGCGAGCTTGCCCGCTTGTGTGAGGCGATGGCCGGCCGCGGCGTCAACCTGATCCTGTGCTCGACCACCCGCGGGGAAAACGGCACGGTGGCGTTCATTGCCGATGACGAGGCCAGCGCCGAGACAGCGCTGGCCGACGCCGGCATCGGATACGCGAGGCGTCCGGCGCTGACCATCAGGATGGAAAACCAGCCCGGCACTGGCGCCGCCACGTTCCGCAAGCTCGCCGACGCCGGCGTCAACGCTGACCTGCTGGTGCCGGTCCGCGTCTCCGATGACCTGTTCTTCGCCGTGATCTGCGTCGACGATCCGGACAAGGCCCGCCGCGCGCTCGGCGTACAGGTAGTCAGCAAGGATGACTTCATGCTGTAAGCCCTGCCTTCGGCCCAGCCGGCGACCGGGCAGCCGCAACATCCACGCTTCTCTCAGGACAAAGGATCATTCACGTACCGTGAGCAGCAGGACCAGACCTTCCAGTTCCCCATCGCCGAATCGGTATTCAGCTGATCCTGTGGTCCGGAGACAGTGGCCGAGCGCTGATCGCCCCGTTATTCGCCTTGATGGTCTCTGGTCGCTGCGGTGCCGCAGGACCGCCATGGCCAGTTCCAGGCCCGTGGGTCCTGGCCTGGGTGGCTACGATCGAGATCATGCTGCGGCCCGAGGTGCGTTACGCGCGCGCTGATGACGGGATGGCGATCGCGTATTCGGTCGTTGGTGACGGGCCGGTCACGATCGTTGTCGTCTCGCCGCTGATCAGCCAGCTTGAGCTGGCCTGGGAGGAACCAGCCCTGGAGTATTTCTGGAGCCGGTTCGCGGCGTGCGCCCGGGTGGTCCTGTTTGACCGGCGCGGCGCGGGCCTGTCGGATCGCTCGCCGGCGGGTGAGCGTCTTGGGCTTGCGGCCTTGGCCCTGGATATCGAGGCGGTCCTGGACGCTTGTGATGCCGGGCAGGCGGCGTTGTTCGGGGTGACGTTCGGCTGCCCGGTCGCGGTCGGATTCGCCGCTAGCTACCCGCGCCGTGTCCAGGCCCTGGTCCTGGCGGGCGGGTTCGCGAAGCTGACCCGGCTGGGCGAGTTCGATTTTGAGGCGGATCCGGGCTTGGTCGGTGAGTGGGCCAGCAGCACTGCGCGCGCGTGGGGCTCGGGCGCGATCTTCGGCGCCCGGGCGCCGTCGATGGCCGACAGCGCCCGGTACCGGGAGTGGGCGGCCCGGATGGAGCGGCACACCTGCTCTCCCGGGTCAGTCGAGGCGCTGTGCAGGTGGGCGGCAGCCATCGATGTCCGCCCGCTGCTGGCCGGCCTGCGCCTGCCGGTTCTGGTGATCCACCGCCGGGGCGACTCTGCTGTGCCGGCCTCGGATGGCCGGTACCTGGCCGGGCACATCCCCGGCGCCGAGTATGCCGAGCTGCCGGGAGAGGACCACACCCTGTTCGCCGGTGATCAGCGGGCCGTGCACCGGGCCGTCATCGGGTTCCTGGACCGCGCGGTCGCTGGAGGCGCGATGCGGGCAGCGCTGCGCCGCGCCGACCGGAAGAACGCGGCCGGGACCGGCTGGGACGCCCTGACCCCCTCGGAGCGCGAGGTCGCCGCCCTGATCGCCGCCGGGATGACCAACAGCCAGGTCGCCACCCGGCTGCGCATTTCGCCGCACACCGTCGATGGCCGCCTGCGCCGCGTGTTCGCCAAGCTCGGTGTGAATACCCGGGTGGAGCTGACCGCCGAGTACGCGCGCGTGACCGGCTGAGTCCGGGACCTGCGGCGGCTGCCGCGAATTCGTACGCGATCACGTCTGCCAGCGGCCGGGCCTGCGTGAGTAGACCTTTAAGCCGAGGGCGGCAAGCCCGGCAGATAGGAGAGCACAGATGGACACCGTCGCATCCGCTGATGGCACCGTGATCGCGTTCGACCGGTATGGCGACGGGCCGCCGGTCATCATGACCGTGGGTGCGTTCAACACCCGGTCACAGACCGAGCCGCTGGCACGAGCGCTCGCGCCGCGGTTCACGGCCCTGAACTACGACCGGCGGGGCCGGGGCGACAGCGGCGACACCGCGCCGTACGCGGTCGAGCGTGAGATCGACGACATCGCCGCGCTGATCCAGCAGGCTGGCGGATCCGCGTCGGTGTTCGGCCACTCCTCCGGCGCCACCCTCGCGCTCAAGGCCGCCGCCAGCGGCCTGCCCATCACACACCTGGTGCTGTATGAGCCGCCGTTCAACACCGATGACAACTACCCGGCGCTGCCTGCTGGTTTCGCCGGGGAACTCGCCGAGCTGGTGTCCGCGGGCCGCCGCGGTGACGCCGTCGAGCTGTACCAGACGCAGGCGGTCGGCATCCCCCAGGAGGTGGTCGCGCACATGCGGCACGCGCCGTTTCGTCCCGGCCTGGAGGCGATCGCTCACACCCTCGCCTACGACGCGGCCATTATCGGTGACCGGTCCTTGCCGGCCGGGCTGCTCGCCGCCGTCACCGTCCCGGCCCTGGTAATCACTGGCGAGCAAAGCCCCCCGTTCCTGCGCAACGCCGCGCACGCAGCCGCACATACACTGCCAAATGGGCGGCTGGCCGTTCTCCCCGGCCAGGGCCACGACATCAACCCCGGCGCCACCGCGCCGGTCATGGCCGAGCTTCTCGCCAGCTAAAGTTCAGGCGAAGGTCCCCGGCCGCAGCCGCACAGAACGCCCATTTCGGTGCCGGTGCAGAGGAAAGCCGTTCGGGCGGCCACGGCGTACCTAACGGCGGCGATGTGCGCGGGCGCGCGAGGGCTCAGGTTGCTCTCCGTGACGGGCTTCCCGTCAGCCTGTCCTCGGCTGGGCAGAGTTCACGGGCTTCCGACCGGCCACATGGCGTGGCCAAGGCGCTTCCTGCGTGCGGCGGACGACCCTGTCCGCAACCATGTGAGTGCGTTTAGAAGGGCAGCACGTCGACAATCTGACAGCGGCCCACGACCCGGTTCGGATCCCGACGCGGACGAGATGAATCTGGGCGTGCAGATCACCGGAGTCTTTCCCGGCACAGCCTGCAGCGCTTACCGCTTCCAGGAATGGCCCGCAGGTGCAGGGCCCAGCAGGCTCTCCCTGCCTCGGTGCCCTGCCCGCCTCGCCTAGGCTCTCGCCCGGTTCTGGTGCCCGCTGAGCGCGATGGTCACCGCTGCTGGCTGGTCGGCGGGCGGAAGCCCGGCCCGAACCGGCCTACTCAACCGGCATGGAATTGGACCTTACCGGGGGCCAGTCGCACGGTTACGTTCGCAGAAAGGTAGCGCAGGCCAATGGCCGAGCCGATGACGGTGCGGCGGGCGAGGAGGGAACCATGAACACCATGCTGAATCAGGTGGCCGACGGCGTCTGGGTCCGGCAGAGCGCGTGGGTCTGGAGCAATGCCATCGCGGTGCGCGGGGAGGGTGGGCTGATCCTGGTCGAT